>PPYF01129423.1_pt1 | contig 46053 bp, 40 predicted proteins | sample 1559871 | NCBI WGS metagenome assembly PPYF01 (sample SAMN08240021, study PRJNA423297) | Human gut metagenome, whole genome shotgun sequencing project.
ACACGAATATACCTATGACTCCAAAAATCAACTGTTCATGGAAATCGACTACACGCAAAGTCCTGCGGTGAAGACCTATTATGTAATAGACAATAACGGCAACATCAACAGCAAGATGATTTTCAATCACGTCACCGGGTCGTTAATCAAACAAGAAATGTATGGGTATCAGGACAGCACCTGGCAGGATTTGCTGACCAGCTACAATGGACAAGCGATCACCTACGACGCCATCGGCAACCCGTTGAGTTATCTGGGCAAAACGCTGAGCTGGGTGCAGGGCCGGCGGCTGGGAAGCGTGCAGACAGGCGGAACCACCTGGAATTACACGTACAACGCAGACGGCCTGCGGACCAAAAAGAACGTGAACGGCAGTACGGCGTCTACGGAGTATATTTGGCTTGACAACCAATTACTGGCTCAGTATACTAAGAACGGAGAGAACCGAACGGACCGCATGTCCTATTATTACGATGCCGCCGGCAGCATTCAGGGCTTTACGTACGAAGGAGTGGACTATTGGTATGTGAAGAACGTGCAAGGCGACGTGGTTGCGATCGTGAACCAGGTTCAGGAAACGGTAGCAGATTCTACTATGTATCCAGCCGTTATTACGATCCTGAGGTTGGTCGGTGGGTTAATGCGGACAACAGAATATCAGGTGTTGGCGGAAATATTTTAGGTTGCAATATGTTTGCATATTGCATGAATAATCCTGTGAATATGACTGACCCTACCGGCGGTTGGCCAAAGTGGATTGAAGATGCTGCAAATTGGGTGAATAAGAATATTGTTCAACCGGTAAAAAATTTCTTTTCTGCTTCAAAGCAAAGTAATGTAGTAACTGCATCTTCGCACGATGCTAATCGTCGCCCAAACACAGGCGAACCTGGAAGCACTTACACGGCACCTAACGGTGACTCGAGAACTTACGGATCAGATGGTACTCCAAAACATGATTATGACCATGATGACCACGGAAGGCCAGATAAACATCCACACGATCCCAATGGTGGTCATAATCACGATTGGGAAAATGGCGTTAGAGGCCCTGCATACAGCATAGGCTGGGAATCTATTGCAGGTGCAGCATTAGTAACAGTTTGTGTAATTGGAATCGTTGTTGTAGCTGCAGATGATGCCACAGGAATTGGCGTCGCTGATGATTTCTTATTCGGACCGTTGGGTGCAGGTGTTGGAGAAGGCTTAATTTTGATATTTGGATAGTTCAGAAAGGGATATATATATGTGGGAAATAATTAGTACCAATGATGAAATACTGCATTTTATGGAAAATGTATGCTATTTTCATGATAGTTGTATAAAAGAAATAAGCTATTTAAGTGGAGCATATGTTAGCAATAATCTTTCAATGTTTCCTTTAAACAATCGCAGGGTGTTACGAGTTGTTATACAACGACAATACGAAAAGGACTCTATGATTGAGATGGAATTCCAAGGATTAAAGGGGTTAAAACTTTTTCCTGTTGATGAAAGTTGTACCTGTGAAATATCAGATTCAACAATGATTATGAAGAGCGGAAATATTTATTGGTGTGATTGTGATGATTTATTAGAATCAGATTTAGATAATTATACAGGTATTTTGATTTGTGCTTCAAAACTTCGATGGCGCTCCATTGAGAATCATATGGGAGAAAAAGAATTTTATCATTCTGATGTGTAATGGTTTAATGTATACTATAATCAGCAAGCATCGCCTTTTGGGGACAAAAGGCAATGTCGTTGGAATCGTTCCAAACCCTCTTAAAAAGGTATCAGGAATATTCCTGACAAGTGCCGTGGTATCACAACGGCGATGCTTGCTGGTACAGGACATCTGCATTCCCTATATGTAAACATTTCGTGAACGTTCAAAGCCGAGGGCTGCATTCTTGCCTTCGAGTGAGGAAACAGGTGGAGGGCTTTCTCTCCCTCTACCTGTTACTCTCACGAAAAAGGAGGCAATTATGGGAAAGGTCAAGCTGATTGTTCACGAGTGTTTCACAGGCGGGAAAAATCCGGAAGATGTCTTTACGGCGGTATTTTTGTCCAATACTGCCATCCCATGCTGACCAAGTACACGCAGGAGCAAAAGCAACTGACTGCAAGACTTGCGGTGATCGGCACCGAGTTAAACTGCATAAGCAATGACACACAGAATGTGCAGAAGTTGAAAGCAGTGTTGGACGAGTATCTGAATGTGGAAACTCTGAAGGCGAGTATGCTCAACCAACTGATTGAGCGAATTGAAATCGGGCATACCGTTAAGGTGGACGGATGCCAGTAGCAGGAAATCACCATTGTCTACCGTTTCATCGGAACAGCAGGCGAAATTTGAAACAGGAATAAAAGTGAAAATAACGACCGTGCAATCACAAAAGTGATTGCCGGGTACATATAGATGTCCAGCCGAGTCAAGTCGGTAGACTTGTGAAATTGGTAAAAAACACCAAACCGGCAATTAAAGGACTAACTAGACACGGAATGGAACGAATGGCACAGAGAGGAGTCTCAAAATCCTTAGCTAAAAGCATTATTAAAGGAGGACATGCTGTTGCACAAAGCGGCGATAAGACGCTATTCTTTACACAGGCGGGGGCTGTCGTCTTGAACAAGGCAGGGGAAGTGGTAACTGCATATTCGGCAAAATACTTTGATGCCGCTATGCAAGAAATTATCAAACAGTTTTACAGGTGATAATTATGCAATATGAAATAGTTAAAACAATTATTGATGACTGGGATCCCATTGATTTGCTATCTTTCGCGCCAAAAGATGAATATGACCCGATAAGCCAAACAATTTCAAAGATGGTTTCAAAGAATGATACAGTTGAATCTATTGCAAACATTGTTTACAGAGTGTCTTTAGAGTCATTTGGGGAAATCACATTTGAAAAAAGCAAGGATGATTGTATGGAAGTAGCTAAAAACATTTTTCATGCAATGCAGTAACACTTTTACCCCATGGCCGTCTATTTGGCGGCTATGGGGTGTCTCTGGCTTCTCCACTACACCGTCCCTACAAATGTGGCCTCCTGTTGTTTTTGTCCATTTACAACGTCCTGGCTGCCAATCTCAATACGGTCGATGAGTTTGTTTAGAATCAGCGATGTTAATTCCGTGATGTTGAGGCATTCGCCCACTGCCGCTTGCAGCTTTTCAAGCGGTGCGGTTTGATCGACCTGAGAGGAAAGGACTGCGCACAGCCTGTTCAGCCGGTCGCTCACGGTCGCCTGTTCGGCCTGCACTTCCCGCATCAGCATTTCGTAGTTTTGACTGTCGAGAATGCCGCGTTTACGTGGTCGTCAAACAGCCTGTGGACTTTGCCGGACAGCTCGTTGTAGTTTTCGTAAGAAAAAACCGTCGATAAACCATCGGCGGTGCGTTTGCATAAAGCATATTTTCACAGCCGACTATTATCTGTGTTGTATGATTGAGAAAACAGAAAAAATATGCTATGATTTGGGCAGTACCTGTTCAAGCGGATCCCGCCGAGACGGGCTGGTACTACACTACCTGCAGAACCGGTAGTATAATCCGGCAGTAGGACGGTTCATTAATGCGGACGGACAATCCGATGGAACGGCAGGACCGTTAGCATATAATCCATTTATTTACTGCGGGAATAATCCGGTGATGGGATATGACCCAACCGGGTGCTGGAATTGGGAAACGTTTTTCAAAGGCGCAATCATCACATTAGCCACTACCGCTTTAGCGGTGAGTGCCGTAGTTACCTTTGGGGCAAGTGCTGCGGCAGCGGTAACGTTTGTAGCAGCGACCTTCACAACAGGCGCACTATTAACTTATGGCGCAGCGTCCGAGGAAACAATCGTGTTGGATGTATCTGCCAGTAAGAATTCGGGTGGAATTTATTTCAAAGGGGGAGTCTCAGCGGTGATTGATTTTAAGCAAGGAAGGTTGGAATGCTACCCACATTTTGGCTTAGGGATGGGATACAGCGAAGGAGTGAGCTTTTCCGCCGGGGTTGTGGAAAAATACAAGGAACCGAATGGATATAGCGGGTTCTTTATTGATGGGAACGGAGGCGTTCTTATGGGAGCAGACCATTGCTGGGATCCCTCAAAAAATACAAAGACACGGTTAAGGCAAGGGCAACAACCTACAGTTACGTTTTTCCTTGATACTGAAATTCAGGCAACGGGGTGAGGAGGATGAGCAATAGGACGAAAGAAATCATTATAAAGACAAATATTGTTATTTGTATTGTTCTTTTGCTGCTTTTAGTTCCCGGTTCATTCATTTTTAGTTGGTTTTTGAGTGAAAAACTTTTTAATATTTTATTTTATGGTGACTTGATTTTGTTTGCTATTTCGGGTGTGTCGCTAATGATTCTCTTGCCAATCCTCGGTTTAAAACGAAAACCGGTTAAGGCTGAACGAATCCCCTTGTCGTATAGTAGCTTTGAAGAATTGTCGGGGTTTTTGCAATCGGTTCTTATCAAGAACCAATATCAAAGCCATGAATCTGTTTTACTAAACAACCAAGGTCGCATGTTACTGTTCACCGGTAAGAAAAAATTGTGGGAGTTGAATTGTTTCGCTGTTATTCGTATTCAGGAGCTGACCGATGATATTCTTGAACAAGCAAATGACGAAGTTACAAAATTTCTTGTCGGATACTATGGGACAGAACGGATAACAGATTGGATCAGCATGATTGTCTTGGTCTATGTTGACCGGATTACCCCGCCTTTTCAAAGATTTGTTAATAACAACGTTCAGCAGGGGTTTAAGAACTACCGATTGCCAGTGGGAGTGTCCTTCGGCGGGAAAACGCTTTATATTGCAAAGCAAAAAGACGGGTTTGCAAGCACGAAATACAAGAAATTGAGAAAGGATTTTCTCGAAATGCTGGATATTACATGTGGCAACTGAGAAAACATTCCCGCTGTCTATATGGGCAGCGGGAATATAACCCATATGGATATAGCGGGTTCTTTATGGATGGGAACGGAGGCGTTCTTATGGGAGCAGACCATTGCTGGGATCCCAAAAAAAAATATGAAGACGCGGTAAAGGCAACGTCAACGTCATTTGGATTGGGGATAAACATCGGTTGGGGAGTTGATTTTTATTTCAACTCCATCGGATTCCAATGGAGGTAGTTATGACTTTTTCGTTAGATGAGTATGTACGCGCTGGTCTTATATTTCCCACTGTTCTTGTTTTAGGCTCAGCCTTTGGGACAATTTGGGGACTAATCGGGCAACTCATACATATCTCCAAAAAAACAACAAAGTCGGCCCGGGGGTTCCTGCTAATGGCCATCTTCGTCTTTGTGGCAATGCTCATTGTCAATGTGCCTCACTTGAAACATACCATTTATCTGGTGACGGAGAAAGAAACGGACGTTCTGATCAGCGAGGGGGTGGTGGAAGAGATACGGGATATTCGCAACTCTCCGAGATACGACTATAATAAAACGGTAGCGCGTGCCAGCATAGTCACCGTCGGTGGCACGGCATACTATTTTATGACAAAAGGGAATTTGGAAGTCGGCGACACCGTTATCCTTTCCTATTTGCCGAAAAGCAAAATCGTTCTTCAATGTGAGTTAAAGGAAGAATAGAGAATGCGGATGCAATCATTAGTAGTTTTCCATTTTCTCTATGGCTCAAACCGGAAGGGAGACGGTTCCCCAACAATGCGGTACCCTGTCAATGAGACAGGCGAAAAATAAAGTTTTTCTGTGGAGCTGTAGCACAAATACAGCCCCTATATGTTTATCCATATACTAGTATACCGAAAAAAACTTTTCATGCCCAAGTTGCAATGCACCCAAACTTTTAACATTTACAAAAGCGTTTCGCAGAAAACGCGCCCAAAAACATTTTTCCTTTACCGACTGTCATCTGTGTTGTATGATTGAGAAAACATAGAAAATATGTTATAGTTCAAGCAATATCTGTCCAGGTAATTCCCATCGAGACGGTCTGATGAGACTGAGTATTGGCCAAAGTGGTCAAAAGACCTCAAAAATGGCATTAGGAATGGATTTGTAGACACTTTTACCGGAATAGCGAATACCGGATTGGGGTATCCCAGATGAAGGATTTACCGCAAAAGCGAGTATAGGTGTCGGCTTGTTTGGCGGTAGATTTATATTCCGTGTAAAACCAAAACAATACCAGGAGGAGCAAACCATGAAAAAAGCCATTAAATATATCTATGATGCAACCCCATTTTATGTACATTGGAAAAAACATGTTTGCCCTAAGTGTGGCAGCAAAGTGGAACTACGATATGTTAGTAAAATTGTCGATTCAAAATCCCCCGAAGCGAAAGATTATGATTTCTCTGTAGGAGATACGTTTTTCGTGGATGATGTTGAATTTAGAACAAGATATTTCTATTGTCCTAAATGCCTACTTGATATTTCTTTTCAAGAAATGAAGAAATTTGAAAAAGACAAACGAAAAGAGTAATGTCATCCTGTCAGCAAGCATCGTCTTTGGGAGACAAAAGACAGACTGTTGGGATAATCCCAAGCCCTTAAAGGTTTCAGGAACTTTTGACAAGCATTGTAGAAATCGTCAGCCAGCACGGATTCGGCGTGTTCTTTTCGTTGGACTACGTGGTTACAACCGATCAGTTTATGAAAGTTTTGCTGGAAGCGTATCGCAAAACAAATCATTTAAGGTACTCCTATCATTTTTGTATTTTATAAAACCTGAAAAATGGAATCTAAAAATCCCCCAGTCAATCTTGGCCGGGGGATTGTCGTTCAGAAGAAATCTAGGTATAACTCATCTATCTTTGGTATCCTTCCAAACCTCCTCTGCGGAAGGCTTCCGTACGGACAGGGAGGGCGGCGCGGCCTGAGCCATCCGGCCGCACACCGCGGCATAATCGCAATAATCGCAAGGATCGGAGTCTTTGGTCACCCGCGGCAAAACGGAAATATCGCCCTGGCTCAAAGACGTTACCGCCTGACCGATTTTCTCGTGTACTTTTTCAAACAGCAATTCGAACCCGCCCGGCGGCACTGCCCCCGACGGAGAGGTCACCGTTGCTTCCCCATCCTTTTTCACACGAATGGACGCCACCGGTTCTCCCGGATCTTTTTCCACCATGGACAGCAGCACATCCGGATCATCCAGTAAAAACCCGTTCATCTTATAGGAGGGAACCGGACTGGCTTCTTCCTCGGGATGTTGATCCAATACGTTCCAATCCTCTTTCAAAGTAAAATACAAGGCTGCCGCACCCACCACTTTTTTCTTTTCTTTCTCTTCCAGTCCTCGCTTTAATGCCTCCAAATACGTAACCAGCTGAATCTTCATGCCATTGACCACATCACCCGGCGCGATATCCCGTTCGGACGATTTGTAATCCACCACCCGGACAAACAAAACGCCATCCTTCTCCATCACATCGTAACGATCGATCCGCCCCCGGAGAAGTACCGTTTTCCCATTGCCGCAGTCCACCGGCACCGGCGGAAATTCACTGTTGCCCATGCCAAATGAAACTTCAAATCCGGACGCCTGGTAATGCCCTGCCGCCAGCTGTCTCGACAAAGCAAACAAGGCACCTTTCGCGAAGCGCTTCAGCCGATCCGTCATATAAGCGTTCCTTGCGGATCCGGTAAAGGCAGTAGTTCCCAACTCATCCAAAGCAGATTCCGTTACGCTCTCAATCAGACGGTCGCAGTCGCTTTGTTGAAGCGCGTGCAGCGGATGGCCTTCCTCCAGAAACAAATGAGAAGCCTTATCAATCAGCGTATGGACAAATGTTCCCATTTCCGGCGCAGCCATTTCATGTTCTTTCCTGGGCTTGGCGCCAAAGCCATACAATAGGTAAAAAGAAAAGGGACAACGATTGTAGGTTTCAATACGGGAAACCGTCATGGATGGTGTCCCTTCCAAGAAAAACAGCTGTTCAGCCAGCTTAGGATCCAGCAGGAGTCTTCCCCAATCAGCCGGAACACCGTTTTTCTGACGAGCGTTCTGCAGCCTTCGATAGAGCGGCGCCCACAAAGGAGATTTCTCGTACCACCGGCGAACCGCTCCCTGCAGCTGCCGTTCCTCCCCGTCTAAATCCGGCTCCAACATCCAGCCGGACTGACTCATCAAAAACGGGCCGGGATTGGTCAGACGCCGCAAAGGCGTCAGCTGGTACTCTTTTTCCAGGATCAGATCAGGAAAAATTCTTCGCAAACGCCGAACCAATAAAGACGGCCTCATCACAGCACCGCCAGAATCCTCCAACGCATAGCTGACATGCAAAAAACGGGAAGGCGACGTAAGCACTTTATAGATAAGGAACTGTTCCAATCTAGCGCGAGTATGGTTATCCTCCGCCAAAGTCACTCCGCATTGCGCTAATGTCTCCCTGTCCCGGTCACTCAGTAAGCCATCATCCGAAAACGACGCGGGAAACTTCCCTTCATTGGCCCCCAGCACCAGAAGAGCTTTCACTGCCGTCGTACGCGACCGGTCGGCCGTACCCACCTGAACGTGATCCGCGGATTGCGGCAAATGACCGGCTCGATATTGGGAAAAACCTCCCATCAGCATGGTCCGAAGCGTCTCCGCCGCTCGGGACACGCCTCGTATCGGCTCCTCCCCCAGAAATTGAAACAATTGTTCCAATACTTCCATTACCATATTCCAAATGCGCCGGGATTCTTCCGCTTCCTCCCGGCGGCCGGCCTCTTCCCACTCGTTCGCCTGACGTTCCAGCTGTTCCCGCATACCCAGCCTCGCCAGGAAAGAACAGAGCGCCGAACAGCAATCCGCTATGTTCCGGCAGCCGCGCAGAGCGGAACGGAACTCTTCCATTTGTTGGAACAGCCGTGCCCGCAGCTCCTCCACTTCCGGACGTTCCGGCAAGTCAAGGACATGGCTCCAGCGCGTTCGGCCTTGCAGACCCCGTTCCAACGCAATATTCTCCAAACGGTCCACCGCCGCCGGGGAAGCAGGATACAGTCCGGCCTTCAAAAAACCAAACACTGCCTCATAGGACCAGTCATCCGCCAAAACGGATAATCCGTCCAATAAAGACCGAACAAAAGGATGGCTTTCGATCTCTTTTTTATCATCCATAAAAAAGGGAATGCCATATCGCGTATAGACCGCTCGGATGATTCTCTCATAATCTCCCAGCTGTCTGGCCGCCACGGCGATGTCACCGAAGCGTAAGGACTCTTCCCGGCACAGGCGAAGAATCTCCCTGGCGCTCGCCTCTACCTCTCCGGTCAGCGTTTTACATTCCAGAACCGTGATTCCCTGTGGTTTGCCATACAAAGGAGCACTGGGATAACTGCAAAACTGCTCTTCTACATGAGCAAGATACCGATTGGAACGAAAGCGGACATTCCCGCCCTTCTGGTCTAAAAAAGTAGTTTGCACCGGAACGTGCGTAAGCTCCGCCAGTTCCAGAAGTCTCTCATATGTCCTCCGGATACCGCCAAACAACGGATCACCGCTCCGATCCAGGCACAAGCAAACATGAACCTCCGCACATTGTTCCAGCAGCTGCTGAATGATATCAAACTCAAAAGAAGTAAAGCCGGAAAATTCATCCAACCAAATACAGGCTCCGGCAAAAGGCCGGTATCGAACCAGCCTGTCCAGCAGAGCGCGATAAATATCTTCATCATCCGCATAATCTTCTGTCAGAAGCGTCCGATAACCGGTATACAGCAGAGATAAATCACGGCATTTGATACGTAGAGAGGAATCCAGGTCTTCTCTGGCTCCCAATTCTTCCAAAATTGCCGAGCCAACTTCGTACCGGCCAAACTCGTCCAGCAGTCCCAGAAGCTTTCCTGCTTCCCAAGGTTTCTCCCGCAAATCGCTATAATACCGCAGGGAGGAAGAACACTCTCCCAGTACCTTCATCAGCAGCATGACCCGCCCGGAAGGAGCCAGCCGCTTTTTACGCAAACCGCCGGTTTGGTTTAAGACGCGGAACGCCATGCGTTTAAAACTCAGAACCTCATCCCGCAGCAGCCCAGGGCAAGAAGGATGATCCAACAAATTTCGTTCCGCTTGAAGGGTAAACTGCTCCGGAACGAGCAAAAACGCAGACGGAACGGAGGAATGCACACCCCTGCCTCGCAGCAGCTTGGCAAGCGAATCAATGCAGACAAAACTCTTTCCGGAACCTGCCCGGCCGGCCAGAATATGCAGCGGCATGGTCCGGTACCTCTATTTCAGGGAACGGCGATACAGCGTCCGGTTCTCCAGCGACCAGATCCTGTCGCTGAATCCCCCCGGATTGGTATTTTCCAGCGCTTTCGCCATATCGTACATCCTGGCATCCATGATATCCAAATAGTGAAGCATCTCCGCTTCGGCAAACATGGGATATTTGGGGCTGCCATATTCCGGCTCGTAATGATGCGACAAAATCATGTGCTCCAACAACAGGGTCCATTCGGAATTGGTTCCCAGCTCCGCCGCCGTTTCATGCAAAATCTGGATACCCTGAATAATATGTCCCAATAAATTCCCAGCCGGCGTATAATCCGAAACCAAACCGATGTCCGTCATCTGCATTTCCTCGCACTTGCCAATGTCGTGCAGCATGACGCCCGCATACAGCAAATCCTGATCCAAAAAAGGATATACCTGAGATAGGCCTACTGCCGCACGCAGCATAGTGGATACATGATACAGCCAGCCGCAGCGTACGGCATGATGGTTCTTTTTTGCCGCCGGACAAATCAGCAGCTGTGTCTCATACTTCTTCAAAATGGTTTCGACCAACGTTTTGAGTTCCAGGTTGGTAAACGTATTCAGCACAGAATAAAGCTCCCTCAGCATACTTTCGCCGGATTGCGGCGCGGAAGGAACATAATCGGATATTTCTACGTGATCGGTATCGATCGTTCGTCGAATCCGTTCAATCTTCAATTGAAGCTGCCCCTGCCAATCCACTACCTGCCCTCTGGCCTTCACTAGGATACCCGCCGCGAACCGCGTCACATTATCCTCGTCCCAATCCCATAATTTGGCGTTAATGTCTCCGCTTGTATCGGAAAAGGTGAAATTCATATATTTATTGTTGGTCGTGGTCTGCTTCATTTCTGACTGCCGTATGTAAAAATATCCCTGTACCGTATCTCCCGGCTTCCAATCCCGAATCTTTTTTTCTACAACCTCCGCCATATTTCTCGTTGGCATCGTCGCACCGGACCGCATGCCAAACGCCTCCTCTCCTAAAAATCCTCCGGTTCGCATTCCAGAGCGTTCTTCCCTTTCGACGTCGTTGGAACATGTCCTTCCGTTCCAACGAAGCATTTTGCCAAGGGCGCGGAAAATCGTTTCCGCGACTATTATACCACATCCCAAAGCCGGCCGGCAACTTGAAACGCCCAAACAGACCATTCGTTTTCGGTAAAAGCAACTGCAACAGACATTTTTTCCTTGTCATTCTTCAATAAATCCGCCATATTTCATCCGGAGAAAAAATCACAAAAAAGAATCGCGATATAAGCACTTTTGCCTTTCTATATCTCCTCCGCTTACCCCTTAAAAATCATACATTTATAATTAGGGTAGTCAATGCTTTTTTCTGTCCTTCCGTAGGCTCTTTCCACTCTCCATTTTTTAAAAGTCCCGTCCCGCAATGAACCAAGGACCATCCATCGGAAAAGAGCTATGTATTTACCCTCGTTTTTTGTAAACAATGATCTGCGCGTCAGAACCGCCGTCGCCATACTCACACACCAAAAGATAGTTCTCATCAGCTGTGAGGCCGTAACATCTGGCGCTATTCTTCTTACAAATCTGATTTCCAAGATAAATCCGATCGTCATCCCAGAACCGAATCGTTTGGCCGCTTGGAAGTGTGTATTGCAGATTGATATACGCGCCTTGAAGAGCGTTGAGGCCGGTAACCTCCTCCATATCTTCAATACCGAGCGCGTTAAACTCAGCAATAAGCTGCTCCTTCAGTTTACAGGGAGCCACAAAAGATTTACCGCAGTTCTCACAGCGTTTCTCTTCACAGCATACCGCTATCATACAAGAACCCCCAAACGGATGTCCGCTTGTTTCTAAGCAGCCGCCGCAAGTATCCTTCCACCCGCATTCGCTGCAATCTAAGCCACATAATGTTTTCATCGTATGTTGCCTCCCTTCCTGACAAAAAGACCCGTTCCTTGCCTATTGGTTCCGCTGAATTTGTAATTCATAGTAAATTACCTCCTGTTTTTCTATCCTACTATGGTTTTGGAATACAGTCGTCTTCCGCCGCAGGATATCCCAACAGCTTCAGGCGGAAAAGGGCGTCTCGGCGGTGATAGCGCTGCAATATCCCCGCGCAGAGTGTAAAAACAACCCCAACCGCCGTCTGGATGCTGCATGGAGATAGTGTTTCACTCAACTAGATTCTACCATACAGCAGCAAAAATACCAAGGGCGTTTGCCGTACCAACAGCTTAGTGGAATGGCTAAGAGCAAAGTGATCATCAGCTATACTATGTGCTTTGTCCTTTTCTGCGCGGAATCATGTGACCCGTTGAAAAATCGAGGTTGAGTATTTCAACTCTTTATATTATAATAAACCGATTACCGTAAATTAGGTCATGTCCGCAGCGAATCGGTATCTCAGGGGGATGATGCTTTTGGAGCAACGAGTTTTTTTCCAGAAAGAGAAACGCATTGCAGCGATCTTTGCTGCGTTGTTCTGTTCGGGCGGCGCGCTGTTTACCATACTTCCCTCTCCCTCTCGCGTCCAGCCTTTCTATACGGCAATTTTCCAAGGAACTTGGTATGCCTGGCTTCTAACAGGCCTATTGTTGTTGTATGCCGTTTTTTTCGTCTTACTGGCCCTTCCGGAAAAAACAAAACCCAGAACAGCCTGGATCCTTATGGGAATTCTTTTGATTAGCATTGCCGCCCATCTTCTGCTCTGTTTTCGTTCCCTGTCCTATCTGACGGATCAGCTTGGCAGAAGCCGGATCGACCAGGATGCCGGCGTCTTTCGTCTGGTTTTGGATGGCGTAATGCGTTTGCTGATCAGTGCCGTTTGGGTTGTTTATTCCGTTTCGGCCTGCCTCAATGGCTGGAAAAAGACACGCTTCACCAGAATCTTTCAATTGCTGTTTGTTCCATCTCTGCTCTGTGCGATTCATGCTCTATCCTACTATATTGGAAACATCTTCTATTTTCCGCCTTTGTCCGATCTCTTTCTTTTGCTACAGCTGATCATGATTGCGATTTTGTGCCGTCTGGAAGTTTGTGATTTCCGCCGGCAACAGGAGCTGCTCTGCGAGAGATAAACGACACAAACAAACGCAACATAATTTGTTATCAGAAAGGTGGCTTTCATTTGGAGCTCAGTTTAAAAGTGTTCAATCAGGTAACGATCATGTTTTTGTTGATGGCCGTTGGATTTCTCTGCTACAAAATCGGGTTGATCAGCAAGCGGGGGAATCGGCAGCTCTCCAACCTGATTCTGCATGTGGTAACGCCTGCTTTGATCATCACCACCTATCAGTCGGAATACAGCAAAGAAAAGGCTTGGAACCTTTTGGGCGCCTTTGTCTTCGCGGTGGTCAGTATTGGTATTGGCATCCTGCTGTCCCACCTTCTTCGTTGGCGCATCAAAGAAAAGGATTCTCTGGTCATAGGACGAATGGCGGTGGCTTATTCCAATTGCGGCTTTATGGCTCTGCCTCTCATTGAATCGGTATTGGGCGCCGATGGTCTGTTTTACGGAAGTACCTTTGTCATTGCTTTTAATCTGCTTTTGTGGACGCATGGCGTATTTTTGTGCGACAAAACAGACAGCAGAACCCTTTCTTCCGTGCTTCGCTCCCTTCTCACACCCAGCCTGATCAGCATTCTCATCGGTTTGCCGCTGTTCTTTTGGCAGCTCCAGCTGCCGGGACCATTGTATGCCGCCGGCAGCTATCTGGCTTCTCTGAATACACCGCTCGCCATGCTGGCAGCCGGGGCATTTATTGCACAGTCCAATTGGAAAGATACCGTTCGGCACGCCTCCGGTTACTGGATCGCCGGGCTTCGCCTGTTATTGGTTCCTCTGCTGATGATTCTCTTGTTTCGATGGATACCCGTGAATACCACTGTCAAAACAGCGAATTTGATCGCCTCCGCCTGTCCGACAGCGACTACCTGCGTATTTTTCGCCAGCCGGTTTGGCCGGGATGAACGCCTTGCTTCTCAAGCGGTCACGTTGACAAACCTATTGTGCATCATTACCATTCCTGCCATGGCAGCGTTAACCGCTCTCCTTTGGTAACTTGCCGGAACAAGGAAAGCACATCCCGCATGGCCCATGCAAAGCTGTCCCGACGACCTAAGCATTGTCCTGTCTCTCGGTTTTTCCACGCCAACAGTTCCGGAACGCATTCCCGCGTGTGATCTGTGCCCCGGAAACAAGGATCGCAGCCATGGTCCGCGGTAACGCATAACACGTCTCCGGACGGCAAAAGGGAGTACAGACTCTCCAGGTTCTGCGAAATCCGCTCCATCTCTTGGCAATAGCTGACAGGGTCGCGCCGGTGTCCATAAAGCATATCCGTATCCACCAGGTTAATAAAGTAAAACGCATCCGGCGCAGCGCCGGAAGAAACAGATTTCTCTGCCAATTCCATCACTTTTGCCCAGCAGGCTTGATTTCCTTTTTCCGGATAGCTAACGGAAAGTCCCTGTCCATTGAACAAATCGGATATCTTTCCAACTCCGATCACGGGAATATCAAATCGAGGGAACCAATCTTCCAAGTACGTTCTGCCCGGCAGCGCAATACTAAAATCACGGCGGTACGGCGTACGAACGAATCCGGAAGAAGAATCGCCGGTGAATGGTCTGGCGATGACTCTTCCCACGCCATACCGGTCGCAGATCGCCCTGGCCTGCCTGCAAATATCATACAAATTTTCATGTGGGATGACATCCTCATGAGCCGCGATTTGTAAGACCGAATCAGCGGATGTGTAACAAATCAGCGATCCGTCCCGTCTTTCTTCCTCGCCCAATCTCTGAATGATTTCCGTACCGGATGCGCTGCAATTGCCGATAACGCGGCGGCCTGTCACCTGTTCCAGGGATGTCACCAATTCCGGCGGGAAGGAAGGATACTCTGGAGGAAACAGCGTAAGGGAAAGATCGCTCTCCAATCCGGCCAGTTTCCAATGTCCCGTGGAGGTATCTTTGCCGGCGCCTTTTTTTTCCAATACGCCGAAAGACGCCAAAGGATGCTCTGCAGCGGGACAGCCTTCCAGCGTAAACCCCTGCAGTTCACACACATTACCCAAGCCAAGGCGGCTCAGGAAGGACCATTTGACGCCCGGTACGGCTTGACTCACATGCAGCGCCGTGTTGCTTCCCTCATCTTGATAACGGGCCGCGTTTTGATCCGCCCCCACACCAAAGCTATCGATCACAAAAAAATAGCAGCGCATAACGGTTTACTCCCCTTCAATGAAATGAGCGGCCAAACAATTGCCAAGCCGTTCCAACTCCGGCAGCAGTGGTTCGGAAACGCGAAAACGAAACAGCAGCTCCAGCGGCGCCTGACAAATGTATTTCACAACAGCGACCGATTCCCTTGACAAAGGAGGCAGCGAAAAAGCCAATATGCGTTGCAGTTCTTCTCCGGTATCGCAGTCTTCTAAATCCGGAATCCATCCTTGCAGCCACAGCAGCCGGATGCGGTAAATTGCAGACAACAATACCGGGACTTTGCGTCCTTCCTTTAAATAATAAAGCGTATTCAAAAGCAGCCGCAAAGACTCTCTATCTTCCTGGTCCTCCTGGATGACGCGCAGAGTGACTTTCGCCAGAGACCCTGCCGTCGTTAGCACATCCAAATCCTCTCTTAAACTGTAAAAAGATTCCAGAAGCCTGGCATGACTCAGGTTGTACATGTTCCGCCCCTTGGTCAACTCCATTTCACTGTAGCAAAAAAGCTGGGAAGCTGCCAGAAAGCGGCAGGTTTGTTTCTTGGCGCCCCTGGCAAACACCGTCACTTTACCGTGAACGTCGCTGAACACCGTCAGCAGTTTGCTATCTTCCCCATATGCCATTTCTTTCAGCACGAGACCGTTGCAGCGTTGCAGTACCATGATAATCGTCTCAATCCTGGAAACCAAGTTCCTTCAGCATCCCCGGATTGTTGCGCCAATCCGGTTTCACTTTCACCCACAAATTCAAATGAACCGGCGCGTCCGTCAGTTTTTCGATATCCCGCCGCGCCGCGCTTCCGATCCGCTTCAACATCGCGCCATCCTTGCCGATCAAAATTCCTTTGTGCGTTGCCTTTTCACAATAGATGTTCGCGTCGATGACTGCCGCCCGGCTGGACCGGGACGGTTCCCGGAACTGCACGATCTCAATTCCAACACCGTGCGGAACCTCTTCATTGGTGAAATACAGAATCTTTTCCCGTATTATTTCCCGGGAAATGTCCCGTATGGTGCTATCCGTGGAGATGTTGTCCGGAAAATACCGCGGCCCTTCCGGCAGCTTTCGCAGAATTTCTTTCCGCAGAACCGCAAGACCATCTGCTTTCTTGGCAGAAACCGGAATGATCTGTTCAAAAGGACACGCCTGCGACAGTTGGCTGATAAGATGAAGAAGATTTTCTTTCGGAATCAAATCAATCTTATTGAGCACCAAGAACATCGGGGTGCCGCCAATGGATCGCAGCTGTTCTAAGATGCGGCTGTCTCCCGGTCCGATTTCCTTTTCTGAAGCGTCGTATAAATACAAAATCAGATCCACGTCATTCAGCGCGCCGGACACGGACTGCATCATATACTCTCCCAGCTTATTCTGAGGCTTGTGTATTCCAGGTGTGTCCAACAAGATAATCTGATAAGACTCTTCCGTAATGATGGCTCGCAGATTGCTCCGCGTCGTCTGCGGTTTGGGAGAAGTAATCGCCACCTTTTCTCCCATTAAACCATTGATCAGCGTAGACTTTCCTACATTCGGCCGCCCGATTACCGTAACAAAACCAGAACGATGCTGCATGTTATTCTTCCTTTCTTCCGTATCCCATCTTTGTCAATACCGTCTCGGTTTGAGCGATCATGCGAGATTCTTCCTGCACATCCCGATGGTCGAATCCCATCAAATGAAAAAAACCATGACATACCAGAAAGGACAATTCTCGTTCCTCGCTGTGCCCGTACTCGGCGGCCTGTTCCTGCATTTTATCCAAGGAAACAACAATATCCCCCAAAGAAACCGCGCCATTCTCCGGATTCCGGTCCAATTCCTCTACCTTGCCCCGCCCTTCCTGCAATGTCAGCAAAGGAAAGGACAAAACATCCGTAGTCCGGTCGATCTGACGCTGATCCCGGTTCAACTGACGCATCTCCGCGTCAGCCACAAAAGAAATATAGATTTCACCCTCTCCAAACTCCTGAAAAAAGGGTAAAGAAGATTCCGCTTCTTCCAGCACCGCGCGAACCAAAGAACAGTACGCCTCCTGCTTCTCTTCATCCAACCGGAGCCGCAGGCTCTCAGCAAAATCGAATTCCAGTATCATCTTTTCTTTCTCCGACGGGTTCCCACTATTTTGATCGGAACAGTCGGTTATCCTTTCCCGCTTTTTTTGACGGCAGAACGTGCTTTGCGCTCTTGCCGCTTCTGCTCTTCTTTCTCAAATGCTTTGATGATGTCCTTTACAATCTTATTCCGGACAACATCCCGGTTGTCCAAACGAACAATCGCGATATCTTCCACCTGTCGGAGAATCGATGCGCATTTCTCCAACCCGGAATCAGCAATCCGCGGCAGATCGATTTGCGTCACATCTCCTGTCAAAATCATTCTGGAGTCCTCGCCAATTCTTGTCAAGGCCATTTTCAACGTAGAAAAAGAGGCGTTTTGACTTTCGTCAATCAGAACCACAGCCCGGTTCAAGGTACGCCCCCTCATATACGCCAGCGGCGCGATTTCGATGATCCCCCGCTCCTGATATTTCTTGGCCTGTTCGCTGCCTAAAATGTCATTGAGCGCGTCATACAACGGCCGCAGATAGGGATCGACTTTTTGGGCTAAGTCGCCCGGAAGAAAGCCCAGCCGCTCCTCACCTGCCTCGATGGCCGGCCTGCTCATAATAATACGTTCCACATTTCCTCGTTTAAACTCTGCAACCGCCTGGGCAACCGCCAAATAGGTCTTTCCGGTACCGGCCGGACCGATACAAATGGTGACGGTGTTCTCCTGCATTGCTTTCACATAGTTTTTCTGACCGACGGTTTTGCATTTGATAGGCTGACCGCGATATGTGGTAATGACCACATTAGCCATAGCCTGGAGCGAAGCTTCCACACTGCCATCCTGCGTGGATTCCAAAAGCCGGCACACCATGTCGCGGTCTAGAATTTCACCTTGGTCAGCCATCCGCTTCAGCGAGTTCAGTACCGTAGCTGCTTGACGAAGGCTTTCGTCCGACTCACCTATAATTTCTACCTTAGCGTCTCTCATACAGATCGAGACAGAAAATGCATGTTCAATGAGCTTCACGTTTTCATCGTGGGTTCCGAAAACGGCGATCTGCTGATCCAGTGTTTCAAACTCTACTTCCTGAGGCTCCAACAACCTCCTCCTCGCTTTCCCTTCCAAAATAAAATAATCTGCTTCATTATAATCCAAAACCGTATTTTTTTCAATGCCATATCTGACTATAATAACAAACCAAGGGAAACAGGTCGTAGAAGGGCCGATACTTACCGGAGGATTGTCAGTTGTTATGTCAATAAGGGGAATTACGGTTGTGCCGGTTGTTTCGCCGCTTCTTTGCCGATCTCTTCCAAACATTCCGCTGACAAATACACGATTAATTTGCCATCGCTTTCCCGCAGTTCGAATTCCGTACTGACGATTTCCGCCTCGTCGGGAATCTTGCTATCCAGCAAATCCATGGCCTTCAGCTTCGCTTTCTCGATGGCTTCTTCTTTGTTTAGCATCTTTCTGACAGCTTCCGTCTCCAGGTAAGTTGTCGTCCGTATGCCCAAAGGAAGCCGATTGTCATCCGGCATAGTCAAATACTGTTCCGTAGTAACGCTGCTCCCTTGGGAAAACGCGCGTCCGCCTCCCGGCAGGGGAATCCGCAGGCCAAACAACAACAGTTCCTTTCTTTGCGCCGTCGTACCGGTTGGTTCGTAGCAAACCCACTCCAACTCTACCTCCGCCTGGGCGGAATACCACACCAACCCCATGGCGCTGCCGCTGGCATGCACCAAGCGGACCTGTCCTGTCTGAGGATCTTTGGGGTCCACTTCCCCGCGTATTAGAATCTGACCAGCCTGAACCGTGATGTATTCCTTCACCGCAGCGGTCCCCTGTTCGACCACCAGCTTTTGAAGTACTGCGTCCTTCTCCGCTACAATATCGCATGGCTCCTCATCCGGAATCGAGTCCTCGGGCACAAAAAACGACCCGCCAACCAACGTCACATATAGTTTTGTCCCTTTTGTCCTTACTCCTACCCACGACAGATTGGGTTGGCTCGCCAGTATCGTCTCTGCCAATTCCTTTGTTTCTACCTTCTGCAGAAACGTTCCCGGGGCAACACCCATGCCTTCTAAAAGTGACATCGTACGCATCCGGTCCAGTTCCGTTCCGCCTTCAATCTCCACGGACCATAGAAGAGAGCTAAGAAGCACAGCTAAAATACATAATGCGATACCGCCTCCGACCAAAACCTTTCTTTTGGCATACCGCCTCAGAACAAAGAGGGCACCTTTCTTTGCTTCAATCCGAACCCGGCAGCCAGCCTTTCGGACAACCGGCCGAAGGTTTTTGCGAAAATCTTTTACCCGGACACAAACGCGGAACGTTCCTTCCGCAATCCGTTCCACTCCCCAAACGGCGATATTTCGGCGAATACAAATATTGATGAATTTCTCCGGTTTCGGTCCGGTCACTACCAGAACCAGATAGCCTTTCCCTTGATTCCACAAACTCTTCACAGCGATCCCCTTTCTCCGCGGACGGTACCCTGATTCAAAATGGCAGAAACCAGCTTGCCGCAGAAAGCTGGCTTCCCTGTGACATTGCAGCAGGAGTGCCTGCAAAGGAATCGAGCCCGCTAAAAAGCAAGTGCCGCCTGCCATTCTTCGGAAGCAGACTATGCATAAGCGATCCTTTTTACCCGTCCCTCCAGCCGCAGTCCTTCCGCGCTGATCTCTTTGATAAGCAGATGGGATCCTTCAATGTACAATACCCCAATTTTGGTATTGACCGATACCATTTCCTCGCTGTACTCCTTTAAGCCTTTGTGATTGACGATTTCCGTAACCGTGTTTCCAATCAGCCGCACCGATGGCATACCGGAAAGCAGATCGGAGGAAATGCTGGTATAATCCGTACTCAAATTCATCTTTTGTCACCCCACACTTCTGCTTTGCAGCAAATCATCCGCTGTTCCGAAGGTATAGCCAGCCTCTTTCGCATATTGGATGATTCGCGTCAATGCATTGGCGTTGTCTTTGGAAACCGCGTGAAGCAGCAAAATCGCGCCGTTGTGCAAATTGCCGGTGACCATCTCAAACGCGTAGTCCGTCCCCTTCTGCTGGTCTACCAACCAGTCCTGATAGGCAAAACTCCATAGTACGCAGGTATGGGCCAACTGATCGGCAACCGAGAGAGCCATGTCGTTGTATTCACCCTTTGGCGGACGAAGCAGCCGCATATGCTGTTGAAATTTGTTGTAAAAAAGCCGGTCCAGCTCTAGAATTTCCTGTTCTATTTTCGTCGCGGAAATCTCCGCCAAGGAATAGTGATGGACCGTGTGATTCCCTACCTCATGGCCTTCCTCAACCATACGGCGAACCAATTCCGGATTTTTATCAAAATAATCCCCGGTAAGGAAAAAGATTGCTTTTACGCCTTCCGCCTGGAGTACATCCAAGATCTGAGCGGTATAGCCATTTTCATACCCTTCATCAAATGTTAGATAAATCTTCTTTTGGGTGGTGTCACCCACATAGAAACCACCATGGGCCTCCAAAACAGATACTTCCGCTTTGCCAACCTCCGGCAGACTGCCATTGTTTCCTCGTTTCAAACCCCAGCGGTAAATACTTTTCCCACCTGCCTCCACGACACTGGCGCTAACCGCAATTTCATCCTGATAGGGCTGCTGAGCGTTTGCTGCAGCTTCCTCTTGATGAATATGAACCGCGATGGGAAACGCCAGCAAAACCATGAATACAACAATGGGAACAATAACATGAATCATGCGAAACCGGGTCACAACCAATCACCTCACCTAACCACTTTATTAGTATATTGGTATGAGGCAGGGAGGAAATTCATGAATCCGGATTTTCGTTTAGACTGCCGTACTCAATCGGTCGGCGTCATCAGGCTGGTATCGATATCCTCAGAATTGAAGGCGTTGATGATAATGGAATCTTCTTTTTGATAAGTCAGCGAAGCAACGGATGCAAACGAGCTGGCGACTCCCTGGACGTTGATAGCAGAAATGAGTGATGTGGGATTGCCAATCACCAGAATTTCAAAAGGCTGGCTATACTGTCGGCCGTTGACCACAAGATAATTGTTCACCACCCTGACCTCCGACATAGCGGTAATTCTAGCACCGTTGATAGAAATCGCCTGGGCTGTGGAAGCCTTGATTTCGTTGATGAGACGTTGTATTTTGGCGTCGGAAATAGACAAATCATCCGGATCGTAAAAATTCAGCGTAATACGAAGGCCCGATCCCGATACCCTGGTCAATCCCGCAAAAGTGCGAACATTGCGCAATTCTTCCTCCATTTGCTGAATTTGCTGTTGATTGGAGCCCTTCTCCAACTGCTCTACCCGCAGAGCCAATTCCGTTTTGTCTTGATTCAAAACTTCCAATTCATTGGTCAGCTCAATGATTCTCGCCTGATATTCGCTGATGGTACTCAGCGATCCCGTATCCGACTGTCTGGCCTGAATCGTTTTGTATTGCAGCGCAATCAACACTCCCAAAGCAAGACAAATCACAGTCAAGGCCGTATTGCGGACAATCAGCGCCCGGCGGCTTTTGGCCCGTACTCGTTTTTCCTTTTCTGCAGCTTGTTGTTCCATGTTGGTGTTCTCCTTTGTTATTCAATTGCCGTCCACCAGCAACCCGCTGATGTTTCGCTCGTATTTTCCACTGTATTTGCTGATGGCCACATGGGATTCCTGACTCATGTCAAAAATCAAATTGCGGGAAACAATGGTATGATAGATCAGGCTGTCTCGCATCTGCTGTTCCAGTTCCGCTGGATTGCCAATGGCTTTGATCGTATAAGGGGGAAACACTTTCTTGTTGTTGATCCGGATACTTGGACCCACACAGAGAAGCTCTGTCATGGATACCACCCTCTCTCCATTGATGGATATGGCCTGGGCGCCCGCAGACCGCAAAACATTGACGATATCGGACAAAATGCTGTCGTGGACCATCAATAGACTGGTCATGCCGCCGGACAAGGGGTTGGCATCGTCAATTTTTATCACAATTCCTTCTCCCGACACATTGCGCAAACCAGCCGCAACTTTGTAATCAGCGATGCTTTTGTTGTATTGAATCAGAAAATGAAAAAAGGCGGAATCTTGCTCTTCCAACCTGGCCAGATGTCCGCTGTATTCCTCCCGCAGACCGGCAACCTCCCGTTTCGCCTGATCCACTTCTCCTTCCAGAAGACTGATTCTCTGCTCATAGCCGCGCAGCATTTCTTCCTCTTCCCGCTCAGCCTGCAGACGGGCATTGATCACCGCACGCATCTGCATGGCAATCACTGCCCCTAAAATCAGGAGTATCGCCATCATAATCAAACGATCCTTTTTTCTCAGCCGGAATTCTGCCATATCCTTCCTACCCCCGATTCTCCTCCGTTCCCTGCCCATAGTACGCGTTTGCTCCGTGTTTTCTGAGGAAATGCTTGTCCAGCAACACCTGATCAATCGGCTCTCGCTGCCCCAGGCTCTCCGTATAGTAAGCCATCACCGCTATTTTCTCCAGTACCATGGCATTGTGCACTGCCTGTCAAGAGAAGGAAACCGGCTCAATCTGCACCGTTCCGTCATCGCGACGTACCAGCCTCCATCCTCATCGGAAACGCTTCCGCCGCGGGCAACGTCGTGGCCGTCCGCGGCAGAAGACCAAATAATGATATTGTCAATAATGTTATTTGCTTTTCTCCACCAATTCGTTGTTCGCCGTCAATACCCAGGAACGATCTGCAGGGACCTCCACATACCAAATATCGCCTCTCTGTTCCAACTTCGTCTCCGTGATTTCCTTGCTCACAAGAATGGAATATACCTTCTCATTAAATTGATATTCCCGAATACCCGCGTAGGTCATTTCGGAAGTCAAATGAGGCTGAATTTCCAATCCCTGCTGACCTGGCAGCAAGCCGAGAAATCCTTCTACAAATACGGTTGGAACCATGCCGGACTCCGGAAATTCGCCGATCACGCCGGACTCATAGCCAATGTCCGTAGGATACGGGAAGACGCGAAGCTGATCTTGGTTGTGGAATTCTTTCATGATAACCTGGAAGCGCTCAAACGCATTGTCCGCTCCCAGATTCAAAATTCGTCCCATCAAATCATAATAAGACATATAAAAGATGGTTCCGCCATTTTGCATACACGCTCCAAACGCACCGTGCGGACTGGTGGAAACAATGTCGCCATTCCAGCTGACCCAGTAGTAGCCATCGTCATAGACGTCAAAGACATCCAGAGTATTGCTCCTGGCGGAATATTTGTAATGGTAAATATCCGCGCCGGTAGAGGTGTCGCCCTTGATGATCCTGGTACCGTCTACCCAGCTGTAAATCTGTTTGGCTTGTTCCTCACTGGCCAAGCCAGCCGCGCAGGCCATGAAATTGGAGAACGTAATGCCGAAATCAAGACGTTTTCCCTCTACGTTAACCGAGGTAATATACCGTCCCTTTTCCGCGTCCCAGAACAGCTCGTTGTATTTATCCTTAATCTTTTGGGCCAGATCTATATAATACGGCACCTTATCCAAATTTCCCCGAACCGTTTCGATGTCAATCATCGCCAGCACAGCCTGATAGAAAAATACGTTTTCATAAGCCGACTGATATCCGAACGCAGAATACCGGTCCCAATAGTTGCTGCTCTCGCTGCCGCTTTCCACACCAGATTGCGCCAGGTTAGCAGGATCTTTGATGGTCAGAACGCCGGACTCTCCCTCCAGTACCGTCAGCATGTACTCCATGGCTTTGTCGATCCGGTCGGAGATCGTCTGCCGCACGCTGTTTTTACTATCCAGAAAACGCTTGACGTTGTTTTGCATCAACAGGTAATTTCTGGCCTCCATAATAAAGAGAGCGTTTTGCGTATAATGGTTTTGCAGGTCCAAGTGCTTCTGACCGCCGGCCGTAGCCCAAACAAATCCGTCGCCGTCACTCCAGCCATCTTCTCCGGTGCGGATCTGCATGAATGTCGCCTCGTATTGAGAACGGATGCTGTCATCCGTGGTCCAGCGCAGCTTGATGCCGTTCCAATTGATCCACTCCGTGCTGGCAATCAGCAGGACGCCCCGGCGGAACGGATCGTGCCAGGTGTTCTCCGGCTCGGTAGCCGCCGTGCCGAAGATGGTAAACATGTTGTTCAAATCCGCATCAAAAATCCCCTTCAATGAAGTGTAAAACAGCGTCTCCGTATCACCGGTTACCCGCATTTCCGCGATCTCCAGGTAAGGATCCGACAAAAAACCATATTTTTGCCCGCAGATCCGGATACCGTTGGCCACGATGCCATCCAGATTTAATACCAGCGTAGCTCCCTTGGGGTTGGGAAAATTCATCGACGGATCGTATCTGCCTTCCTGGTAGCTGTACAGGTAATAATATTTCGGCAGGCTGTACCAGGTCCTTCCCCGGTCCGTGGTATAATCGATCGACAGGTTCACCGGAAAATTAATACACGAAGCAGGAATTTTGATTTCCACGGTATCCAGGCGGTAGTACTTGTCAAATTCATACCCCACCCAGGCCTTTTCGTCACCTTCCACCGTTTTGCTCCGCCAAATCGTATCGTTGTTGTTGTCGCAGATGTTCTCCAACGCAAACGCATCCTCCGCTGGATCGGTCCCAATGGGACGGACATTGGTAACATAATTGCTGGTAACCGGATCACCGCTGACGGAAATCTTATCAGCCTTGGACCACCCCAACGCCTCGCCGGACGGAAGGGGCTTGCACAAAGCTTTTACTTGGTAATCCCCGGCTTTTTTATAGACGTGCGGCAGGGAACCAATTGTTCCCTTGCTGTAAGGTCCGTCGTAACTCCAGGTACCATCGCCCCAGTCCACAATAAAATAATAGAAACTTTCTATCTGTTGGTTCAAAGTCACAGTGGCGGTTACCTCATCACCCGTTTTCGCCGTATTCTTCAAACGAATACTAACGGAGGACTGCTCCTTCTGGTCCAACGAGGTAAGCTCATACTCAATATCCTGAAAATCAATGGCATCCAAGGTGATCTCTTCTCCTCCTTTTTCTTCTTCTGGATTCTCCGGTCCCTCCGGCTTTTTGCAACCTCCCAACACGGAGACCAATAAAACGAGCGCAAAAAGGAAACTCAATATTCTCTTAAGACGCATACGCTCTTCCTCCTAACTCTTGTTGTTTTTACATCAGACAGGACCGTTTCGCTCCCGTCTTGATTCACCGATTGCCAAATTCGAAGACTCGGAAATCAGTATAGCATATTTATCCCTTTTTTACCACCAGGAACTTTAGGAAGCCTGACGCGCTACCACCTCCTGCCCGGGAGTCAGAATCCAGTCTCCCTCTGCGGGCACTTCCACAAACCACACCGAATCTCTCTGCTCCACCCGGGGCGCGTCGATTCCGGTACGTACCTCAATGGTATAAACAGTATCATTAAACTGGTATTCCCGTACGCCCGCGTATTCCATTCCGTCCGGAAGAGCCGGACAGATAGCGAGTCCCTCTGCGGCCGGATTGATCCCCAGGAACCCTTCTACAAACACGGTAGGAACCATACCGGACTCCGGGAATTCACCGATGACACCGGAAGCATAACCGACGATGGTAGGATACGGGAAGACCCGAAGCTGATCCTGATCGTGAAACTCCTTGAGAATGGTTAGAAAACGGGAATAGGCGTTTTCCACACCCAGATAAGCAAACCGTCCCAGCAAGTCATAGTAGGATGTGTAAAAAATCGTTCCGCCATTCTGCATTTGGTTTCCGTACACCCCGTGCCTTGTGCCATCCTTCTCGTAGCAATACATGTCGCCGTTCCAATTGACCCAATAATAACCGTTGTCATCCACCGCCGCAAAATCCAACGTGTTGCTTCGGGCGGAATAAATGAAATGATAAATGTCTGCCCCGGTAGAAGTATCCCCTTCGATGATCCGTTCTCCGTCGATCCAGCTATAAATCTGTTTGGCCTGCTCTTCGCTGGTTAGTCCGGCCACACAGGCCATAAAGTTAATAAACGTAGTACCAAAGTCCAAACGTTTTCCCTCTACGTTGACGGAAGCAATGTAACGGCCCTTTTCCGCATCCCAGAACAGCTTATTGAACTCCGTTTTGACCTTCTCACTCAATTGGATGTATTCGGCGGCCTTACTGGGATTTCCCCGCAGCATTTCAATGTCCGCCATGGCCAGGACCGCCTGGTAAAAATAAATATTCTCATAACAAGACTTGTAGCCAAACGCCGTATACCGATCCCAGTAATTGCTGCTTTCCGATCCTCCCTCGTATCCGGGAAGTGCCAGATTCTCTGGATCGTTGATGGTCAAAACGCCGCTTTCTCCCTCCAGCGTTACCAGCAGGTACTCCATCGCTTTGTCCAACCGATCCGACAGCGTCTGTCGTACCGCGTTTTTCTTTTCTAAAAAGCCGGCCACATTGTTCCGCATCAGCAAATAATTCCGGGCTTCCATAATAAAGAGGGAATTCTGCGAATAATGGGTCTGCATGTTCAAATGTTTGGCCTCGATGGCAGTAGCCCAGACCAGACCGTCGCTATCGCTCCAGCTGTCTTTGCCGGTGCGGATTCCGTCAAAGGTAGACTCATAGATCGACCGGATCTCGTCATCCGCAAGCCACCGCAGCTTGATGCCGTTCCAATTGATCCACTCCGCGCTGCCCATATACAATACGCCTCGACGGAAAGGATCGTGCCAGGTGTTCTCCGGCTCGGTAGCTGCTGTACCGAAGATGGTAAACATGTTGTTCAGATCCGCATCAAAAATCCCCTTCAAAGACGTATAGAACAGCGCTTCCGTATCGCCGGTTACCCGCATTTCCGCTACCTCCAGATACGGGTCAGCCAGACGTCCGTGCTTTTGGGCGCAAATCCGGATACCGTTTGCCACGATACCATCTAAGTTGAGCACCAAGGTAGCGCCCTTAGGATTGGGAAAATTCATAGCCGGATCGTATCGTCCTTCCTGATAGCTGTACAAGTAATAATATTTGGGCAGGCTATACCACGTCCTTCCCCGGTCCGTGGTGTAATCGATGGAAATATTCACCGGAAAACTGACGGAAGCAGACGAAATTTTGATTTCCAAGGTATCCAAGCGGTAGTGCTGATCAAACTCATACCCTACCCATGCCTTTTCCCCGCCTTCCACGTTCTTGCTCCGCCAAACGGTTTCGTTATTGTTGTCGCAAATGTTTTCCAGCGCCAAAGAATCTTCCGCCGGATCCGTCCCAATGGGACGAACGTGATCCAAATAATGACCGGTAACCGGATCGCCGCTGACGGAAATCTTACTGGCTGGGGACCAGCCCACCGATCCGCCGGACGGAAGGCCTTTGCATAAGGCTTTTACTTGGTACTCTCCAGCCGTTTTGTAGCGATGCGTCAGGGCGCCAACGGTCCCTTTGCTGTACGGCCCGTCGTAGCTCCAGGTTCCATCGCCCCAATCCACGATGAAATAATAAAAATCTTCCGTCTTAGCTGATACCGAAACGGTAGCCTCTATCGTTTCTCCGGTCTTCGCCGTTTTCTTGACACGAACGGTGAGCCCCGATTGCTCTTCCTGGGTCAATGAGGTAAGTTCATACTGGATATCCTGCAAAGCAACAGCATCCAGCGTGATCTCCTCGCCGCCCGTACCTAAAATGTCCGGGCCTTTCGGCGTTTCCACCGGTTTCTCCGGTTTGCAGCCGCAAAGGCTGCCCAGGAAAAGCAGTAGAGATACCGCCAAACAACCCGTTCTTTTCCACTTTTCTTTCATTCCATAAGCCTCCCTGTACCAGTTCTTTATTCTACAAACCATCCATGGACGGACGATTTAAGATAATGGCTGAATTTGATTGTCTGCTGTAAGAATCCAACGCCCGCTCGCCGGAACTTCCACGGTCCATACCGATCCGCTTTGTTCGATCCGCGGCGTGTCGATTCCGGTACTGGCTTGAATGGAATAAACGGTTTCATGGAATTGATATTCCCGTACGCCGGCATACTCCATCCCTGTCGGAAGCGACGGACAAATAGCCAACCCTTCTCCTGCCGGGCAAATGCCCAGATATCCTTCTATAAAGACGGTCGGAACCATGCCGGACTCCGGAAATTCACCGATGATACCGGCCGCGTACCCATGCCCGGCCGGACTGGGCAGCAGCCGCAGCTGATCCTGATTGTGAAATTCTTTTAGAATCGCCAGCATGCGGGTATGCGCACTGTCCGGGCCCAAATAGCGTATCCGCCCCATTAAGTCATAATAGGACATGTAAAAAATCGTTCCGCCATTCTGCAGCTGATTGCCGTACACACCGTGGGTGGCGCCGTCTTTTTCATAACAATACATGTCGCCGTCCCAGTTGACCCAGTAATATCCATTGTCGTCCACAGCGGACACATCCAAAGTGTTGCTGCGGGCGGAATATCCAAAGAAATAAATGTCTTCTCCTTGGGACGTATCGCCTTCGATGATCCGCTGACCGTCGATCCAGCTGTAAATCTGCCTAGCTTGTTCCTCACTGGCCAAGCCGGCGGTACAGGCCATAAAGTTGGTAAACGTCATACCGAAGTCCAGACGCTTTCCCTCTACATTGACAGAAGTAATATACCGTCCCTTTTCATCATCCCAGAACAGATTGTTGAAGGCTGTTTTTACCTTCTCGCTCAATTGAATGTACTCGGCAGCCTTGCTGGGATTGCCCCGTACCATTTCAATATCCGCCATGGCGAGAACTGCCTGATAGAAGAAAATATTTTCATAGGAGGACTGATAGCCAAACGACGAATACCGATCCCAGTAATTGCTGCTGGCACTGCCGTTTTCGTATCCCGCCTCCGCTAAATTCTCCGGATCCCGAATGGTGAGAACGCCGCTCCTCCCATCCAGAACATCCAGCAAGTACTCCACTGCCGCGTCAATACGATACGTCAACGTCTGGTTGGCCGCGTTTTTACTTTGTAAAAAACCGGCGACATTGTTTTGCATCAGCAAATACTGACGGGCCTCCATCAAAAACAACGAGTTTTGTGTATAATGGGACTGCATGCCCAAATGCTTCTGTTCCCACTGCGTCGCCCAAACAAAACCGTTTCCGCCGCCCCAGGTATCCTCTCCGGTCTTCACATTCAAAAAACAATTTTCATACTTCTTCCGGATCGCGGGATCCGCCGTCCAGCGGATCTTCATGCCATCCCAGTAAATCCATTCCGGATTTCCCATAAGGAGAACGCCGCGGCGGAAAGGACCCTGCCAAGTATTCTGCGGCTCGGTCTCCGCCGTACCGTAGATGGTGAACATATTGTTCAGATCCGCATCAAACGTCCCCTTCAGAGAAGTGTAGAACAGCGTATCCGGGGCACCCGTAACCCGCATTTCCGCCACTTCCAAATACGGCTCTGCCATGTGCCCGTATTTCTGTGCACAAATTCGGATTCCATTGGCTACGATACCATCCAAATTTAATACCAGCGTAGCACCTTTCGGATTGGGAAAATTCATAGCCGGATCGTATTGACCTTTCATATAGCCATATAAATAATAATATTTCGGAAGACTGTACCAGGTACGTCCCCGGTCCGTTGTATAGTCAATCGACAGATTGACCGGGAACTGGACGGCAGAGGCAGGGATTTTGATTTCCACCGTATCCAAACGATAGTATTTGTCGAACTCATATCCAACCCAGGCTTTCTCTTCGCCTGCCACGTTTTTACTCCGCCAAACCGTATCCTTGTTGTTGTCGCAGATGTTCGCCAAGGCAAACGATTCGTCTGCCGCATCCGTTCCGATTGGCCGAACGTGAGTCAGATAATTGCCGGTAATTGGATCACCGCTGACGGAAATGGAGTCTGTTTTAGACCAGCCTACCGAACGGCCGGACGGCAGACTCTTGCACAAAGCCCGCACCGGATAATTACCCGCCTTTTTGTAAACATGCTTTAGTGAACCAGCAATTCCCTTATTGTAGGGACCGTCGTAACTCCAGGTTCCATCGCCCCAATCCACGATAAAATAATAATAGTCTTCCGTCTGTATCGCCGTCGACACCGTAGCAATGACTTCATCGCCAGTCTGTGCCGTATTCTTAACACGGACACGGAGGGTAGCTTGCTCCTCCTGCTGCAGCGACGTAAGTTCATACTCAATATCCTGAAAATCAATGGCATCCAAGGTAATTTCTTCTCCTCCTTCTTCCTCTTGTGTTGTTTTCTCTCCACCCGGCAGACACCCAGACAAGCCGCCCAGAAGCAATAGAACCACGATAACAAGACATGCTCTTCTTCTCCACACCACGATATAACCTCCTTCGTCGGCCGGATGACAACCTGCGCCTCCGAAACAAGCGTGTCGCCTAAGAAACAGATGGTTTTACCTTGTTTCTCAGGCGACAGCAAAGTACGTTTGCTTACCCTTTTGCTACAACTTCATTGTTGGTATTCAAAATCCAGGTGCCGTTTGCCGGAACCTCTACCAACCAGGTATCGCCGTTCTGCTCTACCTTAGGCTCGGAAATGTTTTTGTCCACCTTGATGTTGTAAACCTTTTCATTGAACTGATATTCCCGCACACCGGCATAAGTCATATTGGAAGACAGCTGCGGGCTGATTTCCAACCCTTCTCCGGAAGGCAGAATACCCAAAAAACCTTCTACAAAGACGGTGGGAACCATACCGGACTCCGGGAATTCTCCGATGACGCCGGATACATAGCCTACTCCGGTAGGATACGGGAAGACCCGAAGCTGATCCTGCAAATGGAATTCGTTCAAAATCGCTTTGATCCGGTCATATGCGTTATCCGCCCCCAGATACTGGAACCGTCCCATCAAATCATAATAAGAGGTATAAAAAATCGTCCCGCCATTCTGCATTTGATTTCCATATACGCCGTGTTTCGCTCCATCTTTCTCGTAACAGTACATATCGCCGTTCCAGTTCACCCAATAATATCCGTTGTCGTCGATGGCTGCCACGTCCAGCGTGTTGCTTCTGGCAGAATAGCCGAAGAAATAAATGTCTTTTCCCTGAGAAGTATCACCCGCTACGATCCGCTCTCCGTCGATCCAGCTGTAAATCTGTTTGGCCTGTTCTTCACTGGCCAGCCCCGCGGCACAAGCCATGAAGTTGGTAAAGGTAATGCCAAAGTCCAGACGTTTTCCCGCCTTGTTGACGGAAGTGATATAACGTCCCTTCTCCGCATCCCAGAACAGATTGTTGAATTCCGTTTTTACCTTCTCAGCCATCCGAACGTACTCTGCCGCTTTTTCCGGATTGCCCCGAACCATCTCAATGTCGATCATGGCCAGGACAGCCTGATAGAAAAACACGTTCTCATAACTGGATTGGTAGCCAAACGCGGAATACCGGTCCCAATAGTTGCTGCTTTGGCTGCCGCCCTCGTACCCCGGCTCCGCCAGATTCTCCGGATCATTGATCGTTAGGATACCGCTTTCTCCCTGCAGCGTCGTCAGCATATAATGCATGGATGCGTCAATACGGTCCGATATGGTCTGGCGCACGCCGTTTTTGCTGTTTAAAAACTTTGTCACGTTATTCTGCATCAGCAGATAATTCCTGGCTTCTACGATAAACAGAGAATTCTGCGTATAGTGAGACTGATGGTCCAAGTGCTTTTGGCCGCCTCCGGTGGCCCAGACAAATCCATCCTCCGCGTCGCTCCAGGTATCTTTGCCTGTACGGATTCCGGTGAAAGTGGACTCATAGACGGAACGAATGGACTCATTTGCCGTCCAGCGCAGCTTAATACCATTCCAATTGATCCACTCCGCGCTTCCCATCGAAAGCTGTCCGCCCCGGAAGGGATCGCTCCAAACGTTTTTCTGCTCGGTCTGCGCCGTGCCGTAAATGGAAAACATATTGTTCAGGTCTGCGTCAAAAAGACCGCCGAGAGAGGAATAAAACAACTGATTCCGGTCTCCGGTCACACGCATTTCCGCCACTTCCAGATACGCTGTTTCACCGGAAGAAACCCGTTTGGCACAAATTCGGATGCCGTTGGCCACGATGCCATCCAGATTCAGAACCAGCGTGGCGCCCTTGGGATTGAGGAACGACTTATAATACTCCCCTCTTCCAACGCGATAGGTATACATGTAATAATATTTCGGAAGACTGTACCAGTTGGAGCCTCTGTCCGTGGTGTATTCGATGGCGAAATCAGCCGGGAAACTCTCCGCAGAAGAGGGAATTTTGATTTCCACCGTGTGCAAACGATAATGCTGATCGAACTCGTATCCAATCCAAGCGGCATCGGCGTTCTCTTCCGTGATGTTCTGGCTTCTCCAGGAGGTGTTGTTGTCGTTGTCGCAGATGTTGTCCAAGGAAAATTCATCTCCGGCTCCGTTGGAACCTATGGCTTTCACATTCTCCAGGTACCCGCCGGAAAGGGAGTCGCCGCTTACCGACACCTCATCCGGCGCAGACCAGCCTACTGACACATTCTGAGTCAAACTTTGGCAAAATGCCCGGACCTGGTAATCTCCCGCCTGTTTGTAGACGTGTTTTACCGTTCCGCTCTGCCCTTCCTGATACGGGCCGTCATAGCTCCAGGTACCATCGCCCCAATCCACGATGAAATAATAATACTCTTTCATTGGGGCCGTCATGGTAATGGTCGCAGTCACCTCATCACCTGTATTTGCCGATGATTTCACTCGCACTTTGATTTTCTTGTCTTCGTTCTGTTCCAGGGACGTCTTCTCATAAGCAATGTCCTGGAAAGAGATGGCAGGCAAGTCAATGGTGTCGCCGCCTTCTTCCGGAACGTTCGAAGTCGGAGACGGATCTCCCGTTTTGGGAGTGCAGCCGCACAGCAAGCACAGCAGCATCACCAAAGACAGCGCAAAACAGCCAATCCTTTTTAAACGCATACTACATCCTCCCTTTTTCTCAACATAATGTCATTACTATAGAAACTGTTCTCTGGCCGGAACAGCAACCAGCCATTATTTTGCTGCGTCTTCCACGCTTTGTTCCGCGACAAGCCACTGTCCGGATGCCGGAAGCTCCAAATACCAAGTTCCATCCTCTTTTTGTTCCAATTTCGGCGCGGATACTCGCCGATCCACACGAATCGAATAGCATCTGCCCAAATACCGATACGCCCGTACACCGGCAAAAGATAACGCAGCCGGAAGCTTCGGCACGATCAGAAGGCCTTTCTGCGCCGCAGTGATTCCCAGAAAACCTTCCACAAAAACAGAAGGAACCATGCCGGATTCCGGAAACTCCCCAATAATACCTTCCACATAACCAATTTCAGTAGGATACGGGAACACCCGCAGCTGATTGCGCCGGTGGAATTCATGCAGGATGGCGTCAAATCGCGCAAAAGCATCCTCCGGGGCAAAATAGCGCAACCGTCCCATTAAATCATAATAAGACGTATAGAAAATGCTGCCGCCATTCTGCATCTGATTACCATAAGCGCCATGCGCCTGGCCATCCTTCTCGTAGCAATACATATCACCGTTCCAATTAACCCAATAGTATCCATTGTTGTATACCGCCGCCACATCCAGCGTGTTGGTTCTTGCAGAATGCACAAAATGATAAATATCCTTTCCCTGAGAGGTGTCGCCCGGTATAATCCTCCTGCCGTCAATCCAGCTGTAAATCCGTTCTGCCTGTTCCTTACTGGCCAGCCCGGCTTCGCACGCCATAAAATTACAAAAGGTAATACCAAAATCCAGACGGTCGCCATTCACATTCACCGAAGTGATATACCTGCCCTTTTCTTCATCCCAGAACAAGTCGTTAAACGCCTTCCGCGTCTTCTCCGCCAAATTCCTGTAGTATTCCGCCTTCTCCGGACGCCCGCGGAACTCTTCCAAATCAATCATGGCCAGGACCGCCTCATAAAACAGAACATTCTCATAGGAAGACTGATACCCGAAAGCAGAATACCGATCCCAGTAGTTGCTGCTGCAGCTTCCGGTTTCCTCTCCTGCTGTCGCCTGGTTATTGGGGTCACGGATGGTGAGTACCCCGCTTTCCCCTTCCAACGCTATCAACAGATAAGACATAGCCGCGTCAATGCGGTCTTCGATCTTCTGTCCGCAGTGATTGACGGCTTTCAGAAACGCTTTGTCTTCGTTCCGCATCAGCAGGTAGTTTCTTGCTTCTATTAGGAAAAAGGCATTCTGTGTATAATGGTACTGGTGCCCCAAATGATCCTTGCCATGGGCCGTTGCCCATACAAAGCCATCGTGTCCGCTCCACCCATCTTCTCCCGTTCGGATACCATTGACCAAAGTATTCCGATAGGCATCCTGAATAGCAGGGTCTGCCGACCACCGGAGTTTCACACCGTTCCACTCCACCCATTCTGCACTGCCCATCAGCAAAACACCGCTTCGGAACGGATCCCCCCATGTATGATTGGGTTCGCTGGCGGCCGTCCCGTAAATGGTAAAAAGGTTGTTGAGATCCGCGTCAAACATTCCCTGACGGGAGGTATAGAACAAGGCTTCCTGACCACCGGTGATACAGAGGTCACAAATTTCCAATTTCACGTTCTTGCCTTCGGGAACTTCCTTCGCACAAATCCGGATACCATTGGCAACAATGCCGTCCAATGCAAAAAGAAGAGTCTTTCCCTGGGGATTGGGAAAATTCATACGGGGAACGTACCGGTGTTCTATGTAGTCGTAATGGTAAAAATACTTGGGCAAGGAATACCAAGACTGTCCATGGTCCGTGGTATACTCCACGGCAAAGTCGGACGGCCAGCTGGCGGTATCTTCCAAAACGCTGCATTCCAGCTCTTCCATCCGATGATACTCATCAAACAAATACCCTGCCCATTGTAAATCGGGAGAAGCAATCGATTTCCCGCCCACAAGATACGACAGAACAGACGGCTCTCCTGTGATCTCAACGTCAGCAGGCTCGGACCATCCTGTCTGTGCATCCTGATCCAAACAAATACAAAGAGAACGCACGGAAAACGTACCGGACTTCTGATAACGATGCCAAAGGGACCCGTTGCTTCCTCCCCGGTACGGACCGTCGTAACTCCAGCAGCCATCGCCCCAATCCACAATAAAGTAAACAAACTGCTTCATTTCAGTTTCCACAGAAACCGTACACTCCAGTTTCTCCCCGGTAACGCCTGTCCTGGGCAGGGAATTTGTAATCGTTTTCACGCCACGCCCTTCCATCACCGTATTGGGCTGATTCTTTTTTACCATACCAATATCTCCCTTTCCTCCAAACAATAATCCTAATACCAAAAAACACCGTATCCTCAGCGCCATACGCTTACAGACACAGTGTTATCTCTTTCTTGCTCATCAAATAGTGCCGGTATGTTACACCGGCGGCGTCCATCATCCGTTTGGAAGCCAGGACAGAATCCGTCTCTGCATATTTATCACACAAATAGATGACTTCCTGGATCCCCTTCTGAATGATTGCTTTCGTACATTCGTTACAGGGAAACAGCGTCGTATACACCCGGCTGCCTCGCAAAGAGCCGCCATTGTAATTTAAAATAGCATTCAATTCAGCATGGCACACAAATATGTACTTCGTCTCCAGCGGTGCCCCTTCTCTTTCCCAAGGAAACACATCGTCTGAACAACCGAACGGCATGCCATTGTAGCCCAAAGACAAAATACGATTGTCCGCGTCCACAATGCAGGCTCCTACTCCGGTGTTGGGATCCTTGCTGCGCTGAGCAGATAAGAGCGCAATTCCCATAAAGTACTCATCCCACTGCAAGTAATCTGTTCGTTTCACAATACACCTCCAAGAATGGATGTATTAGGCTGTTCAATCCCTCCGGTTTCTGGTCAGCAGCAGCAGCCGCAGCAAATTGGCAATGGACACCGCCAGAGCCGCCACATACGTCATTGCCGCCATTCCAAGAACCTTCTTGGTCCCAGCCAATTCGTCCTCATCCAGAACCCCGCCCTGTTCCAGCGCCAGCACCGCTCTGCGCGAAGCGTTGAATTCCACGGGCAGAGTAATAAACTGGAACACCGCTACCGTTCCAAACAATAAAATCCCAGCAGTCACCAGTGACGGCCACTGAAACAGAATACCAAGCAAAATCAACGGCCACGACATGGTAGAGCCGATGTTGGTAATCGGAACGATCGCGTTCCGCAATTTCAGCGGAGCGTATCCCACGGAATGCTGCACGGCATGTCCGGCTTCATGACAGGCGATCCCCAAAGCCGCCACGGAAGTACTGTTATACACGCCCTCCGACAGCCGGATAACGCCTTCCTTCGGACTATAGTGATCGGTCAACTCACCACGGATCGTTTCCACACGAATATCATAAATGCCATTATCATGCAATACTTTTTCAGCCATTTGGGCACCGGTCACACCCCGGCGGGAACTTACTTTGGAATAATTCGCATAGGTAGACCGCAATTTGATTTGAATGACCATCGAAAGCAACAGCATGGGCAGCACTAATACGATGTACCAGTAATCAAAAAACCAAGGCATACAAACCTTCTCCTTTTGCAGTTTCACTCACTACACTGATATAGTATAGCCTAAATTATCGTTCTTCACAAGTGGATTCTTTTCACATCATCAACTATCTTTTCTTATTGAAAAAAGACCGTTTTTCCTCTTTGGGAGAAATTGTCTCTCCCATTGCTGCGCTGAATTGGCGCAAAAGGGATTTCTGCTGGTCGTTCATTCTCTTTGGGACAGCGATTGTTACCCGTACGAATTGGTCTCCCCTTCCGCTGGATTGCAGCTTGGGAATGCCTTTTCCCCGTAATTTAAACGAAACGCCATTCTGCGTCCCCTCCGGGATAATCAGTTCGACTTTGCCGTCAATGGTATCTACCTGTACCGTGTCGCCGAGCGCCGCCTGGGCAAAAGAAACACTAATGTCCGAGTACACGTGGAAGCCCTCCCGTTTCAGCGTAGGATGCGGTTTGATTCGGACGCTGACCAACAGATTGCCAGCCGGTCCGCCACGGGATCCCGGTTCTCCCTGGCCAGATAGAGAAATCGCCTGCCCATTATCAATACCAGCCGGAATCTTAATTTTGGTGCGTACGGTCCGCCTTATTTTGCCCCGGCCGGAACAGTCCGGACAGGGATCCGAAATGGTTTTCCCGGTCCCACCGCATCGGTCGCAGGTTCTCACATTTGTAAATTGGCCAAACGGCGTATTTTGCCGCGACTGGACCTGGCCCGTTCCGCCGCAGACCGGGCATTTGCTGCTGGACTTCGACTGAGATCCCGTACCCTCGCAGGTATCGCACGACACATACTTTGTTATAGCGATTTCTTTCTCCGCACCAAATGCCGCCTCTTCAAAGGTAAGCTCAACCGAGGTCTTGATGTCCGACCCCTTCTGCGGTCCCCGGCCTCCGGAGGATCGTCCCCCAAAGCCGCCGCCAAAAAAGGACTCGAAAATGTCTTCGAAGCCAAAGCCGCCAAAACCACCTTCTCCACCATAAGCACCGGCCCCAGCAGCAGGATCAAAGGCAGCGTGACCAAACTGATCGTATTTGGATTTTTTCTCCGGATCGCTAAGAACCTCGTAAGCCTCCCCGGCTTCCTTAAATTTCGCTTCTGCTTCCTTGTTGCCGGGGTTCAGATCCGGGTGATATTGTTTCGCCAGTTTTCGATATGCTTTTTTAATCTCCTCGGCGCTGGCACTTTTGCTGACGCCAAGTACTTCATAATAATCACGTTTGTCTGCCATATGTTCCTCCATCTGGAAAATTGCAAATACCAATGCGGTATTTTCTGGTCAAATACCGCATTGGCATGCTGTTCACAAGGTCACCAACCCTGCTTCGTCCTTACTTATTCTCGTCGTCATCGTCGACTACTTTGTAGTCTGCATCGTAGACGTTATCCTGGCCGCCTTCTCCGCCTGCCTGACCGGCGGATGCCGCCTGCTCATAGGCAGCCTGTGCTGCTTCCGGATTCTGCTTGTATATCTTCTCCGAAATTTTGAAGAAGGCTTGCTGCAGACTTTCCGTAGCAGACTTCATGTTCTCCACATTGTTGCCGGCAATGGCGTCCTTTACTTTCTGGATTTCCGTCTCAATGGCCGTTTTGTCGTCCGCTTCCACTTTGTCTCCCAGATCCCGAAGAGTCTTCTCTGCCTGATAGACTGCACTGTCAGCCTGATTCTTCACGTCCACTTCTTCCTTGATCTTCTTATCCTGAGCAGCAAATTCTTCCGCTTCTTTCACAGCCTTCTGAATATCGTCTTCCGACAGGTTGCTGGAAGCCGTAATGGTAATTTTCTGCTCCACGCCGGTGCCCATATCCTTGGCCGATACGTTGACAATACCATTGGCGTCGATATCAAAGGTAACCTCGATTTGCGGAACTCCTCTCGGCGCAGGCATGATACCGGACAGCTGGAATCGGCCCAGCGTCTTGTTGTAAGCGGCCAACTCCCGTTCTCCTTGCAGAACATGTACGTCCACACTGGTTTGATTGTCCGCCGCCGTGGAAAAGATCTGGCTCTTTTTGGTAGGAATCGTGGTGTTCCGCTCAATCAGTTTGGTAAAAACACCTCCCATGGTCTCAATACCCAGCGACAAAGGAGTGACATCCAGTAACAGAAGATCCTTCACATCACCGGTCAGAACGCCGGCTTGTACGGCCGCGCCGACTGCCACACACTCATCCGGATTGATTCCCTTAAATGGATCTTTGCCCAAATACTTCTTTACGGCATCCTGTACGGCCGGAATCCGGGTGGATCCGCCAACCAGCAAAATTTTGCTGATTTTATCCGGCGTCAATCCGGCATCCTTCATGGCCTGACGGGTCGGGCCCATGGTCCGTTCCACCAGGTCGGCTGTCATCTCGTCAAATTTTGCGCGGGTCAAGGTAACATTCATGTGCTTGGGACCGGTTTGATCCGCCGTAATGTACGGCAGATTGATGGTAGTGGACAACACGCCGGAAAGTTCAATTTTTGCTTTTTCAGCCGCTTCTCTCAACCGCTGCATCGCCATTCTGTCCTGAGACAAATCAATGTGATTCTCTTTTTTGAACTCCTGAACCAGATAGTTGATGATCTTGGCATCGAAATCATCGCCGCCCAGCTTGGTATCGCCGTTGGTTGCCAACACTTCAAAAACGCCGTCGCCAATCTCCAGAATGGATACGTCGAATGTACCGCCGCCCAGATCGTATACCATAATTTTCTGATCGTGTTCTTTGTCCAAGCCATAGGCCAATGCCGCAGCGGTCGGCTCGTTCACAATCCGCAGCACCTCCAGACCGGCAATCCGGCCGGCATCCTTTGTTGCCTGTCTCTGCGCATCACTGAAATACGCGGGAACCGTAATAACCGCCTGACTCACCGTCTCACCCAAATAGCTTTCCGCATCGGTCTTCAGCTTTTGCAGAATCATCGCGGAAATTTCCGGCGGCGTATACTTTTTGTCGTCAATGTCGACCTTCCGGTTCGTCCCCATATCCCGCTTAATAGAAATAATCGTTCTTTCCGGATTGGTCACCGCTTGGCGCTTCGCTACATCGCCAACCAGCCTCTCACTCTTTTTATCGCCGCTTGCCTTAGTAAAGGCTACCACGGAAGGTGTCGTTCTGGAGCCTTCGGCATTTGCGATTACTACCGGCTCTCCGCCCTCCATTACGGCCACACAGGAATTCGTTGTTCCCAAATCAATACCAATTACTTTAGCCATACTCGTTTACCTCCTAAAATCTGTTCGCCTATCCCAATCTATACAAAATCTTAATTTGCTACTTTCACCATACTATATCGCAGTACCTTGTCGCCCATTCGGTATCCTTTTTCAAACACCTCAGCAATCTGGTTCTCTCCCAAAGCCTCGTCCTCCACATGCATCAGCGCGTTGTGGAAAGCAGGGTCGAACTCCTTGCCCAGCGCCTCGATTTCTTCCACGCCGTTGGCCTGCAAAATACCTGTGAATTGCTGAAAAATCATCTCCACACCTTCCCGGTACGCCTTGCAGCTTTCCGGTATGTCCGCGGCCAAAGCCCGACCGAAATTATCCAGTACCGGTAAAAGGCCCTTCAGCACATCCCCCTTCGCATCAGAATACCGGGCATCCATCTCTCGCGAAGTTCGCTTCTTATAATTATCAAATTCCGCAGCCAGTCTTGCGTAACGTTCCTTGTACTCGGCCAACTGGGCATCCTTCTCCGCCAATTGGTCGGTGAGCTTCTTGATTTCCGCAGCAGACTTCTTTTTACCGAAAAAACTCTTATCCTGCTGCTCCTCACTTTCCTTCTCCGCCGCAATCGGCTGCTCCTCCTCCGAAAGCAACTTCTCCTGTGTGTCTTCCGGCTGGTTCGCCTCATCCTTCTGATTCAAAGGAATTTCTTTCTCTGCCTTTTTCTCCGCCATAACAATCCTCCTGTCCCCTCGTCTATTCCGTCAGCAGTTTAGCCATCCTCCGGTTGATCTGTTTCCTCACATATTCCAAGGAAGAAATCACTTTAGAATAATCCATCCTAGTGGGTCCCAATACGCCGATGGTACCAACGCTGGTATTGTTCACGCTGTAGGTTGCCGTTACGACGGAGCATTCGTTGATCTCATTCAATTCATTTTCCGCCCCAATCCGGATAACCAGTCCTCCGGCATCCGCGCATTGTTCCAGCAAGTCTGTCAGAATCGCCTCGTTGTGAAGCAAATCCAACAGGGAACGGGCCTTTTCTATGTCGTTGAATTCCGGATGACACAGCAAATTGGATGCTCCGCTGGTAAACACCTCCGTTGTTTCGCATTGCTTAATGCAATCCAGAATACCATCCACAATAGGAAGCAACATGGCACGTTCCACACCCGCCTGCCGGACAATTTCGTTGATCATCATCATACTGATCTGATCGGCGGGACATCCGGTAAATTTCTCATTGACGATGTGTGAAAGCCGGATCAGCAGCTCCGGGCTAATGGACGAATCAATGGAAATCAACTGATTTTTAATCACGTCGTTTCCCATCACCACAATAACCAGAACACGCCCTGTCTCCACCGGCACGATCTGCAAAGCTTTGATCGCCGATCGCCGCGACGCGGAAGCCATAGCAATAGAAGTATACTGCGTCATCTGGGAAATCATGTCGGAAGCCGTCTTGATCAATTGGTTAAACTCGCCAATCCTTGCTTCCAATGCAGCGGCCAACCGCTCTACTTCCCGGAAGGACTGTTCCTCCGGCCGTATCATACGATCCACATACAGACGGTACCCTTTGTCCGATGGAATCCGGCCGGCCGACGTATGCGGCTGCGACAAATAACCCATCTCCTCCAAATCAGCCATCTCGTTCCGGATGGTAGCGGAACTCAGTCCCATATCATATTTCTTAGCAATGGTCCGGGAGCCAACAGGTTCCATGCTTTTGATGTAATCATCCACAATTGCTTTCAATATTAACATTTTTCTGTCGTCCAACTGATCATGTAACCCCACTTGCTCACCTCATTTCCTACAGCGTTAATATGCACCCGCTTCCGGTAAAATATCCTATCGCTTCTGCTTCGCCTTACTTGCTGTTAGCACTCCAATGCCTCGAGTGCTAACAGCTGATAGTAATATAGCACCGTCCTATTGGTTTGTCAACACCCAAACTACAAAAATTTTCTAAAAAACGGATGAAATCACGGAATAGAAAAAGAGAGAAATGTAACAAAATAATAAGATTTTTAGCGAAAATGATATTTATTTTAATTTCTTTATTAGTCAAGGTCAGTTAAAGTCAAATACGGAATTTGTTTTCTTTTTCATACAACGTTATACTATATCCGTACAAAAGGTCAGGCAAGGTCAAAAGAATAAAGCAGCTACCTTTTGCCAATATTAATAAAGAAAGAAAAGGAAAGGATGATTGTTATGTTTAACATGGAACCTTATAGGAGAAACAGATCAGAGAAAAATGAATTAGCCGGATACGAACCCTTCTTTGATGCATTTATGAAACCCTTCTTCCATGATTGGGATTTTCCAAGAGAGATGAAGGTGGACATCAGCGAAACGGAAAAGGAATATGTCCTGGAGGCGGACCTTCCCGGCGTAGACAAAAAAGACATTGATATTCAAGTCAAAGACGAGACGCTTTTCATCTCCGTCAATCATAACGAAGACAAAGAAGAAAAGAAGCAGAATTACATCCGGAAAGAACGGATCCATGGTTCTCTGGCCAGAAGCTTCTATCTGGATGGTATCAAGGACACCGACATTACCGCCACCTTTGACCGGGGTATCTTAAAACTAACCCTTCCGAAAAAGGAAGAAAGCGCTCCTTCTCACCGGAAAATCGAAATCATGTAAGAAAAAGAGAATTAGCAAAATGCTAATCGGATTCCCATCCGAATCCAAGAGAGAACCGCCGCAGAGTGTCAAAATTGCGGCGGCTTCTTTTTTTGCGCATTGCAGGTGCAGGCAGTCGATTCCTATCAAATCTTCTTTCCCAGAAAGCGTGCCGGACGCTTTCCATCATTCGCCACTGCCACCGCTTCGATGATTTCGTCACGACGTTCCTCCGCATTCGGCAAATCGCAGACAACATCATTGAGATCATAGGGGCCATTACGAAAACGACCCACGCTTGCTCCGTGAAATTCGCCATCGATCAGCAGGTATTGCAGCGGCTCATGATCGTATTCGCAATTTTCGCAGAGAAATCGGACTTTGTTTCGTAACACAGCTTCGTTTGATTTGTAAAGAAAGTCGTTTCGGTGCAGGGCATAGACGAAAGAAAGAGGCTCCGGCCTGTAGGTTTGTAAAAGCGCTGCATCACTTTTTAGCAAATATCCGTTGTCGGCAGCGATAACGATTCCTTCACAAACAAGCTCCGCTACCGCCGCTTTGATTTCTTTCTCCGGAAGTTTATAAAAAGATTTTGCCATTGCCGTATCGAACAGCACATGACGGTAGGCAAATCTCTGCAAGATGATTTTCAAAGCCTCGTGCCGGGTATGTTTTCTCAGATCGGCGTCCGGAAAAATTTCTTTGAAGGGATACCATCCGCGATCCCATTCACCGTCATACTGGTCCTCATAAATCAGGAACGCCTCCTGAAGCCGATGAAGAACGGGGGTGACCTCCTTAACCAGCAATCCGGTTTCCGCTTTCATTTGTTGAATCGTCAGCGGGCCTTCCCGCTCGATCAGTTCCAATACACGCAGCTGCTTTTCAGAGGGCTTGTCCAGTGGTTTCCTATACAGCGCGGCGAACAGCTCCACATCTTCCGGTACAATCCAGCCTACATTTCCGCCTGCGAATCTTCCCTTAATCAGTTCACGGTTCCGCTGACGCTGCCGGTTCCATTCGATATCACAAAAATTCGCACGGAACGTCAGAGACGGCGGATCGCCAAAGCCATGCCAATAAACGTTTTGTCCCGGCTGTATGTCCCGATAAAGCTTGCGGTATTCCTCTTCCTCGGCACGGTGAACGAGGCATTGCCGTTCCATTCTCAATGAGGTTAGTTTCGATACCATGCTCATACAATACTCCTTGCCCATTTTTTTCCGTTGATCTATATCGATAGCGCCGGGCAGGCCGGAAGAGCCGCCGGCGCTGCAAACGTCAAACATCAGCAGTAAAAAGCTTTCTCCACACACAGCTTGGCGCGCTGCCGTACTTTTTCCTCCCCCTGGAGTGCTTGCTGCAAAAACGCCGGATGCTGCTGAAGAAACTGCTTCATCGACTCATCCGGGTGCGCCAGATAGTCCAGAAGCATTTGATGCTGGGCTCCATCAATCAAGCCCTGTTCTCTGGCACGATCAAATAATTCCCGGTCTACCGCGATCATCGCGTAACCCTCTACGCCAAGCTCCTCCAAAAGTCTCATGCCTCCCTGGCGGCGGTCCACCACCACGAAAGTCGCCGGCATCACGCCGTTTAGCTTGCGGATCGCCGGAATCCAAGCACGCTCGTAACTGGAGGCTTCGGTAATCAAATCCGCCACATGGACACAGACCGCGCCGCACAGGTCATCTACCGGGCGCATTTCCTGGCCAAAGCCCTCCACTGCGGACAAATCTTTGAAAATAGCCAAATGCTTTTTCCCCAGCAGTTTGGCACAGGGAATGGAAAAAAACCAATCCCGCCGTTCGCCGCCGGAAAAATAATCCACTTGTTCCAGATCCACCGTTCTCGAAATCATAGCCGCCAATTCATCGCAAAGCTGATGAAACACCGTATTTTCCTGGTATGTCCGCCAAATCTCCCGTTCCAGCATCTCCGTCAGCGCCAAAGAATTTCCTTTCCAAGCATCGATCTGTACCAGCAGATTCTCTGCCGCAGCGCGGCTGCCGTATAAAAAATGAGTATTGATGTAAAAAGGCCCAATTTTACCCGATGTATACCAAAATGGTTTGTCGCTTGGCGACACCTGGAAGGCTTCCGTGGCAAACAGCTGTCCCACCAGCCGATTTTGAGCATCCTGTGAAATATTCTTCATCTTCTGTTTCATGCAAACTCCCTCACTTTTCCTCGAAAATCCTCCAAAGACGCAAACTTCATCGTCTCCATGTACTGCTGCAGTTCCCGCACCACATCCGCACAAGCTGTTGGCGTAACCAAATTAGCCGTTCCTACCATGACCGCCGCGGCCCCGGCCAGAAGGAATTCCGCCGCGTCCTCTCCTGTGGAAATGCCGCCCATTCCCACAACAGGAATGGATACCGCACGGCAAACTTCATAAACCATCCGGACGGCCACCGGCTTAACGGCCGGGCCGGACAGCCCGCCCGTACCATTTGCCAGAACCGGTTCCCGGCGATATACATCGATAGCCATTCCCAGCAACGTATTGATCAAAGAAACGCCATCCGCGCCATTCGCCTCTGCCGCTCTGGCCATTTCTGTGATGCTGGTAACGTTAGGAGTCAGTTTGATCAGCAGCGGTCCGGAATATCTGGCACGGACACGCTTGGTCACCTCGCCTAGCAGCGACGCAGATGAGCCAAACGCCACGCATCCGGCCTTCACATTTGGGCATGACACATTGACCTCCAGGGCATCCACATCGGCATGTTCCAATATTTCCGCCATTTCCTCGTATTCTTCCACGGTGCTGCCTGCTACATTCGCGATGATCTTCGTCCGGAACTGCCGCAAAAAGGGAATTTCCTCCCGAACAAACGCTTCCACCCCGGGATTCTGAAGACCTACGCTATTGAGAATCCCACCGGGTGTTTCCACGATTCGAGCCGGCGGATTTCCCTCTCGGGGATGCCTAGTCAACCCCTTTACCGAAATGCCGCCAATGCCGTTCCAATCCACATATTGAGAGAATTCCCGTCCGAATCCAACCGTACCGGATGCGGCGATGACCGGATTGTCCAGTGTCAATCCGGCGAGTTTTACACGCATATCCACAGATTTTCTATGCTCCATATTGATCTCCTGTTTTCATTACTTTTCCTCCGCAATCCATTCGTCTGCCCAGATGGCCGGTCCATCCTTACACACATGTCCATAACGCCAGGAATCTTTCTCCGCGGTGTCCTCCTTAACCAGTTTACAGGCACAAACCAAACAGGCGCCGATTCCACAGCCCATCCGCTCTTCCAGGGAAACTTGGCAGGGAACATGGTAGGTTTGGGCCAATGCGGCAGCCTGTTTCATCATAATCGCC
>PPYF01241911.1_pt1 | contig 46040 bp, 42 predicted proteins | sample 1559871 | NCBI WGS metagenome assembly PPYF01 (sample SAMN08240021, study PRJNA423297) | Human gut metagenome, whole genome shotgun sequencing project.
CAAGCACTTTTTTGAACTTTTTTCAAAGCTCAGTTGCTTTTCAATTGCCGCAACGGTTATTGATTTTATCAGAACCGTTTGCTTTTGTCAAGCACTTTTTTCTTCTTTTTTGAAGGAGCTTTTCGCTGTGTCCTCAGCGGTAAGGCTTATTATAGAGCACACTTTCCCAATTGTCAACATATTTTTTGCATTTTTTTAACAAATCTTTTTCATTCTAATCCAGCCATCCAGTAGGCGACCTGATTCATCCGGTACAGCTTTGTTAAAACTTCATTTTCCATCGTCCATGCCGCAATCTGCGATCCGAAAATTCCCGTATCAAAACTTCCTATTATGATATAAACTATCCATAGCCCCACAACAGCTTCCATAGCTCCTATTGCCGCTCCGCATAATCTATTTATAAGGCTTATTATCGGAAGTCCTGCTATTGCAGAAAGCGATTTGAAAATTAAATTTACCAGTCGTGCCACTATTCCCGTAATAACGATTGCAATCACGGATAATACGATATTTCTCGTATCACCTTCTTTTACACTTGTATATAGAAGAATTGCGAGTGAAAGCACAAACAGCGTTATGACAAGAGACAACAGCATCCGTATCTCGTCCACCATTCCCTTTTTCAGTCCTGCGTACCCTCTCCATAGCGCAAACAGGACTACTATCAGCAGCAATATATTCATTTTTCTTCCTACCGTCCTATTTTAATTCAATGATATCCATACTGCTCAGCGTTACCGCCAAAAAACGGTTGCCGCCCAGCGGCTTGAGCAACTGTGTCTGTTCCGGGATATCTCCTTCATATTTTCGATTTCCATGCAGCGTATATATCAGACATTCTGCCTCATTATAGATGATAAGCTCATCCCCTGACAGCATGATATCTCTGTATTCCATATTAAAAGGCTGAGACAGGACCAGATGTCCATTCATATCATAAATATCTATGCGATATTTTCCGGTTCCTTCCGTTCCCTCAAATACAAATCCAACATGAGTCCCACTGTATCTGACGTCCCTTATCTCTTCCTGGATAAAATTCTGCGAGATATTTTTAGGAATTTCTCCCCCTTCATAAAGAACAAACTGATTATTTGCCACCGAAATCGCCGTTTCCGCATTATTAAATACCGCAAATGGAACGACCGCATCCGCATATTCATAAGAGCTCACCATCGTATCCGTATAATTTTGTCCCACTTCCCCAAAATTATAGAAGCTCACAACGGATTTCATGCTTCCGCTTTCCGCTTTTAAATAAGAAACAAGCATCAGCCTCCCGTTATCCGACAGGGAAATCTCCACCGGATATCCCGATTTCTGCATGGTCGTCTTGATACCGACAGCCTTTTCTCCGGAGGGATTATATACGTTTATCCAGGTCACATCGCCATCCTCCAGTATTGCCGCCACAACGCCGTTTGCGGATACTGCAAGATTTTTGATCGGCAGATTCGTATCTATCTGTATCGCCGTTCCTTCCGGACTGACCCTGTATATCAGATTGCCATTATAATCACCGGCCGCAACCCATCCCGAGCGCATTGCCACTTTTGGAGCCTGCATATCATAAGTCTGATTCCACAGGGCGTTTCCTTTATAATCCGTATAGCTTATACCATCTTTACTATATGTTACAAAACCGTTCAAATGCGGCAGGAGCGCACTCCCTTCCGTATGCTTGCGCTCGATACCGGAAACAACTGTATATCCGGTGTAGGTCTGGTTCTTCAATAAAAAAACTGCCGCTGCCGACATCACTCCCAAAACCGCTGCTGCACATGCGATCCGGATAATCATTTTTCTTCTGTGTGCGCGTATCTGCTGCTTTAAGCCGTCTCCTCTGACAGCTTCCTTCTTATCCTTTTTAGGAAGGTATTCCCTGATATTTGTCATACTTATCCTCATTCTGAAGCATATAAAAGCTAAACACACTATCTTCCTTATCAAAAAAACAACGGGCACGAACAGGCCTTTTTACAGACCGATTCATGCCCCTCATTATAGCATACTCTTTTTGCCTAAGGTAGCAAAATATTTTGTCCCGGCGTTATCCTGTCCGGGTCTTCTATCTGATTTAAGTCGCAGATTTTGCTGACATAGGCTGTGCTGCCGTAAAAACGGCGTGCTATCTTCGCCAGACTGTCGCCTCTTTGAACCGTATAATTTCCCGCGGCTTCAGCGGCCGCCGGTTCCGCCGTCGCCGTCTGCTCTCCCGAGCCGGTCTTTTCCTCCGATATATCCCGTTCTTCTGCCGCAGCCTGCTCTTCCGGCGCTGCCTGTGTTTCCGGTTCTGTCGGCTCCTCTTTTTCCGCCGGTTCCGGTTCCGCTGCGGAAATCGCCGTTTCCTGCACGGCATCCTGCCCCTCATCCTTTTTCCCGCTTCCGCCGATGAGCCATTCCCCATCCGCCTGTACCGGAATACCGTCCGCGCCATCCTCTCCCAAGTCCGCTCCGTCCTCGGCCTCCAAAGGCGTTATCCCTGACGGCGCATCTTCTACAATAAGCGATGCGTCATCCTTTTTCCCGAATCGTCCCGCAGCATCTGAAAAAAGCTCTGTGACCGCCTTCATATCCGGATAGCGGTTCAATGACGTCAGCGCTGTCGCCGCCAGGATAAGCAAAAGCGCCAGACACCCTACTCTGCATACCCCCGCCAGCGTCATCCTGCCCCCGCCCGGATTTTTGCGGGAAATCCTCTGGGAAACCGCGGCATTTGCCCGTAAATATCTCGAGCGCAGCGCCCTGCCTGCCGAAGGCATGTCCCGTTTTCCGTTCTCCGCCCCCGCCGGCTGCCCCTGCTGCTCTGCCTCCTGCTTTCGTTTTTCCCGCCGGAGCTGCACCTCTTCCATAACGCGCTCCCGTTCCCGCTGTGTCTCCGCCTCCCGGTTTTCCCGCTCTGCGATCATATAAGACTGCATGTCCTCATTCTGTTCGTAAAAAATAAAATATCCCTGTACGGGGATTTCCCTTCCCTGCACTGTCTTAAAGCGGAGTTCACCGTTTACTCCCGTAATCTCGCCGATGCGTTCCAGATTCTTAAAATAGGGAAAACTCCCCCTGTCCCAATCCTGCCTTTTCTCTACTCCATAGATAAGATAATAACTGATGCCCTCCGATTCCTCTTTCCGCCCGAACGCCAAGCACGCGCCGCCGCTCCCGCAGCGTTCCAGAAAAGTATGCACATAATCTTCCATGTAAATCTTGACGTGCGCATCCGTCTGCCCGATCTGCATCACATTTTTGGGTATCACCGCCATTCTCTCTCCCTCCTGTACCGCCGTTTTTTCTTCATCCTAGCATATGGTCACAGGGATTTTTGTCGAAAATGGCGGCGGCGGAAAATTCCCCCTACACCAGTCTTTCCGTTCTGTCCTCAAACTGTTTTATATGGAAAACAGGAATCCACTCCACATACGCCGCCGGTTCAAAATGCATCGCAGAACATGCCCAGTCCATCCGCAAAGCTCCGTTTTCCCCCTCAAACACGGCGTCCTTTCCTCCCGCAAGCGCGATACATGAACTCGAGCAGCACACAATAGGCTCAAAGAAATCCTCCTTTTCCTCAGGCTTTTTTCTGGCGGGCTCGCCCTCCGCACTATCCTGCAAAGTGAGCCTTACCGCTTCCGGCTCCGGCTCGACCGTATATCCCATAACGTCAAAATGCCTCGGATATTCCCAACCGTCCCGCACAGCATATATTTCCTCCATCACCCGATGCTCATACTCCCGCACAGTCAACGTATAACCCGTATCGCTTTCCGGCCGGGCGATGTAAACGCTGTCCCCTGCCCTGTCTGCTGTAAAACGGCTGCCCGGCACCTGAACAGGTCTTTGCTCCATCACGAGGGACATCGCTTTTATCCCGGGACGCCGCTTTGTACTCCATTTAAAAAACGCGCGCGTAACCGTCCAGCCACAGTCACTGGAAAGCCCGTAATGCTCCATCGCTGCCTTCGCCTCCCCCATATCCTGAATTCCTTCAAGATATGGCTGATAGCTCACGCTGCAGCTGCGACAGCACCGGAGCTTCTTTCCATTACAAAAAATATGCGGCTTAAAATCCAATATCAACGGATTATCCCGCTCCATTTTCATCATCTCTTCCTTTGACCGCTCTCCCCCCGGCTCCCCGGGCAGCTCCCATTCTTCCATGAACGCCCGGAGCGCATCCCTGTCCGCACGCATGCAAAAATCTATCACAAGCCCTTTCCCGCAGCTATAGACCGCAGGTATCCGCCATTCATGCCCCGCCCATTCAAACTCCTTTTCTGTCCGAAGCTCTTTCCCGGCATGGTCCCTGCCGGAATGATACCAAAAGTCCCCCTCAAAAAAGACCTTCCATTCTGATTCTGCTGCCACAAAAGCCTCCCTTCCGCCGTGCAAGCCTTATAAGACAAACGGGCATCCGGCTCATTTAACCGGATACCCGCTTTTTGCAAAATATCGTTATTTATCCCGGAAGCGGGCTGTATCAGCTGAATCGATACTCCGTTACCGTATGATAATGTCTCTCAGGCCCAAACACCGACGAAGGGAACTGCGGCTTGTTTGGCGTGTCAGGGAAAAACTGTGTTTCCATCGCAAAGCCGCTCCTGAAATCATAGCTTTTGCCGTCCTTACCTTTATCGGGCTCGATAAAATTGCCCGTATAAAACTGCATTCCCGGCAGGTCTGTGTAGACCTCCATCGTACGGGTCTTATCCGAATTGTGAACGACTGCCACGCGCCGCACATTTCCCGTATATCCGTTTAAAACCCAGTTGTGGTCATAGCCGCCCGCCATTTTAAGCTGCTCAAAATCTTCGCCGATGCGTTCGCCGATCTTATGAGGCTGTGTGAAATCCATCGGAGTAGCTTCTGTCCGCAGCACATCTCCGTAAGGGATAGATGCCGCGTCAGCAGGCGTATATGCCGAAGCTGCCAGCTGTACCTCGTGGTCTTCTATCGTCCCTGCCCCCTGTCCATCCAGATTGAAATAACAGTGGTTCGTGATATTGATGACCGTATCTTTATCGCTGTCTCCGTCATAAGTGATCCGCAGCCCGTTATCCTCCGTCACCTGATAGAGAACGGAAAGCTTTTTATTGCCGCCAAAACCCATTTCGCCATCCTTTATCTCCAGCGTAAACAGGATTCCATCTTCCTTCTCTTCCGCATCCCAGACGCGCTTGTGGGAGCCAAGCTCTCTGTGGCTGTGCAGGTTATTTGCGCCGTCATTGGCGTCCAGCGTATAGGTCACGCCGTTCAACGTATACTGCGCCCCGCCGATACGGTTCGCATTGGGTGCGATCACAGCCCCGAAAAAGCAGCCGTTTGTCAGATATTGCTCCAGCGTTTCGTAGCCCAGTGCCACATCCTCGCAGTTTCCCGCATGATCCGGCACATAAAGGCGCACGATAAGAGCGCCAAAATCGCTCACAACCGCTCTCATTCCTTTGCTGTTTTCAAGCGTATATAAAAATACCTCTCTGCCATCCACTGTCCCGAACAGTTCTTTTTTCATAACCCTCTTGTATTCCTTTCCAAAAATCCCCTGTCTTTGCGCTACAGCTCTGTCCGTCCCTCAAGCGCCCGCAAAAGCGTTACCTCGTCTATGTATTCCAAATCTCCTCCTACCGGCACTCCGCTGGCGATACGCGTCACCCGGATTCCGGTAGGCTTGATAAGCTTGCCGATATACATTGCCGTCGTCTCGCCCTCCAGACTGGAATTAGTCGCGATGATAACCTCTTTTACATCGCCTCCGAGCCGCTCCATCAGTTCCTTTAGCTTAATATCATGCGGCCCGACCCCGAGCATCGGGGAGATTGCACCGTGCAGCACATGATAAACACCCTTATATTTTGATGTTTTTTCATAAGCAGCAAGGTCACGGCTGTTTTCTACCACCATTATCGTAGAGTGGTCGCGATCCGGATTGCCGCATATCGGGCACAGCTCATTGTCTGTCAGCGTAAAACATTCTTTACAGTAACGAACATTTTTTTTCGCAGAAACCATTGCATTTGCAATACGCTCCACTTTCGCCTCCGGAAGATTTATCAGATGAAATGCCAGTCTCTGGGCTGATTTGTTCCCAATCCCCGGCAGCCCTGCAAGTTCATCTATCAGCTTGTTAATATATCCGCTGTAAAGGTCCATCAGAACGGAAAGCCTCCGCCCAGACCGCCGAGTCCGCCGGTCATTTTACCCATCAGCTCCTGGCTCGCTTCATCTGCCTGCTTCATTGCCTCGTTTACCGCAGCGACTATCATATCCTGCAGCATTTCCACATCATCGGGGTCGACCGCCTCTTCGGAAATGTTAAGCTTTATCAGCTCCTTTTTGCCGTTTACAGTCGCTTCGACCGCACCGCCGCCAGCCTTTGCTGTAAATTCCTTTATCTCCAGCTCTTTCTGGCCTTCCTCCATCTGACGCTGCATGCGCTGTGCCTGCTTCATCAGATTATTCATGTTGCCGGGCATACCGCCCGGGAATCCGCCTCTCTTTGCCATATGTGTGTACATCCTTTCTTTACTCTTCTTCTATGTCCATATGAATGACCTGTGAAAGGTCTACATAAGAACGCTCCATTTCCTGCCGGTCCTGAACGCTTCTGATCTCAATATCCACCTGTTTCCCAGCAAAATCCGCCAGCATATTTTCCAGCGCCTCGCGGTTTGCAGGCTCTTTCAGAAAATAATCCGATGCCAGCCCGTCCTCTAATACGAGCAAAAGCCGGTTATCTCCGCCAAGGCTCAGACGCGCACCTTTCAGATACGATTTCATCGGCTGCGGCGTATTGCTCCAAAAACCGCCCCAGGCCTCCACGATATGTTTTACATCCTCCGGAATTGCCTTTGGAAGCTCCGCCTTAGGAACGGAAGGTCTTACCGGTTCCTGCTGCATCGGCGCCGCAGCTGCCACGGTAAGCGCGCCGCTTTCAATTTTCTCCAGCGTCTGCTCCAGCCTGCGTATCCTGTCCAGAAGCGCATCTTCCTTTACCTCCATCTCAGGTCTGCACAGCCTGATAAGAGCCGTTTCTATAAGGACGCGCTTTTGTCCCGCATAACGTATCCGTCCGGAAAGCTCGGAAAAACAGCGGATGTAGCGCATAATTGCATCCGCTTCAACCATTTCCGCCTCCTCTCCTAATCTTGCCAGATTTTCACCGGAAATGTCAATCACTTCTTCCGCTGCCGCCCCGGACGTTTTGACAAGGAGCAGATTTCTTAAATACCAGATAAAATCTGCTACAAACTGCCCCATATCCCTGCCTTGAAGCACAATTTCCTCCAATACGCCGATACAGCCCGGAACGTTCCTTGCCGCCACACAGCGCAGAAGACGGCTGAACACTTCCGTATCCACCGCCCCCAGCACATCCAGCACCTTATCATAGGTCAGCTTCTGTCCGAAATGAAATGCAAGACACTGGTCCAAAAGACTCCAGGCATCACGCATCGCGCCGTCCGCAGCCTTTGCCAGATATTTTAACGCTTTTTCCTCTATCGGTATCTCCTCGCCCGCAGCTGCCAGCGCTTCCCGCATCCTCTCTTCAATCTGTTCCACTGTCAGACGTTTGAAGTCATAACGCTGGCAGCGGGAAAGTATCGTCACAGGGATTTTATTTGCCTCTGTCGTTGCCAGAATGAAGATTACATAAGACGGCGGTTCTTCCAGCGTTTTTAACAGAGCGTTAAATGCTCCTGTGGAAAGCATGTGTACCTCATCGATAATGTACACCCGAAATCTGCCCTCTGTCGGGGAATAAGAAACTTCATCAATAATCTCACGGATATTATCGACACCATTGTTGGAAGCGGCATCAATCTCCACCACGTTCATGCTCCTGCCTTCTGCAATTGCCCGACAGGAAGCGCACTCTCCGCATGGACTTCCCTCTTTGGGATGCTCACAATTGACACTCTTTGCAAACAGCTTCGCAATACTTGTTTTACCTGTACCCCGCGTACCGCAGAACAGGTAGGCATGACCGATACGATCTGCCTTTATCTGATTTCTCAGCGTTGTAACGATAGCGTCCTGTCCCTTTACCTCTTCAAAACAAGTCGGACGGAACCGCCGGTACATTGCCGTATAGGACATGAAAAAACCTCTGCTTTCTTTATATGGATTCAGTCTCCGAAGCTGATACCAAGCAGCTTCGCCTCTTTAACAATAGAAGCATTGGGATCTACCATTTTCAGTTTCCCTGCGACCTCTTCCAGCGGAACTTTTACAATTTCTCTATGCTTGTAACCCACCATGAAACCATATTCACCATCCATGATCATCCTGCCCGCCTCTGATCCCAGACGGCTTGCAAATACTCGATCATACGGGCAGGGGCTTCCGCCTCTCTGTGTATGCCCCGGAACCGTCACACGAACTTCCATGCCGCCTTTTGCCTGAATCTGCTCCGCAATCTCATAAGATACAGACGGATACTTGTAATTTTCCATTTTCTTTTTGTATTCTTTTTTGGAAAGCTTCGCATCTTCCTTTGAAATTGCCCCTTCTGCTACCGCAAGAATCGTAAAGCGGCTGCCGCGGGCATGCCGTTCATTTATTTTTTCTATGACTTTGTTGATATCATACGGAATTTCCGGAATCAGAATAATATCTGCGCCACCCGCAATGCCCGCATTCAGGGTGAGCCAGCCAACCTTATGCCCCATTACCTCTACAATAAATACACGTCCATGAGAAGCCGCCGTTGTATGAATGCAGTCTATGGCATCCGTTGCGATATTTACCGCGCTCTGGAACCCAAAGGTCATATCCGTTCCCCACAGATCGTTATCGATTGTCTTGGGAAGCGTTACAATATTGAGTCCTTCCTCCCGAAGAAGATTTGCTGTCTTATGCGTGCCATTTCCGCCCAGGATCACAAGGCAGTCCAGCTGAAGTTTGTGGTACGTCTGCTTCATTGCAGCAATCTTATCCACGCCGTCTGCACCAATATCCCGGATTGTCTTGTAAGGAGTCCTGCTGCTTCCCAGAAATGTGCCGCCCTTCGTCAAAATACCTGAAAAATCATTGTAAGTCAGCAAACGAAATTTTCCATAGATCAATCCCTGATATCCATCCATGAAACCGTATATTTCCACATCTTCCTGCCCGTTAAAAAGTGCTTTTGCCACACCTCTCATCGCTGCATTCAATGCCTGACAGTCCCCGCCGCTGGTCAACATTCCAACTCTTTTCATCGCAAGTCCTCCTTCATCTGCTGCCTATCCGGCTCTAATTTCTGATGTCTTAAGGAACATCCCTGTTTTAGTAGAATTATATAATATTTTAAAAATATTCACAAGAGTTGGATTCTCTATCTCAGCTCTGCCGGCTTTTCGCACTTTACCGTAAATTTCTCGCACTTGTGCCCCGTCAAGGCCTCGCTTCTTGGATCAGGCTGCTGTGTTCCTGCAAATACCATATACTCCCCTGCTTCCAGCATATTTCTTCCATCTTCATCGCAAAGCGCAAATGCATGATCATCCAATACAATCTCCACTCGTACTTCTTCGCCCGGATGGAGGAATACTTTTTTCAGCCCCTTCAACTGAGCATTCGGTGTATCCGGCCGCAACGCTTTCACATATACCTGAACGGTCTCGCTTCCCGCCATCTTTCCTGTATTTTTCAAAGTCGCCGTTACGGTCATCCTTTCTCCTGCCGCAATCGTATCCGAACTAAGAGCCATATCAGTCAGATCAAATGACGTATAAGAAAGTCCATAGCCAAACGGATACAGAGCCTCATTTTCCATGTAGCGGTATGTTCGTCCCTTCATGGAGTAATCCGTAAATTCCGGAAGTTCCTCGGATGTGCGATAAAAGGTCACCGGAAGCTTTCCTTCCGGACTATATGCACCAAAAATCATTTCCGCTACTGCCCGTCCGCCTTGCGCCCCGGGATACCAGGCTTCAATGATTGCAGGAAAATGCCCGTCCTCCCATGTCAGCGCCATTGCGGAACCCGTCATCGAAACAAGGATGACCGGCTTGCCGCTTTCGTATGCCACGCGGAGCACCTCCGGCTGCATTCCCGGAAAATACAGGTCTTTTTTATCGCCACTGGCAAATTCATTGCCCGTATCGCCCTGTTCCCCTTCTATCGTAGAATCCAGTCCCATGACCGCTACTATCACATCGCTCGCTTCACAGACAGCCTTTACCTCTGAAATCCGGTCTTCTGCCTGAGCAAGCCCCGTGGACCGGTCTCTCCACAGATCGCAGCCCTCCGAATAGTACACTCGCACCTCGTCGCCTGCATAATCTTCAATCCCTTCCAGAACTGTGATATAGCGGGATGCCGTTCCTTCATAATTGCCGACCAGAGCTTTCCGGGAATCCGCATTTGGCCCGATGACACCGATGGATTTTATCTTCTTTTTATCCAGCGGTAAAAATCCGTTTTCATTTTTCAACAGCACAAGGCTCTTTCTGGCAATTTCCAGATTCAGGTCGCGGTTTTGAGGCGTATCCACCTGATCATAGCCGAGCGCATCCTGCTCTGACTGACGCTCCTCGCCCAAAATCCCCAGCTTCATCCGGCATTCCATCAGATTTGTGACCGCTTCATCCAGTCTCTTTTCATCCACATAACCGCCGCGCACCGCATCTCTCAGATGAGGGAATGTACATCCACAGTTCACATCGCAGCCATTGTTCATCGCCAGCGCAGCCGATTCCAGAGGAGTCTTTGTCACCTTATGATACTCATGGAAATCTACCAGCGCCCAGCAATCGCTGACCACATGGCCTTCAAAGCCCCACTCTTCCCGCAAAATATCCTGTAAAAGCGTTTTGCTGCCGCAGCAGGGCTCACCGTTCGTGCGGTTATAGGCTCCCATGACCGCTTCGACCTTTCCCTCCTGAACGCACGCTTTAAATGCAGGCAGATACGTTTCATACATATCCTGCTTCGTCGCTTTGGCATCGAACTCATGACGCAGCCCCTCCGGTCCGGAATGTACTGCAAAATGCTTTGCGCAGGCTGCCGCTTTCAAATGGTCTTCATCCTCTCCCTGTACGCCCTTTATAAAAGCCACGCCAAGACGCGAGGTCATCCATGGATCTTCTCCATAGGTTTCCTGTCCGCGTCCCCAGCGGGGGTCTCTGAAAATATTTACGTTCGGCGCCCAAAAGGTAAGTCCTTTATAAATATCCCGATCGCCGTACTTCTGCTGCGCGTTATACTTTGCCCTGCCCTCGACAGCGACAGTTTCTCCCATTTTTTTCAAAAGTCCCTCATCAAAAGTTGCCGCTGCGCCGATTGCCTGCGGAAATACCGTTGCCGTTCCCGCTCTCGCCACTCCATGCAGAGCCTCGTTCCACCAGTTATACGCCGGAATACCCAGCCTTTCTATCGCAGGCGCATTATAAAGCGTCTGGCTCACCTTTTCCTCCAATGTCATCTGCGCTACAAGAGCCGCTGCCTTTTCACGAAACTTCCCCATTATAGTCCCCTTTCTGAACAAAAAGGGGCTGTTTTTTCACAGCCCCTGCTTCATTATATTTTATGCGAACGGATTTTCCGTCGGATACATCATACCCTTAGGCTGATTGAAATTGATATCCTCCACCGGAACACCAATATACTTAAATACTTCATACAGCGCTTTTCCGTAATGACCAAACGCCACCGCACCATGGTGAGGATAATTCTTCTCTATCAGGACATGTCTGTAGAAGCGTCCCATTTCCGGGATGGCAAATACGCCGATAGAACCAAAGGAACGGGTTGCGACCGGAAGTACTTCTCCCTGTGCAATGTAAGCACGCAGCATATTGTCTGCTGTGGACTGCAGACGATAGAAGGTAATCTCGCCGGGAGCGATGTCGCCTTCCAGTGTACCGTTCGTTACCTCTTCCGGAAGAGATCTTGCCATTATCATCTGGTTTTTCATGCTGCAGAACGCAAGCTTTCTGGAACAGGTATTGCCACAGTGGAAGCCCATGAACGTATCCTTGTGGGTATAATCAAATTTGCCCTTTATCGACTCCTCATACATATCGTCAGGCACGCTGTTGTTGATATCAAGAAGCGTTACCACATCGTCGCTGACAGCGGTTCCGATGAACTCGCTCAGGCAGCCGTAAATATCCACCTCACAGGATACAGGAATGCCCATGCCGGTCAGACGGCTGTTCACATAGCAGGGAACGAAGCCGAACTGTGTCTGGAATGCAGGCCAGCATTTTCCCGCGATCGCCACATACTCACGATATCCCTTATGCTCTTCTACCCAGTCTAAAAGTGTAAGCTCATACTGTGCGAGCTTCTCCAGGATTTCCGGCTTTTTATTGCCCTCGCCCAGCTCTTCCTCCATCTCTTTTACTTTCGCAGGAATTCTCTCGTCGCCCGCATGCTTATTGAATGCCTCGAACAGATCCAGCTCAGAGTTTTCTTCTATCTCAACGCCCAGATTGTACAGCTGCTTTATCGGTGCGTTGCAGGCAAGGAAGTTTAACGGTCTGGGGCCGAAGCTGATAATCTTTAAGCTCTTTAAGCCTACGATAGCTCTTGCTATCGGCACAAAATCATGAATCATATCCGCGCACTCGGAAGCAGTCCCTACCGGATACTCCGGGATGTACGCTCTGATGTTGCGCAGCTTTAAGTTATAGCTTGCATTCAGCATACCGCAGTAAGCATCGCCTCTGCCGCCTACCAGGTCGTTCTGGGACTCTTCTGCTGCCGCAATGAACATGGAAGGACCGTCGAAATGCTTTGCCAGCAAAGTCTCTGCAATTTCAGGACCGAAGTTTCCAAGATATACGCACAGTGCGTTACAGCCCGCCTTTTTGATATCTTCCAGCGCCTGTACCATATGTATCTCGCTCTCTACGATACAGACAGGACATTCGTAAATATCTTCTATATCATATTTTGCCTGATATGCCTCTACCAGCGCCTTTCTTCTGTTCACGGAAAGAGATTCCGGAAAGCAGTCGCGGCTTACCGCAACGATACCAACTTTGATTTTCGGTAAATTGTTCATGATGATTTCCTCCATTTTTTATCCGTATTATTTTTAAACCATCTCTGTTACAGCTCGATATTTTCACCCAGAAGTCCCATCGGGCTGCCCTCCGGCAGACCGCCTTCCGGATGGCCGAGCAGCCATTTGTTCTTTGCAGTCAGATGACCATCCTCGCCGCCCTCATGTCTGAAGGTCAGCTCCAGATTCGTATCCTTCGGCAAAACGATGGCGCACTGGAAGCCGCCCTCCTGTGAATGGCAGGGCGCATAATGCAGCGTCGTCGCATACAGCTCCACCGCCGTCCCCGCGGGTACGCGGAACGCTTTTACCAGCGAAGTATCATAGGTAAAGTCCGCCGCAATATCCTGCTGTCTGCCAAGCAGCAGCACAAGCTCCGTCCCCGCCACATCCACTTCTGAGCTTCTGTGGTATTCCAGCGCGTTCAGCTTCCGGTTATGTCCATTGCAATACCCTATCTGGATAGGAAGCTCGCCATAAGTCTTGTCCGTCAGTTCCTCGTAAACCGGAAGCTCCTCCAGACTCTCCTCAGACGCCACATATACGACGTCTTCCGGAACAGGTGTCTCTGCCAGCTTTTCCAGGAGCTCGGAAAAATCCACATCCGTAATCACTCTTCCGTACTCGGAAAAAGCTGCATCCGTTACCTCATAAATTTTCATTTCCGCATTTCCTCCATATCTATCTGAACTTTTCCGTTATTTCAATTTACCGAAAAGCTCTTTTACCGCAGGATATATCTGCTTGAACTGCGCATAACGTTCTTCATATTTTGCCGCAAGGACCGGATCGGGCTCTATGGTATCCACTACCTTCACCAGTTTTCCTGCTGCCTCCTGCACGGACGCGTATTCGCCGCACGCTACTGCCGCCAGCATTGCCGCGCCGTATCCGGGACCTTCCTCCGTCTCGGGCACGTCAACCTTCGCATTCAGTACGTTGGCGATGATTTTTTTCCAGAGAGGGCTCTTTGCGCCGCCTCCGCAGATTTTCGTGCGTTCAATAGAAATCCCCAGTGACCTTGCGACCTCAAAAGAATCTCTCAGCGCAAACGCCACGCCCTCCAGCACAGCCTGCGTCATATCCGCCCGTGTCGTATCCATCGTCATCCCGATAAATGTCCCTCTTGCATCAGGGTCATTGTGAGGAGAACGCTCTCCCATCAGATACGGCAGGAAATAAACGTGATTCTCTCCGAGTTTGTCGATTGCCGCCTGCTCCGCCGCATAGTCCTTTGTCCCGACGATGTCGTCCATCCACCACTTATTGCAGGACGCCGCACTCAGCATACATCCCATCAGGTGATAATGTCCGTCCGCATGGGCGAAGGCATGAAGCGCATTGTTGGAATCCACCCCGAAATGTTCCGAAGAAATAAACACTGTCCCGCTCGTACCAAGGGAGATATTGCATTGTCCCTCTCCGACAGTACCTGTCCCCACAGCCGCCGCAGCATTGTCTCCCGCTCCTGCCGCCACCTTTACATCCGGTGAAATCCCCAGCTTTTCTGCCACATCAGGCAGCACGGTTCCGACCGTTTCATAGCTCTCATATACTTTGGCCAACTGCTGTTCTTCCACGCCGCAGATGCTGCACATCTCCTTTGACCAGCAGCGCCTCTTCACATCAAACAAAAGCATTCCCGACGCATCAGATACATCGGTGCAGTGTACGCCTGTCATACGGTATGCCAGATAATCCTTCGGAAGCATTATCTTCCTGATACGTGCAAAATTATCCGGCTCATTATTCCTTATCCACAAAAGCTTGGACGCCGTAAAGCCCGTAAAGGAGATATTCGCGGTACATTCCGAAAGCTTCTCTTTGCCAACCGTTTCGTTCAGATAATCATTTTCCTTCCAGGTTCTGCCGTCATTCCACAAAATGGCGGGGCGGATGACCTTATCCTCCTCATCCAGAATCACAAGCCCGTGCATCTGTGCGATACGTCCGTTTCCTTCCATCAGCAAAAGCTTTACCGCCGATGTACCAAGATCTACTCCAATATAATACATATGCTCCTCCTGAACCATGATATTTGATATTCTGCCGCCCTGTTTTTGCTCCTGATACTGCCCTGAGCGCTTTTGTCCTGCGCTTATGTGCCCGCGCACGCAATTTACGCTCCGCTTCTTTCAAAAGTCTTCTCTGTCCCTATCATAAGTTCGTGTTTCACAAAAATCAAGCACTCTTTTTATTTTCATGACTTTTCACAAAAATCTTCCTCCTTTTCCGCCTCTTCCGTCCTTTGTTTTGTGCATTTTCATCTTTTTTGTGCACGGGCACGTCCTGTCCCCGCCCCGGCATTGACTTTGCACTTTTGACATGGTACATTTGAAAAAAGGGGTCATCCGCAGTCTGCCAGGCTGTCCGACTGCGGATATTTTAAAGGAAAAGAGGAATTTTTATGGCAACCATCAGAGAAATCGCAGAACTTGCAGGCGTTTCCCGCGGCACGGTAGACCGTGTCTTAAACAACCGCGGCTCCGTCAACGCCGCTACCGCAGCGCTCGTACGCGACATCGCGGCACGTCTGGATTACAGACCGAACCCCGCCGGCATCGCTCTTGCAGCCCAGCGCAAAAATGTCAAGCTTGGCGTTCTGCTTTTTGATACAAAAAATCCGTTTTTTGAGGAGGTCTGGAAAGGCGTTCTGGAAAAAGAAGAAGAGCTGGCGGGCTATAACTGTACCGTTTTCAAAAAAAGCGTCGGTTTTTCCGCACAGGAACAGCTTGCCGCCATGGAAGAACTGGAACAGCAGGGCATCGACGGGCTTGTCATCAGCCCTTTTAACGACCCCTCGGTCGCAGTATACATCGACCGCCTTTCCCAAAAAGGAATCCCTGTCATCACGACAAATACAGATATCCACAATTCCCTCCGGCTTGCCTTTGTCGGAAGTGATTTTTACCGATGCGGACAGACCGCTGCCGGACTGATGCAGCTTATCACTGCCGGAGACGTGTGCGTAGGCATCATCACCGGTTCCTCCCAGGTGCTTTGTCATACCGACCGCATCAAGGGCTTCTGCGACCGCATCAGCGAGCGCTATCCGCGTATCCGCGTTGTCGGAACGATAGAAAACAGCGATGATGATTTTGAAAGCTACGACAAGACCAAATCGCTTTTGGAACGACATCCCGAGATAAATGCGCTTTATTTTACCGCAGCAGGCGTATATGGAGGCTGCCGCGCTCTGATTGCCTCGGGGCGCAAAGATATCCGGGGCATCGCCTATGACAAGATTCCATCCACACAGGAAGCCATGGAAGAGAATATCATTTCAGCCGTCATCTGCCAGCAGCCAAAGGTTCAGGGCGCAAAACCCCTGCAGCTCCTCTTCGATTACCTTATGACCGGTCAGGCGCCCGACCGGGAATTTTATTACACCGCGGTAGACGTACGCATCCTCGAAAACCTGTAAAACCTGCACCATATAAAAAAAGGGATGTGAAATAACAGTCTCTACGGAAAAAAGGGGATGCGAAAAAACTCAATCGAGTTTTTTCGCATCCCCTTTTTTATATTCCTCTAATCTGCCTTTGCCAGAATCTCCGTCCAGCTGTTTATCCCTATCACGGACTTTGCAAACTCCGTGTAGTTTTCGGAACCTGCCTGGTCGATATTCTGAAACACCTGATAAATATACTTACGCTGTCCGCCCTGCGTCGCCAGTCCCAGCGCCAGTCCCTGAGCTACTTCCTCTGCCGCATCAGTCTGCCTTGAAAGGATGAGCGCATCGATATAAGGGTTGCTTTCCGCCGCATAATACGCATAGGCAAAAGCCGCCGCCTGATTGACCTCGCCGCCTGTCGAAGAATATCCCAGCTCGCTCAATATCACCGGACGGACCTCTCCGTCAGCTGTCAGCATAGCCTCTCTTTGTAGGAAATCAGTAACCACCTCAATATTTTCCATCGTTACGATAGACGTATCCTGCTCATCTGTGATTAGCTTCCGTATTTTGCCGGAAGAATTCCAAAATGTTGTGTTAGTCAGCGGATACGCATACGGATGATGAGCCAGTCCCCAGTCGATATTTCCTTCCGATGAAACGATATCATTCAGGGATACCAACAGGTCTTTTACATCATAATTCTGGTTTGTGGAGATATTCCTGTCCCACTGCTGATCCATCGAAACAAATACCCTCGCATTCGCATTCATGCTCTTGATACTGTTATAAAATACCCGGACCGCATTGGCATATTCCCGCGCATAGGTATCTATGTCCACGTGCTCCATATAGTTCCAGTCCGTCCGCACGTTGACCTCATTTCCGATTATCCAGTTCATTACCGTCCCGCAGTTTGCATCCCGGTAACGCTGGGACAAAAATGCACCGACTGCCGCCAGAAGCTCCACGCCGTCCTCTTCCGCCGCATTAAATCCGTAATAATATGCCGCCCCGCCTCTCGAAAGCGGATGAGTTATCTGCGGATATGCGCCGCTTTTATTATTCAGAAGGATTGCCGATATCGTTATTCCCTTTGCCGTCAGTCTGGAAAAAATCGAATCATATTCCGCTATCCGCTGTCCGTTAAATGCATACGTCTTTCCATTATAGGTATAATGTATTGTCGGATACAGCCCATTTGTTGTTTCTCCGAGGATGTTGCCTATCGGGATATTATATGCCGCATGATTAACGTTCAGCTCATCCAGCTGATCCACCCGCATCGGATCCACCAAAATACCCTTTATCGAATCTCTCTGCGGATATTCCTCCCGATAAGCCGATAACACTTCCGGATTTGTGATATACTGCGGCTCACAGAGCGGGACATACTCCCCGTCAAGCTTTACCGCCACAACAAATTTAGAATACAGACGGGAATCTGCACTGTTTTCATTTACAGCCGCCGACAGTGATATCTCCTCTGCCTTTGCTGCCGATGTGAGATACCCCGCTTCCTGACTCACTCCGGTATCATACATATTCATTTCCAAAAGATAAAGATTATCATCATCGCTGGCAGGCTTTCCCTCCGCCGACGCCTTCAGCACGAAGCTTCCGCTTCCCGGCTCTATCTCGCAGGACTCCACTTTTACAAAATCCCCGATATTGTCCTCCGTCAGCTCCACATATTCCTCTTCCGGTTCTGTTTCGCTTTCTGTCTCTGTTGCCTCCTCAAATGTTTCTTCCAATGAAACTGTTTCCTCCGGGACACTCTCTGTCTCCGTGCTCTCTACCTGCGCGACCTCCTGTGTCCTGCCGCCTTCAAGCGCCCAGAACAAACCGCATCCCGCAGCTCCCGCTGCCGCCAGGACCACTGCTATATATACTGCCGCCAGCTTTCTTACGTCTTTTTTTCTCTTCTGCCTTCCTCTTCCTGCCGATTTTTTGGTATTTGCAATATGTTTCAAAATATTCCCCTCAAAAATAATATGTACGTATCATCCAAATACTGCGACGGCACGGTATTTTATACTTTCTTTAGCGTTACCGCGCTTATCATTCATTCTAACACCATTAAAAATCAAAATGCAAGCACATTCAGAGAATATTAAATATTTTTCGTACCATATCATATTGACTGTCCCTATAAAATTGCGTAAGATAAGGGGCGTCCCGAAAGCGCACTGTCAGCCTGAGGCTGCAGTTCAGAGCGTGCCCGGGCAAAATTTATTCCAAACCAATCGGAGGGAAATATAATGAGTACGACAGCAGAAGAAAAAGAAGATATCGTACAGGAAGGCGTCCACAATTACAGCGCCGCCAAGGATTATGTCTGGCCGAAAGACCCGGAGGTTTTAAAGCAGCTTGAATGGTTTCAGGACCAGAAGCTCGCGCTGATGATGCACTGGGGGCTGTACTGCCAGCTCGGCATCGTTGCTTCCTGGGCATTGAGCGACAAAGATTCCGAATGGTCCCGCCACCAGATAAACTGGGCAGACGGCGAAACCTTCAAAAAACAGTATTACGGACTGAATAAATCCTTTAACCCTGTCCGCTTCCAGCCCGAAGAATGGGCGCAGATGGCTGCGGACTGTGGTTTTAAGTACCTGATTTTGACAACCAAACATCACGATGGCTTCTGTCTGTGGGATACCCAATACAACGATTACAAAGTGACCGCTCCCGACTGCCCCTATCATGTAAACGAGCACGCTGACCTCGTCAAAAGCATGTTCGACGCATTTCGCGCAAAGGGCATTGGTATCGGCGCATATTTTTCAAAAGCAGACTGGCACACCCCCTACTACCGCACACCTGAGCTCGAAGATTCCAAACCGACCAATAACGGCCCCATGTACGACCCCAAGGAAGATCCCGAACGCTGGGAAAAATTCATCCAGTATACCAAAAATCAGGTGCTCGAGCTCTGCCGCGATTACGGCAGGGTGGATATCCTCTGGTTCGATGCAGGATGGGTGCGCGAAACAAACGGTCAGGGCATCCGCTTAAATGAGATCGTTGACGAAGCCCGGAAGCTCCAGCCCTGGGTATTATCCGTTGACCGTACCATCGGCGGCGCATATGAAAACTATGTTACCCCGGAGATGTGTGTGCCCGATGAGCCTCTCGGAGTGCCGTGGGAAAGCTGCCTGACGCTCGGCGCAGACTTTACATATGAATATGCCGACCGCTACAAATCTCCCCGTGAGCTCATAAATACATTTGTCGGCATCGTTGCAAAGGGCGGAAACATGGCGTTGAACGTAAGCCCCCAGCCCGACGGCAGGATTCCGGTAGATGCTATGGAAAGCCTGTACGGCTTTGGCGCATGGCTCAAGACCTATGGCGAAGCAATCTACGGAACCCGTGCTGTCGCTCCTTATCAGTATGAGAACCTTCGTTTTACCCAGAAGGGCGATGCTGTTTACGCATTCCGCTTATACCCTATCGCTCAGGAATCCGTGGAAGCAAAGATCTTCATCCCTTATACGAAAAAAGCTTCCAAGGTAACAATGCTCGATGACGGGACAGACGTTTCCTTCACCGAAACAGAAGGAGGCATCACCGTTACTGTTCCTGCAGGGCGCAGGACCGGCTCTGCACCGATCGCACTTGTATTCAAGATTCAGTAATCATTTTACGGTCTGTACATCAAAAAGGACGTCCGGCTTTTTCCTGCCGTGACGTCCTTTTTTTGCCCGCTGCTCCTGTCCGTAAAACATTGCAGAGAGTTTTCTTATTTTCCCGCGCAGCACTTTTTATACTTGCGTCCACTGCCGCAAGGGCAAGGCTCATTCGGATATATCTTACGACGGGGCTGCAAAAGAGTTCTGCCCGTGCCTTTCCTTCTATCTTCTTCCTGCTTTTTCGCAGCTTCCTCCTGCCTCCACTCGCTTACGGTGTGCCCACGCAGTGTGAGCATCCTCGTATCCGCCTGTGCCGCCGCCAGAAGCCCTCTCAGCCCTTCTCCTGCTGCAACGCCTTCTTTTCCCAGCGCCTCCAACGTTTCCTCCATGTCGCAGCCTAAAGAGAACTTTTTATAGACCAGCCGCATCAGCTCTTCGATATTGCTGACAGAAAGCTTTTCTTCCTTTTCAAAGAACTCATACAGCTTCTCATAAGAAGCCTGTACCGCAGGATATCCCTTCCGGCTGTACACCATGATTTCCTCTACATTCGGCATATAAAAAGAACAATCTCCCTGCCGGCTCTCGATACGCTTATAAATATCATCTTCCAGCGCTTCCTTCTGTATCATCCTGCCATCCTGGACCACACAAAAATTCTGCTCTTTCGGAACAGCCCGGAATACGTCCATAAATTCCAGTCTGCTTACTTCAAACCCTTCCCGCTGACGATACATTTCATGCATCACCCCGATAGGAGCCGACCCGTACAAGAAACTCAGCATCAGCTGGCAGGACAGCATCCAGTCGTTCCGGCTGTAAGCGCTCTTTGCCCCCGGACAGGTCACAATGCCGTATTCTCCCTGTTCGCGCCGCCGTATCAGCGTTTCAAGACTCTCCCTCGCTGTTTCCTCTACAGACGCTGCTTCCCGGATAATGCTATATCTCTGACGGAGCACCTTATTTTTAGCTGCAAGCTTTGTCGGGAATGCCTTTTGCGCCGCCTCAGATTCCTTCACGATCACAGGGTATTCCGGCATTTCCTGTTTTCCCTTTTCATTCAGCGCCGCCGTCTCACGGTCTATCCGGTATATGCTGCCCTTTTTTTCCGCACAGTCAGGACAAAAGCTAAACCACGCTTCGCCATCTGCCAGCTCGCTCACAAAAGTTTCTTTCGCATCCAGCTCCTCGTAACCGCTTTCCGTCTCTTCATTTTCCCGGATAAGGATTTTAGAAGTCTTAAATTCAAATTCATACCGCAGCGTTTCTTTTGCATCCACCACATCGTCCAGGATCATTGCAAGCTGCGCAAATGTAATATCCGCAGGAATCAGACACCGTCTCCATACAGGCGGCTTCTCTCCCTTTTTTGTGACTTTATACTGATAAAAATCCATGCTTTATTTTCCTTTCCTCCCGCTCCCGTTTATCGGAATATTACCCGCAAGTGGACAGAACAGGAAAACTTATCTTATCATATGATACCGGAGAGTTCAATCCTTTCTCTTGGGAAACACCACACTTAAGAGCAGCGCGTTTGCCGCCAGGCAATCCCCACCTTTTGCAAAAACTCGTATAATCGTATTCTTTTGTCCGGCATAAAATATGATTTCCTATCGGACAAAAAACGGCTGTCCTCCTACAGACAGCCGCCTTTACTATGTTTTACACGTTATGCTTCCTGTGTTACCTCTGCCGCTTCTTCCGTTTCTTCCACGGCAACGTTGTGAGCTCTCGTCACAGTCACAACAATCGCTTCCGGATCGGTTGTCAGCTCAATCCCCTCAGCAGATGCAATCGGCAGATCTTTTACAAGGACAGCATCACCGATCTTCATGTCGCCCACATCAATCTCAACCTTGTCAACCAATGCGTCCGGAAGCGCCTGAAATGCGATTTCCGCAAGCCGCTGCTGCAGGATACCTTCTATAATCTTCTCATGATTCAGCAAAACGATTTCTGCTACAGAATGTACTTTCTCACCGCTTACCAGCGCCTGAAAATCAATTTCTGTCACCTGATTCTTCATCGAATCGTAATCTATTTCCTTGATCAGAACATTGTAGTTCTTTCCGTCTGCCTCCAGCATCAGCCTGCTGCCCTTATTACAGGTTTTCAGCAGACGTTCCACATCACGGGCGCAGATTTTCAGCGGAATTGAACCTTCTATTTCCCGTCCGAACACATTGCCTGTCACATAGCCTTCTCTTCTGAGTCTTTTTGCCTTTACGCTCATGTCCCTTGTTTCAGCTTTTAAAGTATTCATTTATCTTTTCCTCCAAAAAAACTGATTGCTTAGCGGACCTGATCTTTTCATGGGTCTTGTTAAGTATCATTAATCTGTTACATTCACATTGTAACACTTATAATATATATTACAAGGAGAAAAATGTGAAAACTTTGTGAAGCCGGGCACAAAAGCTCATAACATTGGGGTTTTTTATCGTAATGCCAAAATCATTAGCACTGCATCAATATGCCTTGCCCCAGTAAACCATCTTTTTCGCAGGCTTTCCGCAGCATACGCACACATCCGAAAGCTCTTCCTGCTCAAACGGCATGCAGCGGCTCGTTGCTGCAAACTGCTCCTTTATCTTATCCTCGCACTCCTGGCAGCCGCACCACATCGCCTTTACAAATCCGGGTGTATTGGTAAGGATAGCGCCCATCTCTTCCATGTTCTTTGCGATATAAGTATGTGCCTCTCTGTGTGCCCGCGCTCTTTCCAGCATATCCTTCTGTATTGTCTCCAGAAGCTCTCCGACCTTTGCTTCCACCTCGTCCAGCGCACACTCTATCTTTTCACCCGTATCGCGGCGTGCCAGCATGCATTTGCCTGCCTCAATGTCCTTCGGACCAATCTCCACACGAACCGGGATGCCGCGCATCTCTGCTTCTGCAAATTTCCAGCCGGGGCTCTTATCCGTATCATCCACCTTCACGCGGAAGTTAGACAGACGGTCTTTTAACTCGTTCGCCTTATCCATAACGCCTTCCTTGCGCTGCTGGATAGGAACTATCACAACCTGTGTGGGTGCTACTCTGGGAGGCAGAACCAGGCCGGAATTGTCGCCGTGAACCATGATGATAGCGCCGATCAGACGGGTGGTTACCCCCCATGATGTCTGATGTACATATTTTAACTTATTGTCTCTGTCTGTATACTGAATGCCAAACGCTTTTGCAAAGCCGTCGCCGAAGTTGTGGCTCGTACCGGACTGCAGTGCCTTGCCGTCGTGCATCAGTGCCTCTATCGTATAGGTTGCTTCCGCACCTGCGAATTTCTCCTTATCGGTCTTGCGGCCCTTTACAACCGGGATAGCCAAAACCTCTTCACAGAAATCAGCGTAAGTGTTGAGCATCTGCATCGTGCGCTCCTCCGCTTCCTCTGCTGTCGCGTGAGCCGTATGACCTTCCTGCCACAAAAATTCTCTGGAACGCAGGAAAGGACGGGTCTCCTTTTCCCATCTTACCACGTTGCACCACTGATTATATACCTTAGGCAGATCGCGATAGGACTGAATATCGTTTTTATAAAAATCACAGAACAGAGTCTCGGATGTCGGACGTACACAAAGTCTCTCCTGCAAAGGCTGAAGCCCGCCATGCGTTACCCACGCCACTTCCGGTGCAAAGCCTTCCACATGATCCTTCTCTTTTTCCAGAAGGCTTTCCGGAATGAACAAAGGCATGTATACATTCTGTACTCCCGTTGCCTTAAATCTGTCGTCCAGCTGCTTCTGAAGAAGCTCCCAGATAGCATAGCCCGCAGGCTTTATCGCCATACATCCTTTTACGCTCGTATAACCGATCAGTTCCGCTTTCAGCACAACGTCGGTATACCACTGCGCGAAATCCTCTTCCATGGAGGTTATCTGTTCCACCATTTTTTTTTCTGCCATATCGCTTTCTCCTTTTGAAAATGAAATAAAAAAAATACCCTGATCCCGAAAGGGACCGGATATCCGGCGGTACCACCCAAATTAACGCATATGCGCCCACTCATCCTCCCGTTAACGCCGGAATTACGCTGCCTTATTAGGGCAGACGCTCCAAGGGCCGGTTCAAAACGCGCTGCACGGATACTCCCACCTGCCGCATCCTCTCTGGGCTGCCAACGCCGCTCTTACTATTCCTCTTCTTTGCTGTCTTGTATTGATGATATGGGAATTTTTTGCGTTTGTCAACCGTTTCCCGCGCAAAAAACTGGTTTTTCCGGTCGGGATGCGGTAAAATACGTGCATGTACAACGCCGCAGGCAAAGCCCCCGGCCATGAAAGCAGTATACATATGAAAGAAAGGAACGTTATGAACTCACACCCCCGTAATTTTTTACTCCGAATCCTGAAAAAGGAACCCGTGCTCGCCGTATCGGCAGTCTGCATGCTCTTCTCCATGCTCTTCGTACCGCCGACAGCCGCATATGCCGATTACATCGATTTCCGCGTGCTCGCGCTGCTCTTTTGCCTTATGGCGGTCGTCGCCGGGCTGCAGCGCTGCAACTTTTTCACGCGCATGGCGCAGCTTCTCCTCACCGGAAAAAAAAGACGGCGTCCGTTATTCCTGACGCTCATCCTGCTGCCCTTTTTTGTCTCCATGCTCGTCACGAACGATGTCGCGCTCATCACATTTGTTCCTTTCGCGATACTCATCCTTGAGCTGACCGGTCAGCAAAAATATCTCGTCTTTATCGTCGTGATGCAGACCGTCGCCGCCAACCTCGGAAGCATGGCGACTCCCGTCGGGAATCCGCAGAACCTCTATCTGTATTCCCGCTTCGGTCTGTCAGCCGGCTCCTTTTTCAAAACCGTCCTGCCGTTTGCGCTCCTTGCGCTCATCCTGACAGCCGCCAGCGTACTGTTCTGCCCCGACAGGGAATTTATCATTTCTTTTCCCGGCATGGATGAAACCCGTCCTTCTTCCGAGCCCTTTCCGGAGAAAAAAAGGCTGCTCCTCTATCTTTGCCTGTTTGCCCTTTGCCTGCTTTCCGTTTTTCATCTGCTCCCGTATCCGATACTGTTCTTTATCGTCTGTACAGCGCTTTTGTTTGCGGACCGCAGCCTGTACCGGGCGCTGGATTACGGCCTGCTGGCTACCTTTGTCTGCTTTTTTGTCTTCGCAGGAAATATCGGAGCCATCCCTGCGGTCAGAAGCTTTTTGCAGGAGCTTCTCGCTTCCCGGCCGCTCATCACCTCCGCGCTCGCCAGCCAGGTCATCAGCAACGTACCCGCCGCCGTCCTTCTGTCCGGCTTCACGGACGACTGGAGGGCGCTGCTCCTCGGCACCGACATCGGCGGCCTCGGGACGCCCATCGCCTCCCTTGCCAGCCTGATCTCCTTCCGGCTTTATATGAAAACCAAAAATGCCTCCGCGCCAGCCTTTCTTTTTCTTTTCACGCTCGTAAATGTGACCGGGCTCCTTCTGTTTCTAACAGCAGCCCGTCTGACCGGAATCCGGTAGGCTTCAGTGAACTACCCATTGTCTAAAGCCAATGGGATTGCGGTAGTCTTATTTCAAAACGCTTTATCCGCATGACTGCAGCAGGTCAACGACGGGCAAACCGCACCACCCTGCGGAATGCCCGTCCGCTCATAAGGAGCAACAGAACAGATAACTTTGCCGTACTCTTTTATCTTTGATACAATCACAAAATCTCCCCCTCCGTCCCGAACTCTCCTCTACGACGTCCCTGCCAGGTCAAGTCCGTAATTGCAGCCCTGTGTCGAAAATAACCAATGCTGCAATGTTGTACAGTATATCATACTGTATGAAATCCTGAATATTTTTTCCTGAACGATGCAAAATCCAGCCCAAACGTACAGTCTGAGCTGGACTGTCTCCTCTTAACTTTTCCGGCGGCTTCCCGCTCTTTTCCTGCCATTTTTCCTTTTACCGGGCTTCATCTCTTTTTTCCTGCCGGACATCATCAGCAGCACTGCCGTCCACAGAACCATGAAAAAGATCCCTGCCGCCGCCAGCAAAGGATTCGGCGGCGTTGTTGTCCCCGCATATCCGCTCATGTCAAACCCAGCTAAGATAAGCGCCGCAGAAAACGGATAGATGCTGGCAAGGACGCCGCCCTTGAAAAACATCATACTGTATCCTAAGAAAAACGCCAGAATGGAACCGCCCAGATATGCTCCCCGAATCTGCCCGAATATCAATATCAGAGGCATGCAGACCAGACAGGTCAGCAGCGCCGCTGTCACTATCTGCATACCGCCATGCAAGACCACTTCCCCGGTCAGCCCCGGCAGGCCGACCGCCAGCCCTGTGAGCAGGGTAACGCCAACGCTGTAGATTCCCAGCAGAGCCGTGAGCATGACGGTCAAAAGCAGCTTGACCCCCAGAAGCTTCGGCATGGGAACAGGAATCGTCATGATGTTTTTCAGCGTATCATGAGCGGATTCCCTGTCGATGAGCCAGCCGCCTATCATCACCAGCGAAATCGGGAAAAACATCTGGGTATTGCCCCATACGACATTTTCAAAAAGCGTTTGAAAGTTATAGTCCGGATTCCGATATTCCTCCTCGACTATCAGCTGGCTCCCGTACTGGACTATCGGACAGAGCGCCAGCGCCACCAGCCCCACCAGAAGTATCTGGCACCGGCGCAGCTTCAGCAATTCTGATTTTAATAATTTCCGCATATTCATCCCCCTTAAATCTCCCGCCGCCGGTAAACTATCGCTATCAGCGCAAGAAATACAGCGGCTTCCGCAAATGCCACGCCGAACACCTGTATATCATTCAAAAAATACGGGCTTATCCGTTCCAGCAGCCCTGCCAGCTCTTCGCTGACGCTGCTATAATCATAAAACTGGAATGTCCAGCGAAACGCCAGCGGCCCCGGAAGCAGCGTTCCTGCGTTCAGACCAAAGGGCTGTGTCAGAAAAGCATCGTTGTTAGTGAGAAGATAATTCAAAATGGTATAAAAAAAGGTTATCACGACCGACACGATATAGTTTTTATCAAGAAGCACGACTACCAAAATACAGGGGAGCGCGCCGACCCACATTATTACGCCCTCTCCTATCCCTACCTGAAACAATTTCCAGAACCCCACCGGATTCCATCCCTGAAGCAGCAGGACCGCCAGGTTTACCACCGCACCGACCGCCATAAAGCCAATGGCAAACAGCAGTAAGACCAGCATCTTGGATATCACCAGCTTTGTTCTGTCTACCGGTATGGTGACAAGATTTTTCAATGTGTCGTTGTCCAGCTCCTCAAACAGCAGGTTGGAAGCCAGTATCACAAGAAGCGGCATTAAAAGGAGATATGCGCTGAGCTGGAACAGACCCGCCATCAGATTGTTCGTAGCGTCCACATCCGTAGTCGCATCCGCCAGAAAAAAAGCATAACCCAGCGGGAGCAGGGCGGAGAGCAGCATGGAGACAAAGACCAGCGGTTTGCGCTTCAATTTTAAAAATTCGCATTTTATCAGTTTAAGCAATCCCCTCGCCTCCCGTCACACGCTTGAAATAATCTTCAAGGCTTTCTTCACAGGTATGCGCCTCCGACACTTCCAGTCCGTTTTCCACAAATGCCGTTACAATCTTCCCGACAGGCAGGTCAAGGTTATGCAGGCGCATATTACGGTCGTCCTGAATAGAAAAATGTTTTTCATGGAAGCTGCATTCCAGTATCCTTGCCGCCTGCGCGGTATCCGAAAGCGTAAAATGGATATGCCTGCTGCTTTTTTGCTCCAGCCCGGCGAGGCTTTCTTCCTCCAGCAATACGCCGTGGTCGATTATCCCGATATCGTCAGCCAGCAGGGAAATCTCCGAAAGGATATGGCTGGAGATGAGTATCGTTTTTCCCTTCGCGTCGCAGAGCTCCCGGATAAAGGAACGCACCTCCGCGATGCCGATAGGGTCGAGCCCGTTTATCGGTTCGTCCAAAATCAGAAGCTCCGGGTCGTGCATAACGGCGAGCGCTATCGCAAGCCGCTGCTTCATGCCAAGGGAATACTGGGAAAACAGCTTTTTATCTTTATACGGCAGCCCTACCAGCTCCAGGGCATCTTTCACGGCATGGCCATTCGGCACGCCCCGCAGAGCGGCGAAGATGCGCAGATTCTCTGTCCCGGTCAGATTGGGATAAAATCCGGGGGACTCTATCAGGCTGCCGATACGGGGCAACAGCTTCTTTTCATTCCCCGTCAAAGGCTCTCCCCACAGCCTGACCTCTCCGGAGGTCGGCTTTGTCAGGCCCAGCAGCATTTTCATCGTCGTCGTTTTTCCGGCTCCGTTTCTCCCCAGCAGACCGTATATCCTCCCTCGCTTCACATGGATATTCAAATCCGCCACGCTCTTTTGGGGGCCATATCGCTTCGTCAGATTTTTTGTCTCAATGATGCAGTTTGTGTTCATGTCCTAATCTCCATTCCGGATAACGCTCCGGTGCAAATAGCCGTGTAAAAAACGCCCCGTCAGGGTCATTTTTTATATCATCTCCTGTTTCATGAGATATCCTACCACATCAACCTTGCATTAACCTTACCGCATCCTTGCATTAACCTTGCGATCGTCCAGCGGGAAAATCAAAGTAAACGCCGTTCCTTTTCCCGGCTGGCTTTCAGCCGTTATACTGCCGCCCATCTTTTCTGCAAGCTGATGCACAATCGAGAGTCCGAGACCGCTTCCTTTTTCAGACCGCCCCTTATCGCATTTATAAAGCCGTTCAAAAATATGCTTCAAATCTTCCTTTTCAATGCCCACACCGTTATCTGCCAACAGCAGCTTCATATTTCCCCCCTGCTTTGACAGGGATATCTCTATCCTGTCCGCATGGCTGTGAGCTATCACATTTTGAATGATGTTGTTCAGTATCCTCATATAGCCGTCCGTATCGAGCCTTACCCGGACAGGCTGCTCGGGGATATCGATGCTGTAATCGAGCTGCCTGTCCTCAAAAACAGGTATCCAGTCTATCAGGATATTTCTCGTCAGCTCTGCCGCTTCAACAGATTCAGGCTCCAGCGCAAACTCATTGGAATTTAACTTGAACCAGTCGAATAAAACGTCGATATACTCTTTCAGCTCGTGTGCTTTCCGGCGCGCCGTTTCGATATAATCCTCCCGCTCCTTTCCCGCAACTATCCCCTTATGCGCGGCGTCGAGATACCCGAGCAGGGTGGTGAGGGGCGTCCTCACATCATGGGAAAGGCTCGTCATGAGCTGGCGGTTGGTCTCCTCTGCCTGCCGTACAACGGAAAGCCTGTTTTCATAGGATACGACGATTTCATTTATCTCATAGGCAATAGGCGCTGTCAGCTCATTTGCTGCGGATAAAATGCGCCGATTGCCGTTTCCGTTTTTCACATCGTTCAAAGCGTCTGCCATTTCCGCTATTTGTTTCTTTACCCGCCGGATACGGAAAAAAGAAGTCAGCACAGCCAGAACAGCGCTCGCCGCAGACAGGACCACTATTATCTCCATATCTGCTATACCTCCTTATTAAAACGGTAGCCTATCCCCTTTATCGTCTGGATATATTTCGGACTCGAAGGGTCTGCCTCTAATTTTTTGCGGAGCCTGCTGATGACCGCCATGATATTGCTGTCATCATAAAAATATTCTTCTCCCCACACGTTTTCATATATCTGCTGTTTTGTCAAAATCTTCCCCTGATTCCCTGCAAAATACAAAAGCAGGTCAAATTCCTTAGGCGGCAGTTCAAACGTGCCGTTTTCCGTAGTGACCGAACGCTCTTCAAGGTCTATCTGCAGTCCGTCAAATTCAAACCGCCCTGCCTCGCCCTCCTGCCGGGCAAAGCGGGTATAGCGCCGTATCAGGGAAACGATACGGGCGAGCAGCTCGTCCATATCAAAGGGCTTTGTCAGATAATCGTCTGCCCCTGCCCGCAGCCCTCTCACCTTGGAAATGCTGTCATTTTTGGATGTGAACATCAGTATCGGCAGATTGCTTTCCTTCCTTATCTCCTCCAGCGTTTCAAAGCCATCCATGCCGGGCATCATAACGTCCAGTATCACAAGCTGATATTCCTTTTCTTTTAATTTTTTCAGCCCTTCCCTTCCGGTACTGCAGCAATCAGCTTCTATGTTTTCCGACAATACGCTCCGCTTGAGCAGAGCGCACAGCTCCCTGTCATCGTCTATTATCAAAATTTTATTCATGGCGCAGTCCCTCCCTTGTTTCATTGTGCCGTCGCCGTTCTTTCTCTATACTGCGTAATACACCTCCGCAGGGTACATTATAATTCTCCCCTGCGAACAACTCAAGCGCCTGTCGGCTTAAAAGCTGTATACAACTGTATACAAAAAAGTGTGCGCCCTGGCGCACACCCGCGCCGAACGCGGTCGCGTCAGCGATAATTTCGCCGCGCGCGAGTGCGCATAATCGTGTTTTTTTATTCGATAGGAAATGAACTTTCCTATCGAATAAAAAAAGACGCCTCCATAGCAAATGGAAGCGCCTCCTGGTGACCTGATAAGCCGTCTCGAAAAGTACAGCGGCATTCGATGTTCCCGGTCAGTTCTTTTTGTTTTCCACAGCTTCGCGTACCTCAGCGGGAACTGTAGGCTCATGGAACATAATGATATACTTTTTATTCACCGCATTCTTGACCGAATGCTCCGCAATCCCTTTTACCACCTGAGCCAGCTTGTTCTGTTTCTTCATCTCTCTTCTCCTTTTCATCTGCAGTATTATATTTATTCCCTTTACAGGGAAGAATACTGAGCGTTTCGACCACGGCCGCCATAACGATGGCTCCCTTCCACGACATATGCGGAACGGCTGCAAAACATCCCCAGAGCAGCATCCCGCACAGCACGGATTTCCATTTCCGCTTCTTCCTTTCACTTTCAGAAAAATATCCGTCTTTTCCGGTCTCTCCCGGAGCCTTTGCCATCAATACCAAAATACAGCCTGTCCATATGGATATCATCATTCCTGCCGGAATCCTGACGAGTATCCACTCCCCCGCCAGCCCGGTCAGGCAAATGAACACCATAGCCGCAGTACATCTGCCCGCCGTCCTGCAGTGTACTCCGCCCGCCCAGCACCGCAGTCCGCAAAACGCTGCCAAAAAGACTGCAAACTCTACAGTCCTTCCGAGGACAGCCCCTGTCCCCAAAATAATCAGCAGCTTAAATATACCGTCTAAAAATATCTCCATTCCATATTCTGTTACCTGCCGCTCCTGCTCAGACAGCTTTAATTTTTTCTGATTCCATACAGAAATCTGATATGCCAGTCTCTTCATCTCTTGTACCTCTTTATCATTTTACCATCCTGTTATGCAATCTGAACATTTTTTCCCAAACGTCGATATTTTTTTCCCCAACGCATCCTTATAGTGTTCTTTTTTACGGTTTTTCATCTAATTCCCCTTCTTTTTTGTCTTTCCAAAATATGCTATCATATTCCGGAACAGGGGGAATGTTTTATGAATTTCAATGTCTATATTTGCCAGCTTATCAGCACTGTCGCTTTTATCCTCACATGCAATTTTATCCTTTTTCCAGCCAAACGCAAAATTTATGAGAAACTGCTTTACGGATATATCGCCGTCTGCGGACTGTTCATCGCTCCGCTTTTAGGTCAGTTGGGAACACCGGTCATGCTGCTCGGCTCCTCCGTCATATTACTCGTTGTCAGTCCCGCCAACCGATTTTATAATCTCATTTTCTTTCAGGCGATATGGTTTTGGAGCTTATTGACAGACTATGCCCTGACCATCCCTTTGAGCATAGCGGGATATGGATTTTCCGATATGCGCTCCTCTCTGATGATGAACCTCCTCTTCTCCCTCCTCCACGCCCTTCTGTGCGTCCTTCCCTGCTATTTTCTCGGCAGACGTCTGCGCCGCAGCCGCCTGTTTTCCGACGGCGACATCATCCCGGACAAGATTCAGAAGCTCCTGTTCACAGATGTCACCATCTGCTCCTGCATTTTCCTGTTCAATATCTTTTTCGGAAGCCTCAATAATTACCCGACGGAAATCCTCTTATTCAACGGCGTGCTCATCCTTTCCTTTTCCGCTGCGAATTTTATCATTTTTCTGATACTCTATCGCACGCTTCAGGAAAACAAGCGGCTCGAGCTTCGCACGCAGGAACAGGAAAAGCTCACAGAATATATGATCCAGCTCGAAAATCATTATCAGGAGATACGACGTTATAAACATGATTATATGAACATCTTGTCCACCATTAACGGTTATCTTCAGGAGGGAGACCTCGAAAAGCTGAAAAACTATTTTGACCTGCGCCTCGGCTCCGTCAATCGTCTCATGTTCAATAACGACGCGACCATCGCAAAACTCGCTCTCATCCGTGCTCTGGAAATAAAAGGACTTCTTTATACCAAGCTCGTTCAGGCTATGAATCTTGACTTGAACGTATCTCTGGCGCTGACACAGGAATTCTTCCATTTCCCTGTAAATATGCTTACCCTAACCCGAATCCTCGGCATCTTTCTGGATAACGCCATGGAAGCTGCCGTACTCACAAAGGAACGCCGTTTCCACATCGCTATCCTTCAAAAAGACCAAAAGATAATCTTTCATATTGAAAATTCCACCCTGCCACTGCCGCAGCCCCTCGAATGCCTGATGAAAGAGGGTTTTACCACAAAAGAAAATCACAGCGGCATCGGGCTTTCCACCGTTTCCATGCTTTTGGACTCCATCCCCGAAATTTCTCACAGGATGCTCTGTGAGAACGGTCTTATGAAACAAATACTTGTCATACCTGCAAAGGAGAAAAACACATGATACCGATTTATTTATGTGAAGATGATAAAAATCAGCTCGACCTGCTCGCCTCAACAATAGAAAAATATATTTTCATTCAAGGCTACGATATGGAAATCGTGTGCCGGGCTGCTTCCCCGCACGCTCTTCTTTCCGCTCTCGCCCCCAAGGCTGAGACCGCAGTCTATTTTCTTGATATTCAGCTTGGCTCTGACATGGATGGTATCGAACTTGCCGCCAAAATCCGAAAAAACGACCCGAGAGCGTTCATCATTTTTACGACCACCCATTCCGAAATGGCGATGACCACCTTCCGCTATCAGGTAGAACCTCTTGATTTTCTGGTCAAGGATGATCCTCAGTATACCTTCCAGATACTTCACTGTCTGAAAAATATCATTGAAAAAAGCTCTGTTCCCGCCCCCGACATCCGGCTGCACCTGCATCTGCCCGATCAGGATCTGTTCCTTCCGGTCAGCGAAATCCTCTATATCCAGTCTACTGCGGCGCACCGTATCACAATCCATACCGTAAACGGCATCTATCAGTGCGGCGGTTCCCTTAACGAAACGATGTCCCGCCTCGACGACAGCTTTTTTCTCTGCCACAAATCCGTTCTCGTAAATACCCGGCATATCCGTTCTATTTTCCGGCGTCCCTGTTATATCGAGCTGGACGGCGGTGCGACATGTCCCTGTGCCCAGCGGCGTTTTAAACAGCTTCAGAAACTCATGGAGACTCCCTGACATCCCCTTGCCCCATCTCTATAATCCCTTCTTTCAAAAGGACTGCATAAAGCGGTCCTAAAAAAATGCCCGCAATCCCAAACAGCTTTACTCCTGCGTATACTGAAAACAGCATCACGACCGGATACATCCCCGTCTGTTTTCCCAAAAGCTTTGGCTCCAGATATTCCCTGACTATCACACAGGCTGCATACGATACGGCTATGATCAATGACTTCCCAATATTTCCCAGTATAAGCTGCCACACTGCGGCCGGAATGAGCACAATTCCTGTTCCTATAAAAGGCAGCGCATCTAAAATCCCCGCCGCTATCCCTATCCACACCCCATTTTTTACCCGGGCAACCACAAGCCCTGCCGCCGCAGTCAGAGATATCGCCGCTATTATCACCATCTGCGCCTTCAGATATCCTCCTATCAAAGAAAGCGTCCGTTCCCCATACCGCCAGACGCTTTTTCCAACATCCGTTTTCTGCACCTTTAATGCTATCTCCGGATAATCCTTACACAAAAGCACAGATGATATCACCCATATTCCGACAAATCCCAGCACTGACGCCAGCGAACGGCACCATTCCACCGACTGGCCCACCGCCTTCGGAAACGCTTCCTTCCTTAGCTGTCCTGCCAGCATATCCCATTTTTCAAGAAATCTCCGTTCTATTTCCTCTGCCGGGACTCCCATATGCTCTTCCAGAAAATCACAGCAGCCCTTCATCACTCCATCCGCCCGCTCCAGTACGAGCGCCGCCCCGTCCCCAAGCTTCGCCGCATGGAGTGCCCCCCACGAAAAGCACGCGCAGACCACCGCGACCACAAGCCCCGCCCCCAAAACAAACATCCCCGCCAGAAAAATCTCCCTGCGGATATGAAATTTTTCATGAACGCGCTCCAGCATCGGCTCGCACGCATACACGACCGCAAACGCCAACAAAAAGGGCGCCGCCAGAGGGAGCGCATATCGGAATGCCAGCAGAAGCGCTGCTGCAAACAACGCTACTTTCAAAATATTTTTCCATTTTTTCTCAAAAAAATCACCCATACCGCCCCTCCTTTTGTAAGAGGTAGTATGGGTAATTCTTTTTCTTCTATGTGGTCTTTACCATATCATTTTCTGCCGTTTTCTGGCGGTTTCTCACGGAATTTTCCGCCATTCCCAATATCAGGAATAAAAACGGCGTACAGCACACCTGCTGATAACAGAAAAAATCATGCGCCCCGTAAACGAGCGCCGCCAGCAGCCCTGCCAGAGCAAACGGCGCAAGCCTCCGGGCCTTAAAGAAACGCACGCACGCCGCCGCAAAAACAGCCGCAAACGCCGCCAGCCCTATAAGCCCCATGCAGAACAGCACGTTTAAAAATTCATTGTGCGCGTTCGTCAGCATCTGGTCGTGTCCGAAATAACGGTTCAGCTCCCGCGTCAGCTCTCCGTCCGCATAACAATACATCGAAAAGCTGTCCGGTCCCACGCCCACAAGCTTTTTAAGCAGAGGAAATCCCCCAAATGTCTCCATTGTAAATTTCCACGAAAAGCCCCGGGAATTCCCCCAATACCGGTCGAACAAAAGATATTGATTCGTACTGGAAAATCCGAACCACTGCTTCAAAAGCCCCGTCGTATTCGCCCACACTGTAAATACATAGCCGGCAATCCCTGCTCCCGTCAGGATACATGCTCCCCTGCGCCACAGCCCAGCGCTTTTGATTTCCGTTTTTCCTTCATGTGCCTGTCTGTAAAATAACAGCACGATATATGCAATACATGTCAGTAAAAATAATACCCATACCGTCGTGCTCTGCGAAAAAAAGACCGAAAGCCCGTCCAGCTGCACTGCGTTTTCAGGAAACAGTATCTGCAATATCCCTATCAGCTTAAAACTCCCGAACATCAAAAGCAGCAGCTCAAAAAAGCGCTCCAGCCGGTCAAGGCTGCCGCATGACACTATAAACACTCCCAAAAACAAAAATGCCGTCGCCGCAAACGCACTGTCACTATTCTGTGTCACGATCGTACTAAAGCCCAGCATACAATATATTCCCAGCGCTATCCTCCATATCCCGCTTTCCGCCAGCAAAAATACGACTATACCAAGCACCAGTACCGTACACACATAGCTCGAATACCAGGATGCCTGCCCGATCGTCGATAAAAACATACGCTGGGTCTTTTCTCCCAGCCCCTCGTACATCCCCAGAGGGTCAATGGAAAACCGATGCAGGATACCCAGAAAAAACACCGCTCCGGAAGCCAGAAAATGTCCCGCAAATATGATCTTTTTCCAGGGGAAATACCTCGATGTCAAAAAATATATCAGCCCGAAAACAAGCTGCGTCCGAAGCCCCATCATCCAGCCGTCCACTCCTGTCCATGCGCCGGACTTATCCGCCGCAAACAGCCACGATATACATGCCGACAAAGTATACGCCGCCACCGCCATATCCAGACAGCTCAATTTCCTGCGCTCTTTTGCTTCTCCCTCCAGCCTGTCCAACAGCGCTGCCGCTCCAGCCGGTATCAGATAGGCGGCGCTCACGATAAGGAAAAAGTCAAATTTACTCTGCCCCAGCTTTGCATAGCGGTCCTTCATATAGAACGGAAACACCGTCAGCATCAGAAACGCCCACAGCCCTGTCAGCCCCGAAGCGATTTTATACTTATTAAATGGAAAGTTTTTCCGTAAGCTCATATTCAACTCTTTTCCCTGTAGACGGATGTACAAAAGAAAGCTTCGCCGCCTGAAGCTGTATCTGGCATATTCCCATCTCCCGAGACACTCTGCGGCTTTCCTCGCTGCCATATTTTGCATCTCCCAAAAGAGGCATCCCGGCATTCGCCATCTGCACCCTTATCTGATGATGGCGCCCCGTATCCAGGTTCACCTCCACGAGCGCACAGCTTCCCTGCCGTCCGAGACAGCGATATTCCAGACGCGCCTCCTTTGCATCCGATTCCGACGGTTCTGCTATCCTCGCACCGCCGCCCGGCAGTTTTATCATATAATCTTTTAAGACTACGGATTCATTTTCCGTCAGTACCGCCCCTGCCTCCGCATATACCTTCGCCCGGTATATCTTTTCGAGCCGGCGTTGTGCCACCTGCCCGCTCAAGGCTACCGCCGCCCGCTGATTTTTTGCAAAGACCAAAAGCCCCGAAACCGGCTGGTCCAGCCGATGGATCACCCCAAGATAGACCGGCTGCTTTTTCCCGGGAATCCCGCAGCGCACACTTGCTCCTGCTCCCGAAACGCTCACAACACTCCTGCCTTCCTTTGACAGATGATTTTTCAGTTCGCTGACCATGTCCGGCTCAGATATCCTGCCGCTCTGTACCGCCAAGCCGGCAGGCTTGTTACAAACGAGTATATCCCCGTCCTCATAAATGATTTCAGTCCTCAATCTATTCTCCTCCATCCTTTTGCCTGTTCCCATCATAAGCGAACCGTCCCGTCCTGTCAATCAACAAGACTTTCGCGCTGAAATACCGGCATCTAAAATACGCAGGCGGCTGCACCCGAAAGCGCCGCCGCCTGTATCAATTTCATATTCACACCTTGAAACGGTATCCCACGCCCCATATCGTCTCGATATACTGGGGATTTGCCGTATCCACTTCTATCTTCTCGCGTATCTTCTTGATATGCACCGTTACCGTTGCGATGTCACCGATCGATTCCATATCCCAGATTTCCCGGAACAGTTCCTCCTTTGTGAATACATGGTTCGGATTCTCCGCAAGGAATGTCAGAAGGTCAAATTCCTTCGTTGTAAACGCCTTCTCTTCTCCGTTTATCCAGACGCGCCTTGCCGTCTTGTCAATCTTTAACCCCCGTATCTCAATGATGTCATTCGCTTTCTGATGGCTGCTTGTCAGTCTCTCATAACGTGCCATATGCGCCTTCACGCGCGCTACCAGCTCACTCGGCGAAAAAGGCTTCGTCATATAATCATCTGCCCCGAGCCCCAGCCCTCTTATCTTGTCGATATCATCCTTCTTGGCGCTGACCATCAGGATAGGCACGTTCTTCTCATCACGGACACGACGGCACACCTCAAAACCGTCCATTCCCGGAAGCATCAGATCCAGAACTATCAGGTCAAAATCCTCCTGCAGTGCGCGCAACAACCCTCGGTCTCCGGTATTCTCGATATCGACCTCGAAACCGCTCAGCTCCAGATAATCCTTTTCAAGGTCCGCAATAGCAACCTCATCTTCAATGATTAGTATTCTGCTCATCAGTATTTGCCTCCCTGTATTTACGGATCACGAAATGAAGACATGTCCCTTCACCCTCCTTACTGGTTGCCCAGATATAGCCGCCGTGATCCTCTATGATTTTTTTCACAATGGACAGGCCGATGCCGCTTCCGCCCTTCATCGAATTGCGGGACGCATCCGTGCGGTAAAAACGCTCGAAGATGTTGCCCAAATCCTTTGCCGCAATGCCCTTGCCGTTATCCTCTATCTCCACACGGATAGAATCCACCTCGTCAAGGAGCCGGATGTCTATCACACCCTTTGCCTTGTCCATGTATTTAATGCTGTTGCCGATAATATTGTTGATGACTTTTTTAAGCTGCTCAGGGTCGGCGATGATACGCGTTTCCTGATCGACCAGATTGGAATAATTCAGCTGAATATCCTTGGATTCCAAATCCAGTCCCACGTCCTCCACACAATCTTCAAAAAACTCCGCCACATTTATCCTGTGAAAATTATATGGAATCCGGTTGTTGTCGATACTGGAATAATATGTCAGCTCATTGATAAGCCTGTCCATATCGTTCGCCTTCGTATATATCGTGCGAAGATATTTGTCACGACGCTCCGGCGTATCCGCCACCCCGTCAATGATACCTTCCACATATCCTTTTATCGCAGTAATAGGCGTCTTTAAGTCATGGGTGATATTGCTGATAAGTTCCCGATTCTGCTTTTCATTCTGAAGCTTCTCCTCCGTGGATTCCTTCAGCCTAAGACGCATATCCTCATAATTGCGGTACAGCTCTCCTATCTCATTGTCGTCCTCCGATTCAAGGATATAATCAAAATTGCCCTCCGCAATCTTCTGCATCGCCAGATTGAGCCTGTTGATAGGTGAAAAAACGCCCTTATGTATCCACTGCGTCAAGACCATGCTCGTGAGCACCAGAATAAATATTATCGCCAGAAACATATCCATCAGGAATGTCTTGGATATCACGCTCGTGATACGCGTCACAATAAATACGCTTCCCTCGGAGCCGTCCGAAAAACGGAAATCCACCTGCTTTACCAGCTTACGCAGGTCATTAAAGTAAAATGCCGAATCCGCCCGTTCGCTGTCCTGTCCGTATACCGGAAGACGATTCCATATCTTCTGCGCCGCTTCCCTGTTCCCTGCATAAAATATGCCGTCATCCTTACGTACAATAACATAAGAAGAATATTCAGAAGCCTCTTCATTCAGCTTATCCAGATAAGAACTGTCCTCCAGACACGCCTCGTCATCCCTCGATGCATTCAGTATCTTGTCAAACAGTTCGTCCGTAGCTCCGCTGAAACCGTCTATGGTGTCCGACATCATCGTATAATCACTCAGTCCCAATCCGTAGCTCGGCTCATCCGTATGGACCATGACCGCCCCTATCATAATAAATGCGACCAGCGACAAAAGCACCGGCAGCAAAATGATAGTCAAAAAAGTTATCGCCAGTTTTGTTTTGAATTTCATGCTCATCTCCCCATTTATGATACCAGTATATCATAATCCCCGCTTCCTTTATATTAAATGAGCGGAATATATTTCTAAAAAAATTCTAAAGTGCTTTTTTCAAAAAAACTATCAAAAACCTGTTGACATTTTTCTCTTTCTCTGCTATGATTCAATCATGATAACAGTAATCGTTATTGTTTAGAGAGGAGATGAGGTACAGATGCCGGCCTTGAAATACAGCCGCCAAAGGGAGGCTATCAAGAACTTCCTTATGACGCGCCGTGATCACCCGACCGCAGATGTCGTTTACCACTCTCTGCGAACTGAATTCCCCAACATCAGCCTCGGTACCGTATATCGGAATCTGACGCTGTTAGCTGACCTGGGGGAGATTTCCCGGCTCAGGCTCGGGGATGGCGTCGATCACTTCGATGCCGATACAAGCCGTCATTATCATTTTGTCTGTAACAGATGTCATTCCGTATCGGATCTTGACCTCGACCTCCCGGATGCATTTGATGTACTCCACGGGACAGACAGATACGGCAACCGGGTCGAAGGGCACGTCTCGTATTTTTATGGAACCTGCAGTTGCTGCAGCAAAGCTGTTTCCAGCTGACTACAGGAAGATAAGCGAACTTCCCACCGCACTGGTGAGGACTTTTTAAAACGAAAGGAGATTTTTACTATGAAAAAATTTGTATGTTCTGTATGTGGTTATGTTTATGAAGGTGAGGCTGCTCCTGCAGAGTGCCCCGTATGTCATGTTCCTGCTTCCAAGTTCATCGAGCAGACTGATGAGAGAAGCTGGGCTGCTGAGCATGTTGTAGGCGTTGCACAGGGCGCTCCTGAAGATATCATCGCTGACCTGAGAGCAAACTTCGAGGGCGAGTGCTCTGAAGTTGGTATGTACCTGGCTATGGCTAGAGTTGCTCACAGAGAAGGTTATCCTGAAATCGGTCTGTACTGGGAGAAGGCTGCTTATGAAGAAGCTGAGCACGCTTCCAAGTTTGCTGAGCTGCTGGGCGAAGTTGTTACCAACTCCACAAAGAAGAACCTCGAGATGAGAGTAGAGGCTGAGAACGGCGCTACCGCTGGTAAGACCGATCTGGCTAAGAGAGCAAAAGCTCTGAATCTGGATGCTATCCATGACACCGTTCATGAGATGGCTCGCGACGAGGCTCGTCACGGCAAAGCATTTGAGGGTCTGCTGAAGAGATACTTCGGCTAAGAAGAACCCTTCTGAATCACGGTTTTTAAAAGAGGAGCAGGATTTTTCCCTGCCCCTCTTTTTTGTATACAAAAAATATGCAAAAACAAATTCTGACGGAGACTTCTCCGCATTTACCGAATATTTATCTTTTCTTTCGCTGCCCTTACGCTCTCCGCGTACTTTTCATCCACCTGTTCCAGCAGATATCTGGGCGAAAGAAACGCCGCATCATGAAGCTGCTCCAGCGCATCCCGCTGCTGCCGGGTCATCCCAGACGGCACGACCACACGGGTCTGCCACACCGACACGCACCCTGTAAATTCTATCATCCAAAACAGCGGCTCCATACTCCTCTCCATTTTCCCATGTAAAATTGCCTGATCATACCCCGCTATCTCAACAAGTCTGCCGATATGGGACGGAAGCGGTTCCTCCACATTCCCATTCGGCAATATCAGACATTCGCAGTTATCCTCATCCTCCCGATGCTTATGTATAAATTCCAATGCCGTCATGGCTGCCCCTCCTTCAGTCGCAAGTTCATTTTATAAAGCTGTTCTCAGAATATCAAACACTTCTCTATTTGTAAATAAACAGTTTTTAACCGCCGTCTTAAACTTTTTGTTCCGGTAAAATATCTATACTTCTGAAAACACCTAATCCATAAACGCAAAGGAGATTTAACCATGAGAAAAAAATATATGTTTTCAGCAGCCCTTTTTGCAGCCGCTATGCTTTCTGCATCTGCCTGCGGTACCCAGACGCCTGCCCCTGAAAGCGTTCCCACAGAGACTTCCGTCATTATCGAAACTGCAGATACAAACGCTCCGGATGCCGCCGAAACCTCTGCCGCCGACAGCTCTGAACACTCTTCTATCTCCGGCACAATAGATGAGATAAAAGATTTCATGTTCATCCTGACAACTGATGACGGCGTTTCTTATGTGCTCAGCTTCGATTCCGAAAAGCCTCAGGGACTTGACAGTGTCGCTGCCGGCGATAAAGTAACCGTTACTTATACTGGCGTTCTGAGCGACGTAGATGCCTTTACCGGCACCATTATTTCCGTCGAAAAGGCAGGGTGAGCTTTTTTTACCCGTCCGGCTTTTATATCCGGTCAGGTCTTCTTCATGTTGGACCGCTGTGCGCTGCAGCTATAACAAATCAATATCGTTACGAAAATCTTAAAAAACTCTTTCTGCATTTTTCACTTTTATCTGGTAGGGTAGATAAAATACATCATATAGACCGCCGCAGTCCCTGCGGCATGGAGGATAAAACGATATGCTTTCTCTTTTTATAGATGCAGCGTCCGGCGCTCTCGCCGTCCTGCCTTTTCTTATCATACTGGAAATCGTCGCCCGCAGGCTGATCCCATTCCTTCCGCTCAGACATCTGGTCGGTGAAGGAATGCTCAGCTTCCTTCTCGCCGCCCTTTTATCCGTTGCGCAGGTTCCCGGATTTTACGAATTTTACGCTGACCTCCGATTCAACCTGACGCCCTTTTCCCAGATTCCCCTGCACCCGCTCTGGTATGCGCTGTATTTCCTGTTTTTTTCTGCGCTCGGTGCAATGCTCCCCCTGCTCTTTTCCTTCTTTCAGAAAATGAGCGTCTGTCTCCTGTACGGTCTGGGAGTTGCCCTGCTCATTGAGCTCCTGCGTATCTTCACACTCCATACCTCAGGCGTGGATGCCCTTATCATCGCTGCAGCAGGAGCTTTTTTCGGATATACCCTTTTTCGACTCATCCGCAGACTGTTCCCCACTTTCTGCTCCTCATGCCTTTTGACAGCCGACTGTCTTAGCATCTATCCCTCCCTTAAATGGGAATCTGCCATGATAACACTTTCCGCGCTCGGAAGCGCCCTGCTTTTTGCGCCGCTTATCCGTGAAACAGCCGGTGCGCTGTTTCTGTGATCATACTGCATAATGTAAGTAACTGCGTTCACATAAACCGTGCTCTCATCCTTTTTCTTTGATACACCATATCAAAAACGGATGTACAATCCTATATTGCCAAAAAACAAAAGAAGAACCCGGAAAACGGCTTAAATCGCCGACCTCCGGGTTCTGTCTTTTATTCCATAATCCTTTTGATATCCAAATCCCCTCTTATATCATCCGTTCAGGCATCATATTACACTTCCGCCCGCTTCAAAATTCCGACTCCTATCGGATGAGGTCCCGTGTGTACGCCTATCGTCGCTCCTATCTGATAAATACCTATCTCCTCGATACCCAGCCTCTCCTTTACCAGATCCTTGAGCATCTCCCGAAAAGCAACAGCCTCCTCACGGTCATATCCGAATCCGATGCAGAAACTGTATTCCCCCGGCTTCGCACCGACCTCGTCCATATATTTTTCCGCCATCTCCACAACCTTCTGCATGGATTTCTGACGGCTTCTTGCGATGCCGGAATTGAATATCTCGCCCTCCTTCAGTGTGATGAGCGGCTTTATCTTCAGCGCACCGGCTGCAATTCCTTTAAGCTTTCCTATTCTTCCGCCATGTCTCAGATAATCAATACTTCCGATCGTAAAGAATATCCGCCCCGTTTCTCGTATCGGGAGAAGCGCCTCCACGACCTTTTCATAAGAAAGCCCCATATCGCGCAGTCTGCATGCTTCCAGTACAAACATCCCCTGTAAAACCGTATTAAAAGTACAGTCCATTATCGTAAGCTTTGCATCAGGATATTCTTCCAGTATCATATCCTTTGCGGTTACAGCCGACTGCATTGAACCGCTGAATTTCTTCGTAATACAAATACAGAGCATCGGGATACCCTGCTCGGCATATTTCTGAAATACCTCATAATAATCATGCACCGACGGCATCGACGTCTTGGGAAATACATTCGGATGGTCTACCATTTCCTGGTAAAACTCCCGTACCCCCATCTCTTTCATCTCTTTCTTATACGTCTCACTGTCAAACGAAACATAAAAAGGCACTACTTCTATATTTTTCTCCTTTGTCAGTTCCTCAGGCAGATCCAGAGAACCGTCGCTTATGATGCGTACATTTTCCTGCATGATAACACCTCTCGCCTCATCCGGTTTTAAAAACCACTTTTCACAGTGTTTTTATATTATCACACAAAATCCGGTATGTATAGAGTGTGAGAAGTTTTTATTTTAAAAATCCGTTCACTATCTGAGCTTCTGCTTCTTCCTCTGTAAGCCCCAGCGTCATCAGCTTGATGATCTGTTCGCCCGCTATCTTTCCTATCGCTGCCTCATGTATCAGTGCGGCGTCAATATTGTTGGCTGTCAGCTCCGGAATTGCTTCTATCCGTGCCTCATCCATAATGATCGCATCACATTCCGTATGACCGGCACAGCGCGTATTTCCGTTCAGACGCGAAATAAAGACCTGATGGGATTTATCCTTTGCAACCGATCTGGAAACGAGATTAGCGCTGGATCCCTCGCCGTTTAAGTTAACTACAAAACTGCTTTCCGCCTCCTGCGTCCCATGGGTCAGCAGTCTCTCCCTGATGACCAGTTTCGCATCCGCAGCCAGGTCTGCCACTGTCTTTCTAATGGTGGAATCTACTCCTTTTATCTGAACCATCTCCATCTCGAGATAGCTGCCATCCTCCATTGTTATCTCAGTAGTCGGATTTAATACACGTTCGCCCTTGCCGTCGCCGCTGCCGTAATGCTTTTCCACATATTTCACTTTTGCATTCTTGCCGACAAAAAAACGATGTATACCGTCATGCTCCGACTTCTGCTCCCCGCAGTTATGAATGCCGCAGCCTGCCACGATGACAACATCCGCGCCCTCGCCGATATAAAAATCGTTATATACAACCTCTGTCAGCCCGCTTTCGCTTAAAACAACAGGAATATGAACGCTCTCCTTTACCGTATACGGTTTGATACGGATATCAATGCCCGTGCCGTCCTCCTTGGAAACGATATCGATATTGGCTGTCGTAGCCCTCTGCGCCGTCTGACCGTTTGCCCGCAGATTGAACGCCCCTTCCGGCACCTCATGGAGGTCAGCCACCTCTTCTAAAAGCCTTTTCTGTATCTCATCTATTTTCTGTGCCATGCCGCCTGTCCTCCTTACCTTTTAAATACATTGCATGAATCGACCGCTGAAGCCGTACCGAGGATCTGAGGAAGTATCTCCTCCCTCGTGCCCTGCTTGGAAATCTGTCCGTCTGCGATCACAACGATTTCATCCGCAATATTCAAAATCCGCTCCTGATGCGAAATTATCAGGATAGAACCATTTGTTGTCTCTCTCATCCGCTCGAATACCTGTATCAGATTCTGAAAACTCCACAGGTCGATGCCGGCCTCCGGCTCGTCAAATACAGAAAGCTGTGTCTTTCTCGCAATAACCGTCGCAATCTCGATACGCTTTAACTCGCCGCCGGACAGGCTCGCATTTACCTCTCGGTTGATATAGTCCTTCGCACAGAGCCCGACTTCCGCAAGATATTGACAGGCATCTGCCGCAGACAGATTTTCCTTCGCAGCAAGGCGCAGAAGGTCAAGGACCTGAACGCCCTTAAAGCGCACCGGCTGCTGGAAAGCAAAGCTTATCCCCATATTCGCGCGCTCCGTGATGGATGCATCCGTAATATCCTTCCCGTTAAAATAGATTTTACCCGAAGCAGGCTTATAGATTCCGGCTATCAGCTTCGCCAGCGTGGACTTTCCTCCGCCGTTCGGCCCGGTAATTACCACGAATTTGTTATCATCTATCGTCAAGCTCAAATTTTTGATAATATCTTTTTCGCCTTTTTCATCCTTTACGTCAAAGGATACGTTCTCTAATGTAAGCATGAGTTCCTCCTGATCGATCACAAAAAATATTGCGGTTTGACCCGTTCTGCTTATTATACCCGATTCTAAATTTCATTACCAGATGATTTCAAGAAAATCTTCCTCAAGTATTCCCAAAACCAAAAACACATGATGCTATATCCTGATACAATTCCGAAATAACATATTACCGCATATGCGGGAGCAGCCGGCCCGACCTGAGATATTTCATCTCCTCCGCCAAAAGCTTCTGTCCCTCTCCATCGCTGCCTTTTCTGCGCCCTCTCCAAAATTCCCTTGCCGCTTTTCCGCAAAAATGTTTAAATAGATATATCGAAAACACTAAAAATCATTCTATGAAAGGATACTCCGAAAACCTGCATCAGCAGTTTCCGCTCAAAAGGCTGCTCCTCATCGGTATCCTCGTACAGTTTGGCTGGGAAGCCTCTCTTCTGCTCGGCGGTATCCGAAGCGCCGCCATCACTGCATGGGACGATAAGCTCATAACGCTCCTCGTCAATTCCCTGCTCGAGACCAACCTTGGAATGCCTTACGTTTATGTGCTATACCTGCTGTATTCCTCCCGTTTTACGGAACAATTAAAAAAGCGCCCTGAAAAACCCGGCTTTCTTCAGGCGCTTGAAATAAGGCTACCGCAATCCCACTGGCTTTAGACGGTGGGTTAAGGTAACTAAAAATCAGAAATTATTGTATACTCATGGTATGGGAACATGGAAATGCTGAAAAGTATATAGAAAATCAAGGTTTAGGAGGTGACAGTGAATGTTAAAGGCATATAAATACAGAATATATCCTAATAATGAGCAGAAAATACAAATTGCAAAAACATTTGGCTGTTGCC
>PPYF01660324.1_pt1 | contig 46029 bp, 36 predicted proteins | sample 1559871 | NCBI WGS metagenome assembly PPYF01 (sample SAMN08240021, study PRJNA423297) | Human gut metagenome, whole genome shotgun sequencing project.
TCTTATACATTATAGCACAAATATATTGTCATTTCCAGCATTTTTTTATAAATTGTCACTTTGCACAATTTTCGTTATGTCCAATGGGTCAAAATGCAAGAAATCACTAGCTATAAGCCGATATTCCACTCCGTCACGAGTGCCGTTTATTGCATAAGCGTGGGCTCTTCCGTGAAGGTGTCCGTAAAAACACTTTTTTATGCCGTATTTATGAAGCACTTCAAGCATATCATAATTGCAGCTATTGCCGAAAAGCGGCGGATAATGCAAAAACACCACAGGCTCTAAGCCTGCCTTTTGCGCAGACTCGATAGAGAGTGCAAGTCTGCCTGCTTCCCTTGCCAGAACCTTCTGATCTGCAGGTTCACCATTATCGCTTATCCAGCCTCTCGTTCCGCATATGCCGCAGCCCTCATAGCTGTAATGATTATTATGCAGGATATTTATGGTATCAAAACCGTTTTCTGCGAAAAATTTATCCATTTTGTTCTTGGTGTTCCACCAATAATCATGATTGCCCTTGGATATTATTTTTCTGCCGTTGAGCTTATTTAGGAACTCGAAGTCTTTTTTCGACTGCTCAAAATTCATTCCCCACGAGATATCGCCGGGTATCACCACAGTGTCCTCGGGACGAACTTTGTTCTGCCAGTTTGTTTCAAGCTTTGTCACATAGTCAGACCAGCCGCCGAATATATCCATTGGTTTATCTGTACCCAGCGACAAATGCAAGTCGGCAATGGCAAATAGGCTCACGGTTTTTCCTCCATTCCAGAAACTTCATGTATTATCCCGACCACTCATGCACATACTACTTTTGCAGCAAAAAGCTGCGGAAGGAGCGATGTACAAATGGAGAAGGATAGAATTTACGGTATCCACTGCAACGTAGACAAATGCGTTTACAACAGCAACAACTGCGAATGTACCGCAGGCAAGATCAATGTAGGCTGTACCTGCACCGACCCTAACTGCTGTGACGAAACAGAGTGCAAGACATTCAAGGCAAGAGGCTGATTCCCCTCGCCATGGTCAGTGGACATACGCTGTGCGCTGACCTCCGCCCGACAATAGTCGGACGGGTACATATCAAATACCCAGAGCTGAGTAGATGTAGTCCTTCATATCAGCCTTGTCGATCACCTTTGTGAATCTTACTTCCTTATCCTTAAGTGCAGCAAGTGAAGCAGGAACAGGTATCTTTGAAACCTCGGCAAGCTCGTCAACAAGACCGAACTCGTCAGCGTTTGTATCCTTACCGATAGCTGCAAGAACGGAACCTGAGAACTTATACGGGCTTGCTGTTGAAGCGATAACAGTCTTTGTCTTGTCGCCTGTAGCAGCTGCATAGTCCTTGTACACCTTCACTGCAACGGCTGTGTGAGTGTCGCAAGTGTAAGAATACTCGTCATAGATCTCCTTGATGCAAGCCTTTGTCTGCTCATCGTCGCAGCAGCCTGCATAGAACTCGTCAGCGATAGCCTTCTTCACTTCGTCTGTTACCTCATATCTGCCAGTCTTAGAAAGGCTGCCGAACCACTCTCTTATCTGAGCGTCGTCAGAGCCGCTGAGGTGATAGAGAAGTCTTTCAAGGTTAGAAGAGATAAGGATATCCATAGAAGGTGAGATAGTTGTATGGAACGGACGGTTTCTGTCATAAATACCTGTCTTTATAAAATCTGTGAGGACGTTATTTGCGTTTGAAGCGCAGATAAGCTTATTAACAGGAACGCCCATATGCTTTGCATAATAGCCTGCAAGGATATTACCGAAGTTGCCTGTTGGAACAACTATATTTATCTTGTCGCCAAGCTCGATCTCGCCGTCAGCAACAAGCTGAGCGTATGTAGATACATAGTAGATTATCTGTGGTGCAAGTCTGCCCCAGTTGATAGAGTTTGCAGAGGAGAACATCATGCCGTTCTCAGCAAGCTTGTCGGCAGTTTCCTTGCTTGTGAAGATAGTCTTAACACCTGTCTGTGCGTCGTCAAAGTTGCCCTTGATAGCGCAAACGCCAACGTTCTTGCCCTCCTGAGTTGTCATCTGCTTTTTCTGCATAGCTGAAACGCCGTCCTCTGGATAGAACACGAGTATCTCTGTACCCTCAACGTCCTTGAAGCCCTCGAGAGCAGCCTTGCCAGTGTCGCCTGATGTAGCAACGAGGATAACTACCTTCTTGTCAACGCCAAGCTTCTTGATAGAAGTTGTGAGCAGATATGGGAGTATTTGGAGAGCCATATCCTTAAATGCACAAGTTGGACCATGCCACAGTTCAAGCATATAAGTGCCGTCAAAAAGGTGAGCAAGCTCTGCGATATTGTCTGTGTCGAAATTCTTTGTGTTGTAAGCACCCTCTACACAGTAGCGTATCTCAGCCTCTGTGAAATCTGTGAGGTACTTTGAGAAAACGAAAAATGCTCTCTCAGCGTAGCTTTTTTCGCCAAGAGCCTTGATATCATCAAGTGTTATGGCAGGTATCTCAGACGGAACGAAAAGACCGCCGTCCTCAGAAATGCCCTGTGCTATCGCCTGTGCAGACGAAACCTTTACTTCGCTGTTTCTTGTACTTTTGTAAAACATAAACAACAACCCTTCTTGTTTTAGATGTCCGACAGGTGTCGGCTATTTACAGACCATTTGTTCAGATAACGTCTAACATTCCACGTCACGGGCGAACAGTGTTCGCCCCTACAGACACAGTTCGTTCGGCATATCCGACCCATGGTCTTTATTTCATACTTGCATCAAAAGCGTTCACATAATATCTCAGCTTTTTGACTCTACCGTTCTCCAGCTCCACCGCCGCAACATCGAACCGACAGCACACAGGCTCTAAAATCCCCTTACAAAAAGCCTGTGCTGTCTGAACGATATGCCGCTGCTTGACCGGATCGACAGCCTCTTCAGCGGAGGTAAGAGAGCCATGCTCCCTAGTTTTGACCTCCACGAAGGCTATGATATCCGCTTTCTCTGCGATTATATCTATTTCACCGCCTCTGACGGTAAAATTCCTCTTTATTATCTCATACCCGTGTCTTGCAAGAAAGCCGCAAACTGCGTCCTCCCCGATATTGCCCGCCTTTCGGCGCTGGGTATGGTCAATGCCCATTTTTCTTTGCATAATACTTTTTGAGAAAACTCATTCTATGTATCCCGCAAGGGCCATACCGGTCTATCATCTGATAGTGGAGCTTTGTGCCATAGCCCTTATGCTTCTCAAACCGATACTCAGGATAAAGCTCAGCCATTTGCTCCATATACCTGTCCCTTGCGACCTTTGCAAGAATTGAAGCCGCCGCCACTGCCTGACTTTTGGCATCTCCTTTTACCACCGCTATGGCTGGACATTCAAGACCCTCAGGGGTCTTGTTCCCGTCAATAAGGCAGACGTCAGGCTTTGTATCCATATCCTCCACCGCTCTTTTCATTGCAAGCATTGCGGCGTTAAGTATATTTATATCCTCTATCTCTTCCACTGTTGCGGTCTGTATAGAAAAGTCAACTGCTTTTTCCATTATCTCATCAAAAAGCTCCTCACGCTTTTTCGCTGTAAGCTTTTTGCTGTCGTTTATCCCCTCTATGACTGTGTCCTTATCAAATATCACAGCCGCTGCAAACACATCTCCTGCAAGAGGACCTCTGCCAGCTTCATCACAGCCGCACACCACGTTATGATCTTTTCTTATCTCGTTGTCAAACTCGCTGAGCGTCATATCAATACCCCTTTGGTTTTTCAAGAGTAAGTCTGCCGAGAGTACCGTTTCTGAACTCGTCCATAACCGTAATGGCTGCCCTTTCGGTATTTATCTCTCCGCCAGAAACTAAAAAGCCACGCTTTCTGCCTATTCTTTCAAGAAGCTCAAAGCCTACCACACAGCCGATAGTTTCCTCGTCAGCAGGCTCTATATCATCTGTTCTGACGCCGTAACGTTTCTCGATAAGCTCAGGATAGTTCTCTTTCAAAAACTCCAGCAGACGGCAGGCAAGATATTCCATATCCATAATATCGTCCTTGACTGCACCTGTAAATGCGAGCCTTTCGCCAACAAGCTTATCCTCAAACTTAGGCCACAGCACGCCAGGCATATCCAAAAGTTCAAAGCCCTCGTCAAGCTTCACCCACTGTTTGCCTCTTGTAACGCCCGGTCTGTCCTCGACTTTTGCAAGCCTTGACCCTGCAAGTCTGTTTATAAATGACGATTTGCCAACGTTTGGTATACCGACTATCATTATTCTTATAGGTCTGCCAGACATACCCTTGGCATTCCATTTCTCAATATCGTCCTTTAAAAGCTCTTTGAGCTTTCCATAAAACTTGCTTACGTTTTTGCCGCTCCTACAATCTGTAGCAAGAGCAGTTATTCCCTGTTTTGCATAATAGTCCAACCACATTGCCGTTACCTCAGGGTCGGCTGAATCAGCCTTGTTGAGAAGCACAAGCCTTGGCTTTGAGCCTACGATACGCTTCATTTCAGGGTTTCTGCTTGAAAACGGGATACGAGCGTCAGTTATTTCCACAACTGCGTCCACAAGCTTCAGATTTGACGCCATTATGCGGCGTGTTTTTGCCATATGTCCAGGAAACCACTGAACGTGAGATACTTCGCTCATATCTTCCTCCTTACTCTAACTCAATCTACCTTACCAACGCCCTCATCATTGCCTGCCGCAAATCGGAACAAAACTCTGCCGACTATCTCGTCATAAGGCACATATCCTATTACACGGCTGTCTGTGGAATGATTTCGGTTGTCGCCCATTACAAAGCAACAGCCCTCAGGCACTTCATATTCATAAACTTCACTTTCTTTATTATAGTATCTTTCATCAAAATACTCATCGTCAAAGCTGCCGTCGCACTTAATATAGCTCTCATCAAGCACTGCTCCGTTGACCTTGACTATAGCCGACCTGTTGTCTATCTCGACCTTTTGCCCTTCAACGGCAATGATACGTTTGATTATCCTATTGTCAAGAACAGACGAGTTGACCACAACTATATCCCCCTGCTTTGGCGTATAAAGCAGTTTTGATATAACAAGAGAATCATTTTCAAAAAGAGTGTCCTGCATTGACTGTCCTTGTACGTTCACTGTTCTAAACACAAAAGTAAAAACAAGCACGACCACGAACATTGCCATGACTATTATCTCAAGAAAGTCGAACAGATTATCGACAGCTCTTTTGCCCTGCTTTTTCAACTTACCTTACCAAAGCTGTCAAATGGATAAAGCCTTAAAACCGCCTTACCAAGCACATCAGATGGGTCGATAAAGCCTATCCTTCTGCTGTCTGTGGAATTATTTCTGTTATCACCCATAACGAACAGCTTGCCCTCAGGCACGTCATACTCAAAAACATTTTCTTCCACTTCATATTCCTCATCAAAGAGATTAGTGTTATACATAGCTTCCCTGATATTGTCATTTGAAATGACCTTACCGTTTACTGTAACAGTATTGTTATTATAATCAACGACAACCTTATCTCCACCGGTGCCGATAACACGCTTGATTATAGTTTTGCCGAGCTTTTCGCTGTTGATAACAACGATATCGCCCTTTTGGGGTGTATAATTTATGTGAGTGATTATAAGTCTGTCCTGATCCTGCAAGGTCTCACGCATAGAAGGACCCTGAACAAGAACTATCCTGAAGAAAAAAGTAAATATCAGGATCACCATAAACATAGCGAACACGAAAGACTCAGCCCATTCAAAGACCTCGTCCATAACATTCACGGGCTGTTTTTCCTTTAGGTCGTCAGGGGCGGCTTTTTTAGCCTTGTCAATATCCTCCTGAGAAACGTCGCCGAATTTTTTATTATCGTCCATAAAAGCCTCGATCCTTTATCCAAAGGCGGCAAAAGCCGTCAAATACTCATATAGATTTATTATATCAAATTTCAAAACAAATTACAAGGGGGTAAGGAAAATTTCTTTGAGATAGGGGGAACGGGGGGTTTAAGTGGGGAATGAGGAGTGAGGAATGAGCATAGCTGAACAGAGTTGTGCACAAGCACCGAGCGTAGCGATTTTGCGGCATGACAAACTCTCCCGAATAATCTGTAGGGGCGAACAGTGTTCGCCCGTGCTCAGAATTTGCCATAATTCTGAATTGTAGATGCGGTGGGATAGTTATTACATCTACCGAACAATGTAATAATCAGGGTTTGCTACTTCGACAGGCGAACAGCGTTCGCCCCTACACATACATCGTGCAGATATGGCAAGTACAGCAAAACACCCCCTACAGGAACTTTGACAGATCAACATTCATGGCAAAGTCATCATACCACGACAGATCGCAGCCTTGTCTTTCTTTGGGCTTTGCCGCAGTCTTTCTCTTTGAATCATTGTCAAGCCAGCCTGAGATTATGCGGTATGGGTCTGTACAGTGCTTTCCCTTGGTAAACAGCCATTGAGATAATTTAGATATATAGCTCTCTAAAGACAGACCGACAGACCGACACCTGCTTTCAAGCTCGTTATACTGCTCTGATGTGAGCAGTATATTTTTGTGTGTGCCGAAAGACCTGACGACAGACTCCGCTGTCCCTGCGTCTTTCTTTTTCTCTTTATCTTTATCTTTATCTTTGTCTTTATCTATATCTTTATCTGTATCTTTGTCTTTATCTATATCTATATCTTTATCAGCTTTTTTTGCTTTTTCTGAAAACCTTTTGGTTTGTGAAAAAGCTTTTGGTTTTTCTGCGGTATCATTTATACCCTGAGGTTTTTCTTCTGCATTATCTGCTGATGTAGCTGTCTGCTCAGCTTTTTCATCAGTATTCCCTGACTCATCAGACTTTTTAGGTCTGCCGCCCTTTTTACCGCACTCGCTCCTTTGAGCACACATCTCTTCCCATGCAATGCCGTCACGCTCGATAGCAGCCCTCATCATAAGAAACGCTATCTTTGTTCCTCCTGAAAGCTTTGGAGTTTCTCCCCTCTTTGCATAAGCAAACAGCGCCATGACAAGCTCGCCTATCTCTTCCCTGCTGTCAAGCGCCTGAAAAATGTCCTCCCAGTCTTTGTAAAGCATGAACGCTTTGTTGTCTGTGTGAAAATTCTTTGCCATTTTTATCGTCCTTTCTCTGTGAAGCAGAGGAAATTATCCCCCTCTACTTATCCAGAAAAAAGGGCGTTTTGTTGCATAAAAAATGCAACAATTGCAGAAATGTTGCCAAATTAAAATATAAATCATTTGTTTGCACAAATCATGTGCTGATATTTTGTGCAATGTGACGGTGAAATGTCATGTGATTTTGCGGCAAGACAAACTATCCCAAATAATCTGTAGGGGCGAACAGTGTTCGCCCATGCTCAGAACTTGTACAAATTCAGAACTGTAGGGGACGACGCCCTACATGGTTTGTGAAAATATAACGAATGTACGAATATCATAAAATTGTCGGGCGATATATGCAGGCTGTTCGCCCCTACCGTATATCGTGCGAACAACTCAGTCGTGGATATAAAAAAAGAGCCGACCAAAGCCGACTCGTTTTTATAGAAAGAATTATCTGATAGCTTCCTTGACCTTAGCTGCCTTACCAACTCTGTCACGGAGATAATAGAGCTTAGCACGGCGAACCTTACCGCTGCGTACAACCTCTACCTTTTCAACTACAGGTGAATGAACAGGGAAAACTCTCTCGATTCCACAGCCGTGAGCTACTCTACGAACTGTGAATGTCTCGTGGATTCCACCGTGCTTCTTAGCGATAACTGTGCCCTCGAATACCTGGATTCTGGACTTGTCACCCTCTGTAATTCTTACGTGTACCTTTACTGTATCACCAACGTTGATAACAGGTGCCTCGGATTTAAGGCTTGAATTAGAAATCTGCTTTAAAGCGTCCACTTTAAATTCCTCCTTAATATTTTCAGACATTCATTCGCTTTATGGCAGCTATCGCTGCAAAGCCAGAGGACTGCCCGCTTTAATGTCGTGCCTTTCGTTCAAAGGCGTGGCATTAACTCTCGTCGGAAGAACCGACGGTAATTCAAATGCTTTAATATTATACCATATCTCAAAACCTTTTGCAAGGATATTTATATAAAATTTTCACCGTTTGCCATGAGTATTTTTGTACGTTCTGTATAAATTTCCGATATTTCTATACCATAACGCTCACAGAACGTGTCTATGACTACGTTCACATTAAGATTGAAGGAGCTTCCGCAGGGCAGCTTTAATGTCACCTCAAAGCTGTCCTCTAGCTCTTTGCTGTCAAGCACTGTGATATGCGGCTTTATATCCACAAGATTGATAGTCTTTTTCTTGGTTCGCTTTTCTATCTCTATCTTGTCAAGTGCCATGAACTTGCCGAAAAGCTCCGCCACTTCATGTACGCTCTTATCTGTTTTCAGCCTTGCCACATACTCCGCCGCTGTAATGTCGGTATGCTTATGCTCAGGCTTTGAAACGCTCACTATCTCCAGACCGACAGGCGTTTGTGCGTTCATTCTCTCCAAAACCTCGTTGTATGGAATATCCTCCGTGAGAGCAAAGTCCATTATCTCTACCCTGCTGTCAGTGCCAAGGGGCAATGCAAGCGGGAACATTATATACACATGGGGGTTAAAGCCCTGAGTGTGCCATATGGGCAGGTGCGCCCTTTTGAACACTCGCTGAAAGGCTCTCATAAGGTCAAGATGAGAAATGTACTTCGCCCTGCCTGTTTTTGAAAATACCGCTCTGTATTCAAATCTCTCCAAACGGAGATTTACATTCTTCGGCTCAGCGTTTGCCACAGTAAACACCTCCGTATTCGCATTTTATGCCACAGCCTGAACAGCCCTCTTTGCAGTTTCGTGTAGTCACTGCCTGATGTGCTTTCTTGTTCTCACGAACGAAAAACTCGTGGCTCACAAGATAATCAAGGTGCGACCACGGCGCTATCTCGTCATAAGAACGTCTGCGGTGAGCATAGAAGCTTGTATCAAGCCCGCACTCCTCAAATGCTTCCTGCCACTTGTCAGCCTTGAAATGCTCGTCCCAGCCGTCAAGATAGCAACCCTTTTTCCATGCGGTGTATATCGCCTTACCAAGGCGTCTGTCACCCCTTGCAAGAACCGCTTCCAATATAGATGTGTATGATTGGTGAGTGCTAAGGCGTATCTTACGGCTTGTAAGACTTTTGAAAAGGTGTTCCTGTTTCTCTTTTATCTCCTCGGGAGTTGCCTGTGGCTCGAACTCGAAAGGTGTGAAAGGCTTTGGCACGAATGTTGCAGTAGAAACTGATATCTGCACGCTCTTGCCACGCTTTTCTTTTGGCGTTTCGTAATAAAGGTCAAGGACTTTCTGCGCAAGCTTTGCGATACCCTCAACGTCCTCAAGGGTTTCCTCCGGCAGACCAAGCATGAAATAAAGCTTTACAGTGCTGTAACCGCCCTCAAAGGCAGTGCGGCAGGTACGCATTATCTCGTCCTCGGTGATGTTCTTGTTTATTACGTCACGAAGCCTTTGTGTGCCGGCTTCCGGAGCAAAGGTCAGACCGCTTTTTCTTACGGACTTTATTTTCTCCAAAAGCTCTTCACTGAAATTGTCTATTCTCAGCGAAGGCAGTGAAAGGTTTATCTGCTCGCCGTCGGTGTATTCCACAAGATTTTCCAAAAGCTTGTTTATCTCTGTATAATCGCTTGTAGACAAAGACGACAAGGACACCTCCTCATAGCCTGTCTGCTCACAAAGGGACTTAGTTTCGTTCTTTATGGTGTCGATGCTTTTCTCTCTGAACGGGCGGTAGATAAAGCCTGCCTGACAGAATCGACAGCCTCTTATGCACCCTCTCAGTACCTCAACCACCGCTCTGTCATGGACTATCTGAGTGAACGGCACAACAAATCCCTCAGGGTAATATACCTTATCAAAGTCCTTGATAACACGCTTTTTGACCCTAGCAGGTGCCTCAGGGACGTTTGGCGTGATAGACTTCACAGTACCGTCCTCATTGTAATCAACGTCATAGAAAGACGGAACATAAACACCCTCCAGCTTTGCGGCTTCTCTTAGAAACTCCTGCTTTGTAGGCTTCAAAGGCTTCATTCTCTCGTAAAGTTCAAGAAGCTCCACGTTGACTTCCTCACCCTCGCCAAGAATGAACAGGTCGAAAAAGTCAGCCATAGGCTCAGGGTTGCAGGCACACGGACCGCCTGCGATAACAAGTGGTGTAAGCTCAGTTCTGTCCTTTGCAAGCACAGGCACACCTGCAAGGTCGAGCATTTCAAGCACATTATTATAAGAAAGCTCATACATGAGCGTAAAGCCGATGAAATCAAAATCCTTTATAGGGTCAAGGCTCTCCAGTGCATAAAGAGGGATATCGTTCTCACGCATAAGCTTGTTATAGTCCTCTTCAGGCATGAAAACACGCTCGCACCACCAGTTCTCACGGGCATTTTTCAGACCATAAAGTATCTTCATGCCGAGATGCGACATACCCACCTCATAGGTATCAGGGAAGCAGAAAGCAAAGCGCACGTCCACCTTATCCTTATCCTTCACCACGCTGCCCACCTCGCCGCCTATATACCTAGACGGACGCTGCACTTTAAGCAGCAGCTTTTCTATTTTCTTTTTCAGTTCTTCCAAAGTTTTATCCTCCGATATTGAATGTCTGTACTATCTCACCGCACCCGGTAAAGCGAGAGCAATACACAAAGTGAGGTGAAACGGGCTGTTCGCCCCTACAGATATATAAGCATTTCATATTATTATACCAAAAATTTATTACAAAAGCAATAAGCAAAGTGTTAATATATGACTTCAGAGAGAACGATAAAACAGAAAGTTGCGGCAAATGATATGCTGACGGTGCCGTGGAGTATCATATAAACCATTGCCACCGCTGAGAGTAGTATAAACACCGCTCTGAAAAGTTCGCAGACCTTGCCATTGGCAAGCAAGGCGAGTATCCTGCCGCCGTCAAAATAGCGAAATGGCAGTAGGTTCAGCGCACCAAGCAGAAAATTCACCTGACAGAAAAAGCCACCACCACTTGCCATATATGACAGCAGGCAGAGCATAAAGTTCACGGCAGGTCCTGCGAAAAGCACAACAAGCTCGTGATTTTTAGAAAGCTGTTTATTATCAGGAGTAATGCGGATACCGCCCCCATAGACAACAATTTCTTGCGGCGAGCTTCCGAAAGCGGTCATGAGTACGAGGTGACCCAGTTCGTGGAATGCACAGCACACAAGGGTCATGAGCAATTTTTCCGTTTGGGTCGCAGAGCATATCGTCACGAGGGCTATAACAAAGAAAAAGCTGAATGAAATTCCATAAGTCGTATTTTTGATTTTTAGCTTAAACAAGTTCATCACCGAAATATGTATATTCGGTATTTGCTCAAATAATGTGTAGGGGACGGCGCCCTCGACGTCCCGCTCGGAGAGATAACACCATAACTGTCATATCTTCGATATTGGGATTTTTTGGTTGCTAAATGGAGGGGCAACGCTGTGATTATCACACCCCTGATGCCGAATTATTCGGGATACATTATTGTGACGTTTGCCAATAATTCCGCAGGCGAGGGATAGCGGGACGTCGAGGGCGCCGTCCCCTACATTTTGGCACTATGGTTTGCCATGCCGCAAGATCGCTACGCTCTTTGCTGGTGCTTTGTTTGAGTTATAGAAAAGCGGTGCAGAGTTTTTTCTCTGACACCGCTTTGATTATTAGTTAGTTTGGTAGTTTTGTTTCTGCACCCCTCTGCACTACATAGCAGAATAAACTCGGTGCATACATTTATCTCGTACTGAAGAGCCACAAGGGTCAGCTATGCCAATTCCTCACTCCTCACTTGTTACAGCTACAGCATCTTCCTCAAATACTGTCCCGTATAAGACCTGTCGCAAGCCGCAATTTCCTCAGGCGTGCCTGTGCAAACGATAGTTCCGCCGCCGTCACCGCCCTCAGGGCCTAAGTCAATAATATGGTCTGCGGTCTTTATGACGTCAAGATTATGCTCGATAACAAGCACTGTATTTCCACCGTCTGCAAGCTTCTGCAATACCTCTATAAGCTTATGCACGTCCGCAGTGTGAAGTCCTGTAGTCGGCTCGTCCAGGATATATATAGTTCTGCCTGTGGCTCTCTTTGAAAGCTCTGTTGCAAGCTTGACTCTTTGCGCTTCACCGCCTGAAAGGGTTGTCGCCGCCTGCCCTATCTTCACATAGCCAAGACCAACTTCATACAGTGTTTCAAGCTTACGGCTTATTTTAGGGATAGCACTAAAAAACTCAACGCCCTCTTCCACTGTCATTTCAAGCACGTCATAGATGTTCTTGCCCTTATATCTAACTTCCAGCGTTTCACGGTTGTATCTCATACCACCGCAGACTTCGCACGGCACATACACGTCAGGCAAAAAGTGCATTTCTATTTTGATTATACCGTCGCCCTCACAGGCTTCACATCTTCCGCCTTTGACGTTGAATGAGAAACGTCCTGCACCGTAGCCTTTCATTTTTGCGTCAGCGGTCTGAGCGAAAAGTTCTCTGATATCGGTGAAAACGCCTGTATAAGTGGCAGGATTAGACCTTGGCGTTCTGCCTATTGGCGACTGGTCAATATCTATTACCTTATCAAGATGCTCTATCCCCTGCATTTTCTTGAACGCTCCCGAACGTATCTTAGCACGGTTTAATCTGCCTGCAAGCTCCTTATAGATTATCTCGTTCACAAGTGATGATTTGCCTGAGCCTGACACACCTGTTACGCAGGTGAAAGTGCCGAGAGGTATCTCAACATCTATGTTTTTCAGATTGTTTTGTGTTGCACCGATGACTTTCAGATACTTGCCGTTGCCCTGTCTGCGTGTTTCAGGGACAGGTATTTTCTTTGCACCGCTGAGATACTGTCCAGTAATGGAACGCTTGCACTTCATTATATCGTCAACAGTTCCTGCGCAGACTATCTCGCCGCCGTGAATGCCTGCTCCCGGTCCAACGTCAACCACGAAATCTGCCGCACGCATGGTGTCCTCGTCATGCTCTACCACTATGAGAGTGTTGCCAAGGTCACGAAGTCTTTTCAGTGTGGCGATAAGCTTGTCATTGTCACGCTGATGCAGACCGATAGACGGCTCGTCAAGTATATACAGCACGCCCACAAGTGATGAGCCTATCTGCGTTGCAAGCCTTATACGCTGGCTCTCGCCGCCTGAGAGAGTGCCTGCGCAACGTGACAGGGTGAGATATTCAAGTCCAACGCTTTTGAGAAAGCCAAGACGTGACTTTATCTCTTTTATTATCTGCTCACCGATAAGCTTGTCACGGTCGCTTATCTCAAGGTTCTCAAAAAACTCCAGTGCCTTTGCCACCGACTTATGACAAAGCTCTGCGATATTTATTCCGCCAACTGTAACGCTCAGGCTTTCTTTTTTCAGCCTTTCACCATGGCAGGCAGGACACTTTTCATCGCTCATATACGCTTCTATATCAGCCTTCGCCCAATCGCTGTTGGATTCCTTGTAACGTCTTTCAAGGTTTGGTATAACGCCCTCAAATTCAGCCTGATAGTCAGCCTTATAGAACTTATTGCCACGCTTTAGGTGAAGTTTCTGACCCTGCGTGCCGTACAGAAAAACGTCTATAGCGTCCTTGTCGAGATTTTTCACAGGCTCGTCAAGGGATATGCCGTAGGTTTCTGAGATAGCATTGAAATACATCATTGCGATAGAGCCTTCTTCAAGGCTGTTCCAACCGCTGGCTTTGATTGCGCCCTGCCTTATGGAAAGGTCTTTATTAGGGATAATAAGCTCCGGGTCTATCTTCTTGAACACGCCAAGACCAGTACACTTTTCGCAAGCACCGAAAGGATTGTTGAATGAGAACATTCTCGGTGTCAGCTCGTCAATGGAAACGCCATGCTCAGGGCAAGCGTAGTTCTGAGAGAAAAGCATTTCCTCTCCGCCGATAACGTCAACTCCCACAAGTCCCCCTGTAAGCGAAGAAACAGTTTCGATACTGTCGGTAAGACGGGACTTTATGCCCTCTTTGATAACAAGTCGGTCAACCACTATCTCGATAGTATGCTTTTTATTTTTTTCTATTTTTATCTCTTCCGAAAGGTCATAGGTTATGCCGTCGATACGCACTCTCACATAACCCGACTTTCTGGCACGTTCAAGCTCTTTTGTATGCTCGCCCTTACGTCCTCTGATGATAGGAGCTAAAAGCTGAATCTTTGTACCCTCGTCAAGCTCCATTATCTTATCCACGATCTGATCCACTGTCTGCTGACGTATCTCTCTTCCGCAGACAGGACAGTGTGGCACGCCTATACGGGCATAAAGAAGTCTGAGATAGTCGTATATCTCCGTGACAGTACCCACAGTTGAACGTGGGTTTTTGGAAGTAGTCTTTTGATCTATGGATATAGCAGGGGAAAGCCCCTCTATGCTGTCAACATCAGGCTTATCCATTTGACCCAAAAACATTCTCGCATAGGAGGACAGCGACTCAACATAACGTCTTTGTCCGTCGGCGTATATGGTATCGAATGCAAGAGAAGATTTTCCCGAACCCGAAAGACCTGTCATAACAACAAGCTTATCTCTCGGTATGGTAACATCAACATTTTTGAGATTATGCTCTCTTGCACCTTTTATAACTATCTCGTTAATTGGCATTGGTATTCTTTACTCTCCTTTTGGTATTGAAAAATCACATATTGGTATGCAGGTGGGCGAACGGTGTTCGCCACTACATTTTCTCACTAATTGTCATTTAGACCAAAATCTTTGGTCAGAAGTTTATTTTTCCACAAGGCTTCACAATTCAGTATTTTCTCTTTGGACTCATTCATTGAAAATATCTGAAGAATGGAAAACTGAAAATCTTTGTAGCTATCTGATGATATCGCAAGATAATCTCTTATACCGCTGTTTCCGCCGTGAAAAGTTTTTACATACTCTTTCCACCTGCCGAAAAGTCCGTCAGAACCTGTGGCAGAGCCTATATATTGCTTGCCTGTTTTTCGGTCAGCGATAAGATAAACAGCTTTTACAGCACTCAGGGCTGAGATGTATTTATCATAGACATTAGGCTTTTCAACAATATCTTTAAGCTGTCCAAAGCTCAATATCAAGTTATCATAGCCCACAAAATCTTGTGAGTTCACAGCTATTATTTTCTTAGGATTTGTGGCTTTTTGGTGCCATGCAACTGCGGCGTTGCCCCAATCTATGACTAATCTTCCCTGATAATCCGAAAGAAAATCGTTTGCTTCTAGGTCATATTGATAAACGTTTCTTTCAAACATCTCAGGCACAGGAAAACCTGTGGGCATATTATCAGGCGTGGCAGGGTGTTTGCCTTTTACTGTATAAGCCCCGAAAAATCTAGCACCTCTGCCCTTTTCGCCAATGAAAACCAGCCAATATTTAAAGCCGTCAGAAAAATGCTCCGCTTGCAGGTGTGTATACTGTTCAATGCTCTCAGAGCCGTTTTCATAGCATTTTGCAAATGCTATGTCGCCGACAGAGTGCCTTATAAGCACTGCTTCGTCAGGGTCGATACCGCCAAGCTTCATCAAATCGGATAAATAAAGCTCTGTCATTTCTTCTCGCCCTTTAACTCCGCTATCTTATCACGCAGGAATGCGGCGTGCTCAAATTCAAGAAGCTTTGCCGCCTCTTTCATTTCCTTTGTAAGCTTGTCTATGAGCTTTGCGGTTTCCTGCTTTGAAAGCTTTGTTTTCTGCCTTGCTTCGTATTCCACCTCTTCCTTGGTGGATATTTCTATTACATCTCTTATATCCTTGACGATAGTTTTCGGAATTATGCCGTGTTCTTCGTTGAACTTCATCTGTATTGCACGGCGTCGCTCCGTTTCGGTGATAGCCTTTTCCATTGAACGTGTCACCGTGTCGGCATACATTATTACCTTGCCCTCGGCATTTCGTGCGGCTCTGCCTATGGTCTGTATAAGTGCGCTTTCAGAACGCAGAAAGCCCTCTTTATCGGCATCAAGTATAGCCACAAGAGTTACCTCAGGCAGGTCAAGACCCTCTCGCAAAAGGTTGATACCAACGAGTACATCGAACTCGCCCAGACGCAGGTCACGGATTATCTCCATACGCTCGATAGTGTCTATATCGTGGTGCATATATCTCACCTTTACGTCAAAGCTCTTTAGATAGTTTGTCAGATCCTCAGCCATTTTCTTTGTGAGCGTTGTGACCAGCACACGCTGGTTTTTAGCTGTGCGCATATTAATCTCGCTGAGCAGATCCTCTATCTGACCCTCGGTCGGCTTTACGATTATCTCAGGGTCAAGCAGACCTGTCGGTCTTATGACCTGCTCCACGATCTGCTGTGACTTTTCCTGCTCGATAGGTCCAGGGGTAGCGGACACGAACACCGCCTGATTAATATGAGAATAGAACTCATCAAAGGTCAGCGGTCTGTTATCCATTGCTGAGGGCAGACGGAAGCCATAGTCAACAAGGGTCTGTTTTCTCGCTCTGTCGCCTGCATACATACCTCTTACCTGCGGCAGAGAAACGTGCGACTCGTCCACGAAAAGCACAAAATCCTCAGGCAGAAAGTCAAGCAGAGTAAACGGCGTAGAGCCTGCGGGACGTCTTGCAAGCACTCGGGAATAATTCTCGATACCGCTGCAAAAGCCTATCTCCTCCAACATCTCAATATCATAGTTGGTACGCTGTGCGATACGCTGAGCTTCGATAAGCATATCGTTGTCTTTGAAATACTTGATACGCTCGTCAAGCTCCTGCTTTATCTCCTCGATGGCGTCGTGCATTTTATCACGGCTGACGATATAATGAGAAGCAGGGAAAATAGCCGCATAGGCAAGGGAGCAAAGCACCTCACCGGTCACCACGTTTATTTCAGTGATACGGTCTATCTCATCTCCGAAGAACTCCACTCTGATAGCTGTATCAGTAGAATTTGCAGGAAATATCTCCACCACATCTCCCCTGACACGAAACTTGTTTCTCACAAAATTTATATCGTTTCGCTCATACTGGATACCCACAAGGTCAGCGATAAGCCTGTCACGGGATTTCTCCATACCACGACGTATAGACACCACCATGGACTTATACTCCTCAGGGTCGCCGAGGGAGTAGATACAAGAAACGCTGGCGACGATAATAACGTCACGGCGTTCAGCGATAGCGGAGGTAGCGGAATGGCGGAGCTTATCTATCTCGTCATTAACGGAGCTGTCCTTTTCGATATAAACGTCCTTGCTTGGCACATAAGCTTCAGGCTGATAATAGTCATAGTAGGACACAAAATATTCCACGGCATTGTTCGGAAAAAACTCCTTGAACTCAGAGCAAAGCTGAGCGGCAAGTATCTTATTATGGGCAAGCACCAGCGTCGGACGGTTTATCCTAGCAATAACGTTTGCCATAGTAAAGGTCTTGCCGGAACCTGTAACGCCCATAAGGGTCTGTTCTCTCATGCCGCTTTCGATACCCTTTACTAAAGCGTCCACCGCCTCAGGCTGGTCGCCCGATAGCTTATAATCTGAAACAAGCTGAAACTTATCCATAAATGCCTCCTCAATCGAACAGTTGTTTTAATCATTATATTACATTTATTTTTAATTGTAAAGGCTTTTTTATCAATATTTTTTGAATTTGCGTATATGTACGATTTTTTGGACTGGTATTGTTACTCAACCTGCGGTATCAACTCGATGTATGTGTAGGGGCGAACACCGTTCGCCCGTCGAAGAAACAAACCCACGGTAACAACAAGGTTCGGCAGCAAAAAATTCTCCCCGACAATTCTGAATTTACAGCAAATCCTGAGCACTGGCGAACGGTGTTCGCCCCTACAGATTGTTAGGGCAAGTTTTACTGCCGCAAAATCGCTGCGCTCAGGGCTCTTCCCATTCCTCACTCCTCATTCCTCATTCCTCACTCCTCACTTAATACCGCTCCCCTCTTGCATTATCCCACACTTTAGGTTATAATATCACTATAGTAATAATTTCAGGAGGACGTAACATGAATAGATCATATGACGAATACAACTACACCCTCTCAAAGCGTGAACTGGAAGAGCTTAAATTCTTATTCATCTCTGATGATGTGGACTACAACGATACCGACAGCAACGGTCTGACTTTCCTGCTCACTGCTATCGAAAGTGCAGACCTTGTGGAGCAGGACGGTGTTCTCAAGCCTGACAAGCGAAGTGTTGATTTCATCAAATGGCTCATCGCTCAAGGCTCAGATGTGAACTTCCCTGCTGACAAAAAGCCTTTACAATATGCTATCAAATGTGAAGAGGAGATATCTCGCCGTAAAGGCAAAGCCTGCGATATGTCAGAAATTCTTCTGCTTCTCCGTGAAAGCGGTGCTGACAGCACCGGTCTTGACGAGCTTATTGACGGAGGATTCTCCGCTCGTGTGAAGCTCTGAGGTATGGCATGAGAGAATTTATAATAAATCAGAATGACGCAGGTCAGCGTGTTGACAAGTTTCTCACAAAGGCTGTGCCGAAGCTGCCTAAAAATCTGCTTTACAAATATATCCGCCTAAAGCGTATCAAGGTCAACGGCAAACGCTGTGAGATATCCACACGGCTTGCTTGCGGTGACGTTATGCAGCTTTACATCAATGACGAATTTTTCGAGGGCGAAGTTGCTGACAGACCTGCTTTTCTCAGTGCGCCAACGTCTTTGAATATTATTTACGAGGACGAGAATATTATCCTTTGCGACAAAAAGTGCGGACTTGTGGTACATGAGGACGAAAGCGGCTCGGCGGACACGCTCATAAACAGGATACAGCACTATCTTTATGAAAAGGGTGAATATCGTCCTGAGGAGGAGCTGTCTTTTGCTCCTGCCCTTTGTAACAGGATCGACCGCAACACAGGCGGCATTGTAATATGTGCGAAAAATGCTGAAAGTTTGCGTGTGCTTAATCAGAAAGTTAAAGACAGAGAACTTGAAAAACTCTATCTTTGTGTGACAGTTGGCATACCAAAGGAAAAGTCTGCTCGGCTCACGGCTTATCATCAAAAGGACGAGGCGACAAAAACCGTCAGGGTGTCTGACAAGAAATTTGAAGGCAGCCGCACCATGATAACCTCTTATCGTGTGCTTGCGGAAAACAAGGCTGATGACCTTGCACTTCTCGAAGTTGACCTTGTCACAGGCAGAACACATCAGATAAGGGCGCACCTTGCTCACATTGGCTATCCACTTCTCGGCGACGGCAAATACGGAATAAATAAAGTCAACCGTGCATACAATGTGAAAACGCAGGCACTTTATTCGTACAAGCTTACCTTTAAATTCACCACTGATGCAGGTATACTTGAATATCTAAACGGCAAAAGCTTTCAGGTTAAAGACGTATGGTTTTGCGAAAAATTCTTCGGATATAAGCTCTGATATTTCGTTAAATCGCACTATTTCGACACTGTAGATTTGTCATATACGACAAAATAATATAATTTTCGTGCAAATTTTGTGTAAATTGTTCAAAAGTGCTTGCAAATGTATATAAAATATGTTATAATTATTTAGTCAAATTTAACGGCTGTACTATATATACAGAAAATGACAGATATATTTTATAGATTTGGAGGAACAAAGGTATGACAGGAGATCTGCATTGTCACACAACGCTGTCTGACGGCTCGCTTGGTATAGAAGAGGTCATTGTTCAGGCAAAAAGAATGGGACTTGACTTTCTTGCGATAACAGACCATGACACTCTTTCATCATCAAACAGAGCGCAAATACTTGGCGAACGTTATGGGGTCAAGGTCATTCCTGCGGTAGAGCTTTCCGCATGGGACAAGAAGCGCAATTCAAAAGTACACATTCTTTGCTATGCACCGCAGAAGCCAGACAGGCTGGAAGGTCTTTGCCTGAAGTCATGCCAGATAAGAAAAGACTGTGCAAAGGAAATGATAGAAAAGGTAATGGCAAGATATCCTATTCCTGCCGACGCTGTACTGCACTACACAAAAAGCTCTAAAAGCATTTTCAAACAGCATATCATGAGAGCATTAGTAAATTACGGCTATGCCACTGAGCTTTACGGCTCTGTGAACGACAAGCTGTTTGCATATCCAAACGGTGAATGTCTTGTGACCCGTGAATATCCTGACGTAAACTTTGTGCTTGACCTTATACATTCCGCAAAGGGCATTGCTGTTATGGCACACCCTGTTATGTTCAACAACACTGAGCTGCTCCTTGAGCTTATTGAGGCAGGCAAGCTTGACGGAATTGAAGCATATCATCACTCTGCTACTCCAACTCAACAGCAGAAGCTTGCAGACATCGCAAAGGAACATGACCTGATAGTAACAGGCGGCTCTGACTTCCATGGTCTGTATAACGAAACTATGACCCATATCGGCAGCATGACCACTGACAAGGAAAATCTTGATAAGCTGTTCAAGCTCATTCATATAAATTCACAAAAAGCTAACAAAGCGGCTGTGAAAACAGAGAAATAATATGGTATAATAAAGGGACATTATCATGCGGTAATGTTCCTTTAATGCGTAAAATAGAGAGGACTGTATAAAATGAACGTAATGGAAGAATCACTACAGAAACACAGAGAATGGAAAGGCAAGATAGAGGTCTGCTCGAGAGCAAAGGTAAACAATGCCAAAGACCTTACTCTCGCATATACTCCGGGCGTTGCTCAGCCTTGCCTTGAGATACAGAAAGATCCCGACCTTTCATATGAGCTTACAAGACGTGCAAACCTTGTTGCTGTTATCACAGACGGCTCTGCTGTGCTTGGTCTTGGCAATATTGGCGGTCTGGCAGGTATGCCTGTTATGGAGGGCAAGTGTGCACTTTTCAAGGAGTTCGCAGACGTTGACGCTTTTCCGCTTTGCATAAAGTCCAATGACGTTGACGAAATAGTAAACACTATCGCTATGATATCAGACAGCTTCGGCGGCATAAATCTTGAAGATATTGCCGCTCCAAGGTGCTTTGAGATAGAGGCTAAGCTCAAAGAGAAAGTTGATATTCCTGTTTTCCATGACGACCAGCACGGAACTGCTATCGTTGTCGGTGCGGCACTTATGAATGCCTGCAAGGTGGCAAACAAGAAGATAGAGGATATCACACTTGTTATAAACGGTGCAGGTGCGGCCGGCTGTGCTATAGGAAAGCTTTTGCTTTCTCTTGGTATCGGCAATCTTATCATGGTAGACCGTGAGGGAATAATCTGCGAGGGCGACAATTATCTTAACGAGGCTCACGCTGAAATGGCTAAGGTCACAAACAAGAACAAGCTCCACGGCTCTCTTGCCGACGCACTCAAGGGCGCAGACGCTTTCGTAGGTGTTTCCAAGCCAAAGCTTGTGACCGCTGAAATGGTTAAATCCATGAACGACAAGCCTATACTTTTCGCAATGGCTAACCCGACTCCTGAGATAATGCCTGACGAAGCAAAGGCGGCAGGTGCGTTTATCGTTGGCACAGGACGTTCAGACTTCCCTAACCAGATAAACAACGTTATCGCTTTCCCTGGAATTTTCAAGGGTGCGCTTGCGGTGAGGGCATCTGACATCAACGAGGAAATGAAAATGGCTGCCGCAAAGGCTATCGCAGGCTGTGTGCCTGAGGACAAGCTCAATGCGGAATTTATTCTGCCGAACTCTTTTGACAGGTCAGTACCGGTCGCTGTGGCTGAGGCTGTGGCAAAGGCTGCAAGAGAAACAGGCGTAGCAAGAATTTAGGAGGTTTTTCAAATGGCAACGATCAGCTACACTCCAAAGGGAGTATGTTCAAGAAAAATTGATATCGAGGTCGAGGACGGTATCGTAAAGAAAGTGCATTTCACAGGTGGCTGTAACGGCAACACACAGGGTGTTTCAAAGCTTGTTGAGGGCATGAAAGTTCAAGACGTTATTGACAGACTTGAGGGTATCGACTGCAACGGACGCGGCACATCATGTCCTGCCCAGCTTGCGGAAGCTTTGAAGTCTGCACTTTAAGCTTGTTTTAAACATTGTACGGATAAAAAAACGGGCGAACACTGTTCGCCCCTACACAAGAAAACGGACTGCATTTTGCTTGCAGTCCGTTTTTTTGTACATATTCTAATTTCCTGACGCTGCGCCTTGAGTGAAACTCATTGATACAAATCCCGTTCCATTCACCGTAATATCGGTATGATTACCGTCAGACCACTGCTCCGCACCGTTTATGCCGTTCGTTCGATAGAACTGAATGTCATATTGATTTTTCTCAGCAGAATCGACTTTCATAGTTGCAGTGGCAATTTTTGTATTTATATCTGTAGAAACATTTAGGCTGTAAGTGTTTTTAAACCATGGGCTGATATCAACATAGTTCGTATTCCAAGTCAGGGTGACAGTACCCTCACCGCTGCCTGACAGACGGTAGTTGAATCCGTCAAGATCTTTAGGCGAGGTAGCATTGTCGATGAATGTGCCTGTCCATGTTGCTGATGTGTTATCATTTATATAGATAACGCCAAGCTTTGCGGAGAGCGTTTTCAACTCTGCCTGATCTGTAGGTGCGGCTGTCACTCTCATGTATATGTCAGACCTTGTGAGCTGCGACTTATCAAAGGTCAGCACAAATTCATGCTTGTTGAAATCATCTGATTTAAGCACAAGTGAAGAAAATACAATTTTTGAATTGCCTTCAAAAGTCTTTTTTTCACCGCCATATTCAACCGAGTATTTAGCAGCTTCTTCTCCGGTAACGGCATTTCCGTCGCTGTCCACAAGCTCAACTGTAATGGTGTATGTGATATCCTTATCATTGTGCTTTATCATTGTTTGCGGATAGTTGCATACATTGACTGTCACACAAGGCGAGTTTTCCATACTGCTAAAAGTTATCGTCCTTGGAAGATCATTTTCATCTGTTGTAAGATAATTAGATGAAAACAGCATGCCTGCTCCCTTTTGCGTGGATACAACTCGCTTTACACTTGAAACGCTGGTATAAGCCGCCAAAACGCCAACAGTGCTGAGTGCGGCTGCCGCAAAAGCTATCCATATTGCAAGCCACGATCTTTTAAGCTTTTTTATAAATTTGTCTTTCATAACAGCCACCCTCCTCTCTATTTTGTGATTTATTACTTTCTCTGAACTGTCAGATAGACCATATCAGTTTCTTTATTGTTTTGGACGTTTTCATTCCATTTTACTCTTATTATAAAATAATCGCAAAACGGGTCTTTATTGTCAATTACCGTCAGTGCGTCCGATTGCCAATAAAGTGCTTCGGAATTTTTCTGAACATTGCCGTAACTGTCATAAGACTTTTCATGAAGCGTGCTGTCAGCAAGTATCTCCGAGCCTTGCTGATTGAGATAATGTCCCGAGATCTTATTGCCGTCTATATTGTAATAAAACGTTTTATTCTCTTCATCAGATACATAAACTACAGTATCATTATTTTTATCAGCTTCACTGACGCTTTTCGCACGGTATATCTCATACTCAAAAGGGATATTCGTTGTATGTGCAAGCTGTATTTGATATTGTTGCACATCTGCCCCACCTATTCCGAAAACAAAGTCTTTATATCTGCTGTTCTCAACGTCAATATCTGCCATTTCAAGATTTGCCACAGATTCTTTATTGCCTGAAGTGATATAAAGCTGAGTAGGGGCATTTATTTTTGTTGTAAGAGCAATAGAACGATTGTGAGTAAACCACGCATAAACAGGCAGTGCCACAAGCAGTACCGCCGAGAGAGATACTGCTATGACCAGCTGGAGCTTCTTCTTTTTTTCTAATTTTCTGAATTTTCCAAAAATGCTTTTTGTCATAATTTTCTCCTGAAAATGCCTGCTTATTATTGGTTTATAAAGCCTGTTTCTATTTTTGCGTTGGTGTAAACAACGTAGTCGCTTGCGGTAGTTCCATTTACTTTCTCGTTCTTTTCATCAAGCAGCACCGCTGTAAGCTCAACTCTGTAGTTCGCATAGGTAAGCCCCTGCTCCTCAAAAGCCTTGCCTGTTTTTACTGTAAATTTCGTAACGGCTGTGTTTTGTTCTTCGCCATTATAGTCAGTGGTAAAAACGCACTCCTTGCCATTCAGACCGCTGTTTGATGTGGCGTTTTCCAAAGTAAAGCTGCTGAGATATTTGCTAATATCGTTTGTCTGCTTATAATCGCCACTATTGTCCTTAACATACAACCTCATTGTATACTGTATTTTTTTGCCACTGTCCCTTGTTGATCGACTCAAAGCAGACAGATCATAGATAGCATTTGCTGTTATTGCCATTTCTTCTGTAGTCATATCTTTGGCATTGATACCAAGCTGCGAAAATGGTGAATCCTTCGACTCAAGAACCGTTGACTCTGCAACGTTATAGTTTAGCTGTGCCACCGTCATTGCCTTTCTATAGTAGCGTCTGGCAGGCATATCTCCACTTTTAGAGATAGAGCTGTTCTCAATATTGTTCTGGCTATATGCAACATAAGACGCCGCATTTACTCCTATACCGGTTTTTGTATCCCCGTCCTTACGCTCAGGAAACTGATCTATGATCCCTGCAGTACCGTAAGTTAAGCTGATATCAGCCTTGACAGTTATAGAGCCATTTGTGTCACTATTGATATAATCGTAGACCGAATCGGGATACATCAGCATATAGCTGTCTTTAGCTTCTGAAAGCGTTTCCGTCTTGCTTATTTTTGCGTTTGATAACTCTGTGTCTGAACTGTTTAAAATGCTGTAATCAACATTCACCGAAGTTCCTGCAATGATCTTTGCATTAGCTACCGCATCGTTTTCATCAAAGCTCTTCATAGAGAATTTAAACGCCTGATACATATTGAAATCGTCACTCTTATAGCCATTAAATGTATCTCTAAGACTCGGATCAATGCTTATCTTTGAAGTCATTGTCGTACGGACAAAATTATTTGACGCTGTTATCTCCTCTGGGTCATGAGCCGTCACACTTACTAGCTGTGTAAAAAAGTTTGCAATAACATATGCGCCAGTGTCATTATTTGTCACTTGGACAAGGTTTGTAGGAATATTGCCATTGAGCTTTCTTGGCTTATTACCGCTATAATAATTCACAAAGTTCTTGATGACTTTTTTCGAGCTTCCCGTTTCCGGAATATTGATAGTGAGATAATAGTTCTCGCTTATTATCATTTCGTCATTAGCATTTTTTGGTGTATCACTGTTCGCTGAAACAGTTATCTTATAAGTGCCTGTTTCACCCTCGCCGGCAGGTCTATAATACTTGCCGTCGCTTGTTTTTACAGTAGCTGTAGCTTCATCCGCTTCAACAAGTGTTCCGTCAGATGATTCTTTAGCTGTTACCGACGCATATCTTAACAGAACATCATTCATTGTAACCGGTTTAAAGCCGCTTATATTTATCAAGTCAAGCTCACCGGTTGTTTTATTAAACTTAGCATCACTTGCGGTAGAATGATAAGTCTTGTCGTTGTTATTTGCATCAACAAGAGTTAGCTTTGTATCATCGGTAAGCACACCACTGTCAGTGGCATTATCACCTATAAGGTAAAGCTTTTTATCAAAGCTCCAAAGCAGACTGTCACCGTTATTGAGCATTTTTTCCCATTCGTTAGCAGATTTATAATAGGAATACTTAAAATATGTAGTAACAGGTGCGTCAAAGCTCTCAAAAGCAAGCTTTGTTTTATCCGTATAGTGAGAATGGTTATAGTCTGTGCCTGAGATAACGTAAGATTGGAAGCTGAAATCAAGCACCTTTCTTACAAAAACAGGAATATGAAGTCTAAGAGCAGTTTTGTCACTTCCCGTTGGGTCGATATAATCAAGAGTAATGACAGTAAATCTGTTTGTGCCGTCATTGTCATACTGACCGTCTGTGACCTTGAAATATCCTGTCTTGCTGTTAAACGTAAGAGTGCTTTTGTCTGATTTTTTCAAAACATCGTTATCATACACATAGGTCGCCGTGCTGACATTCATAAGGTCTGTTGTTTTAAGCTTATTTGAACTGCTGTCGCAAACATCACAATTTGTCACAACTGAGATATACTTTGCGAGCATTTGCGTGATATTCAACGATGAGTTATCATCTATAAGCAGAACAGGAAGATCGTTCAGCTCCTGAACATCAAGCTCGGAAGCTTGCTTGAATGTTGTAAGCTTTGATTTATCCAAATTCTCTGCATATGACTTTATGGTACTGTTTATGCCATAGGATTTTTTGGTTGTGCCATTCGTATAAGAAGCAGCGTCACTGATGATAGTCTGCATATTTCCGCCAACAAGATCGCCTGTGAAAATTTTATCTCCAATGGTTTTGCTTGGATTTATATTGACATAAGGCGAATTGATAGCAACGTGCGTGCCGCTTCCCTCGCCGATATTTTGGGTATTATCCTGAGTACCTTTGTAGTCGGAGTGAACAGCGGTAAAGCCGGCAGGTATCTGTGAAGCATAATACTGTATATCAGGTAAACAATTCGTGTTATTTACCGATACTCCAATAAATTTAGATGATAGATTTTTATCATAGTTCCAACCTATCAAGTTAGAAACAGACACGCTGTTGTTGCCTCTTACATAGCCTAATTTATTTATGAGAATATCATAAGCATATGTGCTGCCGCCGTCATTATGACCGATCACACCGCCTGCACCTGCGCCATTGGACTTATCTTCTGCTGACAGCGTAACATTATTGACTTCACAATCAGTTATCTTCAGATCACCATTAGCTTTTATGCCAACATAACCTCCGATACCTGCATCACCATTTTTAGCAGCCGGTATACCTATCGCTGCATTTTTTACAGCAGACTTTGATATGTTCACAGCCGCATTCTGTTTGCCGACCATTCCGCCTGAGCTTGCATAACCATAGACGCCGCAAGCTGATGTGTCAGACGTTCCGCCATAATAACAGTTCTCATTGACAGACAACTGTTTTTTGTTTATTCCAACGAATCCGCCGGCATTACTTCCATAAACATCGACGCTGACGCTTGTGTTTTCTATTGTGCATACTTCGTTAGACAATCCTATAAGACCACCCTCGTTCATTGTCAGGGTAGCAAGGGGTTTATTGTCTTTTTTTGAGCCGATAAAGCTGTCTGTATTATAAGGTGTAAGCTGAACATTGCTTATTGTCGTTTTGATATTTGCAGAGCCTGCGATTCCACCTACGCCAAACCAAGTACCTGTGCCTTTATCAAGATTGGCAAATTCAACTTTATTAATTGTTATCTTGGAATCCTTAACATTAAATTCGCTGCCTTTTTGAGAATTTCCCACAAGACCGCCTGTTTCAAATCCGCCATAAACATAAATGCCGCTGTTTTCAGACTTAACGCCACTTATATTGATATTATTTGTTGACTTTCCTATAAGTCCTCCCACAGTATATGCGCCAGATACCTCAAGATCATTCAAGGTTATTCCGCTAAACTTGCAAGAACTCTGTACTCCGCCAACAATACCACCTGTAGAAAGGTCTTCATTAACATACGATTTTCCGTCGTTGTTATACGTCTTAACGCTGATCTTGCCGGAAAGCTTAAGACTATCTACAGTTAGAGCATACGTTGAACAGTTTATCAGCCCAACTCCTTTTACGGAGGCAAATGCGGTGCGATATTTATAGTTATCCACATCTTGGAATTCAATAGTGTTACCGCTCTTGTTATCCGTTATTTTCACAGCATAGGCTTTTATATCTGTATCGAGCTTTATAGTCTTATCATTTCCCTGGATAGCTGTCAAAGATAAAGTATAATCACATTTAATGTCGCCAAGGTTACTATCCTTTGCATCAAACAACTGATTTATTCCACGAAAACCTGTGTCGGTAAGGTCATAGGTTTCATTTCCTGTGAGCTTAACAGTAAATTTCTTACTTTGATCGTGTGCCCATTTTGCTTCATAAAGATTTTCACTTGGCTTTGTATATTTTTTTAGCATTACAGAATTTTTCTTTTCATATTCCTTGCTTGTAGCCTTTTCAAGTCTTTGATAATCTGAGATCGCAGTTTTGTAATCTGTATCATCAGAAGTCAATGCAGCAGAGCCTACCTTTGAATAGTCTGCATTTCGGGTAAAAGTATAATGACCATAACCGCAAGTATTGTTTTTACCGTCTGTATATCCCATACCGGACTGTGATATGACAGACAGCATAAACAACGCCTGTGCATTAGGTACTTCAATGGTATTGGTCGTGCCGGCAATAACATTTAATTTCTCAGCATCATTAAGCTCGCTCTTAAACTGCGTGATGAGATAGTTTTTCCTGCCATTGTCAAGGTTAGTTGACTTACCGAACTTTGTTCCCTCTTCAATAGCAAAGCCGTTTACAACTCTGCCTATATATGGATTGATAAAGAGGTTGGTATCTGCGTTTTCGTCCACTGCCTCAGTATTGCTGGTCGTAAGCGCACTGTCTTTGGCAACGTTGCCCATATTTCTGAAAATAACTCCGCCGTAAACTATGGCACCAACATATCCGCCTGCAGTAATGAGATGTTGTTTGCTGTTATCGTTATTTACAAATGTTATCTTAGGATTTGTTACCTTGACATTATCAATGATATTATCTCCACCGAACACAACGCCCATAACACCGCCGTAATACTCTGTCTTTCCGGTACTGTAGTTTAATTTATTATTATTGTTTTTTGAAAGCGTTACATTATTAGCATATACTATATTGATATTTTTTACAACACTTCCGCTGCTGAACCTGATGAGCGGGCTTGCAGATTTATTGGTGATAGTTGGATATGTTCCGTCGGATTTCTTCTGTCCAACAATAACGCCCCTGAAAACGTAACTGTTTGATGTTCCGCCAAGACCTGCAAAAGAACTGCCAAGAACTATATCATCATTTATCTTGTAATAAGCTTCGCAAAGATATTTGATAATGTTATCTTTTGAAACTTTTTTCGTTCCGCTTACAAAATTGCCTGCACCATCATAAGTATAGGTTTCATGCTTGGTGCCTTTGCAAAAAGCACTACCAGCATCAACAGTCGCCTTATCGGCAGAAACATTTGCATTATAGTTTACTTCCCAGCCATTTGTAGGTGCTGCTGTACTGATAACTCGTGCGACCTCTGCAAGTGTAGAAGCGTCAAGGATATATGGATCAGAGTATGTTCCGCAGCCCTTTATAAGATATGGTCGCTCAAGGTTTACGTCTATCTCATCATAGTTTTGAGTGGTATCATACGATTTAGCAACATATGGCTTGTAATTAGTAAAGCTATATTCCTCTGTTGCGTTATTTTTGTCAGGGGAAGTATACCTGTCATCACTACTCCAATCACCATGATATTTATTCTGCCTGCTCTTTCCGTCATTGTCAACATTCTTAATGGTGTCAGACACTTCTTTTCCGTAGGTTACATTATGCTTTGCTTCTGTTCCCCAATCTTCTTCCCATTTATAGTTGTATATTGCAGAAGAGCCTGCTCCGTCAGAATGCTGAAAGCTTTCAAGCAAAGTAGCATTTTTGAAAATTGAATTTGCTTCACTTGCGTCAAGCTTGATATTTGAGAAAGTCAGAGATATATTTTGACCATTTTTGCTTCCTACATTGCCTATAAGGCTTGTTGCAGCATAATTCTGTCCGCCTTTATCATATTTAGCAGTAGTCAAACTGTGTTTTTTCTGTGACACATTCTGTATAGTGATCTCTGTCATGTTGCCTATCTTATTTATAAGCAAAGGGGCATAAGAATTTTCACCATTTAAACTTAGAGAAGTATCATTCACATACAGATCATCAAGAACGATACTGCCGGTAATTTTGACAGATTTTTTTGAAGTATTGGTGTCGTCAGCAACCGAACCGCAAACCAATGCACCTGAACCACCATTCACTTTACCGATATTTCCCTTAAAAGTCAGTTTGCCACTTATGGTAACAGCTCCATTTTCATTTCTGAAAAGTCCGCACTGCATCATGTAATGCTGATTATGTACATTATTTAAGTTTGTTCCATCCATGCCTTCTGTTGTACGGGCATAATTGTCACTATTACCGCTTGATACACTTTCAGACTGATTAAAGCCATTATTTTCAAAAGTAATAGTTGAATTTGATTTTATATTACAACCATTTGTATCAACTGGATAAAATGAATATCCTGTCAAATCTATTTCTGCATCTGTTGGAAAATCTATATTTTTGCTATTAATATATGCTTTTATATTATTTGCCGCAAAAAGCTTTGTGCTCCACTCAACAGCCTTAGCTCCGCCTGTGGTGGCTTTACCGTTTTTATATACATCAAGGTTATAATAATATCTTGCCCAAGAATTATTTTTCCACACAGCTCCATTATTTGTTGTTTGATTTTGATAGGTATTGCACTTCTTTCCGTCCATATAAAGCAAACGCTCTCCGTCCGCTGTAACAGCAGGAATTGAAATTATGGCTTGACGATTAGACATAAAACTAGCTGAAGAAGAATAATAAATACTACAACGAGCTATCTCATCAAAATACGAATAGCTTGGGCTTATATTTATCTTAGTATCTTGTGAGATCTTATATCCATCAGGTTTAGTAAGTTCAAAATAAGTTGCATCTCGTGAGCTTCTGTAATTATTGACATTTTCACCTTTAAAATAATCAAAGCCATAAGAGTCATAATCTCTACCAAAAAGAGTTGAGGCAAGCATGCCGAAATTTATACATTTTGTTGCTTTCACTGTCACACCGTCAAAGCTAACCTCTTTTATGCTCCAATAACCTGTTGTGGAAAGTACAAGACCGCCCAACTCTGTGCCATTGTTCACTGTTAATCCTGAGTTGTTTACATTCAAACTATTCAGAGCAATTTCTACTCTATACCAGTTATGCCCTAAAAATCCACCGCTATTTGATTTACCACTAGAATTTATTGTTAAAGCATTAATATTAACATTGGTGATAGCTATCTTATTAGATACAACAGAAGCTGAATTATCCTTAGCACCGACCTCAGCAATAAGTCCGCCAACTCTGGAGTTACTTCCTGTGTGATTGTCAGTTATCTTTCCGCCAACAGTGACATTATCAAATTTAATACCAGTTGTAGGCTTTGATGTAACAGCTCCTACCATTCCGATAACTCCGCCAAGACAAGTGCAATCTACCGTTGTTGTGCTATTATCGTATGTAAGATTTGCTGTTACAGCAGAATTAGTGAACGAAACTTCACTTGTGGCGTCAGCAACATATCCAACCAGACCTCCGACAAAATTCGTATACGCACCACTTGGGGCTGCGGTCACATTGGCGGTCACGCTGTCAATAGTCAAAGCTCCGCTGTTGTATGCAGATACAGAACCAATATAACAAGCATCACCGCCAGAAACATTGTCACCAACAATATTAAAGTTTGAAACAAGCATTATATTGCTTATTTTTGCACCGCTTGTCTTTGCAAAAAGTCCGTTGTGAGTATGGAAAACTATCTTATCATTATCTGTTCCCACTGTCATGGTAAGTTTATGACTATTGCCAGTAAGCGTGCCTGTGAAAGTATCCTCACCATTATCACGCATAAAGCCGGTTAGACCTGTGTCGCTTATATCAACATCTGCACTAAGGCTGATATTTGCCGCAAGCATATCTGCCCTGCTAGCACCGCTATACTTAACAAAATCATTGCTATCATGCTGCATTATCAAAGCTGCACGGGCAAAATCTGCCCTATTGCTTATGGTTATATTATTATTAGGAAATCCATTTATTGTAACAGTATGCCCTGATCCATCAAAAGACAGAACACCGTCAGCACTCTCTGGCAGATCGGAATCATCAAGCCGAAGCACTCCACCCCAATCCATATCGTCTATGACTTTTGAAGATGTCCTTGTAAATGACCAGCCGCTTAAGCTATATATCAAAGCATTGCCTCTATTTCCTACTATCTGACATCCGTTTTTGTTAGGGTCTTTAGGATAAAAGCCTGAAAGGTCTGTTTCACCGCCAAGCCTTACAACGCCATTTTTATTAAATTTGCCAACAATGCCACCTACGCTCTGGTTTGCAGAAACATCAGCTGCCGTAAAAGTGACATTGCCGCCAACATCAATAAAAGCCTGATCTGCATAGCCCACAAGTCCGCCATAATTATTTTGTGATGATGTGGGATTATTAATACTTATAGTGGTATTCCTGACGCTTACATAAGCCTTGCTGTTATCACCTATCTTACCAATAATGCCGCCAAAATCAGTAGAATTGCATGAACCGGTCACATCTACAGTAACATCACTGATTTCAAGTTCAGAGCTAAGAGCATTGGCAGAATATCTTCCGACAATACCACCATAAAAGCCTGCCCTGACAGTGCACTTGAAGTTTGAAGTAATAGTATCATTAGTGGTGCCTGTGATACTAATTTTTACACTATCTGTGCTGTTTGTCAGCACTCCGAAAACAGAACCAACAGCCGCACTGTCAGCGGTATCTCCTGATGAACAAGCAAGTGCCATTTCCATGCCACTGAATTTTGAAATATCAAATGTCTTTTCGTTGGCTTTACTGTATGTATAAGAGCCGAAAAGACCGCCCGCAGTTACAGAGCCTGTAACGCTTCCGGTCATGGTAATGGTGACACCTTCGCCAACATTTATTTCTGCATTCTCTGCACTACCCACAAGTCCGCCTGCGTTATTTGCGGATATATTCACATCCGTCAAGGTGTTGCACTTGTCGATGTTCAGCGTTGCACCAGCACTCATTTTTCCAACAAATACACCTGCGTTCGATTCACCTGAAATGTCAAGCAAATTACTTGACAAGCTTACATCAAGGCTTGCGTTTTCGTACATAGTGCCACAAGCAAGACCTGCATTATCCCCGCCTGATACTTCCGCCTTGACATTATTACTTAGAGCGATATCCAGATCGACATTTGCTCCATTTTTCATATTGCCTATAACAGACGTGAAGGATTTATAAATTGTAGCACCTGAATCATCTACAGGATCAGCTTTTATTCTCCACTTATTAGCTGAAGCCACATCACCGTGTATAACATTCTCAGCAAGCAAAGCTGAATTTTTTTCTTCCGGTCTAGCAAAAATAATAGTATCTAAATTTGCACTGTCACTAAGATATTCAAACAGAGCAAAATTAATAGGAAGATTAATAGCTGAACCCTCATTTGCTTTGACTGTTCCCTTGAAAGGATATTCTTCATTGCCAAGTCCTTTTTCTATTCCTGTAAAATCAGAAGCCTTAAACTGAGATTGGTTGTTTGAAAACAATACAGTGATATTCTGATAATCAGAAGGGTCTGCATTAAGAAGCTTTTTAAAATCTTCTGCATTCTGTATGGTATAAACGCCATTTTTGATATCATTAGAAATGTCAGTATATGTATCTTCCGCCATAGCCGTAATAGCATTGGTGACAGTTGATACCATTTTAGACACAACACCTGAAATGTCTGCAAGAGGCATACTTGTAACAAGCAATACGGCAGCGGTAACTAAAGAAATAACATTCTTGCGATACTTGCTGTAAAGCTTGCGACATATTCTATTGATTTTCTGATTTCTATTAGCTTTCACTTCAAACTGCCTCCGTGCAAAGTCAATATTCTTATCTATACGTTTAGTTCAACAAGGATATATTGCACCTTTGTACCTATCTTTTCGTCAGCGTCATTATACATTGAGCTTAATGACGATAACTGTGCTGTACTGTATTTTTCACCTTTAAGTATATTCTCAATAACCTTTTTATTTTGTTCTTTATCGGCATCACCTGACAAGAACAAGCTTAAATTACCCTTTATATATTCCGCAAAATCCAAACGTTCTGTACTGTCATCATCAAACAGCACATTTTTCTCTGTCAGATTTTCATCTGTGCTTTTCATCAGTATCTGACCAAGAGTGTTCGGCCACACCCAATATACGTTCACTTCCTGTGGAACGTCTACTTTACAATCTTTAAACGTCCTTGTGAATGTTTCATCACTAAGAAAATCGGAATATGTGTGAGTGCTTTCATCATATTTCTCAAAAAACATGATGTGTCCATTCAAAAAGCTTGTAACATTTTCATCAGTTACCTTTTCGTATGAAACGCTGTCGCCGTTTTTATTCTCTGCATATCCCGTGATACTCAACTTGAACTGTATCTCCAGATCCCCCGACTGCTTCGGGACAACATAAAAAGTAAGCTTTCCGTGACTGCCTGGGTTGATACCATTCGTCATACCGCTTTCTTCATCAAGAAGCCAGTAGATCTTGTTGCTTTCGTCAGAAGTGATGTTGCTCCCATCAGACACTTTAGAGTAGTCATTGCTGTCAAGTATCTCAGCTTTAAGCACATTGGCACTGCCTACTGTTTTTAGTTCAAATGGCGAATCTACGCTTTTCATGCCGAAGGAGTCAAGGTCAAGTGCTTTATCAAGGGTAAACCAAGCCAAGCTGACCGCAATAAGTATAAATGCCAGCACTGCAACTGGTATTATTTTTATAATAAGCAGTTTGCGTTTCTTCTTTTCTTCCTCGCTGTCTGCTTTCTCTATCACTTTACGCTCAGCCACTTTGGCGACCTCCATTATTTCATCGAGTCAAGCTCTTTTTGCAATTCTATCATGTGATTTCTGCAAGCGGTTATCTCGCCTGTGTATTTGTTGAACCACTCAACGTCCATTTCGTTAGGCTCTTCCTGCAAAAGAATTGCCTGAACGAGTGCTGATTGTGAACGTGATCTCTTACGCTCTATCTCCTCGATAGTAAGTCTGCATTTCTTTATTTCTCTTTTAAGCTGCCCTTTACTGCTCACGTTATTGTCCTCCTTGCATTAATTTCCCATTCTATCAACCGAATCAACTATCTCGTTGACTTCCCTATAGCCTTTGTCAAGATTTTCGGTGATATGGTCAAGTGCTTTTTTTACGTCCTCAAGCTTGCCCTGCATTTGTTCGGGATACTTCACAAAACAGTAATGAAGCTCATTTATAGCCTTCTGCTCATCAGTGTAATCGTCGATAAGAAACACCAGCGACCTTGCCGCACCCATATCCGAAAGTATCATGTTATATCTCGTTGGAAGATCCTTGCCGCTTTCAAGATAAGTGTCTATCTCCTCAGAGGCGGCAGACAGATTTTCCATATACTTAGCAATGTAAGTCCTTCTGACTTCCTCGGACTTGTCCATATAAAGCCCGATAAAAACGAACAGCCCTGCAAGTGCCGCAATACAAATAATGATAGCCGTTATCATTTTAGCCTTCATTATCTTTTCCTGATTCAAAGCTGTCCGCCTCCTTTTTCTCATTTTCCTGCATTTTCAGCCGCTGAACTTCCTTTTCAACAGCCTCACGCATAAGCTTTTCTTTTTCTTCCTCAGCCGCTTTCAAGGCTTCATCACGGTTTGAATATATTTTTATCTCAGCGATAGTTTTTACCTCATACACCGCCATGCAAACTGTTGGGATTATAACAAACAGTATGAGGAGCTTTTTGGTTGATGCAAATGATCCAAGCCACTTGAAAAATCTGAGCTTTCCATAGTATTTTCCAATAATGCTGACTTTTTGCACCGTCACGCTGTCCTCTATTTTGTTAGCATCGCCTTTAGTAACAAAAGTGCCGTCGCTCAAAACCTCAGATATCCTGTGAGTATTTATCTCGCCTTTAATACTATCATCCTGAGAGTAGAACGAAATGATATCCCCTGCCTTTAAGCTGTCAGTATCCGTCCTTTTGATGTAAATATAGTCACCCTCATGTATAGACGGCTCCATACTTCCGCTCACGACCTTCAGTACGCTGTAACCAAAAATGCTTGCTGTTTTGCCGATACAGCCGCAGACCATTATGTACACCGTAACACTCAGCAGTGCCGCAAACACGGCAGAGCCAAGTATTGTCAAAGCTATTTTTACTCTCCTCAACGCCTTGCCGATGATAACGACGCTCCCTCCGTGTTATTGTTTGCTATATTTCTCTTTCAAATGCCTTGCCATTCTGCCAACTGCTGAAACATGATACTCCTTATAGAGTCGTTTCATTTCAGTGTCGATAGCTTTCTGCTCCTCAGCAGTGCGCTGTGGCGGAATATATGGTCTTGGCGGTCTGTTCTTTCGCTCAAGACGTTTTCTCTTTTTAAACTGCCTGTTTTTGATACGCCTCTTTACATCATATTTCAGATACGGAGCATATTTTTCATAGATAATCTCAATTTCACGCTCTGCACGTTTTCTCTCTGCCTCAGCCTGTTCTTTTTCCTTCTTGACTTTGAACATCCTGATATAGTCCGGATTATCCGTCACAACAGGTATGATCCCAAATGCGTGAGCCAGAACATATGTTATGCCACGTTTTGCCATGTAATATGGATTTTTGGAATATTCTTTAAATATCTCATTGATATTTTTATTTTCAAAGCTTTCACGTTCAGCTTTAAGACGCTCAGCACGTTCACGCTCACGACGTTCCTGCTCACGCTGCTGTTGTGCTTCTTTCGCCTTTTTTGCAGCGATCTCAGGGGACTCATATTCTGACACAAAGCTTGAAGACACGGCTTCTTCATTCGTGCTGATCTGCTGATCCATAGCAGATCCAAGGCTGCTGCGGACGAGCTTTTTCTCCTCTCGGATCCTGGCTCTTTCCTCACGGACACGCTGCTCCTCTTCACGGCGTTGGCGCTCTTCCATTTGCCTTTTGCGTCTTGCGATCTGCTTGATCTCTTCCTCTTTTTCACGGCGTTCACGTTCCTCACGCTCCGCCTTTTCTCTTGCAGCCTGCTCCGCCTGCTGTTTTTGGATAAGCTCCAATCGTCTGCGTTCAGCTTCCTCATGCTCCAGCCTTATGCGCTCTTCTTCCTCACGCCGCTGACGCTCCAGTTTCTCCTGCTCGACACGCTTTCTTTCAGCTTCTGCAGCCGCAAGCTCCTCAGCCCTCTTACGGTCTTCCTCGTCTTTGAGAAACTGCTTTTCTATCTCAACTATACGGTCAAGCTCTGCTGTAAGGTTTCCTGTCTCTTCGGCAGTCATACCAATATCTGTCTTACTTGCACTACTTTGTTCACCCTCGCCAACTATGACATCATATTTATCAGACGTCTGCTTATCAAAACGCCTGACAACCTTTGGTGCGAGGGCCTTGCTCTTTATGGTTTTAAGCTCCTCCGACTTGTCTGCCCCATGGGTATAGGAGCGGAAAAGCATATAGTTCATTGCGGTCAGACCATATATATCCTCGATATAAGAATCATCAGGTCTTTGTGCAGTATCAGAAACGTTGACCTCGTAGCCTGCCTTATCGTAGCTTTCGATAAACTGCCAAAGGGTAAGACACGCCATAAGGTCCACATTTTTGGTGATAGCGTTTGTTCTCATAACAGGCGGTCTGATAAAAGCGTTGCCAAGAGTGGTACAAAGCACTGAGCCTTTATAGCCCTCGATAGCCTTTTTGACCCTTTCAAGCCTTGCCCAAACGTTGGTATCCTTGCTGCCGCCGACAAGACTGTCAACAGTTTCTATCTTAAAACTAATATTGACCTTTCTGCCGTCGCCGCTGTCAGCCACGGTATCGTAATTAAAAGAATAAGCCTCCTGCGCCTCTGCGGTCTGGACAAGCTTATTGTATCTTATATTTATAAAAATGTATAGCCTGTCGATAAGGGTATTTACAAATCTATTTTCATATGTATCGAGAGTTTCCTCTTTATGAATGTTCAGTATCTTTGACGGAGTTATCTTTCCGGTCTTTTTGTCAATATCCTGAATAAGATCGGTATGCTGTCCCAGATGTTTTATGGACTCTACCGTTATCTTCCTTGACATAGCGATAGGCACGATCTCTTCCACTTCTTTAATGGTGTTTCTTGGATTTCTTATTACCGTATCAAGATGTGGCAGAGCTTTTTCTATCTCTGTGAGCCAGGACGAATCTATATTCTTCTCGATTATCTTACGATTAAAAGATACAGTTTTTTCGCCCGAAAGAAGCAAGGCACGGGCTGCCGCAAAGCTGTTATTGCCGTCAAACGTCTTTACAGCTTTGTCAAAAGCTGCACGCTGTTCGTTGTATTCGCTCATGCCCGTCCCTCCTCTCAAAGCTTATGAGTACAAATTTTACTACAGCTTTTGCAATCTTTCAAGATATGCTATAGATTCTTTCATAGTGTTTCTGCCAAAAAGCTTCAGCATATAGGTGCAAAGCTCTTTCAACTCGTCCCTGAGCATTGCAAGGTTCAAGGACTCAAATTTTCTGAATATCTTTGTGGCAAGCACATAGTCAATGCCGTCAAGCTCCTCTCCGCCGCAGGCAACATATACAGGCACGAACAGGTTCATCTGTTTAAGTATACGGTTACCGAAAGCCACTCTCAGCTTTTCAATTACCCACAGGTCAAGCTGCTGGATCTTTTTCAGACTGTCCTGTGAAACAGGATACATTTGAAAAGCTTCCTTGAAGAGTGTATCAAGATGTTCAAAGCTTAAATTCATAGGCGGCGTGTCAGGTGCGTCAAAGGCAACTCCCTTTGCGTCAAGATTGATAGGCTGAGCACGGTCGTATACCTTATCTGAGATAGTGAACGTGGAATCATCGTTGTTGGCAGTACCGATATACCAAATGTTCTGCGGAATACGCAGCTTGCCCTTGTCAAGGCGAACAGGGTCGGTACTCCACACATTAGGAACAAGATCAAGCTCCCACTCGGCAGGATCAGGCATTTCAAGAATAGAGAGCATTTCTGCAAAGTAATATTCTACTCTCGCAATGTTCATCTCGTCAAGGAGTATGAAGTTTACATCGTCATTGTATTCAGAAGAATAAATTCTTTTGAGTACTTCTGTTTCATTAAAGTTCTTCGTGAACTCGTTGAAGTAGCCAAAAAGTTCAGTTCTGTCACGCCATGACGGCTGAACAGATGCGATAGTGGTATCTTTCTGCAAGAACTTACCGAATGAATATGGCAATGATGTTTTACCTGTACCAGAGATACCTTGCAGGATAATGAGCTTTGTTGAAGCCATGCCTGCAATGAAAAGTCGGATAGTTTTTATGTCATAATAAAGGTGCATTCTTGAGCAGGCAAAGTTTCTGTATGCTTCGCAGATACCGCTAAGGGTGATGTCATTATTGTAAGCAGGCGGCTCGTATGTCTTGTAGAAATTGTCCACCTCGATAAGCTTTGAAAAACGGCAATCTGCTGTCTGAACAACGCCGTCCACAGTGGTTTGAACTTCACCCTGTGGAGGCATCTGCTCGCCCTCTGCAAGCTTTGTTTCACCCTCTGCAAGAGCGGTGTTATCATATACGCCAAGCTGAGCCACCTTCATTGCCATGATCTCATCTTTTTCCTTAGTCATTTTGACCACCTGACGCTGCAGGTCAGATATTTCTTCGATAAGATCCTCGTTACTGACTATAGAGTGTCTGAATCTTATGTACTTTCTCACAGCAAGCACTATCATAAAAATAATAAGCACAAAAATAGCCACAACAACGATAATTGCAAGCACAGAAAGTATCCAGCCCAGCGCACCAAAGTCTGCCGAGTAGGTCTTGAATATCCTTATGTAGTTTTTTATATTGAAGATCTGTTTTATGCCGTTCCACAGACCCTTGAAGATCTGCCCAAAGCCCGCAAGCATTGACGACATGAAAACAAAAAACCATTTCAGAAATCCATTCATAATGTATCACCCAAGCAGCAGTTATTTGTCATTTTTCTCCTGCTGTGCATTTTCCTCTTCCTTTTCCTTCTGCTGTGCAAGGTATTCCTCAACTGCACGTCTTTTTATTTCTTCCTCATCGCTCTCTGTGATAGCAGGACGCTTTATCTCGATTATGGTTGCGATAAGCTTATAAAGCTCAAAGAGGAAAAACAGTGCTATCGGTAAAAGTATGCAAATGAAAAATCCCGTTTTTGTTCTGAGAAAATCCATTACCTTGCCGAAACCGCCTATTTTTGCACCTTCCCACTGACCGATTATATCACCTGCATAAACAGTGTATGTATCATCTAAGTTATTAGCGTCGCCTCGTGTGATAAAGCCTACAGAGCTGTTATCATTGAGTACCTCTGCGATACGGTGGGTATTCTTCACCTTTTTGCCCTCTATAAGAGTCCAGAAAGTGATAACGTCGCCCTTTTTCAGAGAATTGATATCGTCTATTTCCTTTGAGATAATAAGGTCGCCTTTTTTGAAAGTTGGCTTCATTGAGTCAGATTCAACTGTGAGCGGGATATATCCCAGCAAACTTGCCGTACCATTATTCTTATCAGACGAGAACACGAGAATTGTTATAAGCAGTGCAAAGATAAGCACCACCCATGCGATAACATTAAAAACGATCTTCAAAGTTTTTTTCATAATTCAAAACCTCGGAACCCCGAGGCTTCCTCCCTTCTAATTTTTTAAGTTGTTTCAACGATCTTGAAATTCATACCAAGCTTCATTGTGCCACCGATTATTTTGTCAACACAATCAGGGTCATTTCCCTCAAGCCATATGACCACTGTATACTTGTCTTTCTCACCTGGACCAAGCTTTTCACGTCGGTCCTTCATGACCTCAGTGGAGGAAGCAAACTCCTTGTCGCAATCGCTTTCCTTACCGCTGCCGTCAGACTTTGTTTTACCATAAACGGTTTTCTCGCCATTCACGAAAAGCTCCACTCTGATAGCTTCATCAACACCGTTCGTGACGTTCTCGATAGTCATTTCGCTGTCATAGCTAAGTGTGTCTTTACCGGAATTTATGAGATAGAAAGTATAAGCTATATACCCCTCGCCATTATGGCTGCCGTTTATCTTGTCGATATTATCAGGGAGATCTTCGCCACTGATATTTGTCATATCATAGAGGATATCCGCATTGAGCCTTGAATTGCTCGTGGTATAGTCAGGAGTTTCCGAAAGAGTAAGTCCCTGATCTATCATATCATACTTACTTATCTTAACTGTAAAGCTGCCATACTTGTCGTAAAAATAAGACACCGCATAAGCCGCCGCCACGATAGCGATAAGTATAATGGCAAGTATTTTAAGCAATCTCATCAATACCACATAGCGTTTAGCTTCCTTGGCGGTCCTGCGAAGTGCAAGGGTATCGACTACTCTTGTATTTTTATCTGTATTTTTACCGTCCAAAACCGTATCACCCGTTTATTACTCATTTCTATTGCGAACGTATCTTTCCGCAATATATTTTCCTGCATTTTCTCCCGAATAGTAAAGGCACTGCATACCGCTGAGCTGTTTCACCTGCTTATCATCAGTAATGCCGTCAGCTATGACCTCAGCATTAAGGTCAAAAACGAAATTCAGCAGAGAGTTCACGCAGGTATCATACCTGTCGCTCTTACCAAGAACCTGAGCCACTGAGCCGTCAAGCATGATATTATCCACCTTGAACTCAGCTGTTTTCAGCATCTTAAAGCCCTCAGCGCCGAAGCCTGTGAGCAGAAAATGAAAGCCCTGTCTTCTCATAAGAGCCACGTTATCTGCCGCTGTGCTGTCAGCTTCATCAAGCACATCAGGCGACAGTTCAAAGCAGACACGCTCATACTTCACGCCAAACTTATCACAATAATCTGCCACAACTCTCGGAGCTTCCGTCTGCCTTAAAAACCTTGCAGGCATGAACACGCTTGCCCAATCAACGTCCACTTCCCTTTCGTGGAACTTGCCCAAAGCCTGCAAGAGCTGAACGAAAGCAAGCTTGAAAATGCTAACACATCGGTCGGAAAGCTGAGCCACAGGGAGATAATCCGCAGGCATGAGCGTACCCATAGCAGGAGAATTGAGCCTTGTTTGCGACTGCAAAAAAGTGACCCTGCCGCTGTCGGTATTTTTTATAGGTCTATAAAAAAGCTCCACGGCACGCACGCCGTCAACTGTTGAATTACCGTTCAAAGCAAGTCACTTCCTTTCCTGTTCCAATGTTTTATTATAGCATATTTTCGACAAAAAGTAAAGAAAAATCGGGATATTTCCCCAAATATGGAAAATTATTTTTTATGCCCATTTACCAAAAAACGCCGAATTTCTTCGGCGTCTTTTTTGTTTTATTGTTTGAGTTTAATCACCTGTGCCTGTGTTTGAAAGATCGTAGAATTTAAGATTGATCTGGAAGTCTTGACCAGCATTGGCATTCCAACAAGCCTCATCTTCTCCCTCAAGCCATACACGAATGTAATACTTAACAGCGTCACCATAACCTGTACCCGTTGATTTTGTTACAGTAGCAACCTGTGTTGCATTAGCAGCATTAGTAACCTTTCCGTCAGTAGCTTTAACCTCTGTTGCAACAGAAACATCACCATATGAAGCAGTCAAAGTTGCTGCCGCAGTCGAAACAGCCTTACCGTCTGTGTAGTAATTTGTAGTAGCATTTCCCTCTGCACCAAGGAACACACTCTGTGCCGCCTTAGTTTCAGGGAGTATTGCAACACGAGCAGCCTTGTAAAGTTCTGTAGTTGTATCACTATCACTACCCTGCTTAACCTCAACATCAAGACCAAGATTTACATCGCTGGTGTTTGTTGTTCTGAACCAAACCGGAATGTCAAGATAATATCCTGAGCCTTCCTTATCAACAGCTGAAACAGCAGCACCTGTTTCAGCAGATTTACCGCCATCCTGAAATTCCCAGCCAGCAGCAGTAGTTGCCTTGTTGAAAGGATTGTCAACATCAGAAACTTTCTTACCATTTTCTGTTGCTTTTACAGTATAGAACATATCAAAACCATTAACAGAAGATGCAGGAATAAGCTTACCAAAATCTTTATATACAGAACCCGTAGCAGCAGTGTGTGACCAAAGTGTTTCATCAGTACCAGGAGCAGTTGCCTCTTTTCCAGCAGTCAGCGTGTTGCCAGTTGTAGCTTGACCAAGTGAAATTTCAATTGTCTGTGGAGTTGTAGCAGTAAGCTTAATACCTGTTACTTCAACTTCTCTGCTCATAGTAAACCAAGCGTAAGTAGCAGTAGAAAGCATTACAGCGGAAGTTGTGAGCATTGCAACTGCAGGTATAAGTTTCTTCTTAGCAGAAGTATTCTTCTTTTCATTAGTTTTCATATCTCTTCGTCCTTTTCATAATAATTTGTCGTTTTATACTGTCCGATACAGAGGGCGCTCGTTATAGCCGATTTGCGGTAACATGACCGCCAAGCACCTTTTGTTTATGTCAATCTTATACTAAATTCGACCCACTTTGTCAATAAGCTACCAGCTTAGTATACATTATATTTATCTTAATACTTATTAATATGACAGACACATTTTGCTATTTTCCGACATGATCATACTATGTAATAACAGCAGAAAGCACGAAATAACGTCATTTGTTATTCCGTGCTTTTTAAACCGATTATTCAATAAATTTTTTTGTTAAACTTCAAACGTTTTTGTACATATTAAGTTTATATATGTACATAAAAGTTACCATGCGTAAAATTTACAAAATATTTATATTCATTCTGCGCTGTCGAGCATTTTAACAGCCTTCATCATGATAGCGCATTCAAGACGCTTCTTCTGTATCTGACATGACAGCTTGTGCGCATTGTGGATATCACCTGCGTAAATGTAGTTGTTTGCATTGCAACCGCCACTGCAATAGAACTTTGCCCAGCACTTTTTGCACTCTGGCTTGTTGTAAACGTGTGCGTGAGCAAACATATCTTTCATTTTCTCGTTGAATGTGCCGTCATAGAGATTGCCCATTTTAAACTCGGTGATACCAACGAACTGATGACATGGATAAATATCGCCGTCAGGAGTAACAGAAACATACTCGTTACCGCTTCCACAGCCCCTAAGTCTCTTTATCGCACAAGGACCCTGATCGAGGTCTATCATAAAGTGGAAGAAGTTTATGAACTTGCCCTCGTCCCTTATCTTCTGTATCTTCTCGGAAAGTATCTCATACTCCTTGAAAATCCTCGGCAGGTCAGCCTCAGTGATAGCATAAGGCTCGCTAGGGTCTGCCATAACAGGCTCAACAGATATCTGATCGAATCCCAGATCATAAAGGTGCATTACATCATTTGAGAAGTCAAGATTATACTTTGTGTAAGTGCCTCTTACATACCAGTCCTTGTTCTTAGGACGTTTCTCAACAAGCTTCTTGAAGTTAGGGATAATCCTGTCATAGCTTCCCGTGCCGTCAACACGCACTCTCATTCTGTCATTGACTTCTTTTCTTCCGTCGATAGACAGAACAACGTTGTACATTTCCTTGTTGATGAAGTCTATCATCTCGTCAGTGAGGTGTACGCCGTTTGTGGTAACAGTAAATCTGAACTTTTTATTATGAGGCTCCTCCTGTGAACGTGCATACTCAACAAGCTTTTCCACCGTACCGAAATTCAGTGACGGCTCACCGCCGAAGAAGTCCACCTCAAGAAATTTTCTGTCTCCTGAACGCTCTATAAGAAAATCTATAGCACGCTTGCCTGTTTCATAGTCCATGAGCATTCTGCCCTGACCGAAATCGCCTGTTGAAGCAAAGCAATATTTACATCTCAGGTTACAGTCGTGAGCAATATGCAGACACATTGCCTTGATAGGCGAAGCCACAGCAGACAGGGCATACTTCTCATAATCATCCTCGCTGAACAAAATCTTGTCATTATAAAGAGAAACTATCTCCTCATAGCAATCCTCGATATCCTTGCTGTCATACATCTTTGACAGCTTTCTTACAACGTCCTCAGGACACTTCTCCGTAAAAGGCGGCTCAACATTGTCTAACAGATCGTATGTCAGATCGTCTATAATATGTACTCCGCCACTGTTCACGTCAAGCAGTGCATTAAAGCCGCCAAGCTTAAACTTGTGTATCATTTAAAAATCACCTTTCGCATTTATATTCATATACAAATTTATACAAAAATAAAGGGACATAAAAATGCCCCTTTAGCAAGGCGTGTGTACGCTCGCACGCCTCAGAAAGATCGGAATATTAAGCCTCTCTCTCGCACTTCTGGTTAGCAACTGTGCAGGAGGTCTTGCAAGCTGACTGACATGATGCCTGACACTTGCCGCAGCCACCCTTAGCAGCAGTCTTCTTGAGATTAGCCTTATTGATCGTCTTGATATGTTTCATAGGATTTTACCTCCAATAATTGATTTACACTAATTATACCACATATCCCACTATGTTTTATGAACGAATAGTTAATGCAGTATAAATATTTATCCTTATTAAAAACGGCTGCTTTTAGAATTTACCCCTACAACTCCGCCTACGCCTGCACACACAAGGGTAAGCACAAGCTTTGCGGGCATGGAAAAGCTTTCGGCTGCCTTTGAAAACAGTGCACTGAGAATGACAATGATAAGAAAAATGAACACTCCGCACAGCACACCTGACAGCAGACCGTTTCTGCGTTGCCTTTTTCCGCAGACATATCCCCCTGCATACGCCCCGATACCAAGTGCCGCTGTTGACATCACCGACAGCATAAGATCGGTGGCATCTATCTTAGTGATAACATACGCAAAAGCAAGCACAGCAACAAATATCGCACCGCACCCCACGCAGGCAGAAATTGCCGTAGATGACAACACAGAAAGCTTTCTGCCCCCAAAAAGCCTGTTATTTTTCATATCCGCACCCCCACACTGAATATACTAAAGAAATTATATTCAAAGCCACGGACAATAAGAACACAAAAAGGGACGGATAAAACTACCCGTCCCTCAACAGCGATATTTACTTTGCGTCACCGTCATGAATTGTTTCGTTCTTAGCGATAGCCCACTTCTTAACACGGATCTTGCTTCTGTCGCCGCCTGTTTCGATAACAACAGTGTCGTCCTTGATAGAGAACACGATACCAACGATTCCGCCGTTTGTAACGACCTCGTCACCTATCTCAAGGTTATCTCTCATCTCAGCGTCTTTCTTATCCTGCTTTTTCTGCGGACGGATAATAAAGAAATAGAAGAACACGATTATGAGTACCAGTGGGATAAAAGTCATGGCAAGTGATGCAGGTGAACTCTGCTCAGCTGCCAAAACTGAAATAATTGCTGACAAATTCATCAAAAGACCTCCAAATCTAATAATACTATATTAGTA
>PPYF01188144.1_pt1 | contig 45900 bp, 44 predicted proteins | sample 1559871 | NCBI WGS metagenome assembly PPYF01 (sample SAMN08240021, study PRJNA423297) | Human gut metagenome, whole genome shotgun sequencing project.
GGCTAGCGCCTACCATGCTCCGTTAGCCGGTAGCCTGTTTATTGCCGAGATCCTCTTCGGCACGCTCATGCTCGCCTCGCTCGGGCCGGTGGTGATTGCGGCGGTTGTCGCTCTGCTCACAACGCAGGCGATGAACGGCGGCGCAGAGCTGCTTTATCGCGTCGGGGCCATTCCCGCGCTCACTGCCACGCATTATGCGCTGATACTGGCCACGGGTCTTCTGTGCGGGCTCGGGGGCCCGTTACTGATGTGGTTAATGGATACGACTCATCGCGGTTTCCTGGCGCTGAAGTTGTCTCCACCGTGGCAGCTCGCCCTGGGTGGGCTTGTCGTCGGGATACTGTCGCTGCTCACCCCCGCGGTATGGGGTAATGGATACAGCGTCGTGCAAGGGTTCTTACTGACGCCGCCCGCTCTGAGCATCATCGCTGGGATCTTCGTGTGCAAACTGCTCGCCATTCTCGCCAGCAGCGGTTCAGGCGCGCCCGGCGGGGTGTTTACTCCCACGCTATTTATTGGTTTAGGGCTAGGTATTGTGTTTGCGAATACGTGGAGTCTGGGATTTCCGGGTCACGAAGGTATCGCGATACTGCTGGGGATTACTGGAATGGCTACCCTGCTGGCGGCCACGACGCATGCGCCGATTATGTCGACGCTGATGATTTGTGAAATGACCGGGCAATATACGCTGCTGCCCGGTTTGCTGGTTGCCTGCGTGTTGGCGTCAGTGCTGTCGCGCACCTTACGCCAGAATTCTATCTACCGTCAGCACGTTACGGAGCATCGCTAAATCAACATACTGGCTGAGCTCGCGCTGTTCCGGACGCGGCAGATACGGCAGTTCGCCGATCAGCGGTGCGGGCAGTTTTTTGCTCAGCACATCAATAATTTCCGCATAGTGCGCCAGCCCTGGGTTGATACGGTTGGCCACCCAGCCAATGAGCGGCAGACCGTCGTTGGCAATGGCCTGAGCGGTCAGCAACGCATGGTTGATGCACCCTTCCTGAATCCCCACCACCATCAGCACCGGCAATTGCTCCTGCACCACCCACTCAGAAAGCGGACGCAAATCGTTCATCAGGCTGCGCCAGCCCCCCGTTCCTTCCACCACCACGTTATCAACCTGGCGGCTCAGATTCGCCAATCCGTCGGACAACAGCGTGTAGTTAATGGGACAGCTATGGGCAACGCTGCTCTCTTCTTCGCTCAGCGCGATAGGGTTAATCGCCTCATAAGGTAACGCCAGCGATGACACGCTTTGCAGCACCAGCGCATCTTTGTTGCGTAGCCCCTCAGCGGTCTCTCGACTGCCCTTGGCAACCGGCTTATAGCCTGCCACCCGTTTCCCGCTGGCGGCGAGCGCCTGCAATAGCGCACGAGAAACCACCGTCTTGCCGACAGAAGTATCAGTTCCAGTAATAAAGAAACGATTTAGCATCACTAACTAGCCCCACAATTTTGCCGACAGAATATCAAGACAATGAATAATTCAACGGGGTGAAAGTTTACGTGATGCGTCAGGAGGTCGGATTGAGATAGCGCAATTTTTTGCAAAATGGCAAAAAATGTTAACCCTGTAACAGTCTGATCAGCAGCGTTCCATTATATAGCGCATCTTTTACCAGCGCCGCTCCGGCCATCGTGCCGCGGTTGGAGAACTGCGTTTGCTCTACGGCGATATGTTTACTGTAGGCCGGCAGCGACTGCTGGCGAATACAGTCGCCAATCGCCGGAAAGAGGATGTCCGCCGCCTGGTTAAACGGAGAACCAATGAGAATTTTTTGTGGATTGAACAGATTGACCATAATCGCAAGGATACGACCAACGTTGGTGCCGATGCTGCTAATGATGTCTTTTGCCAGCAGATCGCCTTGCAGCGCCGCCTGGCACAGCCAGTCTACGGTAAGCGGCTTTTGATGTAACATCGAACTCATTGATTGCTGCATCCGCACTTGAGTGAGCTCAAGCACGCTCTCCACGCTGGCTATCGTTTCCAGACAGCCGTGATTACCGCAGTAACAGCGCTTGCCATAGGGGTCAACCTGAGTATGGCCAATCTCGACCAGGCTGCTGCTTCCGGCATGCAGTAAGCGACCATCGGTAATCACCCCTGCGCCCACGTTATGGTCAATCACCACCTGAATCACGTCGCGCGCTCCCCGAGAAGCCCCGAACAGCGCTTCGGCCATGGTCCAGGCGCTGATGTCGTGCTGGATATACACCGGCACGCCGGTATGCGCCTCCAGCGTTTCCCCCAGCGGAACATCTTTGACGTCATAAAAGGGCATGCGATGAATAATGCCATTTTCGGTATCGATGATGCCCGGCAGCGTGATAGCAATGGCCGTTAAGCGTTCCAGCAGATTTTGATGACGAATAAAGAACTGGTCGATATGCGACAGTACGCGGTTAAGGAAAGGCGTTTCGTCTACCAGCGCCAGCTCAAGCTGTTCTTCTACCACCAGTTTGCTGCTAAGGTCGCGCAGCGCCAGATGAATATCACCGCGGCTGATGCGCACAGCGAGGTAGTGCCAGGCTTCGGTTTCCACCATTAGCCCTACTGCAGGGCGCCCGCGACTCCCCGCCTCCTGGATTTCCGTTTCCTGTACCAGATGGGCTTCCAGCAGTTCACGGACAATTTTGGTAATACTGGCAGGGGCCAGTTGCGCAAGTCGGGAAAGGTCAATACGCGAAACCGGGCCAAGCTGATCAATGAGACGATAAACCGACCCTGCATTGGTCTGCTTGATTTGATCAATATGGCCTGGCTGACTGTCCGCTACCACCGTAAACTCCCTTATTTTCGCGCTTCGAAATAAACTGTGGACTATGGTGAAGTACTTCAATGGTCGACGTCAAATATTTACTTAGCCTTGTGATTTAACGCACATTTTTTCACACTTTTGGCGGCTAAACGCTGACCTTTGCCGCGTTTAACAAGTGCTGCTTAAAGCGCTGCGCCGCCTGGCTAAGCTCATGGTGTTTTGACCAGACCAGCCACATTTCCGACACCGCGTCCTCTTCTGCTATCGGTACCCAGCGCATTTCATACAACTGAACGCGACGAAATGAGGCGGGTAAAATCGACACCCCCAACCCCGATGACACCAGACCGATAATCGTCATCGCCTCCCCGACCTCCTGGGTAATCACCGGCGTCACGCCATAGCGGCGCATCAGACCAAGAATATCGTCATACAGCCCGGTGCCGACGTGCGGATCAAAAAAGACAAACGGCTCTTTCGCCAGCTCAACAAGGCTGACCGACGGCTGACTGGCTAACGGATGGTCGCGGTGAATCATCGCCAGCAGCGGCTCGCGCAGAATGATTTGCCAGTCAAGCGTATCGGGGAGCTGCGTGTTGCGCATCAGCCCCAGCTCAAGCGCACCTTCCGTCAGCGGTGAGATCTGTTCACGGGTATTGGTCTCACGCGTCTGAATATGCACGTCCGGATAACGCTGGCGAAATGTCGACAGCGTATCGGAAACGGCCTTAATAAAGGGGGCGGATGAGGTAAAACCAATGTGAAGTTCACCCGTTTCCCCGTGATGCAGACGGTTGGCACGTGCCGCGGCTTCGTTTACCTGTAGTAGGATCTGCCGGCTATCGGCGAGAAACTGCCGTCCCGCCTCCGTCAGACTCACGCTGCGGTTGGTGCGGGCAAACAGACGTGCACCGACCTGCTGTTCCAGAATCTGAATTTGCTGACTCAGCGGCGGTTGCGAAATATTCAGACGGGCGGCAGCACGGCCAAAATGCAGCTCTTCCGCAACGGCCACGAAATAGCGCAGATGACGAAGCTCGATATTCATATTTTATATGTATCAATTGAGATTATTAATATATTAGACAGAATATTTACATTTTCCTACTCTGATTATGTGACCTATGTCGACATTACTCGTTGTTTTTAGCCAAGGATCTTCCCGTGAGCCGCACAACTACCGCAGACCATACGCCCGTTATTGATGTCCGCGACGATACTCCCGCTTCCAGCAATACGTTTATCCGCCGCGGCACGCCGGCTTTCATTCGCGTTACGCTCGCCCTCTTCTCCGCCGGACTGGCAACATTTGCCCTGCTGTACTGCGTGCAGCCCATTCTGCCGGTCCTTTCTCATGAGTTCGGTATTTCACCGGCGGGGAGCAGCATTTCGCTGTCAATTTCCACCATCATGTTGGCGATTGGCCTGCTGTTTACCGGGCCGCTTTCCGACGCCATTGGACGTAAACAGGTGATGGTCACCGCGCTGCTGCTGGCTTCCTGCTGTTCACTACTGTCGACGATGATGACCAGCTGGCATGGGATTTTGCTGATGCGCGCGCTGATTGGTCTGTCGCTAAGCGGCGTGGCTGCGGTCGGCATGACCTATCTTAGTGAAGAGATTCACCCGAGTTTCGTCGCCTTCTCGATGGGGCTATATATCAGCGGTAACTCGATTGGCGGGATGAGTGGACGTCTGCTTACTGGGGTGTTTACCGATTTCTTCGGCTGGCGCGTGGCGCTGGCGGCGATCAGCCTCTTTGCGCTGGCCTCGGCCATTATGTTCTGGCGCATTCTGCCGGAATCCCGCCACTTCCGTCCCAGCTCGCTGAAGCCGAAATCATTGCTCATTAATTTCCATCTGCACTTTCGCGATCGCGGCCTGCCGCTGCTGTTCGTCGAGGGTTTTCTGCTGATGGGCGCGTTCGTCACCCTGTTTAACTATATTGGCTATCGCCTGATGCTTTCTCCCTGGTCACTCAACCAGGCGGTGGTAGGTCTGCTTTCCGTCGCCTACCTGACCGGGACCTGGAGCTCGCCAAAAGCCGGCGTGATGACGACCCGCTACGGTCGCGGCCCGGTGATGATCTTCTTCACCGGCGTGATGTTACTAGGTCTGCTGCTCACGTTGTTCTCGCCGCTGTGGGTGATCTTCCCCGGCATGCTGCTGTTCTCCGCAGGGTTCTTTGCCGCGCACTCGGTCGCCAGCAGTTGGATTGGCCCGCGCGCGCGCCGCGCCAGAGGACAGGCATCGTCGCTGTATCTCTTTAGCTACTATCTCGGTTCGAGCGTTGCCGGGACGCTCGGCGGCGTGTTCTGGCACAAATACGGCTGGAATGGCGTGGGGGGATTTATTGCCCTGCTGCTGGTCGGCGCGCTGCTGACCGGCTATACGCTGCATAAACGCTTACGCTAATCATAAGCGGCGGAGCAAATCTCCCCGCCGCTTATTTGCCTTGCACAATGCTCAGATATTCCAGAAATCACATTATACGATGGTGTAAAGATTCCGCCGATTGGATAAGGTATATATAAATTTTATTCAATAGGCAAATTGTGCTGTTTTAAGAAAGATAGCTTATCCCAATAGCCTCTTTGAAAGATAATTTTATTGTTTATCTATTTGAAAAAAACCGCAACCTCTCAAACCTAATGGGGAACGCCACTCTAAAATCGCCCATTGTCCATCTTCGAAAATGTTTTCAACGATACAAACCATTTCTGGAATAGAAAAATCTTGTTCAAACATTTTCTTTATAGCCTGTTTCCCAAGAACGGGTTCATTGGCTACCTGATGGTTTATTGCATTATCATCATATAATTCTGAAATAATTTCTACATCTGCATTATTAAATGCGTCAACCCATTGGCAAAGTATTTCCTTTGGCTTCATATAAATTACCTCCAGACCTGTAATTATTTATGTCACCTAGCATAACATCAAAATCATTTCAAGCTCAAAATTTATTTAAAGCATAGGAAAACGTTTAAAGTGCCATAATAACGCTGATCGGCTCTCCACAAATTGATGCAGATAAATGTTAGCAGCATCCGCTCTTCGCACAAGCGGACTAAGGTGTTCGAATAAAATCATCCGATCCTGAGAAGGTCAGAGAATCTTCTATCCCGGGCCGTAGACACGCTTAAACTCACGGGTAGACGTCTCCCCGCGCTTACCCTCATTCGAGACGTTTACCTGCATGATGACAAGCTGAGTATTGAGAAAGAAAAGTGCAGAAGAACAGACATATCTGACACTCAATTAACAACAGGCCCAAAAATGCCGCAGCGCACTAAACGCCGAGGCATTTTCTATTTACAGTCTACACTGATGTTTAGCAGGAAAACCCTGTCGGAGGACTTATCCGTTTTCATAAAATAGTACGTAACAAGCAACAGCCCTACCATAAATGGAATTTCATACAACTCTTCCATAAGGTCAGCATATTGAGAATTATGAACAAACAGCGGTGCCAGCAGACGATGGTGCTCAACGGTATCGGAAATGATAAACGAACAAATCGTCACAGCCAGCAACCACAGCGGCATTGTCACTTCCTTAACCCTGCGGACGATGTCCTTGCGTAATGGCCCGGATAACAGAGAAAGCGCTAAACCTCCGATCAGAACGACGGAAATCACTCTAAACACAAACTGAGGTTGCTCGGGGAAATAAGCCCGCCCCCAACTCGTACTTCGTCCTAGCAGCACCATCCACCACAGCACGGCCCACATCCAGAACTGTTTTTCTCCTTCAGGCCTCGAAAGCGGTTTGATATACCAAGCGGTAAACAACGCGCCAAACAGCAGCCACAGCGCCTGAGCGTTTTCAATCAGCGTCACTAAGGCACCGCCAAGCAACGGTAGATGCCAGTCTGCGGCAAACGGAAATAACAGGGAGAGAACCACCATAACAACAACAGAAAAGGGTAAATGTGTATCAAATTTCATAGAAATCATTCAAGTTAATAATGAATTACAGATAGTAGCGTTTAAGAAATTTATTCCATTAACATTGAATGCGATTCTTCTTAAGGTTATCTTAATGTTTCTATAATCGTTCAATTCATCGTTTGAAGCACCCCAGGTAATCTGTAATCGCCGCTCTCGCTTCGCCAAACCCATAACACACTTCCGCTCGATATCCTGCCCCCAGCGCCCTCTTTGTGACTATTAGTGCGCATGAAATCCTAATAACTTCAAGAGAATACCGACAGGTTCTATAATGGAACCACTTTTTGTCTTCCCTGTTCCGTTTATGACTACCTACACCAGTAATACCCAGCTTAATCTGCGCATTATTTCGATCGTGGTTTTCACCTGTATTTGCTACCTCTCCATCGGTCTGCCGCTGGCGGTACTCCCCGGATTCATTCACTACGATCTCGGCTACAGTACGCTGGTTGCCGGGGCCGTGATTAGCCTCCAGTATATTTCCACTCTCGTCAGCCGCCCGCATGCCGGGCGCTATACCGATATCTGGGGGCCGAAGAAGGTTGTCAGCCTGGGGATAATCTGCTGCATGATGAGCGGCCTGTTTACGCTGGCCGCCGCGGCCGCGCACGCCAGCCCCATTCTGGCCGTTGCGCTGCTGTTGGTCGGCCGCGTGTTCCTCGGTGTCGGCGAGAGTTTTACCTCTACCGGTTCCACGCTGTGGGGGATTAAAACCGTCGGCGCAATTCACACGTCCCGCGTCATTTCCTGGAACGGGGTCGCCACCTATGTCGCTATGGCCGCCGGTGCGCCGTTGGGGGTGATGCTCAATAGCGCGTTTGGCATCAGCGGCTTCGCAGCGCTGATTGTGATTATCGCCGTCATTGGCCTGCTCTTTGCCCGTACTCGTGCTGACGTCAGCGTCAGCGCGGGCATCAGAGCCCCTTACCACGTCGTAGCGCGTAAAATCTGGCCTTACGGTTTGGGTCTAGGCCTTGGTACGGTAGGCTTCGGGGTGATTGCGACATTTATCACGCTCTACTTCTCCGCGCACGGCTGGCAAGGTGCCGCCTTCACGCTCTCACTGTTCAGTATTGGCTTTATCTGTATTCGTCTGGTGCTGGGTAACACCATCACCCGGTTTGGCGGCATTCGGGTATCGCTGGTCTGCTACGTCTTTGAGTGTCTGGGGCTGCTGATTATCTGGTTTGCCCCTAACGCCTGGATCGCCGGGCTAGGCGCCTTCCTTACCGGCTCCGGTTTCTCGCTGGTCTTCCCGGCTCTGGGCGTCGAAGCGGTCAAACAGGTGGAAGAACAAAACCAGGGGACCGCGCTGGGTACCTATTCTGCCTTTCTTGATTTAGCGTTAGGCATTACCGGCCCCGTCGCTGGCTGGATTGCGGGCTATCAGGGCTTAGACAGCATTTACCTGATAGCCGCCGTGGTCGTGGCAATGGCCTTCGCGCTCATTCTGCGCGTTTATCTGATGCAACGCGCCAGCCGCACGCCTTGCGCAAGCTAACCCGGTGAGGGGCGAAGACATATCGCCCCTGTACATTTATGCAACACCTCTCGTACATTACGTTACACGCCGATACCAATCACTCACGGAAAGACCAATAGCCCGCAGGTATAGTTCTTTCAACGGCCCCGCAGTGGGGTTGAATGAAAAAACCAATTCGAGGGTATGAGAATGAAAAAAGTATTAGCTCTGGTTGTTGCCGCTGCTATGGGTCTGTCTTCTGCTGCTTTCGCTGCTGACGCGACGGCAACGCCGGCTCCGGCTGCAACTGCGACCGCCACTCACGCGGCTCCGGCAAAAACCACTCACCACAAGAAACACAAAAAAGCAGCACCGGCGCAGAAAGCGCAGGCTGCCAAAAAACACAAAAAAGCAGCCACTAAACCGGCGGTAGAACAGAAAGCTCAGGCCGCTAAGAAACACAAAAAAGCAGCCACTAAACCGGCTGTAGCGCAGAAAGCGCAGGCTGCTAAAAAACACAAAAAAGCCGTAAAACACGAAGCCGCTAAACCGGCAGCACAACCGACTGCTTAATTATTTTGATACGCAATCGGCGCGTTCTTCGCGCCGATTCAGGCAGACAGGTGCATGACGTCGCGTCGCCCCCGACGCCGGTGTTAGCCCTCCTGGCTGAGGTGATCAATTATCCGCATCGGCGCGACTTCAGCGCCGATTTTTCCCGGAGAGCCAACCATGTTGCGGCGTTATCGTTTCGAGCTCATCCTGGCATTACTGATCGTTTGCGCACTTATCGCGACTCAGTTCTTCTTTTACTGAATGTAGTTCGCTGATTTTACTCCCACTTTTCATATCTCCCGTCTATAGTAGTCTCACTGGGTTTAGTTTTTATAATCATAATTGCCCCATCAGAGAGTGATATGCGTACAGCCTTTGTGTGTTGTTTACTGGGATCGTTATCCGTTCTGCCTTTAATAACTCATGCTGATGACGGTGATAGCGGCATTAGCGCAAAAGAAATTAAGACTCTGTTTTTTGGTCAGGACGATCGCGTCCTCGTCAGCCACCCGGCGCAAGAACCGTGGGACGCCATCGGGCAACTTGAAACCGCCAGCGGTAATCTGTGCACCGCCACGCTGATTTCTCCACATCTGGCCTTAACTGCCGGACACTGTCTGCTGGAGCCGCCAGGCGGTAAGCTGGACAAAGCGGTAGCCCTGCGCTTCGTATCGCAGAAAGGCAGCTGGCGCTATGAAATTCATGGTATTGAGGGACGCGTTGACCCTTCGCTGGGCAAACGACTGAAGCCAGACGGCGACGGCTGGATTGTGCCATCCTCAGCGGCACCGTGGGATTTTGGCCTGATCGTACTGCGCTACCCGCCTTCCGGTATTACGCCACTGCCGCTGTTTACCGGCGACAAAGCCGAACTCACTGCCGCGCTGAAAGCCGCCGGGCGAAAAGTGACGCAGTCAGGTTACCCCGTCGATCATCTGGACTCACTGTACAGTCATGAAGATTGTACCGTCACCGGCTGGGCGCAGTCTTCGGTGCTTTCGCACCAGTGCGATACGCTGCCGGGTGATAGCGGTTCCCCGCTGCTGTTGAAAACGGATGCTGGCTGGCAGCTGATCGCAGTACAAAGCTCAGCACCGGCAGCCAAAGATCGCTGGCGTGCCGACAATCGCGCCATCGCCGTGACCGGCTTCCGCGACAAACTGGAAGCGCTTGCCGCGGGTAACTAGCTCAGAAGCTGCTGGTGTCGCAACGCCAGCAGCGAAGATAGCGGCATCGGCTCGCTGAAATAGAATCCCTGAAGCTGATCGCAGCCCGCCAGCCGCAGCAGCTTCATCTGTCTCTCCGTTTCTACCCCTTCGGCAATCACCGTCATGCCTAGCGCGCTGGCAATTCGAATCGTGCCCCCCACCAGCGCAGCGGCCTGATCGTCGTCGTCCACCAGCCCGGCCAGCGATTTATCAATTTTAATCGTGTCGAAATTGAAGCGACGCAAATAGCCGATGCTGGAATAACCGGTGCCAAAATCATCCAATGCCACGGCGGTACCCAACGCTTTCAGATTCGCGATCGCCGCACGCGCGCGCTCCGGTTTTTCCAGCACGTAGGTCTCTGTCACCTCAAGCTGTAGCCTGGACGGCGGAAAACCGGATGATTTCAGCACGCTGGAAACCTTATTTTCAAACTCAGGGTCGCGGAATTGGGCTGGCGAAATGTTCACCGATAGCTTGAGATCGTTGTGCGCCAGCAGATCGTGACACGCGCGATCCAGCACAAACTGCCCAAGCGAATAGATAAGCCCACTGGTTTCGGCAATAGCAATAAACGCATCGGGCATCAGCTCACCTTTCTCCCGTCGCGGCCAGCGCACCAGCGCCTCAACGCCAATCATCACCTGCGTTCGCGCACAGACGATCGGCTGGTACCAAACCTCAAACTCATTGTGTTCCAGCCCGTGGCGAATTTCATTTTCGATAGCGACCAGGTATTCGCGCGCGCGGTTAAGTTCAGCGTCGTAGTGGGTAATGCGCCCTTTGCCGGTCATTTTCGAGTGATACATGGCGATATCCGCCTGACGGAAGAGCTCTGAGCTCGCGCTCTCCTGCAATTTACCGCTGGCAATACCTATGCTGGCGCTAATATGCAACGTACGGCCGTCGATACGGATGGGCGCATTCAGATAATCCAGCACGCTTCCCGCGAAGGCTGCCGCGCGCGCTTCTGAATGCTCACCGCCCACGGTCATCGCAAACTCATCGCCTCCCATGCGCGCCAGCATTCCGCCCGGAGGCACCAGCGTTTGTAGCATGGCGGCGATGCGAATAATCAGAATGTCGCCGACATCATGGCCATGAATGTCATTAACATCCTTAAAACCATCCAGATCGATAAACACCACCGTTTTCACGTCGCGATCGCCGCGCTGGCTGATGCGCTCAAGCTGTTCAATCAGCGCACGCCGGTTGGGCAGATGGCTCAACCAGTCGGTTAATGCAATTTCTCGCGCCTGCCGCTCCCCGCGCGCCAGTTTCCATAAGCCTAAGCTGCTGAGCAGGATGAACAGCAGAATTAACCCGGCGGCAAGCAGGACAATCTCACGAATTTGCTGTGACGCCGCGCTGGCAGCCTCGGCCCCCGGCTGTCGGAGTTGCCAATCAAGCCAGCCCACCACCTTTCCCCCGGAGGTTCGCACTGGAATGTTGTACTGGTTCTGCGGCGCGGTACCCAACGTCAGATTTTCAATCTGGAACGTATTTCCCAGATTGTTGAGCAAGGTGGGATTGATATGTCGGGTGATCACCAGATAACGTCGCGTCGCATCGTAGACCTGTAAGCGCCCGACCATTGGGCGAATCAGGCCGATCCCCACAAAAGCAATCCCCGCTTGCGTCTGGGTAATGCCGGCAAAAGCATTGCTCCCCCGACGCAGTGCCTCCTCATTTTGGCTAATAAGCGCTTCCAGCCCCTCACCAAAAAAATCGAGATTACGTTCGCTAAACGGCGAGCTATGAAACGATCCCCAGAGAACACGATAGTTTTCATCCAGGACGAATGTGCCATCGTAGAGATTATTAATTTTGAAGCCCGTTCCCCAGGTATTATACAGCCACGTGGTGTCCAGCTGCGGCGCATAAACCTGACGGACGGCGTCATCCCAGATAGAGTTGTCGGTGACGAGTGAGAGCACGCGGTTAATGGATGTCTGAAGGGCTCCATCGACAGAAAGTGCTGAACGGCGGGCATCGATATCGTTAGTTTTGCTACTGATTAGATTCTGCGACAGGTAGAGCAGTGAAATAATAGAAAAGATCAGGCCAATGCCTGCTAAAAAAATCATCACGAACAGCGTTCTGGCCGTGGCAATATTACGCCAGCGTGACGGATTAAACATGCCCCACCCTCGCAGTCACAAAGCGAACCCTTTGTAACAAGCGTAATACAGACCGCGAATTTCGCTGCCCGATTTCCCGGGCAGCTATCACATCAGGCGAGTTTAATCAGTACCATCCCGATCAGCAGCAGGCCAAGTCCAACCCAGCCCTTATTATTCAGGCGCTGACCAAAGAGGATCCACCCCGCCGCCAGAGTGGCCGCGACGCCGAAGCCCCCCCAGATGGCATAGGCGACCGACAGATCGATCCCCTTTACGGCCTGCGACAGGGCGCTGAACGCGGCCAGTACCGCAGCTAACGAGAGGAATCCGTACAGTTTGTTACGGAAGCCGTCAGAGAACTTCAGGAAAATATTAGCAACGATTTCAAGAACAATAGAGCCTGCCAGCCAGAGACCGTGAATCAATTCAAACTTAGGCATGATTCACCTCTTTATTGATCGCAACGCTCTTCTTCGGCGCTTTACGCGTACCCGATTTGATCAGCACAATACCGGCGATCAGCGTTGCCAGACCTGCTGCTTTCATCAGCGTCAGGCTTTCGTCAAAGACCAGTACGCTGAAAAGCGTAATCAGCAAAATACCGATACCTTCCCAAAGCGCGTAGGCGACACCGAGGGCGATTTTCTTAACCGCAAACGAAAGAAAAATATAAGACAGTGAGATCATCACCAGCATTAAAATAAAACCGGTATTACCATCGCTTACGCTTGCCCATTTCATAGACAGCGTACCTGTAATTTCGGCCACAATAGCCAGGGCTAATAAAATCCAGTAAAACATAGTCCTTCTCCTGCATGAGAATATAATCCGTTGCAGCTCGCGACACGGCGCAAACTGAAATAAAATGATTAAAATTTAGCTCAGACGAAGAAAAAGACTACAGCGCGTTGCGCCAGTGGTGCTCACCGCAGAAGGCAGAAAAGGAAGGAAAAACAGTGGATTGAGTAGAAATGTACGTCCTGAACATATTGTCCATAAAATTACAATTATCCGCGGTATTGCTTCTCATCATTGCGGATTAAAATTGTCCTCAGTAGTTAAACACAGCTAATTTCTAACACAGTTGTCGAAGTATCTCAAAATGTTTTCAAATCTTTACTGATGTTGTTTGATGTACATTCATTTATTATAAGCCAATTCGCAATTATCATAATCAGCAGAGTTTATAGCAGGAGCTATCATGTCCAGGCCGATCATCACGCTTAATGGATTAAAAATCGTCATCATGCTCGGCATGCTGGTTATCATTCTGACAGGGATCCGATTTGCTGCGGAGATCATCGTCCCTTTCGTGCTGGCGCTGTTTATCGCCGTGGTGCTCAACCCGGTCGTTCAGCTGTTGGTGCGCTGCCGCGTACCGCGGGTCCTCGGCATCTCGCTACTGATTGTGGTAATTATTCTGGTGGCCGTACTGCTGCTGGCCTCGCTCGGTACATCACTTAACGAACTGACCCGCACGCTGCCACAGTACCGCTCGTCGCTGGCGGTACCGATCTATAACCTGCAGCCGTGGATGCAACGATTTGGTATCAGCGTCAGTCCCGAAGAACTGATTAAATACATTGACCCCAATGCCGCCATGACACTGGTTTCACGGCTACTGTCGCAACTCTCGAACGCCATGTCATCCATTTTTCTGCTGCTGCTGACGGTAGTGTTTATGCTACTGGAAGTACCGCAGCTACCCGCAAAACTTCAGCAGATTATGTCACGTCCGGTAGAGGGAATGGCGGCGATTCAGCGAGGGCTGGACAGCGTATCGCACTATCTGGTGCTGAAAACGGCGATTAGCCTGGTAACGGGTCTGGTCGTATGGGGCATGCTGGAGCTGCTGGGCGTACGTTTTGCCTTTATCTGGGGGCTGCTGGCCTTTGCGCTCAACTATATTCCGAATATCGGCTCGGTGCTGGCGGCGATTCCCCCTATTTTGCAGGTTCTGGTCTTTAGCGGCTTTTACGATGCGCTTATCGTACTTGCGGGGTATCTGGTCATAAATCTCGTTTTTGGCAATATTCTCGAGCCCCGCATCATGGGACGCGGCCTGGGGCTCTCCACGCTGGTGGTGTTCTTATCGTTAATTTTCTGGGGCTGGCTGCTGGGCCCGGTCGGTATGCTGCTGTCCGTGCCGCTCACCATTATCGTAAAAATCGCGCTGGAACAGACCGAGGGCGGTAAAAGCATCGCGATTCTGCTCAGCGACCTCAGTAAATAGCCGTCAGAATAGCGACAGCAGCAGCGCAACGGGAAAGCTGAACGGCCACGTTGCGCCAATTAAAAAGGTGGCAATCAGACGAATTGAGGTGCTTTCTTTGGTGAGAAACCAGGTAATTCCGCCGCAAATAACCGCCATGATGGCGTAGAAAATGAGCATATGTTGGTACAGCGTCACCAATTGAGTCCTTACCATTGATCGTTAAAGCGGCGCAATATGCTACGTTTTTTGACGTACATCAAGTTTTTCGCCGCTTATCGCGTGAAGCTATTCAATCCACGCAGAACTATCTCCAGATAAATTAACTGCGTGAACACTTAAAACTAAAGTCACGGTACGCCTCTTTAGTTTTTCATGCTGTGATTTGGCTTACACTTAGCGTTTTGGTTTGGAGGCGGCAAAAATGCTGTCGGTGGTAGGGTCGCTCACATAATGATTCGGATCGTACTGCGGAATGAAATTGACTTTTTCGACATCCCAGGCCTCGGCCAGGCAAGCAGCCGTTATGTGGTTATCGCCATCACAGGCGGCAATACGGCCTGCTGAATAATAAATACCTATACCCATCACGGCCGCCACGACGGCAGCGCTAAATACCATACTCTTTTTCATTTCTCTGACTATGCCCGGTTTTACAACGGCGCGGATCCTCGCACGTTGCTCCGGGCATGTCAAAATGCCGCGCGGCGCGGCAGTTTTTGTGCCTACCGCAAAGGGGGTAATCAGTGTTTAATCATGACATGCCGCACCACGGTGTAATCCTCCAGCCCGTACATCGACATATCCTTGCCGTAGCCCGACAGTTTTTGCCCACCGTGTGGCATTTCGCTGACCAGCATAAAGTGGGTGTTGACCCAGGTGCAGCCGTACTGCAAGCGCGCGCTCAAACGATGTGCGCGGCCAACGTCCTGGGTCCACACCGATGAGGCCAGCCCATAGTGTGAATCGTTAGCCCACGCCAGCACTTGCTCTTCACTGTCAAAGACGGTCACGCTGACAACCGGGCCAAACACTTCACGCTGGACGATGTCATCTTCCTGGCGCGCACCCGCCAGCAGCGTTGGCTGGAAATAGAATCCTTTACCCGCGACCTTTTCACCGCCGGTCACCACCTTAACGTGCGGCAACGCTTTGGCGCGCGCCACGGCCTCACTAACGCGCGTAAGATGTGCCTGCGAGCTCAACGGCCCCAGTTCGGTGCTCTCATCTTCCGGCGCCCCCACCTTCAGGCTGGCTACCGCTGCGCCAAGCCTGGCGACCAGCCGGTCATAAACACCCTGCTGCGCGTAGATACGACAGGCCGCGGTACAGTCCTGCCCGGCGTTATAGAAACCAAAGGTTCTGACGCCCTCCACCACCGCATCAATATCGGCATCATCAAAAACGATTACCGGCGCTTTCCCACCCAATTCCATGTGCGTGCGCTTAATCGAGGATGCCGTGTGCGCCAGAATATGCTCGCCGGTAGCAATTGAGCCTGTCAACGAAACCATCCGCACCCTGGCATGCCCGGTCAGCGGATCGCCCACGGTTGCGCCGCGCCCAAACAGCACGCTCAGCACGCCTGCCGGGAAGATATCTTTAGCCAGCTCGGCCAGCTTCAACGCCGTAAGCGGCGTGATCTCAGAAGGTTTTAGCACCACGCAGTTACCCGCCGCCAGCGCCGGTGCCAGCTTCCACGCGGCCATCATCAGCGGATAGTTCCACGGTGCGATAGACGCCACTACGCCAATCGGATCCCGGCGAATCATGGAGGTATGGCCTTCCAGATACTCCCCGGCAGCCAGTCCGTTCAGGCAGCGCGCTGCACCGGCAAAGAAGCGGAACACATCCACCACCGCGGGAATTTCATCATTCGCCACGCAGTGCAGCGGTTTGCCGCAGTTGAGCGATTCGAGTCGGGCGAAGGTCTCTGCGTGCGCTTCAATAACGTCTGCCAGTTTTAACAAACACTCCGACCGCTGTTTCGGCGTCGTTTGCCCCCACTGGACAAATGCGCGATCGGCGGCATTCACCGCTGCGTCAACCTGTGTAGCCGAAGCCTCGGTGATCGTCAGCAGGATCTCACCCGTCGCCGGGTTATAGACCGGCTGCGCTTCGCCTTCACCGGCCACCAGTTCACCGTTAATCAGTAACTTATGTTGCATAGCATGATCCTGTTTTATTTAAATGTCGTCCCACCGCCAGTGGCTGCCTCGTCTTCGCGCGTCAGCCACCACGCCCCTAAAATCGGTATCATCGTCAGCACCATGACCAACAACGCGACCACATTGGTCACCGGCACATCGCGCGGCCGGCCCAATTGGTTCAGCAACCACAGCGGCAGCGTGCGCTCGTGGCCGGCGGTAAACGTGGTGACGATAATTTCATCAAACGATAGCGCAAACGCCAGCATGCCTCCTGCCAGCAGCGCCGATCCAAGGTTCGGCAGCACCACATAACGGAAGGTTTGCCAGCCGTTGGCGCCGAGATCCATCGACGCCTCCACCAGACTCCACGATGTCCGGCGAAAGCGGGCAATGACATTGTTAAATACCACCACGACGCAAAAAGTCGCGTGACCAATCACAATCGTGAACAGCCCCGGTTCAAGGTTCACCGTTTTAAACGCCGTCAGCAACGCCAGGCCAGTGACGATGCCGGGTAAGGCAATGGGAAGTAACAGCAACAGCGATATCGCGCTTTTACCAAAGAAATCCCGTCGCCAGAGCGCTGCTGCAGCAAGCGTGCCAAGTACCAGCGCAATCGCCGTCGACAACGCGGCAATTTTAAGTGACAGTGTCACTGCATCATAAATATCGCTGCGCCCTGCCGCCTCGCTAAACCAGTGCAGCGTCAGGCCTTGAGGGGGAAAACTGAACGCGGCATCCTCGGTGTTGAACGCGTACAGCGCAATAATGACCAGCGGGAAATGGAGGAAAATCACGCCGCCCCACGCGGCAACTTTGAGAAACCGCGGTGCTCGCTCAGAGTGCATCGAACGCTCCCAGACGTTTCACGAACGCCAGATAGAGGGCAATCAGCACAATGGGCACGAGGGTAAACGCCGCCGCCATCGGCATGTTGCCGATAGCCCCTTGCTGGGAATAAACCATGTTGCCAATAAAGTAGCCCGGCGGCCCCACCAGCTGCGGGACGATAAAGTCTCCCAGCGTTAGCGAAAAGGTAAAAATCGACCCTGCGGCAATCCCCGGAATCGCCAGCGGTAATACCACATGACGGAAGGTCTGACGAGGCAGCGCCCCCAGGTCAGCGGAAGCCTGTAATAACGAGCCGGGAATGCGCTCCAGCGCGGCCTGCAACGGCAGAATCATAAAGGGTAGCCAGATATAGACGAACACCAGAAAACGCCCCAACCCGGAGGTCGAGAGGGTATTCCCTCCAATGCCAGGTAACGTCAGCACGGCCGCCAGCACCGGCTGTAAGCCCAGATGGTTCAGGAACCACTGCGCGACGCCGTCCTTTGCCAGCAGAAGCGTCCATGCGTAGGCTTTCACAATGTAACTGGCCCACATCGGCAGCATCACCGCCACGTAAAAGAACGCCTTCTGTTTACCGCGGGTGTAGCGCGCCATATACCACGCCATCGGAAAGGCCAGCAGCGCGCTGGCAACGGTCACCGCAACCGCCATGACCAGCGTACGCAGGATGATGTCGTAGTTGGCCGGGTTAAATAACGCGTAGAGGTTTGCCAGCGTTAGCGTTGGCGTAACCGACATCGTGAAATCATCAAAAGTGTAAAAGCCCTGCCACAGCAGCGTGAGCAGTGAGCCAAAATAGACGATGCCAAACCACATCAGCGGCCCAAGCAGCAGTAGAAACAGACCTAGCGTTGGCTTACGCCAGAACAGACTGGATATTTTCCCGGCACTGCGGGAGGGAGGAACCGGCGCCATGCTCATCTCCATTCACCTCCCTCCATCTAACGCCACCATGGCGTCGCGCGGCCAGGAAGCCAGAACTTCGCCTCCTACCGCCGGCCCTTCAGCGTTTAGCCCGACGGAGAAATTAGCCTGGCTGACCAGCAGCTTATCACCGCTTTCCAGCAGCAATTCATAGCGCGTCGCCGCGCCCTGATACTGCACCGCCTGTACCCGACCTTTCACCTGTACTTCACCAACTTCGTTCAGGCGAATATGCTCAGGACGCAGCGCCCAGTTTCCACTCATGCCGCACAACGTTTCGGACATGGTTGGACTAAATACGTTCGAGGTGCCCACAAAGCTGGCGACAAACGGCGTACGTGGCCGCAGATACAACGCGCGCGGCGTGTCTACCTGTTCGAGACGCCCGTTGTTGAACACCGCCACCCGATCGGACATCGACAGCGCTTCCCCCTGATCGTGGGTCACGAAGATAAAGGTAATGCCGAGCTCCTGCTGGAGCTTTTTCAGTTCGAACTGCATCTGCTCACGCAGCTTAAGATCCAGCGCGCCGAGCGGCTCATCAAGAAGCAGTACACGTGGTTCATTCACCAGCGCACGGGCAATCGCCACCCGCTGACGCTGGCCCCCGGAAAGCTGCGAGGGTTTTCGCATCGCGACAAATCCCAGCGCCACCTTTTCTAACGCCTGCGCCGCTTTCGCCTGACGCTCTTTTTTGCCCATCCCCTTAACCATGAGCCCGTAGGCTACATTATCGAGCACCGACATATGGGGAAACAGCGCATAGTCCTGAAACACGGTATTGACATCGCGCTCCCACGGCGGAAGCTCACTGGCATGACGACCAAAAATCGAAATCGCGCCGCCGGACAGTTGTTCAAACCCGGCAATCAGCCGCAGACAGGTGGTTTTGCCGGAGCCTGACGGCCCCAGCATGGAAAAGAACTCACCGTCATGGATAGCAATGCTCACGCCATCTACCGCCCGAACGTCGCCATAAAATCGCGAGACGTCATGAAACTCTACTGCATAGGTCATGATGGAGTCCCCGACTGATTAACGACCGCCCATAATGGCGATATAGTCCTGCGTCCAGCGGCTATAGGGAACGTACTTTCCTCCCTCGGCAATCGGGGTTTTCCAGAAGGCAATTTTATCGAAGAAGCTGTAGCCATTGGTTTCACACCCTTTGTCGCCGAGCAACGTACTGGCTTTACATCCTTCCGGCACCACCGGCAGTGAGCCAAACCAGGCCGCGACATCCCCCTGCACCTTTGGCGTCAACGACCAGTTCATCCATTTATAGGCGCAGACCGGATGCTTAGCGTCGGCATGAAGCATGGTGGTATCCGCCCAGCCGGTCACCCCCTCTTTCGGGAACACCGTGGCAATCGGCTGACCTTCGCCTTTCAGACCGTTAGCCTGATACGGCCAGGCGCTGGACGCGACCACGCCTTCGTTTTTGAAGTCGCTCATTTGCACGGTGGTATCGTGCCAGTAGCGGTGAATCAGCGCGTGCTGATCGCGCAGTACCTTGAGCACGGCCTGATATTGTTCTTCAGTCAGCTGGTAGGGATCGCTAATCCCCAGCTGCGGCTGCATCGCTTTGACAAACAGCGCCGCATCGGCAATGTAAATCGGGCCATCATAAGCCTGCACGCGCCCCTGATTCGTCTTGCCGTCCGGTAGGTCCTGCTTCACAAAGACCACGTTCCAGGAGTCCGGCGGCGTGGGAAATGTTTTGGTGTTGTACATCAGCAGGTTTGGCCCCCACTGATACGGCGTACCGTAGACTTTTCCATCAACGTTAAACCAGGCGCCTTTGGCGAGCCGGGGGTCAAGCGTTTTCCAGTTTTCGATAAGCGCGGTATTAATCGGCTGCACGCGTTTGCCCATAATCAGGCGCAGCGAGGCATCACCGGATGCGGTGACCAGGTCATAGCCCCCTTTTGCCATCAGGCTGACCATCTCGTCCGACGTGGCCGCCGTTTTGACGTTCACCTGACAGCCGCTCTCTTTTTCGAACGCCGTCACCCAGTCATACTGTTTATCGGTCTGGCCGCGTTCGACATAGCCCGGCCAGGCAATAATGTCCAGCCGTCCTTCGCCCTTTCCCAGCGATGTCGGCGGTTCGGCGGCGTGGGCAGTGGCGATCGTCACGACCAGCGCGCACAGGCTGCTGTGGGCAAATTTCTTGCTCATAACGTTTTTACTCCTGTCACAATGAAATGGAGCGGCAGCCGTGCCGTTAAAAATATCTCCCTGTTTAAAAATAGACGTCACTAAGGCACTCACCTGCGCCGCAGATAAAAATTTGCACAGGTTGTGACAAAGGGCGCATTCCGCAGAATGAATGAATTGATGCTAATAATATGGATTATAGACAAGGAGTTATCGGTCAATCGCACTATGCGTATTTCCTATGACCGGTGCAATGAAATATCCCCTTAATTAGCATGAATATCATTAAGGGGATAATCTGGAATAAGCGTTTGTGATTAATTCAGCATCTGGCGAATAAGCTTACCGAGGGTTTCCACCGCATGGTCTTCTCTTTCCCCCCAGCCCCAGGCGGTATTAAAGCGAAAGAATGACGCCCAGCTATCGGTGGTTGAAAACATTTTGCCCGGTGCAATACTGATCTGATGCTCCAGCGCTTTTGTGCTTAATGCGCCCGCATCCATTCCCGCCGGTAGCTCCAGCCAGAGAAAATAACCGCTGTCGTTGTGATGAATACGCACCTCAGGCGGCAGCGAGCGCATTAGCGACTGCCACGCCATCTGCTTGCGTTCCGCTAACTGACGGCGCAGACGGCGAAGATGCGCGTCGTAGCGTTTGGTCGCCAGATAATCGACCAACGCCAGCTGCATTGGAGAGCTGGTGGAAAGCGTGCTCATCAGTTGTAAATGCTGAATACGGCGAGCGTGCTTGCCCGCAGCGACCCAGCCAATACGAAAGCCCGGCACCAGACACTTAGAAAATGAACTACAGTGCAGCGTCATATCCTGCTTGTCCCATGCTTTCGCAGGCAGCGGCTTTTCGCGGCCAAAATAGAGTTCGCTGTAGACATCATCTTCAATCAGCGTGACGTTATGCGCCGTGAGGATCTCGACCAACCGCGCCTTTTTCTCCGGCGTCAGCGTAAAGCCCAGCGGATTTTGGCTGTTGGTCATCAGCCAGCAGGCTTTTACCGGATAATGTTGCAACGCCTGTACCAGCGCATCAAGATCGATCCCCTCTTTCACATCGGTCGCAATCGACAGCGCCTTGAGCTTCAGCCGTTCTAACGCCTGCAGCGCGCCGTAGAAACACGGGTTTTCCACGATAACCCAGTCGCCGGGCTCCGTGACCGCCTGGAGGCTCAGGTTCAACGCCTCCAGAGCCCCGGCGGTAATGACAATTTCATCCGGAGAGATCGTCATTCCCTGTAGCGCATAGCGTCGCGCAATCGCATGGCGCAGCTCATCATTACCCGGCGGCAGGTTTTCAATCACGCTCATGGCCGTCGCGGTTTTACTCACCTGGGCCAGCGAGCGGTTCAACTGCTGCAGGGGAAACAGCCGGGGATCGGGAAATGCGGACGCAAACGGCAGCACCGCCGCGTTGCGGCTGGCCTGAAGAACCTCAAAGATATAGGTGTTAATGTCGACAGCGTTATCAGGCATGACCTGCGGTGCCGAGGCCGCGGCACGCGGGGCAACGGGATGCGGCGCCACATAGTAGCCGGACTGCGGGCGCGCGACGATTCTTCCCTGACTCTCCAGCAACTGATAAGCATGACTTACCGTCATAAAACTCATCCCGCTGTTGGCCACCTGCTCGCGTAGCGAAGGCAGCTTATCACCCGGCAGCCACACACCGTGGGCGATCTGTTCCGTCATCTGCTTAGCAAGGCGCTGGTACTTTTTCATGATCAATTCCGCTAGCTCAGTCTGACTGCTATATTATATCAGCGTTAAGAAAAATGCATTTTTATGTAACTGATATGGATGAGTGACTGTACATGGCAGGATCAGATCATCCTCTTCGGCCGACTAACGGTAACTTTCAGGCGGTGAATTAACGATCTTTATTTAGCGTTTACTTATGCAAAATAAATAAGGCCGCAATATAGCGGCCTTAAACCAACAGAACAAAAACATCAGGTTCTACGGGTAACTTCAAATACGTTTGGCGCAACTTCAATAACAGCAAATTGGCTGTAAGATGTTCCTGATGAAGTATAAGGTTTAGCCTCAACATCGCGATCGGGAAGTTCAATAGTTGCGTTAATTCTGGTTAGTAAACAAAGACCTCGAGGGAAAGAGGCGCTTTGCCCCGGGCGAATGTTAAAATGATCGGTACTGCACGCTGCATATTTAATTTCGCCGTGAATACGGTATTTGGTTGTATTCACTACACAGGCCTGCGGGTACGCACCATCAACTTCCTGATCTTTCAGGTCAACAACATTATCCATTTCCATTTTATTCCCTTACCATTTAGGAAATCATATTTGGCTTGTCCGAAAATTAATTTATCATTCCGCACATAACATTCTGTGATAAATATCACGCCAACCAGCACCACGATATATTTCATACATAACGGTGATAAAGCAAATAAAATACTGAGCCTTCATCTCTGCGCCGACATATAATAATTGTATGAAATAACGAAATTATATTTATTGTTTTTATATTTTGCTTACCCTCCTGCTCAATATCTCAACGTCCATCCCGCAGCGTAAACTGTTATCAATTTATAACGGCTGACTGTCTCTGCAACTGCACCGCGTTGCACTTTAGACTGCTAGCGAGTTTCTTTTTTCCGGAGTCAGCATGTTCGGTCTTGATGCGTTTCACCTCGCGCGAATTCAATTTGCCTTTACCGTTTCGTTTCACATTATCTTCCCTGCCATCACGATTGGCCTGGCAAGCTATCTGGCCGTGCTGGAAGGGCTATGGCTCAAAACCCGCAACCCGGTCTGGCGCTCGCTGTACCAGTTCTGGTCAAAGATCTTCGCCGTTAACTTCGGCATGGGGGTCGTTTCTGGCCTGGTCATGGCCTATCAGTTTGGCACCAACTGGAGCGGTTTCTCGCAGTTTGCGGGCAGTATTACCGGCCCGTTACTGACCTACGAGGTGCTAACCGCTTTCTTCCTTGAGGCGGGTTTTCTTGGCGTCATGCTGTTCGGCTGGAACCGCGTCGGGCCGGGCCTCCACTTTTTTGCCACCTGCATGGTAGCCCTGGGTACGATCATCTCTACCTTCTGGATCCTCGCTTCCAACAGCTGGATGCAGACCCCGCAGGGGTATGAAATCGTCAACGGTCAGGTTGTTCCGGTTGACTGGTTCGCGGTGGTGTTTAACCCATCCTTCCCGTATCGACTCCTGCATATGTCTATCGCCGCATTCCTGAGCAGCGCGCTGTTCGTTGGGGCGTCGGCGGCCTGGCATCTGCTGCGCGGCAACACGTCACCAGCCATACGCGTCATGTTTTCCATGTCGCTGTGGATGACGCTCATTGTCGCCCCCATTCAGGCGATGGTCGGCGATATGCACGGTCTTAACACCCTGAAACATCAGCCGGCAAAGATTGCCGCCATTGAAGGACACTGGGAGAACCCGCCGGGAGAGCCCACGCCGCTGCTGCTGTTCGGCTGGCCGGATATGGAACAGGAACGTACCCGTTATGGGCTGGAGATCCCCGCGCTCGGCAGCCTGATCCTCACCCACAGTCTGGACAAACAGGTTCCTGCGTTGAAAGAGTTTGCCAAAGAAGACCGGCCAAACTCGACAATCGTCTTCTGGTCATTCCGCATCATGGCCGGGTTGGGCATGCTGATGCTGCTACTCGGCGTTGTCGCACTGTGGCTTCGTAAGAAGCAAACCCTCTATACCTCACGTCCGTTCCTGTGGTTTGCGCTGCTGATGGGGCCATCCGGTCTGGTGGCGATCCTTGCGGGCTGGGTGACCACCGAAGTGGGCCGCCAGCCGTGGGTGGTTTATGGTTTGCAACGCACAGCAGATGCGGTTTCCGCACATGGCGATCTGCATATGAGCATTAGCCTGGTGGCTTTCTTCGTGGTGTACAGCTCGGTCTTTGGCGTGGGCTATAGCTACATGATGCGGCTGATTCGCAAAGGGCCGCAGCCCTTTACCCCGGAACCGCACGGTACACCCGCACGTCCGCTCTCTGCCGCCATTGAGCCGCAACAATCTCAGGAGGAGCGCGTATGAGCCTCGATCTGTCCATTATCTGGTTTGTGATTATCGTCTTTGCCACCCTGATGTATATCGTGATGGATGGCTTCGACTTAGGGATAGGCATTCTGTTCCCCTTCACCAAAACGACCCAGGAGCGAGATGTCATGGTGAACAGCGTGGCCCCGGTGTGGGATGGCAACGAAACCTGGCTGGTACTCGGCGGCGCAGGGCTATTCGGCGCGTTTCCGCTGGCCTATGCGGTGATCATCGACGCGTTAACGATTCCGCTTTCACTGATGCTGGTGGGGCTGATTTTCCGTGGCGTCGCCTTTGAGTTTCGCTTTAACGCCACGCCTTCTCATCGTCCGTTCTGGGACAAAGCGTTTATGGGCGGTTCCATTCTGGCTACGTTCTGCCAGGGTATCGTCGTGGGGGCGGTGATCAACGGTTTTCAGGTGACCGATCGCGCATACAGCGGTGGCGCATTTGACTGGCTGACGCCGTTTACGTTGTTTTGTGGCCTTGGGCTGGTTATCGCCTACGCGCTGCTCGGCGCCAGCTGGCTGGTGATGAAAAGCGAAGATGCGCTGCAAACCAGCATGCGACGCGCCGCGCGCGGCCTGCTGCTGGCGCTGCTGGCCGCCATGGCGGTCATCAGCCTGTGGACGCCGCTGCTACATTCGTCAATTGCCACACGCTGGTTCAGCCTGCCGAATCTCTATTATTTGCTGCCCGTGCCGCTGCTGGTACTGGCCGCCAGCGCGCTGCTGTGGCGCCATCTGGGGCAACCGGAAAGCCACGTGCCGCCGTTTATTCTGACGCTGGCGCTCATCTTTCTCGGCTTTAGCGGGTTGGGCATCAGTATCTGGCCGGCGATTATTCCACCGTCTATCACCCTGTGGCAGGCTGCTGCACCGGTGCAAAGCCAGGAATTTATGCTGATTGGCGCGATATTTATCATCCCGGTAATTCTGGTGTACACCTTCTGGAGTTACTACGTTTTTCGCGGCAAAGTGCCGCAGAATGAGGGGTACCACTGATGAAAAATCGCTGGATGTCGCGAATATTCTGGCTAGTTGCGCTGTGGGGCGGCAGCGTACTGGCGCTGGCGCTGGTAGGCAGTTTATTTCGTATACTGATGACCGCTGCCGGTTTTAAATCCTGATAGAACAATCAGATACCTTCTTTTTTTGCTATCCCCAGAGAAATCCTAATTCTCTGGGGCTTCACATTTCCTCCACTTTTTATTGGTCAACTACCCTCACTGCACTAAGCAATGTATGGAGTACATGATGAAGAAAATTATCGCAATGTCTGCTTTCCTGGCAATGGGTCTGTGTTCAACGGCATTCGCCGCCGATCATCAGGAACCGCCGAAAAAACCACCGGTAGAACAACAGCATAACGGTCAGCCACCGCAGGATAACAAAGGACCACACCAGCACGATAGCAAAGGCCAAACGCCGCGCGACAATAAAGGTCCGCAGCACGATGGCAAAGGCCAGCCGCCAAAACACGACGGCGACAATAAACTGCCACCACCAAACGGTCAGCATAACTAACTAAAAAAGGCCGGAGAGCGTAATCGCTTTCCGGCCTTTTTCGTTACCCGCGGGTAGCGTTGCTGCTCGCAAACGGACTACAAAGGTGCGTTTTTACGCTTTGGCAGCGTTTTCAGCAGATCGTCAGGGCTCACCGACGCCACCACGCTCCCCGGCAAGGGCATTTTCAATATGTGGTTTTTGATTTTGCCAATCACGTGCATTTCGCATGGGCGACAATCAAACTTCAGCGTCAGCACTTCATCGCCGTTAATCAACTGCATCGGCGTCGCCTTCCAGCTTTTAATCGACCCTTTCGCCTGTTTCGGACACAGATTGAACGCAAAACGCAGGCAGTGCTTGGTGATCATCACCGGGACGTCGCCCTTCTCCTCATGCGCTTCGTACGCGGCATCAATCAGCTGCACGCCATAGCGATGATAGAACTCACGCGCTTTATGGTTGTAGACGTTCGCCAGGAAGCTGAGATGGCTTTCCGGATAAACCGGCGCCGGGCTGGCCACCGCTTTACGGCTACCGCGAACATAGGCGTCAAGACGCGCCCGATCGAGCAAATCGACGGTTTCACGACGCAGTTGGTTGAGCTGGCTGTTGGGGACAAACAATGCTTCCGGTAGCATCACTTCAACGCTGCGTGCGTAGTACAGCGTTTGCCCGAGTTTAGCGACGCCGTCATGCAGCTGGCTGAGCGCTTTTTCAGCATTGTTTGCCGTAGCAAACTCGCCGTCTAACGTGTGGGTCACCGTGACGCCATCTTCACTGGTCAGCGTCAGCACCAGCTGTTCCTGCCAGCCGGAAAGCTCGATATCCACTGCGATACGACGCTCGCTGGAAGTTTTCAGCAGCGCCTGCTGCCAGTTATGGTCGAGGTTACGGTTCAACACCTGATGCGGCCGCGCCTTATGCAAGTCCGCCGGCATTTCGTTCGGCCATACGCGATAGCGATTATCACCGATTTTTTCCACCGTGTTGGCACGAAAACCGACGACTTCACGTTTGATCAGCACATTCAGGCCATCGCCGTTCGCCAGCGGTTCGCTCACCTCAACATCCAACGTATCTTTGTTGACCTTCAGCACTTCGCCCACGGGCAGGCCAACAAATTTCGGTGAGTCGAAGGCGCCGATGTTCATTTGACGCTGATTGACGAAGTAGTCCGTGCTGCCGCGATGGAAGGTTTTATCCGTCGACGGGACAAAGAAATGCTCGGTACGTCCAGCAGAGGCGCGGGCTAAATCACCGCGTTCTTCAATAATCGCGTCGAGCATCTGGCGGTAATGAGCGGTGATGTTCTTCACGTAGCTCATATCTTTGTAGCGACCTTCAATCTTGAAGGAGCGCACGCCCGCATCAATCAGCGCACCAAGGTTGGCGGTCTGATCGTTATCTTTCATCGACAGCAGGTGTTTTTCAAAAGCGACCACGCGGCCCTGATCATCTTTCAGGGTATACGGCAGTCGACAGGCCTGAGAGCAATCACCGCGGTTAGCGCTACGCCCGGTCTGGGCATGCGAGATATTGCACTGACCTGAATAAGCCACGCACAGCGCGCCGTGGATAAAGAACTCAATAGTGGCATCGGTGGCTTGATGAATCGCGTTAATCTGCTCAAGATTCAGCTCGCGAGCGAGCACGATCTGACTAAAGCCAACGTCGGAGAGAAACTTGGCTTTTTCTACGCTGCGGATATCGCATTGCGTACTGGCGTGCAGCTCGATGGGCGGAATGTCCAGCTGCAAAATCCCCATATCCTGCACGATCAGCGCATCGACGCCCGCATCATAAAGGCTGGTAATCAGCTTCTGGGCGGGTTCCAGCTCATCATCATGCAAAATGGTATTGAGCGTAATGAAGATTTTGGCACCAAAGCGATGGGCAAACGGCACCAGCTCAGCAATATCCTGCAGACTGTTGCTGGCGTTATGGCGGGCGCCAAAACCGGGTCCACCAATATAGACGGCGTCTGCGCCGTGGAGAATCGCTTCGCGGGCAATCGCCGTATCGCGTGCCGGACTGAGGAGTTCAAGATGAGCGTTTTGCTGGCGCATACAGTCGGAGTTATCCAGTAGGGTCACAAAATGGCGGCTATTGTAGCCATAAGCCGCGGTAGACGAAAACAGTTTCCATCGCTTCTGCGCTGCGGTTAGCTGAATTTCGGCAACCTATTGCCGAAATGCTCATTTCCGCTTGCATCATCAATAGGTTAGAGTCAGTTCCGTATTCCGGACTTTCCTCGTAACGGCCACGTTATGGTTCATTGTCGTGATTTGCCGCAGGTCTGCCTGCGGCTTTTTCTTTCGGATAATGAATAATAGAGTGGAAATGTACGGTTTGCTCGCCGCTATTGCGATAAGCGTGGGGGAGATCGCCTGCGAACCGCAGCCCTTCTCCCGCCTCGAGCCGACGCCATTCCCCCTGAACGCACATATCCAACTGGCCGCCGATCACCACCACATGTTCAATCACCCCTTTTTCATGCGGGGTCGATTCACTTAGCGCGCCAGGCGCCAGAGTGATCGAGAAATGGTCAAAGCACAGTTCAGGATCCCAGGGAAAGATCGGCGTCACCACCATCGCTTGCTGTTGGGGATCGAACGACTGCTCCCCATCCGTTTCCGGCGGAGTAATGAAAACGGAAAACGGGACGTTCAGGCCGGTGGCGATTTTCCACAGCGTCGCCACCGTCGGGCTGGATTCATTACGTTCAATCTGCCCCAGCATCGCCTTGGATACACCGGTTTCATCAGCAAGCTTTGACAGGCTCCATGCCCGTTCCTGACGCAAATTTTTCAGCGTTACCGCCAGATGTTGCGCAATATTCATTCAGCCTCCATGTTTTATATTGCCAAAGTATACCTTACCTGCGCGCTATTTACGTCCGCGAAGCACAACATTGTACGTTATAACGCACAATGGTATAGTGCGCGAACGCTATAACGCACAAGAGGTCATTGATATGCGCGCCGCTTTTATCCCTTTTCCTACTCTGCTGGCCGGATTTGTTGCCGTGCTGGTTGGCTATGCCAGCTCTGCCGCCATTATCTGGCAAGCCGCTGCCGCCGCGGGCGCCAGCGCACAGCAAATTTCCGGCTGGATGACGGCGCTGGGTCTGGCCATGGGGCTCAGCACGCTGGTGCTGACGTTGTGGCGTAAGGTGCCTATTCTTACCGCCTGGTCAACTCCAGGGGCCGCGCTGCTGGTCGGTGGTTTACAAGGCGCTACCCTCAATGATGCGGTAGGCATCTTTATCTTCGCCAACGCGCTGATTGTCATTTGCGGGTTGACCGGTTGGTTTGCCAGATTGATGAAGCTGATTCCCCATTCGCTGGCCGCAGCCATGCTGGCGGGAATCCTGCTGCGTTTTGGTCTTCAGGCATTTGCCACGCTACAGGGGCAACTGTTGCTGTGCGGCAGTATGCTGGTTAGCTGGCTGCTGTTTAAGGCCCTCGCGCCGCGCTATGCCGTGGTTGCCGCGCTGGTGGTGGGAATTATTGTCGCCCTGCTAAAAGGTGACGTTGTCACAGATGCGTCCACACTGGGGTTTGTCGCGCCTCAATTTATTGCGCCCCATTTCTCGCTAACGCAACTGATCAGCGTGGGTATTCCTTTCTTTCTGGTCACCATGGCTTCGCAGAACGCCCCCGGTCTCGCCACGCTTCAGGCCTCTGGCTATCGCGTGCCGGTGTCGCCGTTGATTGTGATTAGCGGCGCCTTTGGGTTGCTGCTGGCACCCTTTGGCGTCTATTCCGTGTGTATTGCCGCTATTACCGCCGCCATTTGCCAAAGCCCGGATGCACACCCGGATCCGCAAAAGCGCTGGCTGGCTGCCGCCGCAGCCGGTGTTTTCTATCTTCTCGCGGGCGTATTTGGTGGCTCAATCACCGCGCTGATGGCGGCCTTACCTGCCGTGTGGATTCAAATGCTTGCCGGGCTGGCATTGCTGGGTACGCTGGGCGGCAGCCTGTTCCAGGCGCTCACTTCCGCATACGAACGCGACGCCGCGATGGTGACGTTTCTGGTGACGGCGAGCGGCATCACTCTGGCGGGAATTGGGTCGGCGTTTTGGGGACTGGCTATCGGTGGTGCCAGCTTTGCACTGCTATCGCGCCAGGCCCGCACGTAGCTGCGACGGCGTGGTGCCGGTCACCGCTTTAAAGCGATTACTGAAGTGGCTGGCGGAGCTAAAGCCGCAGCTTAAGGCAATATCGGTTAGCGGCAGCGCGGTGTGTCGCACCAGCTGTTGTGCTTTATCCATACGACGCTGCATCACATATTGATGCGGGGCTAAACCGACGGACTGACGGAACATGCGCGCAAAATGGTATTCGCTGAGCGTCGCTTGCGCAGCCAGCGCCGCAAGCGTTAAGGGATCGCCAAGATGCGCATCGATAAAATCGAGCGTATTACGCAGGACGCCCGGAGCCAGCCCGCCCGTCACCGTCGGTAGGCGCCACTGCACATTGGCGTAGTTCTGCAGCAGGTGGGTAAGCAGCAGCGTGCTGACGCTGCTGAGGGTCAGTTGATTGGCCGGCTGCTGCCAGTCGCAGCCAAGCAGAAACTGGCGGTACAGCAGCGTAATTTTGGGGTCGTCACCAAAAATCTGTTCATCCAGCGCGATCGTCGCCGGACTGCGGTCCCACACCTGCTCACCTACCTGACGCAAGTGATCATCGGTGCAATAAAGATGCACAAACGAAAGATCATCACGAATATCCCACGTCGATTCGCTGTCCTCCGGCATCAGGCAGAAACGATTTGGCCCACCGCCGTTTTTCCAGCCGTACGGCGTTTTCTGATAACTTTCATAACCATCGGCCACATACAAGCTCAGCGTGTGGTGATCGCTTTGTACCGTCAGCGTGTCGCGTTTGTTGTACCACGCGGCAAGCTGAATACCTGAATTGAGCGCGACGGTTTCCCGCAGAATGGCCTTCTGGCTCCTTAGTCTCTCAAACGTCGCGTAGGTGTGTGCCATTAACATTTCAGTCACGATGATAGATAAGCCCAGTCTAGGGCTTGTCGCGCATGGATGCTAGCTTTCAGCCCTGCCGGATATAAAAAACCGCAAGAATTTGCAAGTGTGCCGCAACTCCTTGCAAGCCCCGCTCGCCAGTACGCGTCAAACTTTGCTTTCTATCGCTGTTATCGTTGTGAGGAATTATGAACGCGCTGCTCTACACGCTGGTCGTTGTTATCTGGGGAACCACCTGGATTGCCATTTTTTTACAGCAGGGCCCGGTGCCTGAAGCCGTCTCCATTTTCTGGCGTTTCGCCATCGCCAGCGGCACCATGTTAACGATTTTGCTGTGTCTACGCCGCCTACGACCGCTGGCGCTGCGCGATCATCTGTTCTGCATGGTGCAGGGCTGCTGCGTGTTTGGCTTCAACTTTCTCTGTTTTTACACCGCCGCGAAATGGATTAATACCGGCCTGGAGTCGGTGATTTTCTCCATGGCGGTGCTGTTCAACGCCATCAACAGTTTTATTTTCTTCCGCCAGACGCCGCCAAAGCGCTTTTACCTTGCCGCCCTGCTCGGATTGGCTGGTATCATTACCCTCTTCTGGCACGACCTGCAGGCAGTGGGTATGAGCAGTACTCTACTGGCGGGCATTTTACTCAGCGCGCTGGGTACCTACGGCTTTTCGCTGGGCAATATGCTGAGCTTGCGCCACCAGCGCCGGGGCCTGGAAACATTGACCACCAACGCCTGGGCGATGCTCTATGGCACGATCGTTATTGGCATTGTGGCGCTGCTGCGCGGCGATGATTTTACGCCGCAGTGGACGGTGAGCTATATGGGGGCGCTGTTCTACCTTGCACTGTTCGGTTCAGTGATTGCCTTTGGCGTCTATTTCACTTTGGTGGGGCGTATCGGCGCCAGCAACGCCGCTTACAGCACCCTGCTGTTTCCACTGGTGGCGCTGACGCTGTCCACGGTTTACGAAGGCTATCAGTGGCATGCTAATGCGGTGATCGGGCTGGTGCTGATTCTGCTGGGCAACCTGGTGATGTTCGCGAAACCGCAGTTCTGGCGATTACCGTTCCTCAGCCGCGCCTGATGCGGCATCGCCAATCAGGGAGGCATCGCGTGCCTCCCTTTTGTATCACACTGTATCTGGCGTTTGCGCCGATACAGTCGCTGGCAAAATCCCTTCTTATGCACACATCCGCGACACTTCCGCTTGTTTTTATTATCTGGTCGCGATAGCCCACTATACGTCGTTCGCTATCGTTTTTGATTTGATGCCAACAACCTCGTGTGTGCAGGAGAAATCTATGAACGTTTCAGCGTCCCCGGTACTTCGCTTTAAAACTCTGTTGCTGGCCAGCGTGCTGCTGGCGCCCGCCTTGCCGGCCCTTGCTGCGCCGGATTACGCCGCCGAATTTAAAACCGTTCACCAAATTAACGCCGGCGACCTGAATATCGGCTACGTCGATATCGGCCCGCGCGATGGCCAGCCGGTCATCCTGCTGCACGGCTGGCCGTACGATATCAACAGCTACGCTCAGGTCGCGCCTGTACTGGCCAGTAAAGGCTTCCGCGTCATTGTGCCCAGCCTGCGCGGTTACGGCACCACCCGATTCTTGTCCGCCGCCACGCCGCGTAACGGTCAGCCGTCCGCGCTGGCGTCTGACGCCGTCGCGTTAATGGATGCGCTGCATATCAAACAGGCCGATTTCGCCGGTTTCGACTGGGGCGCACGCACGGCGGATATCGTCGCCGCGCTGTGGCCGGAGCGGGTGAAATCGCTGGTTTCGGTCAGCGGCTATCTGATTAGCAGCCAAAAAATTGGCGAGCAGCCGCTGCCGCCGCAGGGCGAACAGCAGTGGTGGTATCAGTTTTATTTCGCGACCCCGCGCGGCGCGGCGGGCTATGCCAAAAACACCCACGACTTTGCGAAGCTCATCTGGCTGCAAGCGTCACCGGGCTGGAAGTTCAGCGAGGACACCTTCAATACCAGCGCCAAATCGCTGGACAACCCGGATCACGTGGCGGTGACCATCAGCAACTACCGCTGGCGTTTAGGGCTGGAGAAAGGTGAAGCGAAATATGCTAAATATGAGCAGAAGCTCGCCACGCTGCCCTCCATTACCGTCCCGACCATCACCATTGAAGGGGGCAACAACGGCGCACCGCACCCGGATCCGAAAACCTATGCCGCCCGCTTTACCGGCAAATATGAACACCGTACTTTCGGCCCAAACGTGGGGCATAACCCACCGCAGGAAGATCCGGCTAACTTCACTAAGGCCGTCATCGACGCCGATAAACTGTAACCCCACGGCTGCCCCGGCCTGACCTGGAGTCAATATGGAACACATCGATAATATCCTGGTGGTGGATGACGACCACGACATTCGCGAGCTGGTCGTCGACTACCTGCTGAAATCAGGCTATCGGGCGACGGGGGCCAGCAACGGCAAGGCTATGCGCAGCTACCTTGCCAGTCATCAGGTGGACCTGGTGGTACTGGACATCATGATGCCCGGCGACGATGGTCTGACGCTGTGCCGCCAGTTGCGCAATGACCGGCAGAATATTCCCGTACTGATGCTGACCGCGCGCGGTGACGATGCGGACAGAATTCTGGGGCTGGAAATGGGCGCCGACGACTATCTGGTTAAGCCGTTTGTCGCCCGTGAACTACTGGCGCGTATTAAGGCCATTCTGCGCCGCTACCGCGCCCTGCCGCCGAATCTGCAAATTACCGAGGCCGGACGGCTGATTGCCTTTGGCCGCTGGCAACTGGATACCGCCGCCCGTCATCTGCAGGACGACGAGGGGCTGGTGGTGGCACTCAGCGGCGCGGAGTATCGCCTACTGCGCGTGTTTCTCGACCATCCCCAGCGCGTGCTTAATCGCGACCAGTTGCTTAGCCTGACCCAGGGCCGCGATGCCGAGTTGTTTGAGCGGTCAATAGATCTGCTGGTCAGCCGCCTGCGTCAGCGGTTGAACGACGACGCGCGCGAACCGGCCTATATTAAGACCGTGCGTAGCGAAGGCTATGTGCTGGCCATGCCGGTCACCCTGCGGGAACTGCATGAATGAGGCTGTGGCCAAAAACGCTGCTATACCGGTTAGTGCTGATTGTGCTGGGCGGGCTGCTGCTGGCCAACAGCCTGACGCTGGCGGTGCTGCTCTATGAACGGATGAGCAGCGCCCGCAGCGTGATGCTCAACAACCTGAGCGACGACGTCGCCACCAGCGTGGCGATTCTCGATAGGCTGCCCGCCAGCGAGCGTAGCGCCTGGTTACCCAGGCTATCGCGCGGAAATTATCAGTATCTGACCAACATCGGTGAATCGGGGCCGCCGCCCGACAGCTGGCGCTCGCGCAGCATTGTGCAAACGCTGCATGACGCACTGGATGAAAAATATACGCTAACCATAAGCGCTCTCCCTGGGCCACGGGAGCACCTGCAGGCGCATCTGCGCTTAAGCGACGGTCAACCGTTAACCATTGATATTCGTCCGCAGCTTCCTGCTCTGGCGCGCTGGCTGCCGATTGTGCTGGTCGCCCAGCCGCTGCTGCTGCTGATTTGCGCATGGTTGGCGGTGCATCAGGTTGTGCGCCCGCTCTCCCGCTTTACCCGCGCCGTCGAATCATTAGAACCCGCAGACACCTCGCCGCAGCCAATGGAAGAAGATGGTCCGCGGGAAGTCCAGCAAACGGCCCGCGCTTTTAACGCTATGCTGGCGCGCGTTCAGCACTACCTCCAGGAGCGTACGCAGATCCTCGCCGCCATTTCTCACGATCTGCAAACGCCGATTACGCGTATGAAGCTGCGGGTGGAGATGGCGCAAGATACGGCACTGCAAGAAAAGATGATGCAGGATCTTGATGCCATGGCCCGTCTGGTGCGCGAAGGTATCGCCTACGCCCGCAGCAGTGAAAACGTTCAGGAAGCGAGCCTGCGTCTCGATCTCAACGCCTTTCTCGACTCCCTCGCCTGCGATTACGTAGACACCGGCCAGCCGGTCACTTTCGAACCGCTGGCAAGCCTGCCTCCACTCACGACCTATCCCCAGGCTCTGCGTCGGGCGATCGCCAACCTGGTCGACAATGCGTTGAAATATGGCAATAACGACGCGCTCTTACGTATCACCCCCGTTGACGAGCGCTGGCTGACTATTGACGTGCTGGATAGCGGCCCGGGGATCCCGGCGGCGGAGCTGGACGCCGTACTTCAGCCTTTTTATCGGCTGGAAACCTCGCGTAATCGCCATACCGGCGGCACCGGATTGGGGCTGGCAATCGCCTCCCAGCTAGCCGCCCGCTTACGGGGTCGCTTAACGCTGAGCAATCGCCCACAGGGTGGGCTGGAGGCCAGGCTCTGGCTGCCTTTGTATCCTGATGTATCCAGAGCAGATACGGATAAATAGCCTGACAAAACGGCCCTTTGACGACACACGCCCTATACAGCGGCGCGATTAAATCGCCTCACCGCCTGCAAGGCAGGCTGATATCAACATGAGGTGATTTATGACCAGAGTCCGTCAGTTTTTCCTTGGGGCCGTAGCGGCGATGCTGCAAACGGCAGCCTGCGTCGCCGCAGACAATCAGGCGCTGCGCGCCGCCCTTCTCGCTACACAGTCCGCCACCGTCGCGCAGACGGCCGCTTGGCCACGCCGCGTGCTGGGAGGTGCCTGATGACCGTTATCATTGCGTTTCTGGGGGGCATGCTCACGCTATTAAGCCCCTGCACGTTGCCCGTTATCCCCTTTTTGTTCGCCAGCATGAAGGGGCAAAAACGCCATCTGGCGGCGCTGCTCGGCGGTATGGTGCTGATGTTTACCGCGCTGTCGCTGCTGGTGACCGTGACCAGCGCGTGGGTCACCCAGATTTCAGCGGCAGGCCGCTGGCTGGCGCTGGCATTTCTCACCGTGGTGGCGCTGTCGCTGATCTCACCACAGATAGCACAGCGGCTAGCGTCGCCGGCAGTCCGTCTCGGTAATCAGGTCAACGACCGCAGCCTACGTCGTCAAGGAGTGCTGTCGGCGCTGCTGGCCGGGATTGCCACCGGCCTGCTTTGGGCACCCTGCGCGGGCCCAGCGCTGGGGGCCATTCTCAGTCTGGAAGTGGTTCAGGGAAACACCGTATCCAGCGGTGTTTTGCTGGCCGCCTATGGCGGCGGCTGCGCCGTTATGCTGGCGCTATTGTGGCTGGGCGGCCAGAGGGTGATGCGCTGGCTGCGCGCCAGAACTACCGTGGTTGAGCTGCTGAAACGGCTGGGCGGGGTCGCTATGCTGGCCTCGGTGATACTTTTTGCTTCGGGCGCCACCAGCGTATTTCAGGGGGCCAATACGCTCTCCCTGCGGCTGGAACAGCATCTGGTGTCGTGGGTTCCCGCCACGCCCGTTAAACTGCAGCCCGTCGCCGACAGCGCCCTGCCGCCACTCACTGGCGGGACCGGGTGGATCAACAGCGCGCCGCTCAGTCACGAGACGCTAAAAGGCAAAGTCGTGCTGGTCGATTTCTGGACTTTTGACTGCATTAACTGCCAGCACACCTTACCGCATGTCCGCGAATGGGCGGAAAAATATCGTCCACAGGGGCTGGAGGTGATTGGCGTACACACGCCGGAGTATCCGCACGAGAAGAATTTGGCCGCGGTAACGGCCGCAGTGAAAAAATGGCGGCTGAGCTACCCGGTGGTCACGGACAATAATTATCAAATATGGCGCGCTTTTGGCAATCAGTACTGGCCAGCCCACTATCTTTTTGATGCGCGCGGTCAGCTTCGCTATACGTTCTTTGGTGAAGGGAATTACAGCGAACAGGAACAGGCCATCGCGCAGTTATTAAAAGAAACGCGTACCTGATTAAAATAAGGGGGCACTCGCCCCCTTATTTATTGTGGAATTAATATGAACTTATTTCTGCGACGGGTCGAATTTCACCGCATCGATGGCCATATCATCAATAACCTGTTTCAATGTATCCAGCGTCAGCTGCGCGTTAGAGTTAGACAGATCTTTGCCTTCACCCTTGCGCACCACTTTAATGACCGGCTTATTGGTGGCGGCGTCAATCAGTTCCGCCTCAAAGTACAGGTTGGTGTTCATCGTACGGTGGCCCGTCGCGGCTTCAGTGCCCGCAACAACCATCGCAATTGGAATCACTTCGTAGAACTGCAACCCTTCTTTGCTGGAGTCAACGGCAGTAATCGCACCGCGGAAGATCAGGCTATGCGGGCCAGCTTTGGTTGCCAACGGTTTGCGCTCGCTGATGGCTTTTTTCAGCTCGGTATTGGTGTAGTTCAGAATATCGGTCAGCGCTTTCTGCCCAACCTGAGTGGTCGGCTTCGGTACCGGATAGTAGGTTACCGGGTTATACACCACGTTGGCATAATTGGCCGGTTTATAGTCCGGAGAGATCCAACGCAGTTCCGTTTTCCCCGAGGCCGTGGTGCTTTCTTTCAGGCCGGAATAGTCTTTTAAAAAGCCGGAGTACTGCTCCGGAGTGGTGGTCTTCGATGCACAGCCCGCTAATGCCAGAGCGCCCACAAGGGCCGCCGCTTTGAAAAACGCTTGAGTACGCATGAGAATAATCCCTGATAAATGCACAGATGCCCGTAAGTTATAGCAAATGAATCAGGAGTTTGTCGCGGCAAAAATGGAGGCTGCTCTCATTATTTATAAAAATGATTCATTATATAACGGGCTTTTGCCCGTTATATAAATAACAATTATAATTCCCTGCGCGCCAGCATCGTCGCGAAGCGTAATTTAATGCGGTTGCCCTTTTCATCAGTACGATGCAATTCGCCGACGTCTTCGTTATATTTCAGCAAATTCCAACCTTTATAATAGTTTTTCAGCTCACCTGTTTTAAAGGCAAACGGGAAGCCAACCGTACAGGGGAAATCATCGGTGTCCATCGCCGCGACAATCAGATTGTAGCCGCCCGGTTTGGTACAGCGCTGCATGTTGTCGATAAGACGCGGAATGGTATTCGCTTCAAGGAACATCATTACCACGGTAGAAAGAATAAAATCATACTCACCGTCAAAGCTAAGCGTATTGAGATCGTGAATAGCCACCTGCAGATTTTCCAGTCCTTCCGCTTCACGAATCGACCGCAGGTTCTGAATGCTCATCGGGTTCTTATCCCACGCCGTTACGTCGTAGCCGTTCGCCGCCAGATAAAGGCTATTGCGCCCGTTACCGCACCCCAGATCGAGGGTTTTCCCCGGCTTAACAATAGTCGCGGCATGCACCACTTCTGAATGGGTTCGGGTCAGGCCGTATTTGTCGGTAAAGTAGTTTTCATCACGAATGGTCATTGTTCATCCTTCGGTTTCATCAGTGTCGACGGTGCAACACGCGTCAAAAGTTTACCCTGAAGCAGCAACAGTAGCGTTTTTACCAGCAGCAGGCCGATCACGATATTCGTGAAAATAAAGAGCGGCAGCGCCAGATGATGGAAGAAGCCGGTTCCGCTGGCATGTCCCAGATGCAGGCCGGTAGAAGCCAGCGCGGAAATACCGAACGAGAAGCTCCAGAACGAGGCATTAAACGCCTGACGCAGATACCAGGGCATCAGACGTAACATAAACAGCAACTGTAATAGCCCGTAGCCGAACAGCATTTTCGCGAACACATCGGCGTGTCCGCCGTTAATGCTCAACCACGCGTTACAGGCGACCAGCGCCGGTGCCAGTTGAATGCCGAGTGAGGTCCGTAACGGCACGGACAACGCGCCGCCGCTGCGCAGGCGTTGCACGATAGCGGGCTCCAGCGTTATCCAGGAAATGACGCCAGCGCCCAGAAAGACCAGTCCGACATCGTTAAACCCCAACGCCCCGCAGGCCATAGCGCTGATAAAATTGTTGGCGACGGTCGGCAGATACAGCCCCGGCGTGGTGGCATCCGCCGGATGCTCGCCGCGCCACAGCCCCGCCGTTTGCCATGCGGCATAGCTCAATTGCAGCACCACGCCGATAATAAACAGCGCCTGCGCCAGCGTTCTCAGCCACGGTGTGACGCCGATGGCGACCAGCATGGTGGTTGCCGGAAACAAGCTCACGAAACTGCTGGCGATGGGGTGACGCATCTCCAGCCAGACGCTGTAGGGAAAACGTATCGCTCGGGTGATAAAGGCCAGCGTCAACAGCCCCCACATCACGATCGCCAATATCACCAGCCCTTCGCCGATCGCCGGGTTCACCGGCCAGATAGTGCTGGCATAACGCCAGGCGAAACCCATGCCAATGGTGCCCAGCACCATCCCAAAATAGCCCGCAGGTAGATTCAATACCCGCTGCCCATCGTTTTTATTATGCATTTTGTTTATTTTATCAAATTTATTTAAGTTGCATTTTAAATGATTCTTTTGGCCGACGCTAGCGCCAAAAGCAGCCCCAGAAAACATCATCCGTTTGACCTGCTGTCGCAAAGGATTTGCTACATTTATTGTATCTATTTAGCTGAGGTTATCATGAAAAAATACCGTCTTAGCGACGCTTCACGCAGCGTTCAGATAGGCGAACCCGGCGCGCGCGAAAGCATCGTGATGCGGCAGATTATCGCCCTGCGGGATTTCGCCGACGTGACAACCGGCACTCTGGGCGGCTGGGTCGATGATGAAAACGCACTGAGCCACGACGGCAACTGCTGGATTTACGATGAAAACAGCCTCGTTTACGCCGGGGCAAAGATAGAGGAAAACGCACGGCTGATAGCCCCCTGTGAAGTGAGTCATCGGGCGATTATCAGCGGCAACGCCCGCGTGCAGGCCAGCCGGATCGGCCAGGGTGCGCGGCTGAGCGGCAATGTCACCGTCGATAAGGCGCGAGTACACGGTTACTGCCACCTGTTTGGCGATGCCCATATCGGCGAGGGCTGCCAGATTGTTGGGGCAAAAGGACTGACCGCCGACAACGAGCGGCTGCTGCAAATCTTCGATCGCGCCCGCCTGACCGACTGCCGGGTCGTACATCAGGCGCAAATTTACGGTGACGCCACGCTCAACCACGCTTTCGTGGAGCATCGAGCAGAGATTTACGACAGCGCGCGCCTGGAGGGGAATGAGGAAAACAATATCTGGGTCTGCGATTGCGCCAAAGTCTACGGCAACGCGCGCATCATCGCCGGGTCGGGTGAAGATGCAATTCCAACGCTACGCTACAGCTCACAGGTGGCGGAGAACGCGGTCATTGAGGGCAACTGCGTGCTGAAACACCACGTACTGGTTGGCGGCAACGCCCGGCTTCGCGGCGGGCCCATTCTGCTTGACGACCACGTGCTGATTCAGGGTGATGCGCGTGTCGAAGGCGATGTGCTGATCGAGTATCACATCGATATTACCGACGACGTGGTTGTAGAAGCCTTGCCCGGCGAAGCAATTCACCTACGCGGGCGCAAGGCCATTACCGGAACGCAGCGGATTACGCGTACTCCGCTATTTGGCGCGCTATGACCGCGTGTTATCGATGATGCGCGCGTAAATATTTTGGTCGTAGAACACGCCATTCAGAAACTCAGCCTGCCGCAAGCAACCTTCCAGCTGAAAACCATTACGTTGCGCCACTTGATTGCTGCGCAGGTTGTCCACCCGACACTTAATCACGAAGCGGCGAATTTCCCCCAGTTCAACGTAATAGCGGATAAACGCCTGCAGCGAGGCGGATAAAATCCCCTTGCTCTGCGCGGCCTCGTCCAACCAGTAGCCGATATAGCCCGTTTTGTTGGACGGTTCGATCTGGTTAAATGAGAGCACGCCCGCCATTTTCCCCTCGACAAAAATCAGGAACATTTTGGCAATGCCGCGCTGGTGCAGCATCATATTGCCCTGCACATTCTGGCGGGTGTCCTGTTCGCTTTTGACAAACTGCGGCCAGTTGAGCGTTTGCTGTAGCCAGTCGCGATTACGCACGACCATCTGATGCAGCTCGGAAACGTGCGACTCATTAACAGCCTCAAGGGTAATGGCGTCGGAGACGACGATCGTTTCAATGCGGGTCATATACAGGCTCTCGATCAAAAGGAAAACCCGGCGTCGCGCAGCTTGGCCGGGTTTCAACTAGGTTATTTCATAATACGGTCGTCAACGTACTGACGTTTATCCGGCGCTGGCGGGAAGTACTGATACAGCCAGGTTTCGCTGATGGCGTCACCGCGACAGCGCAGGAACAGACGCATATCCACCGGGTCGGTGGAATCTGACGTAGGATACCAATCGAACAAGATACGGTAGCCGTCAAACGGTTCAACGTAGAGAATTTCGATCTGCTTCGCTTCCCCGCTGGAAAGCGTAATCACCGGTTCAATGCCCTTCGGTGCAGCCGCTTTCAAATCACCGCCGACAAAGTCGATAGCAAAACGGCGGGACCATTTGTCCGGATAATGCTCGCCCGATGCCCAGCCTTCCGGGAAGCTGCCCATCCCGGTGCGAGTTGCCAGTACGCGGGCTAACGGCGAACGGACCGGCGGCATCGCGCTCCAGTACAAGCGATAGCTAAAGTTCAGCTGGTCGCCCGCTTTCATCGGTTTTTCCGGCTGCCAGAAGCAAACGATGTTATCCAGCGTTTCGCCGGTCGTCGGGATCTCCATCAGGCTTACCGCCCCTTTGCCCCACTGATTGCGCGGCTCTACCCACAGGCTTGGGCGCTTATTGTACCAGCCCATCACGTCGTGATAGTGGGTGAAATCACGGTCCAGCTGCAGCAGACCAAAGCCTTTCGGGTTCTTATCCTGATAGGCATTGAACTGCAGCTTTTGCGGGTTGTTCAGCGGACGGCAGACCCATTCGCCGTTGCCGAGCCACATCGCCAGACGATCGGAGTCGTGGATCTGCGGGTGAATGGTGTCGCAGACGCGGCGCTCGTTGTTGCCGCAGCTGAACATACTGGTCATCGGCGCGATACCCAGCTGTTTGATATCTTTGCGCGCATAGATATGGTTTTCCACATCCATAATCACCTGCGCCTTCTCGCAGTGCACCACGAATTTATAGGCACCGGTCACGCTGGCGCTATCGAGCAGCGCGTAAACCGTAAAGGTGGTGTCGCCCGGTTTAGCCGTTTCAAACCAGAAGGAGGTAAAGTCCGGGAACTCTTCGAGTGAGTCGGTATAGGTGTCAATCGCCAGACCGCGTGCAGACAGGCCGTACTGATAGGTGCTGTCGACCGCGCGGAAGTAGCTCGCACCCAGGAAGGAGACGATGTCGCGACGCGCCAGTTCTGGTGCCTTAAATGCGCGGAACCCCGCAAAACCGAGGTCGGTCTGCCCTTCCAGCTGTTTCGTATCCACGCCAGCATCGTTGTACTGGAACAGCTCCGGGCGGAAGTGGATTTCACGCGCCTGCTGGCTGGCCGGGTCGAGTGAGAACATACGCACGCGGCGGCGGAACCCCATGCCAACGTGGAAGAACTGAATATCCAGCTGGCGATCTTTCACGTTATTCCACAGGGAGTGCGCCGCATCGTACTGGATGCTGTTGTAAGCCTGTGGCGTCAGATTTGCCAGCGTCTCCGGCAGCGCGCGCGGCGCGCCGCTCCACGGCTGACGTGAGAGATCGTGAGCCATTGATTGCAGCACGCCAAAGTCAAAGCGACGGGTCTGGCCGTCGGCAATGTCAGACTCCTGCGCCAGCGCGGCCTGGGAGAAAAGCGATGCAAAACCGGAAGTCCCGCACACGGCGGCAACAGCCATTGAAGATTTTAGAAAGTGTCTGCGATTCATGCCTGGCAAAGCGTCCTTTTTATAGTCGGAATGCTGCAAAAAAATAACGGCGATACTATCGCCCACTCTAGACAAAATTGACTGATAATCCAATTGGTAGCGCAAGAAAATCTGCTAATCCAGGCTCACATGGTGTTTCATCACGCGTTTAAACAGCGCCAGCCGCGCGCGCATAAAACGGTTTTCCACACGGAAGCCAACGTGCTTATGTAGCCCAATACGCAGCAATCGGTCACGGCCACGTACCGAGGCCGGCCAACGTACGGGGCCCGTCAGAATCGTATGCTCCGCGCTGGCATGACGCGCGAAGTTCACCCAGTAATCGGCCACCTGGGCGGCAAAGGCTAAATCGCGCGGCGTGACATAGTCGCAGGATGGCGGTATGTGTCCCAGCGTATCGAAAACATAAGGCACTTCATTGCCATGCCACGCGCCGTGAGGATAGGTGTCGTGTTCCGCTTCGGCAACGTAGTCGAACCAATAGCGCCAACACGGTTGGTTCAACCGCTGCTGCGCCTGCATCACCACGTAGCCGAGCGTGGTAAACGCCATGTCGCGGCACACCTGACGCCCCAACTCCTCATCGCCCTTCACGCCGGGATAGAGCAGTTTGATTAATCCCAGTCCCAGGCGGCGCTCGCGGCGTAGCTTCCGGATTTCTCCGGCCAAATCGACGCCAAAGACAGCCATGACGCTCGCTTCGTCACTGTTGGAACCCACGAGTACCGGCATGGGATGCTGCTTTGCGGCGAAAAAAACATCCAGCATCGGCTGTGGCAATACCGCATCACCGACAATCGGCGCCGGCCCCAGGTTATGCGGAGCAGTCAACGACCAGAATGCATCAGCCGGGATTTCACGCAGACTTTGCGCAGACGCGTCGGGAAGATTGAAGTGTTCAGCTAACCGTTCGCCGCGGGCCAGTGCCGTTTCACGCGGCATATCCGGCAGCGTATAGCCGCTCTGGATAATGGCTTTATGGAACAGTCCTTTCGCCTTAGGTGAAGCCATCAGTGATAGCACGCTGCGCGCGCCTGCTGATTCACCAAACAACGTGACGTTGTCACGATCCCCACCAAAGGCAGCGATATTGTCCTGCACCCAGCGTAGCGCTGCGATTTGGTCCATCAGGCCAAAGTTATACAGCCGTTCGCCCTCTTCTTCTTCCAGCGCCGGATGGGCGAAAAAGCCCAAATGGCCCAGGCGATAGTTGAGCGTCACCACCACCACGCCACGCCGTGCCAGCGCCTTGCCGTCGTACGGCGGCAGCCCACCCGCGCCAATCGTAAAACCCCCGCCGTGCAGCCAGACCATCACCGGCAACGGCGCATGACGTTCGGCGGGTGCCCAGACGTTGAGATAAAGGCAATCTTCTGAGAAGAGACCCGGATCGCCGCCGCCAAGCTCCTGGCAGTATTCACTGTTTTGCCAACTGGAAGCAGAAAAGGTCTCAGCGGGGCGAATGCCCTGCCACGGTATGACTGGCTGCGGCGCGCGCCAGCGCAGGGGGCCAACCGGCGGTGCGGCATAGGGAATGCCGCACCACAGATGGATATCCTCATCCACTCGTCCTGACAACGACCCTTGTAAGGTCTCTACGCGCGTTGAGGCATTCTGCATCGGTGTTCATCCTTTTTTGTTGATTCCTATGCAGATTAACCGTTTCAGAGCAAACCGCAACGGCGTTTGCTACGCACCTCCGCGTCTTCATAGAGCCTGAACTCATCCAGGACTGGCCGTCCCAGGGCGGCTTCAAAGGCACTGCGGCTGGCATTGCCATGGCTGCGCGTCTGCGCATCGCCGCCCAGATTCGACTGGAAAATCCCGGCAGCGCTCACCGGCAGAAAATCTTCATAGGTGATGGGCTGCGCGGTTATCCAGCCGCGTTCAATAAACGGTTGCGGGTCGTCACCCGGACGAATCGCCTGTCGGTGCGCATCGCCACTCGGCGTCAAGCGATAGCGGAACCAGGCCAACCCCTGCTGACGCAGGAGGAATTCGCTATCGGGAAAGGCTTTAAACACCTCTTGCAGATGCTGCTGATGAGTGAGGTTATCTTTTCCCACGCCCGCTTCGCTCAACAACCGGTCGTATAGCGCTCGCCCTTTCGGCGTTAAAGCCACCCCGCGCTGCTCAATTTCACCAAAACGCGCGGTATGCGTGCCGCTGGCATCGCCGGCAAATGCCACCGGCTCTTCCAACGCCTTAAAGCTGGTCTGCCGCAGCACTAGCGGTACCGCACGTCGCGGCGGCCCTTCAATCACCGCCTTCGGCTCAATGCCATATTCGGCCATCAGCGACTGCACTTGATCGATATCCAGCGTGCGCGGCGTCAGGTGGTTAATATGACAACCGGGGAAGCAAACCACGTCGGCAATCAGCCGATGCTGGCGGTTCAGCGCCTCGTAGGTAGCTTTGTCTACCGTGGTATGCCGGTGCCAGCGGAAGGTCTCCAGCGCTTCATGAACAAACTCCTTGGCCTGCTCGGCGTTGAAACCGTTCTGCTCATCATGAAGATTCATCAGCGCTCGACAGCGCGGGGTGAAAATATCGCGCCGGGCGAGAATTTTCGCCGCCTTTTCGCGCAGCGCGGGATCGTCGATCAGCTCCAGACGCAGTAGCGAGGTGAAGATGCGGAAGGGATTGCGTTGTAACGCGGCATCATCCACGGGTCGAAACGCGGTGGAGTGAACCGGCACGCCAGCGACCGACAGATCGTAATACCCGACCGGCTGCATCCCCATAATGGCAAACATGCGACATAGCGTCGCCAGTTCTTCAGCCGTTCCCACCCGTATGGCGCCATGACGCTCAACGTTCAGACGCGCCAGCTCATCGGCGTTCGCCAGCTGTTCATGCAGGCGTGCATTATTTTCCAGTACCGCCAGATTTACATCAGCGACAAGCGCTAACAACGTGCCATATTGCGGGACTTCCTGCTGGTACATTGCCGACATTGCTTGTGAAAACTCTTCCCGAATATCATCTGCTGATAGGGTGTGCGCCATGTTGTTCCATCTCCTGTGCCTATATTTGCAGTGTAGGTAAGCACATGAGGCTATGCGGTAAGAATTTACAAAGTGTGATCCCGGCGACTGAGTTGATTTCACAGTGAATCCCGGCATTTACATAACCACAGGTTATTTAAAACACACCTTAAATTCACTATTAATTAACAATGCATTTACACACACTGTGTGAGGCAATAATAAAATACCCTACACGGAGCCACCTATGAGCACAAAATGGTCACCGCAAGAAGTGATTCACCGGGATTACA
>PPYF01525054.1_pt1 | contig 45792 bp, 24 predicted proteins | sample 1559871 | NCBI WGS metagenome assembly PPYF01 (sample SAMN08240021, study PRJNA423297) | Human gut metagenome, whole genome shotgun sequencing project.
CTTTTTCTTTCGTCTTGATACGAAAGAAAAAGAACCAAAAAGAAAGAATCAAGGCTGCGTTTTTTCAGCTACTCCGGTGATTTCTCCAGCTAAAGGGCAGAAACTCGCTACGCTCAAACAGCCTGCCCTTCTTAACGCTGAAGAAAACACCTGCGCTTGACGCTGAAAAAACGAGGCCGGGAAACCATGCGGGGTGTTCGCTGCGGACACTGAGATGATTATCGGGATTCAATTATAATTCCACCACCTAGTAGTAAACCGTCTTTATAGAATGCGGCGGCTTGTCCAGGCGCAATGGCGGTTAAGGGTTCATGAAGTTGTACATGGAGCTGGTTGTCAGGCATAATAGTAATCGTGCAGTGGTTTTCTTGTTTGCGGTATCGTATCTTCACGATAATATCAGAATGTCCCAAGATACGTTCGCGGTTCACGATGTTCCAGTCTTTCAACCACATTTCTGTTTTTTCTAAGGCAGAGAGGGAGGATAATACCACTTCATTCTTCTCTGTATTTATCTCTTTTACAAAAACAGGGCGGTTCAGATGAATGCCTAGTCCACGTCTTTGACCAATGGTGTAGAAGGGATATCCTTCATGCCAGGCTATAAAATTTCCCTTTTCATCGACAAATCTTCCTCGTCTGACTATTTCGGTCCACGGCTGACCATTTCTGACCAGTGTCTGACCATTTCTGACTAACCAGTTTTTCAGGAAGCTTCGATAGTCCATCGGGCAGAAACAAACTCCTATACTATCCTTTTTGGTAGCAACTTTCTGGAAGCCACGTTCGGCAGCCCAGGTACGGGCTTCAACTTTCGTAATCTCTCCCATTGGCAGAAGAATTCTGCTAAGTATATCTTGCTTCAAGCCCCATAGAAAAAAGGATTGGTCTTTGTCCGGGTCAACGGCGTGCGTAATATAGTAAGTATCCGCCAGCTTTATTTTTTGGACATAGTGACCGGTAGCGATGTAAAAGATGCCCATCTCATCAGCTATTTTGGCAAGAAAAGGCCACTTTAGATAGTTATTGCACAACGTACAAGGTACTGGAGTATGGCCTGCCATATACTCATGCACAAAATATTCGATGATTTGCTCATTGAATATCTCACGGGCGTCATATGTTATATGCCGGATACCGAGTCGTTTTGCCAGATTACGTGCATCTTCCAGATATTCGGTCGAGTCGTTCAGTTCATAAAAACGGAAAGTGACTCCGGTTACTTCATAACCGGCTTCCAGCAGTCGCATGGCGGCTACAGAGCTATCCGTTCCACCACTCATACCTAACAATACTCGTTTGTTTTCTTCTATCATGCTACAAAATTAAGGATTTTCCCGTATCTTTGTCAGTTAAAGCCTAAAGAGAATGAAAGAGAAAATAACTAATGGACAAGTCATCATCGTTTTCACAGAACATCCGGTATTCGGCATATTGCTGATTCCTTACATAGCGGAAAGACTGAGTGATGACACGTTGCAATTAGTGGAACAGGCTTTTCATGCTTCTCCCGAAGCTATGGAACGGATGAGTGAGGCGGAAAGACAGGCCATTGATATTGCCTCTCATTATACAGAGAAATATCTGATGAGCAATTACTCCCGTGAAAAGACCGTTTCGCGTTTTCTACATAAGTTATCTGAGGATCCCGAACGGATCAAAAATAATATTCGCCCGTTTATTGAGAAGAAGTTGCAGGAGATGCTGATGTTGATACGTGAAAGTGGACTACCTTTTTACCAAAAACAGGCTGGTAGTAAGGTTCTATATGCTCATCATGCTTATCGGGTGCATGTTGATGATGTTGAGATTCGTGTAATCTTCCATGCCGACAGCAAAACATTTCGTTATCAGTTACAATGTTACGATAGAGGACAGCCATTCTCTTTGATCGAACTAAAGCCCGTTACCGTACTGACTTCCTCGCCCGCAATTCTGCTATTGGGTATGGAATTATATTTCTTTCCGCACATTGAGAGTACGAGAGTCTTGCCTTTTACGAAGAAAAAATCAATTAGTGTGAATGCTTCCCAAATTGAGAAGTATATAGATAACATTGTGATTCCAATTGCACGCTATCATGAGATTGAAACTCACGGGCTGAATATTATTGAAGAGGAATGTAGCTGCGAGGCATTATTATCTCTTGACACTATTCACAACGAGCAGGTGCTACAACTTAGTTTTCGTTATGGAGACCAGATATTTACACCGGATAGTGCCACTGAAATGAAGAAAATCGTTTATCGGAAAGAGTCCGGTGGTGTTTTCTTCTTCCGGCGCAACGTTATCGAAGAAGAGAAAGCAATTCAACTTTTAATGCAGGCCGGATTACAACTATTTGATTCTTCTTTCAAGCTATCGCCCGAAGCTACGGAAAAAACGATTGGGGAATGGATTAACAATCACCGGGAAATGTTACAGCTTTCATTTCAACTTATCAGCAGTATGGGAAATATGCCTTATTGCCTGGATGAGATACGTATCGAACAAAGCTGTGACGATGAAGTCGATTGGTTTGAATTGCATATCACGGTGGTTATAGGCACATTACGTATTCCTTTTTCCCGTTTTCGCAAGCATATCCTGGAAGAAAAAAGAGAATATCAGTTGCCCGACGGCCGTATGATTCTCCTGCCCGAAGAATGGTTCAGCAAATATGTGAATCTATTGGAAATGGGGATACAGACGGAAAAAGGAATCCGTGTGAGACGCACGCTCTTAGGTGCTGTACAGATAGCTTTAGGAGAAAATGCGCTCAAACAGTTTCCGTCTCAAAAGCACATACACAACATTGCCGTGCCTAAAGCGCTCAAGGCAACATTGCGTCCTTACCAACAGAAAGGGTTCTCATGGATGGTACATCTGCACAAATTAGGGTTTGGCGCATGCCTGGCAGATGATATGGGACTTGGAAAAACACTGCAAACCCTTACTTTACTGCAATACATATATAAGCCGTATGGGCCTAAGCAGGCTGCTACCCTGATTGTCGTCCCTACATCGCTACTTCACAACTGGCGACGGGAAACCAAACGCTTCACCGTACTTTCAATGGCAGAATACAATAATACTGTATCCATACCCAAAGAGCATCCGGAGAAATTTTTCGATCAGTTTCATTTGGTTATTACTACGTATGGGATGATGCGGAACAATATCAATATACTCTCGTCTTACAATTTCGAATACATCGTACTCGACGAGAGCCAAAATATCAAGAATAGTGATTCACTCACTTTCCGTTCGACTACCCAGTTGCGAAGTAATCACCGGCTTGTGCTGACTGGTACTCCGATCGAGAACTCCCTCAAAGACTTATGGGCACAATTCCACTTCATACAACCAGACTTACTGGGTACGGAGAGTGACTTCCAAAGACAATTCATGATTCCGCTCCGACAGGGAAACACCCGTGTAGAGACACAGTTACAACAACTGACCGCCCCGTTTATCCTTCGCAGAAGCAAGAAAGAAGTTGCTCCGGAACTTCCCGCACTTACCGAGGAAACAATTTACTGCGACATGACTGAAGAACAAAACACCTTGTATGAGCAAGAGAAGAATAGTCTGCGCAATACCTTGCTTCAACATCCACAAAGTACGGACAGGTTCCATTCGTTCAGTGTCTTGAACGGGATTCTACGTTTACGCCAACTAGCGTGTCATCCACAGCTTATCTTACCTGACTTCATCGGGCTGGCCGGAAAAACGACACAGATAATCGAAACATTCGATACACTACGAAGCGAGGGTCATAAGGTTTTGATTTTCTCGTCATTCGTCAAGCACCTGGAAGTTCTGGCCGAAGCCTTTCAGGAACGTGGTTGGAAATATGCGCTGTTGACAGGAGCGACAAACAACCGCCCTTCCGAAATCGCCCATTTCACCGAACAAAAGGACGTACAAGCCTTTCTTATTTCCCTGAAAGCTGGTGGTGTGGGGCTCAATCTCACTCAGGCGGATTATGTATTTATCATTGACCCTTGGTGGAATCCTGCCGCCGAATCCCAAGCCATCGCCCGTGCCCATCGTATCGGTCAGGATAAGCAAGTGATTGCTTACCGTTTCATTACTCAAAACAGCATAGAGGAAAAGATTCTCTACCTGCAAGACGAGAAACGGAAACTGGCGGAAACGTTTGTCACAGAGAGCGAGGTATTGCCGGCGTTGAGCAATGAACAGTGGGTAGACTTGCTAAAATAACAGCTTACTTCCTCTGAAATCTTGCTGAAATACTTTTTTAGTCTATCTTTGCATTCAAAATGACACTGCATGAAATACAAACTTATCGTGCTCGATCTTGACGGCACACTTACCAACTCTAAAAAAGTAATCACTCCCCGCAACAGGGAAACACTGATACGTGTACAAGAACAAGGTGTCCGCCTGGTACTGGCTTCCGGACGACCGACTTATGGTATTGTACCGCTGGCCAACGAATTGCGCATGAATGAATTCGGCGGATTCATCCTGTCCTACAACGGCGGGGAAATCATCAACTGGGAAACACAGGAAATGATTTACGAGAATGTACTTCCGAATGATGTAGTTCCTGTACTTTATGAATGTGCGCGCACTCACCATCTAAGCATATTAACCTACGACGGAGCAGAGATTGTAACTGAGAACTCCCAAGACCTGTATGTACAAAAAGAAGCTTTCCTGAATAAAATGGCAGTCCGGGAAACAAACGACTTCTTGACGGACATCACGCTTCCCGTAGCCAAATGCCTGATTGTGGGAGATGCCGACAAGCTCATCCCCCTGGAAGCCGAACTCTCTCTCCGGTTGCAAGGACGTATTAATGTATTCCGCTCTGAGCCCTATTTTCTCGAACTAGTCCCGCAGGGAATTGACAAAGCTCTGTCTCTTGCCGTTTTATTAAAGGAGACAGGAGTAGAACGCGAAGAAGTCATAGCAATAGGCGATGGTTACAATGATTTGTCGATGATAAAATTTGCCGGACTAGGCATTGCCATGGGCAATGCACAGGAACCGGTGAAGAAAGCGGCGGATTATATCACTCTAAGCAATGAAGAAGACGGCGTAGCCGAAGCAATCCATAAATTTCTGCCTGCGGAGCTTTAGTTTCAACCCGCTTTGAAACTTTTTGTTTCCCGGTGTGAAACGAAGTGTTTCTCGGTGAGAAACCAACCGTTTCACACCGAGAAACACTTCGTTCCAATAAGAGAAAATAAATTGAAACTATAAATGAACCTATTAAAGATAGGGCGCATATTCAGATTTTATACTAACTTTGCGGTTCCAATAGAACAAATATAAAATGTTATGGAACATCAACTTACCATTTACAACACGTTAGATAGAAAGAAAGAGTTATTCGTACCGCTCCACGAACCTCATGTAGGTATGTATGTGTGCGGACCGACTGTTTACGGTGATGCTCATTTGGGACATGCCCGTCCGTCCATTACATTCGACGTACTCTTCCGCTATCTCACCCATCTAGGATATAAAGTACGTTATGTACGCAATATTACTGACGTAGGTCATTTGGAACATGATGCCGACGAAGGAGAAGATAAAATCGCCAAGAAAGCCCGCCTGGAAGAACTGGAGCCGATGGAAGTAGTTCAGTATTACCTGAACCGCTACCACAAAGCAATGGAAGCACTCAACGTGCTTTCCCCCAGCATCGAGCCGCATGCTTCGGGCCATATCATCGAACAAATCCAACTGGTACAGAAGATTCTGGACGCCGGATACGCTTACGAAAGCGAAGGTTCCGTCTACTTCGATGTTGCCAAATACAATAAAGACTATCACTACGGAAAATTGTCCGGACGCAATCTGGATGACGTATTGAATACCACCCGCGACCTCGACGGACAAAGCGAAAAGCACAATCCTGCCGACTTTGCCCTCTGGAAAAAGGCACAACCGGAACATATCATGCGCTGGCCGTCTCCCTGGAGTGACGGTTTCCCCGGATGGCATGCCGAATGTACCGCTATGGGACGTAAGTATCTTGGCGAGCATTTCGACATTCACGGTGGTGGAATGGACTTGATTTTCCCTCACCACGAATGTGAAATCGCACAGTCGGTAGCTTCGCAAGGCGACGATATGGTTCATTACTGGATGCACAACAATATGATTACCATCAACGGAACGAAGATGGGCAAATCACTTGGCAATTTCATTACGCTGGACGAGTTCTTCAACGGTACTCATAAGTTATTGGCACAAGCCTATACTCCGATGACTATCCGTTTCTTCATCCTGCAAGCACATTACCGCAGTACGGTCGATTTCAGCAATGAAGCGCTGCAAGCATCGGAAAAGGGCCTGCAACGCCTGATGGAAGCCATTGACGCATTGGAAAAGATAACTCCTGCAGCAGCAACTTCAGAAGGTATCAATGTAAAAGAACTGCGTGCCAAATGCTACGAGGCAATGAATGATGACCTGAATACTCCTATTGTCATCGCACAACTTTTTGAAGGTGCCCGTATCATTAACAATATCATCGCCGGAAATGCTACTATTTCCGCTGAAGACTTGAAAGAGCTGAAAGAAACATTCCACCTGTTCAGTTTCGACATCATGGGACTGAAAGAGGAAAAAGGTTCTTCCGACGGTCGTGAGGCAGCTTACGGCAAAGTAGTAGATATGTTGCTGGAACAACGTATGAAAGCAAAAGCCAATAAAGACTGGGCTACTTCCGATGAAATCCGTAATACATTGACTGCGCTCGGATTCGAGGTAAAAGATACAAAGGACGGTTTCGAGTGGAGATTGAATAAATAGAATGAGAAACAACGCACCTCACAGTACAAACTAAAAATAAAGAAGACCGGCTCACCACGAACCGGTCTTCTCTTTTTTCATAGAAACATACAGTAAACTAATACCCTTTTTAATAAGTTCTCTTTTATATTCACTAATCACTTTTTATGCATGAGTATTTCAACAGGTTGCCCATGTTGGCAGGTTACCGTTAATACAGTATTCTCTCCCTGTTGCTCCACCTGAACATTATCCATCGGAGTCGTCAATGTCCAGTGTCCCTTCAGGCGTATCTCCTTACGGATAGGACGGCTCGGTTCCTTCGTTGTATAAGCCTTCTCTTTGATATTCAGATTAGGGTCACATACACTCAGACGGATACCTTTATCAGATTCCCTCATATACATTACCATCGTTTCCGCAGGAATAGCGGAAATCAGTTTGTCACCGTCGGGTTGGTAAGTTTCAAAAGCGGCGTATGCCGTAATCCCTGTTTTTTTATCATAAACCACATGGGCTGTCTGATTGCGTTGCAAGACCTCATATGCCGGAGTTTTACGCACTTCATCCAAATCAGTAGCAGAGGGTTGTATCAACACCACATATTCATACGTTCCATCCTTTGGAGCTTTGCCATGCTCAATCCAGGCCGAGGAGAACTTTCCCTTAGTCACCGCACGGGTCTTTTCATGGCGTGATTCCTGTTCCGCAACCTGCGAGCGAACGATTCCGTCCACGACATGATAATAATTATCATAGCCGTCATGCAACCAATAGCTATCCTCTCCTACTTTAGAATCCATTCCATTGTATTTGGTCTGGAAAAGGGTCGTTTCCGTCGGATAATCCGCGTTACTGTTTGTTATGCCTGTTCCCAGACAAATCATCCGGTTATCAAAGCAGAATACAGATTTACGGGCAACAAAATCAGGGGTAAAGTTCTCCAGATTACGCTCCATTAACTTCATGGCAAACATACCATTCTGACCTTCCAAAGAACTGCTGCCTGAGAAGTTTTCTTTAGAATGAGCCATTGTAGTACCTTTCAACGGACTGTCCAGCAACTCGAAAGGCAAATGAATGGTCGTTGTGCCCGGCAAGCGGTTCCAATCCCATCCTTCCTGTACAAAACCGCTGCCGGCACGGGAAACAGGATTTCCCTTGCCCATAATCTGTACCGAGCCATAACTTTGGTAACGCCCGTAACGGTTATCTTTAGTATAGATTTCAGCTCCCCAGACATCCGTAGTATATCCCTTCAACGTCACCATCCAATCCGCACGGCGGAAAATACCTGCCGAACCATAATTATAAACAAAGAATCCTTCCGGAGCCTGCGCAGGCTTGATACCTTCTTTCTTAAAGAAACGCGCATTCGGAGTATCCCTGTCACGCACCAATCGCAGATAATCTGCCGCCAGACCGTAGTCGAACAAGTTTCCCTGACCGGATAAGTCACCAGCCAAAGCTATATTGGCAAATGCTTCCACATCATCACTTCCCATTTTTCCACCGAAAGGATGCCGTCCGCTGATACCAATCCCCCATTCATAAAGGTTGCAGTAATTGCGCATGGCGATGAATGCGGATTTTATATGTTGACGGGCTTCTTCTGTCAGTTCAAACCCCGTATTGTTTGTAAAAGCAATGAACTGCCCTATCACAGCCAATACTCCAGTCGTATAAGCCGGATAGAAACCACCATGATGGAAAGTAGTGCCATCAATCTTAATGCCACCAATTGTTCCCGGTGAATAGTGCAAAGAAGAAGAAACCCAACGAGACAGACCACCCAAAGCCTGCGCCTGTTCTCTTGGGTCTGTGAACATCATGGCAGAAATAAATCTCGCCATTAAGAGGGTATGCCAGGTATCCAGCATCTCATCCCGCTCCAAAGGACACGGTTGACGGGTTTCCTGCAAAGCAGACCAGAAACGTAACGTAGACAGGTAAGCATCCCGATGAGGATGTTTATAAATTTCCTCCCGCATCAACCACGCTGTTGTGTATATCTTACGTACCTGATAGCCGTAGTGATGATTGGTTCCCATACCGCTGCCAAAGGCAAAGCCTTGGTCAATAGCATAGTCGAACACCGTGAAATAGTTTTTCTTTGACGTCTCATCCCGATTACAATAAACGTCGTACGCAAAGCCGGAAAGCATTGTTTCAATATCATTCCATGACATTTCTCCTATCTTCTTGTTCTGTTCGTCGGGAGTGACTATAGGAGTTCCTGTAAACCCTGTGCCTGCTGCTGACGGACGGATATCCGCCTTTTCAAAAGTCTTGTAGGCAGCGTCAACTTGCTTTTTGGGGGCTTTCTTCACTTCCAGAAAATCTGTCAGGCGTTGCTCGATGGTTTTCAGTTCTTTCTCCTGTCGGGCAGTCAGTTTGGACGCTATCGGAGCGTCATACGACAATTGTTCCCACTTCCACACCAGGCACCAATGCCAGAGGTCACGGTTAGCCAACCCATTATTGGCAGGCAACTGCTGGTCCGGCGTTGTACGAAGATTCATTTTCTTTTCCGGAAAAATCAAACGATCAAGAAAGATACGTCCTTTCCGTTTGGGAGCAACCAGCCTGTAAGCAACTATATCCTTATCTTTCTTGTCGCCTTTCATATACTCGAAAGAAATCCAGCAAGCCCGCCATCCGGCTGCTTGCAGACGATAAGAGAACCAATAAGACACCTCTCCCGCCTTATTCAGAAATTCAAAGCGGATAGAGTCCTGTTGCGGCTTCTCGTTGTATATCCACAAGGTTATGCCATACTGCCTCTCCTGCTTTCCTTCCAATGATAAGGGAGTGACCTGTACATCCAACGTTGAACCGGATTGAAAACTCCACTCCAAACTACTCTTGCCTTCCTTATAAAAAAGAGAAGAGACTCTCAGTTCCCCTTTCCCGGAAGTCTTAAACGTTTCGGGCACTTCACTGTCCTCAAATCCTATGAGTTGCGCGAAAGCCGAAGAAGCTGTTGCAAACAGAAACAGCAGTATAAAATAAATATCTTTCTTCATTGTATCATTATTAAGTAATCAAGCCGTAACCAGCTACTGATTAATAAGGAATTCTGTCCGACAGAATCTTTTCCGCGTACCAAGGGTCGTTAATTTCCTTCAGCATAGTTCCCATTTCACGATAGAGTTGCTCCACGACTTCCTTATTTTCTTCCAAAGGCAGGTTGTGTAACTGATAAGGATCATTCAAGTCATCAAACAGAAGGCTCTTCTTTAGCTGCTTCGTATTGCGGTCGATATATAAAGCTAATGTATATTGTGCCGTCTTAATACCTCTCGAAGAAGGGAAATAAGTCTGTACCAATCCGTTTTCATCCTTTTCACCGTCCAGATTCTGGATATACAGCGCACCCGTCGGGCGGACAATTTCCGCCTTTTCATCGAAGAAAAGAGGAGCGAAGTTACGACCTTGCACTTCTGCCGGAATAGAATCACCCAATCCGCACAAGCCTAACACAGTAGGCATAATATCCGGTGATGAAAGCAGCAAGTCATCTACTCCCGGTTGGATCTTGCCCGGGAAACGCACGATAAACGGAATATTCATTGATTCTGAGTAAGGCGAGTTCTTCGGGTCTTCGGTACGCTGGCTGCACATCGTTTCGCCATGATCGGAAGCAAAGATAACAACTGTATTCTTATCCAGTCCCATATCCTTCAACGTCTCCAAAATCTGACCGAAAGCACGGTCAACTCCTGTCACAGAAGCAAAATAGTAACGGGCAGATTCTGCCTTTTTCATCTTCAGGTCTACGTTCGGACGAACCAGCAGGCTATCCAAAGGTTTATCCTTGTAAAGGTTGAAATCCTGTTCTTCACAGTCGTCCAAAGAACGATACGGGCTATGAGGCGGGTTCATGCCTACCATTATAAAGAAAGGTTTCTTTGTATCGCGCACGTTACCTTCATTTTTCAAATATGAAACCACCTTGCCCGATTCATGCAAAGGTGACCATTCTTTCGGGTCGTGTCTCTTGCCGTCCGTATCCCAATAGTGAGGATTCTTATGCTCATCAAACGTACCGTAAGAATACCAGTAGTTAAATCCGTGACGACGCTCTTTCGGAGTATAGGCATCCCATGCCGGACGTTTGGATTCTACATATTGTCCCGGGTGTTCGGGGTCGTTCGGGGTCGGAAAATCGGCATGAAGTTTTCCGAAATAAGCACAGTCATAACCGGCTTTACTGAACACATCACCGATACATTCAGCGTCCTCGCGCAAAGAACTGATAGGACGCGTAGAATTACAGTTCAAAGGCACGCCGCTCCGGTTGGGATACATGCCGGTCAATAACATTCCACGATGAGGACTACTCAGCGGGCAGTTGCTCTGTGCAGAAGACAACACCATGGATTCGCGGGCAAATGCATCCAGATTGGGGGTATGAACAGGATCGCCCTGAAAATTTACTTTATCCCGGAATCCGTCCTGACTCCAGAATCCCATTGCCTGGTTACGGTATTGGTCGGGAAATACATAGATAATATTCGGATGTTCAGCTTGTTCCGCAACTTGCTTCGGGGCTTTGCAACCCTGTGCTGCAAACAAAGTCAGACCACCTACCAGAAGGTTTATAGGTTTGTTCATGATAATGATAGTTAACGATAAACGGGTTATAATAAAGATGATAAACAAATGAACGGTGAACGATGGACAAGCTATATACAGAAGCCTATGTTCATCATTTACCGTTCACTGTACATATCAATGAGATTTATTTCTTTTCGAGGTCTCTTTTGCGCATCAGCGCTTCCAGGAAGTAATAGTCGGCATAGTTCAGAGGAACATCTATTTCCTGACCGTGAGGAATACTGCCCACCGAGTGCATCAGGATAAAATTGCCGTTAGTACCCACCTCCGCACGATAAGCGGGCGAACCCAGACTTACCATAATCTTATCAGCAGTTTCCTTGTACTGGTTGCCCGGCAGATAACCATCCAATTCGTAGAGAGCAGAAGCTGTACAAGCCGCAGCGGAAGCGTCACGAGGTTCATTCGGAATATTCGGTGCATCATAATCCCAGTAAGGAACGAGGTCTTCCGGCAAGTTCTTGTTGTTAAAGATAAAATTATATATCTTTTGAGCCTGGTCGAGATATTTCTTGTCTTTCGTATAGCGATAGCAAGTAGTATATCCGTAAAGAGCCCAAGCTTGTCCGCGAGCCCAAGCCGATTCATCAGCATATCCCTGTGCAGTTTGTCTCTTGCGCACTTCACCGGTTTCGGGATCGTAGTCTACGACATGATAACAACTGTTGTCCGGACGGAAATGGTGTGCCATAGTCGTATCGGCATGTTTCACTGCAATATTGTAGAAAGTAGAATCACCGGAAAGAGCTGTTGCTTCGAACAACAGTTCGAGATTCATCATATTATCAATAATCACCGGACACTTCCATCCACGTGTTCCCTGCCAGCCTTTATCGGCATCCCATGACTGGATAACACCGGCATTCGGACGGAAACGTGTAGAGAGTGATTTGGCTGCTTCGACAATCACATCCTTATATTCTTTCTTGTCGGCCAGACGGTATCCGTTCAGATAGCTGCAACCAATCATAAATCCTACGTCATGATGCCATTTCAGGTATTTCACAGAATCAAGAGCTTCCGTATATTTTTCAGCCAACGGCAACCATTTCTTATCTCCGGTCAGGTTATAAGTCAGCCACATGCTACCAGGGTAAAAACCAGAGCACCAATCTTCAATAGGTATATAAGATATACTACCGTCTTCGTTAATGGTTCTCGGATTCAGAACCTTGCCGGATTTCTCGATAATATCCGTTTGAATCGTGTTCTGTGCCACTGCGTTGTCGATGTTGTCCTGAATAAAGTCTACTTCAACTTTTTTTTGTCCACCGCAACTCGTAAAGATCAAAAGGGAAAGTCCTAATGCGCTAAGAATTGTTTTCATAATACAGGGATTATTTGTTAAGTGATTAATTTTCTTGATTGCAAAAATAGTGCATTTCAAGAGAATACACCGACCTAAATAATCCAAATGAGGGACAATTTTGGTACATTTCCCCCAAAAACGGGGAAATGTATGGAATTCCGCCTTATATTCAGAAACAAAATCCCGAATTATTCCAGCAGGCTATCGAACTGGTCAAAAGATGTAGTACGACACGCCAAATGTTTAGCCAAAACTTGCTTCAAGTCTTTTACCTTTTCCGGATATTCTTTTGCTAGATTTCTTTTTTCGCCGATATCTTTTTTAAGCAAATAGAGTTGTTCCTCAGGGCTATTTCCTAGCTCTGTATTCGTAAGTTTCTCATATGCTTTCTTTTTACTAGGAGAAATATATTTCCATGTTCCGTCTGATATAGCCAGACTACCGGCATGTTCTATCACATAGTCACGCCCTTTTTTATCTTTCCCGTACCACGCCTGCAACTGTTCACGGCTATCTTTCTTTTGTTCTTCAGTAAGAGAAACAGACAAGAATTCAGCCATTGTTGCCAAGAAATCGATCTGTGAGACCAAAGCTTTTGAAATTCCCTTTTTCACCTTACCCGGATAACTCACAATAAACGGAATACGTGTCCCAGCCTCAAAACTACTGTATTTACCACCCCGAAAAGGTCCCCACGGACGATGCTTGCCTAATAAATCTACAGCCTGATCCTGATAACCATCATCCACGACAGGACCGTTATCACTCGTCAAAACAATCAGAGTGTTCTCACGTATTCCCAATCTTTCCAACGTTTCAACAACTTGTCCTACCGTCCAGTCAAATTCAACAAGCACGTCTCCCCTGGGTCCCATCCCGCTTTTACCGACAAAACGAGGATGCGGAACACGAGGTACATGCGCATCATTTGTTGCCAAGTATAAGAAAAAAGGGGTATCTTTATGTTGTTCTATAAAATCCAGTCCGTGAGTTACAATACTGTCATTTATATTTTCATCTTTCCATAATGCTTTCTTTCCTCCTTTCATATATCCAATCCGCGAGATGCCATTTACTATAGCCTGGTCATGCCCATGATTCGGAGTTGGCTTCATAACCGTTAACAGTTCCGGATGCGTCTTCCCCAACGGTTCACCCGGAAAAGGTTCTTTATAACTCACAAATATCGGGTCATCGAATTCCAGTCCAACAACACGCCCATTCTCCACCCATACACAAGGGACACGGTCACCTGTCGCTGCCATAATATAGGAGTAATCAAAGCCAATATCTTTCAGTCCCGGTGATATCAAACCATTCCAGTTCTGCTGGCCGGTTTTATCCCCCATCCCCAAATGCCATTTACCTATCGCAGCGGTAGCATAGCCGGCGTCTTTAAATAAGTCGGCTACTGTATATTGCTCCGGTCGAATTATCATTCCGGCATCCCCCGGAGCTATACCAGTATCCGTACGCCTCCATGAATAATGCCCGGTAAGAAAAGAGTAACGTGACGGAGTACTAGTGGCTGCCACAGCATGCGCATCCGTAAAGCGCACTCCACCCTTTGCCAATCTTTCCACATTCGGGGTCTGAATTGTTTTCTCACCATAACAACTCAAGTCACCATACCCGATATCATCAGCCATAATCACAATTACATTAGGCTTTTGTGTCTGTTGGGCACACAGGGCAACCGGCAGACCGGCACAGGTAAGTCCTGTTAAAATATTTACAGTTCTCATATCTCCAAACTCAAGAATTTATCGACTCATTTTATTGTATCTCAGCAATGCTTCCAGATAGTAATAATCCGCATATATTAATGGAACATCTATCTCATTACCATGTGGAATACTCCCCACACTATGCATCAACAGGAAATTGCAATTTGTCCCGGGTTCAGCTAAATAATGAGGAGAAGAAAGAGACTTCAATATCTTGTCTGCTTCCGATACATATTTTTCCGCATCCGGCACATAACCAGCCAGTTCCAAAAACGCAGATGCTGCAATAGCAGCGGCAGAAACATCTCTGGGGACTACTTCAAACATCTTCGGATCATAATTCCAGTCAGGTGTATAGCCTTCCTGCCCTGCATTAAAATCCCAGTAAGGAATGCCATCCTCCGGCAAATTGGGATGCTCCAGCCAGAAACCGGCAGTTTTCACAGCCATATTAAGAAAATCCGCCCGTTTAGTCTCCCTGTAAGCCATTGTATATCCGTAAATGGCCCATGCTTGCCCGCGCGCCCACGCCGAGTTATCAGAGAATCCCTGACAAGTAGCCTGATGAAGAACCTGCCCTGTATTCTCGTCATAGTCCACCACATGATAATTGCTATAATCCTTGCGAAACTGATTTTTGGCTGTTGTCTCCGCATGTCTATTGGCTATCTGTGCATATATAGAGTCCCCCGTCACTTTAGTCGCGAAATACAATAGTTCCAAGTTCATCATATTGTCAATAATCACAGGGAAAAACCACTCATCTTTCCCATTCCATGATTTTCTGTAATTCCATGACTTTATACAGCCTGTCTTATCGTTAAACCTCGTACACAGCGACCGGGCAGATTCCACCAGGATATCCTTATATTCTTCATCTCCGGTCAAACGATAAGCATTTCCGAAACTACAATACATGAGGAATCCAATGTCATGGTGACTCTTCAGCTTCTTCAAGGGTTCTAAAGCCTCAGTCCATTTAATAGCAGCTTCCTTCCATTCATCCTTATGCGTATATTCATACATATACCACAAGCATCCCGGATAAAATCCTTCTGTCCAGTCCCTCTTTCTGGTAACTTTCAGTTTACCATCCTTGCCAATAGTACGAGGGTAAGCCGTAGGTTCCGGTATCACTTTCAATTGGGCAGATAGATGCCGGGCTGCTACAGAATAAACTCTATCTACCCAATTCGTCTCTTTACTTTCTCTTCCACACGCCATTAGCAGGCATACAGCAAGCAACAACAATCCTTTTATCTTCATTTACGATTCTATACCTTAAAAACGATTACCACCCGGTATTCTGCTTCAAATTCTCATTCCTGAATATTTCTTCATTAGAAATTGGATAAAAATACATATTATCCGTGACCACACGAGTGGCAATCTGCTGTTTTGTATAAGTTACAGTGCCACCCTGCTTCTTTACAGACACACCGTAGATATCTTTTGTAACATCCAGTTCTTTCCACCTGCGAACATCCCAAAAACGATGTCCCTCAAAAGCCAGTTCTACCCTGCGTTCATTCTTCAGCCTCTTCAAGAACTCATCAGGAGAAATAGTAGACAGAAACTCCGGCATATTGACAGAGGCTCTTGTCCGCATCAGGTTTACAGCCTCTAAAGCACTCATAGGTAGTAAATCACCCTCTTTATGCGTAGGGTCACCAAAAGCATTCACCATTGCTTCCGCATAATTCAACAAAACTTCACCATAACGAAATAGTACCCAACAATGATGTGTCTTACTTACCGGAGCTCCCGATTCAAAACTAATATCCTTATTCACGTATTTCTTCAAATAATATCCGGTGAGTGTAGCGTTATTTATAGGTAAAGCATTAGCTCCTCCTTCCCAAACCTCCAATGGAGATTCCGGCCATGCCATTCCGTTATAAGCGATTGTCAGCGCCAGTCGCGGATCACGATTTGCATAAGGATTTTTACGCATTTCTTCATTGCTCCAATCAAATGCACTGCCATCTTCCATTTCATAAGCACCTACCAGATTCTCCGTCGGACAGGTTGATGTCTTTCCTCCCTTTACTCCCATCGGGAAATTAGCTTCCTCAAAACTTCCGGTTTCTCCCACCGGACGCACCAGAATATTCTCAGCTTCCGCACTGTTGGTTGCAGAAAATAAAGCAGCGTAATCTCCTAACTTATACTTCAAAGTTGAGGCCTGCCCAATGATTTCATAAGCTGCCATAGCTGCTTTTTTCCATTTCTCTTCATCATGTGCAGCATATAAAGGACTTGCCTTATAAAGTAATACACGAGCTTTCAACGCCAAGGCAGCTCCACGGGTGATACGTCCTTCTTCCTTATCTGCAAAACCACTATAATCTATCGGTAATTCTTTCGCAATATCCGCACATTCACTTACTATATAATCTGTTACATCATCAAATGATGAGGGTTCTACTGAATTTGCCTCGTCCACTGCCAGTACCTTAGTCACTAAAGGAATATTCCGATAACGCTTTGCCAGTTCAAAATAGAAGAAAGCGCGCAGGAAGCGCACCTCATACTGATAATTCTCGAAATTCTGCATCCATTTATCATATTGGTCCGAATATTTCCATTCTTCGAATGTCTGTCCTTCCGATTCTGCCAGAAACAGATTCGCTGCACGGATACCTTCATAATATTTGGACCATACTTCGTCCACTGTACGATTAGCCGACCAGGTGCCGTCTACAAAACGTTGTATATTGGAAGTGCCATATACATGTACGGCATCATCAGTCGCAGCCTCATGCATCGCCCCGTCAATGTTACAGAATCCATGCGGCAAGAAACTATATATATGAGTCACCATTTTCTTTGTCCGGTTATAACTCGTAAAGACATCTTCTTTCTGATAATCCGAAGACTCGTCACAATTCATAAAATCACAGCCCGTCAGCAGACACACCGACAATCCGAGTATTATATGTTTTAGTTTCATTTCTATCATAGTCTAAATATTATTAAAAACTTAAATTCGCTCCGAAAGAGAGTTGAGCCATTGTCGGATGATTTGCTCCTACAGATTCAGGATCCATAATGTTAATCTTATCCCATGAGAACAAGTCGTGTCCACGTGCAAAGACTTTCAAGCCAGACAATATATTGACTTTTTTCAGCAACTTCTCAGGCACTTGATAGTATATTTCCAAAGTTCTCAATTTCAAAAATGAAGCATCTGCCAGCCATAAAGAATTCGTATTATAGTTATTGGTTGAACCGGCAGAAGTCAAACGCGGATATTTGGCGCCAGGATTATTTTTAGTCCAGCGATTCTCATAATAATGAGTTGAAACTGTATTATTGCTGACCAACGGGCGGTAAACACTCTTCACATCCAACAAAGTAGTATAATGACCGGCCCCCTGAAATAAGGCATAAACGCCAAAACCTTTATATTCAACTCCCAAATCAAATGAATAATAAATCTCCGGACAGCTTGAATTATATCCTAGAGGAACCTGGTCATAACTGTCAATTCTATTATCTCCATTCTGATCTTTAAACATCAAGTCACCCGGACGCACTTCACCCAAGTACTGTTTTACCTCGCGATTATCAATCTCCTCTTGAGACTGGTAAATCCCGATAACCTCATAGCCGAATTTCTGCCCCAAGGAGCGTCCGGTACGTTTCAAATAATCATAAGGACGATATTGCTCACTCATCTCAACAATCTTATTCCTGGCATAAGAAAAAGTACCTCCCGCCTGATAACTTAAATCACCGATTTTATCAGACCATCGCGCAGCCAATTCCACCCCACGATTATCAACGACTCCGCTATTCATCTGAGGCACGTCGATGCCTAGCACCGTGGAAGTTCCTCCGGTAGCATCAACCAATATATCCGTACGATGATCATAAAACAAATCTGCTGTCACAGACAAACGATTCCAAGCCATGAAGTCAACTCCCAGATTTGCTTTATGCGATTTTTCATAAGTCAATCCGGGCACACCTAATCTAGCCTCTCTCATTCCGTCCTGAGATACCGGATTCGGAGATTTAAAAAAGTAACTGTTTCCACCACCATAACTTCCCCTATAAAGATTCGCCCCATAATCCGCACGTCCCGAAATACCATAAGAAGCTCTCAATTTCAGCAGATTCAACCAATCTTTCTTCAGGAAACTTTCCTCTGATAAGAGCCAGCCCGCTCCAATTGACGGAAAAATCCCCCATCGGTCATCCGGATCCAAGATACTGGAAGCAGAAGCAGAAAAAGCAACATCCAGTAAATAGCGTTGATTGTAAACATAATGCCCCTGAGCTACGATATCCATAAACGCAGTAGTTTCATTACGTGCTTTCACCTTATTCTTATCCATAGCATACAATAAAGTAGCAGATAACTTATGCTTACCATTCATCCAATCATGCAAGTAATTCATACGTGCCTCAAAGTTGAAATGATTGGAGACAGTTCCTACACTACTGCTATATGACAGATTACCCTCATTCCGAAGATTCTTATAATTTGTCACCCCTGTTTCCCAGTCCATGGTTGCTTGTTCATATCCAAAGTTCTTGGACTCTCCTCCCCAATAGGTCCCATAATTGTCCAATGCCACCTTCACGTTCATAGATAACCCTTTTGTGATAAAATCAAGCTGCTGTTTTAAATCTATGTCTGCAAACATGACACGACCTTGCGGACGAGAATAACCTGTTCCTGCAATAAGACCTATCGGATTATTTGCATATTGTGTCGTACCGCCAAAAACGTCATTCTTCGTTTTTACCGGAAAAGCTGCCGCCGGAACTTGATAGAGTGCACCAAAAATATCAGCCGCCGTTTTAGACGGTCTGTTCTGCTCGTTGAAGTTCCCAAAAAGGTTTAACTTCACCTGAGTAGATTCGCTTAACTTAATATCCAGATTAGTACGGATATTCAGACGAGAATATTTGAATTGCGTAGAATAACCATCATTCCAGTCAGTAGGTTTCAATATTCCTCTATCGTCAATATAGTTCAACTGTGTATAATATTGAATATGCTTTCCTCCACCTCTGGCAGAGAAAGTGATATGATCGCCATAACTTCTGTTGCGCAATGCTTCATCAAACCAATCGACATTGGGATATGCGTCAGGATAACTCTGGTCTTTAAAAGCCTGGAGTTCCGCATCCGAATAACGAGGTCCCATCCCATCATTTTGCAATCCTTCGTTCAATGCCTGCGCATACGTATATGCGTCCACGAAATTCGGCAGACGCTGAGGAATCCCCATCTTGAACTGATAAGAAAAATCAATCTGAGGTTTGGACTGTGTGCCGCGTTTGGTAGTAACCAAAATAACACCATTAGCTCCTTTTATACCATATAAAGCAGTAGACACAGCATCTTTCAATACAGTAACCGACTCTATTTCATCAGAACTGATATGATTAATAGAACGTTCAAACCCGTCGACCAGGATTAGCGGTGTCTTCGAATTGGTAGTCCCCATTCCACGAACCAGGAAAGAAGCATTATCTTCCCATGCATATCCCGCCTTTTGCAACACTTGCAAACCCGGGATAAGACCATATAATAAATTGGACGGATTTATGCTTGAACGATGCGAAAGCTGTTCTTCAGTCGCCACCGCAGTAGCCGTTGTCGATTCTTTCAGGTCATATGCAATTCCACGCCCATATTCTATCTTTGTTTTTCCTTCGTTCCCTGCCTGCGCCATCTCATCGGCCTGTTGCGCAAATAGAGTTGTAGAAGAAGCAAGTAAGCCTAATAATAAAAAACTGACTTTATTTTTCATAAGTACGTTGTTCTTAAATAAAATTTATATGCTATTTTATTATTACCAACCGGGATTCTGTTGCAATCCATAGTTTTTGTTAATCTCATCTGACGGGAAAGCACTCAAATACCATTTAGATGAAAATCCACCCGGTTTTTGCCATGCGCGTTGTTCCAATTCCCAGACTTTAAACTTATACTCTCCTGTATTTTTATTCTTGTAAATATTCAGGCCGTGTAACGGTTTTGTGAAATCAGCTTCACGCTTCCAACGGATCAAATCAAAGAAACGAACCTCTTCCCAACAAAACTCACAGGCACGTTCACGCAAAATAGCTTCAAGTAAATCTTTCCCGGAGATGTTTTTCAAATCACCCATGCCGACACGATTGCGAACCTTGTTTACATAGTATAAAGCATCTCTTCCTAAAGCATCAGTAGTACCTAACTGATTCAACGCTTCAGCATGTGACAAGTAAATCTCCGCTAGTCGCAGATGTGACCAATGAAATACTCTGTTTTTAAACTCGCCTTTTCTATCCAGACCAAACTTACGTGCACAGATTCCATTCGTTATACTACCGCCCGTAACGTTATTCTTATTCCAGTCTTTACCATCCGGCCAGTTTTTTGCATCCTGCGGATCCTTTTGATACACCTGCGCCTTACCACCCTGAAAAGCATCCCCGTCCAGAATGATCGTTTCCGACAACCGGGGATCTCTGTTGATAAACGGATTCTTGCTATGTTCCGGATTATTCCAGTCAAAATCAGAGCCATCAGCCATCTGGAACATGTCAAAAAGTTCTTTGGTAGGATTAAAGCCGCCCCAACGAATCGCCTGGTCCAAAGAGGCCAGATTATTTGTTGTATAATACCCCCTACGTGAAGATATTAAAGATTCTGTTGTGCCACGTGTGTAATAAGCGTCTTGAAACGCCTGTCGGTAAGTACCGGTACGTGTATCCTCCTTTTGTACCAGATGATAAAAGCCTTCCCGTTCCATCATCTGAAAGAAAGCTTCACCGGCTTTTACCACATTCCTCCAACGTTCCTCACTGTAACCACCAAACCATGTCATCAGCTTATCCGAAGCTTCACCGGCATAGTAAGGCGCTTCCGAATTGAACAGCGGACTTGCAGCAAAAAGCAATAACCGTACTTTAAGCCCCATCGCCGAAGCCTTGGTCAGACGTCCATCCCAATTATTACGTTCATCTACAGGAAGTGTCCATGGAAATTCCGCACAGCCGATAGCATCATCCAGCAACCCTACAATAAAATCAAGTGTCTGTTGCAAATCGGCTCTTTCGGGGAACTTCAATTCATCAGCTTGCAAACTATGAGTTAATATCGGCAAAGCGCCATAATGCCTGAACATGTCTGAATAGAAGACGGCAACCAGCGTTTTCGCTTCCGCTTTCATTCGCAACTTTTCCTCCTGACTCATATCGGGCACCTTATCCACATTCTCATAGAACAGCCATGCGTGACGGATACCTTCCCAAGCTCCAAATTCATAAAAGCGGTATTTGGTAGCCTTTGTCTTCGTACTTCCCTTATTTTCACAACTTGCATCATATACCCCCGGATAATAAATGCCTTTTTCTCCGGAATTTGCCGCATAAGTATGAGCCAAGTCTGTCAATCCTTCCATGTTGCCTACACGCATCGCCGTGATATAATTGGGTGTCTGGAGTCCATACGGCAATTTATTATAGCTATACCATAAAACCCTCCGGGCATATTCCGCAGTAGAAAACACAGTGTCGATAGTCACATCATTGCTGGGCGGTTTTTGCAGGAATTTATCTCCGAAAGCCAAATCTTCACATGCCGTCAGCCATGTCACACAGACTATAATTAATAGATATATCTTTTTCATAAACATCTTTTTAATGAATTGTTAGAAACTAAGTTTCAATCCCATATTGATTACCGCAACAATAGGATACATCGGTGTTCCGGTAGAAGTCGTCTCAGGGTCACAAACCTTCAATCCGTCGAAAGTCAATAAGTTATAACCTGAAGCAAAAACTCTCAATTGGCTTATATGCATTTTCCCCAAAACGCTTTTGGGTAAAGAATAACCGATTTCTACATTTTTCAGACGCAGATAAGAAGCGTCACGCAACCATAAATCTGAGTTTTTATAATTGTTGGCCTTGCTTGTGAACGAGATTGCCGGCGCCAGGGCGGCATCCCCCTTTTCGGGGGTCCAAGCCTCATCAATCATATACTTCATCAGTGATTTGCTGTTCAATGGTCCGAAAGGTTCGCGATAGCTTCCGGATAGAAAACGCGAGGTTTTCGCAGCACCGGCCCAAGTCATGCTAAAATCAAAACCTTTATATGAAAAACCCAAGTTGATACCGCCAGTCAGCAACGGATAAACAGGATAGCCGATTGCCGTTACATCCTTATCATCTATAACCTTATCTCCATTCAGGTCTTTATACTTCACATCTCCCGGTTTCGGAGCAAAACCGGCTCCATGATCGGGAATAGTATTCCCTTTCTCTGCCAAATAATTAGCAGCTTCCTCTTCTGTAAAGAAGCCGTCATATTTTAAACCGAAATTCTGTCCTACCGGTCGCCCTGTACGCTGCATATATTCGTATGGATAACGCATTTCATCCATATAAACAATCGTATTCTTGGCATACGACAAATTAAAACCGATGTTATAATGAAAATCCTTATTCAAGCGGTCACTCCATTTCACGCTTATTTCGTAACCTTTATTGTCTACCTTACCGATATTTGCCGTAGGCAAGACAACTGCCAGATAACCGGGAGTAACCTTACGACTGGTAAGAATATCACTACGATGTTCTATAAAATAATCAAATGTGGTTTTCAAACGATCATTAAAAAAATAGAGGTCCAACCCATAATTTTGCTTAGTCGCAGTTTCCCAAGTTACATTCGGATTTCCTTTCTTTGCTTCAGAAGCCCCGGGCACCTTCTGAGAAGTGTTAATCCCAAAACTATAACTACCATCACTCAGTTTATAAGCATCCGGCAGATAAAGGAAACGAGAATCATCACTCGTACGGTCATTACCGACAACACCCAGCGAGGCACGGAATTTCATATAGCTCACATATGGTTTCAAAGGCTTCATAAACTTTTCTTCCGAAAGAATCCAACCTAATGAACCTGCCGGGAAAACCCCGAAGCGTTTTCCTTCCGCAAAGTTTTCCGAACCATTATATCCCACACTGAAATCAAATAAATAACGGGTATTGTAATCATAAGTTGCTCTCCCTACAAATCCGATATAAGCACGAGGGATGCCCGGCCAGTTTCCTTTCGGATAGTATTTCATCGATTGATTATACATGGCCAAAGCCGTTACATGGTGTAATCCGAAATCACGTTTATAATTCAGGGCGGCTTCTATATACCAGTCTCTTGACTTACCGAACTCCTCATCATACGCCAATGTCGTCTTTTCATCCATCTTCTTTAAAACAACATTATTGTCTTCATTTATGATAGCTTGATATCTGTCACCAGTTCCTTTACGGATTTTGGTCTGAGTAATACCACTATTATATGATCCCTTCACATGCGCCTTCAGCCCTTTCGTCAGAACATCCAGTTTTTGTTCCAGCGCAAAGTCAAAATTCATCGTATTTCCGCTTGAAGTGGTATATCCTTTCCCATAAAAGTTCTTCATGGCATCAATAACGCCACTCCCCACATTAGAAAATGTACGTTCGTCCACCTGTATGTATTTACCATCCACTACTCCGACACCTGCAAAAGGAACCGCTTCATAAATATCACGGAACAGATATTCAATAGTCTTCGAGCTACCGTTATCATAGTTCGGCATCGACTTATCATTCAGACGTCCCCCAAGGTTTATCTTCATAGTAGTGGTTTTGGTCACGTCAATATCCAGATTTACACGATAGTTATAGCGGTTATAGCTGAAATTACCATCATATCCCGCAGCATTAGAAAATGTATTGAATAAACCGTCTTGAGTAAACACACCTAACGATGCAAAATAACGGACTACATCAGAACCACCGGATATAGTAAAGTTATGCTGGGTCTGCAGGGCTGTATTCTTTATCAACATATTAGCCCAGTCCGTATCCGGATACGCCAAGGGATTACTGCGTGTACGAAACGCTTCAATAATTTCGGGTTTAAACACCAAGGACTCCTCCGGCACTCCGTCGGCTATCTGTGCCTGGTTATAAGTCGACGCATACTCGTAACTATTGGCAAATTCCGGGATACGCATCGGCATCTGCAGGGCATAAGAAGTAGAAAAACTAATTTGAGCTTTACCCTGTTGCCCGCGCTTGGTGGTAACTAAAATAACACCATTCGCACCACGTACTCCAAATACTGCTGTAGCAGAAGCATCCTTCAGGACTGTGATGTCATCTATTTCATTAGGATCCAATTGGGAGAACGAACGTTCTACTCCATCCACTAATATCAAAGGACTGGAAAGCCCTTCCGTCAAAGAACCGACCCCACGTACATATAGCGTGGCATCATCCGCTCCCGGTTGTCCGGTCGACTGCACACTGGACAATCCTGTGATCTTCCCGGCTAACGCATTAGTAATGCTACCGGACGGAGTTTTTAGAATATCACTTGTACCAATGGAAGAAATAGCTCCTGTAATTGTCACCTTTTTGGTTGCACCATAGGCAATCACCTGCACCTCTTCCAGTTCTGTCGCATTCTCACTTAAAGAGACATCAAGTTTAGACTCTCCCTTGTAGACAATTTCTTTGTCTGCGTAACCGATAAATGATACAACAATTGTAGCTCCCACCGGAACAGCCAATTTAAATTCTCCATTTAAATTAGTAGCCACTCCTGTCTGGGTTCCTTTTACAAACACAGTAGCACCAATGATGGGTCCCATATCATCGGACACCACACCTGACACCACCTTTTTCTCCCTTGTCTGCTGCATAGCGGTTGTTGAGCGGGAATCATTGTCATTTCCCAACGCCTCACCAAAATGCACGACCAATAAAACCAATGTTAATAACCAGATTTTGTTTCTCATACCAAAAGAGTTAACTTTAGATTTTAATTGAATTTCTTAGAATATCCACTAAACTTTTAATGAACGATGCAAACTTATACAAGAACAGACATCACTCCTGCCCCTACAAGTAGTAAATAAACGCATGAATTGTACTTCGGACAGAATGTGTCACCTTTAGGACTTTTCGTGTCCGGTTCGCATCGTTCCAATCGCAGTATAATTTTAATCAGATAGTCTATAAACCTCACAGGCTGCCTGCAAAAATCCTCCGGTACCATATACCAGATTAGACTTCTTCTCTATCTTCTTTGGAGCCTGCCCCACAGGTTGTACCCAGCAAAGTTTACCTTCCGTATCCACTGACGCTACAAGTGCCTGCCATCCTTTAGTAACTGCCGGCAAGAACTTATCTTTGGATAAATATCCCTGATTGATACCATAAGCTAATGCATAAACCATCAATCCGGTGCCACTTGTCTCAGGATCAGCATATGTCTGAGTATCCAGCATGCTTGCTCTCCAAAAACCATCTTCACATTGAAGTTCTGCGATTCTTTCACTCATTTCACAGAATAACTTCACATAGAAAGGACGGTACTTCTTATCATTCTCCGGCAAAGTTTTCAGAAGTTCGACCAAACCTCCCATAATCCAACCATTCCCTCGTCCCCAAAAGACTTTCCGGCCATTTGCCTCTTTCATATCAAAGTATTTCGCATCACGATAGAACAATCTTTCCTCTTTGTCATACAGATGCTCATAAGTAGCTTTGAATTCCTTATCCGCAAACTGCATAAATGCCTTGTTGCCGGTTATCGCATATAACCGTGAGTAAACCGATGGAGCCATATACAAAGCATCACACCACCACCAACGATCACTTTTGCCTTTTGTGATGTCTATATTCTTATCCGGCTGGTGGCTTATCACCCACTCTGCACGAGCCTGCGTAGGAATCAACATATCTTTTTGCCCGTACTTTACATACATGTCCAGATAAGCCTGTCCTACACAAATATCATCGGCATTATACATCCTGTTCCCCAATTGCCAATATTCCTTCTCAAAAATGGTTTTCAAGTATTTAAAATATTTCTTATCTCCACTCAATTCAGCCCAGTCAAACATTCCGTTATACAATACCCCGTTTCTCCATCCACGAGCCACTCCACTTTTAAACGGATTGCCCAGATAATCCCGAAGTTGCCAGTCGGCTACCTTTGAAGCAACTTCCTTTATCGCATCTTTTTTCAAGGAACTGTCATAACCTTTTGCTTTCTGATTCACACGAATTGCAGAATCATAACTTCTGAATCCGGGATATTTATAGTTATACATCCACAGCACATTCGGTTGTCCCTCCGCATAATTACGAACGACGAAAGGACGTACATTATCCCGTTCCGAGTCTTTAGTAACCGCCTCCGTCTGCCATTTATTCTTTCCTTTTCCGGTAAAAGTCCATCTTTCTATCTCAAACACATTATTAACCGGACGGGATGTGTATACAATAGAAGGATTGTTATGATCCAAATAAACTCCGCCTGAGTAGTTATTTTCCCTCTCTATTTTTCCCTTATTGTTATAATCATTCCTCTGAAACCATAGGCCGGCCTTGGTAATCAAAGTATTTTCCCATTTCTTCCCAGTCCATCGGGCATACCAATACGAATGTTCACCGTCAATCTCGCTAAACCGGGCATACACCAATACGGGATTCTCATCTTTATCATAAGCGACGTCCCATATCCAGGCTTTATCAAAAGTTTTAGTCGCATCATACACTAAGTCTGTCATATGCGGACATACTGCCTGCTGCATGCTTTCTGAAATGACACGCCCGTCAGCTCCACATAATTTTCCATCTTTATACATCATAAAGTAGATAGAGTTAGTCGCCCTGTCACGAGGGTGAGCATCTGTGAAAGCAAAGAATATCTTATTCTTATGATTAGTTGTCACTTTCATATAAGGACGTCCTTCCGGCCCATAACCGGGGTCATTCATAACAATTGTCTGAGGTTCAGACCACTCTTTGAAATCATCCGTTGAAACAAAAGTCGGTTTAAAATTCCTTCCGCGGAAGAAAAGATAAGTACGATTATTCTCATCGGACAACATAGCCGGATTTGAATAACAAACCCCCAGTTTTCCTTCCATCTTCGGATTAATAGACTGTACCTCACCCCATGAAGAAATGTCGGCAGGCTTTTCGGTTATCGCGTAATAAATAGGAGAATTCTTTGTGCCTCCATGAGCGGAGAAGAAGATTACCACGCGATGGTCCGGAAGCTCCATTACCGACGGATTGGCGTGATCATCATAATTCAACTTGTCATACAGCTTGTATTGTTTCCTATCCTGAGTAGCCGGGTCATAACTGAAAGCCCATATACTCCCTTCCTTATCCACAAACCCTCCGATCATCTTATTATTTACGTAAATAGCTCTGGGATCCGAGAACCAGCACCAGGCACCATCATTGGTAATAAAAGCATAATCTTCAGCATAGGGCGGTGTGTCCCAATTATATTGCTGAGCCACTACCTCAGTAAAAGGAATACACCAAAACAACAAAGCCACAGCTTTACACAGCACTTTTCTTAACATACTATTCTGATTTAAAATTCAAATTGTGTTTTACCATTTCTCACTACTGTCATTCCGACTTCATGGTGCAAATAAAACACTAAATTTCAGACATGTCCGGAAACTCTTATCCGAATAGAGCCCTTACCTATCCAGCATACAATAAATGCCGGTTTTCGGACTATACCAGCACCCTTTCAAACCAAAATATATTGAATTTACTTTTATCAGATACCACATAACTCTATTCTTTTGTCGGTTCCCTCCGATAATTCTGAGGAGAAACTCCATAGAAACTTTTAAAACAACGGCTAAAATATCGAGGAGACGTGAACCCCAACTTATACGAAATCTCTGAAACATTATACTGAGGTTCTTCCTGCAGCATACGTAAAGCTTCCTCCAATTTCAACTTCAGCGTAAACTCGTTGGGAGTAAGCCCAAGCACTTCTTTTAAACGGGAAAACATTTTGCTCCGTCCCATACCCAATTTAGCAGCAAGAACATTCATATCAAAATCAGGATTATCAAAATTCTGCCTGATAATCTCGACTGCATTATCCAACAGTTTCTGATCCAAGATATTCAATACGCGAATATCCTGCGTTTCGGCTGTTTCCAGCCGACTTAATGATTTCAGTCTTTGCTGTCTATTCTTCAGCAAACCGGCACAGCGGGCCAACAGCAACTTAATATCAAAAGGTTTGGTCACATAATCATCCGCGCCAAACACATATCCCTCTATTTCATAGTCCACCGAAGACTGGGCCGTAAGCAGGACAACCGGAATATATGCCAGTTCCAGGCAATTCTTTATTTTATAACACATTTCCTTTCCCGACATAACCGGCATCATCACATCGCTAACCACAATATCCGGATGCAGTTGTTGTGCCATCTCAAATCCCATCTGTCCATTTGTAGCTTTATAAACTTTATAAGATAGAGAAAAGACATTTTCCAGCATCTCCAATACATCCTCGTCGTCCTCCACAATTAATATACAAGGCTTTCCACCGGATTCTCCATCTTCATCATCCTTCTTACTTTCCGTTACCTCAATAGGATTTAAACTCTTATCAGCCAATACTTCTTCATTAGCTATCATTTCTTTCCACTCCGGCAGGACAGGCATTACCACTTTCTCATGCTCCAATTCTTCCTGTGTAAAATGATTGTTCCCCATAAGCAACTGTATCTTAAAGGTACTTCCCTCACCCAAAGCACTTTCCACCTTAATCTCTCCCTTATGGGACTCTACAATTCCTTTCGTAAGTGCCAGTCCGATACCGCTACCCAAAAGTCCTTCGGGCGAAGACTCATCCACCTGATAGAAACGTTCAAATATCTTCATCAAAGCCTCTTGAGGAATGCCACAGCCTGTATCCTGTACAGCTAATTCAATCATCCGTTGCTGTTTTTTTATCGAGACTTTTATACTCTTCCCGTCCGGAGTATATTTAAATGCGTTTGATAATAAATTAAATATTACTTTTTGCATTTGCACAGGATCAAACCACATATCAATCTTTTCCGCTGCATGCTCAAATGTATAGGTTATATGTCTCTTTCGGGCAAGTTCCGCAAATGAACAATAAATATCTTCCACGAATTCAACCATGTCCAGACAATCTACTTTTAATTTCATAAACCCCTGTTCGTGTTTCCTGAAGTCCAATAACTCTGTAATCAAGTACCGCAGATTCATTGCATTTCTATGTACACGCTGCAACCGTCTGCAAATAGAAGGAGAAAGCTTCTCCAACTGCAACAAAATATCTATCTGACCAATAATCAAGGTTAAAGGGGTACGGAACTCATGAGAAATGTTTGTAAAGAAACGAAGTTTCATCTTATTTACCTCTTCTATCCGTTCTTTTTCGTCTTTCTCTTTAGCCAAAGAAACAGCTAGTGCCTTACGTGCCGCCCGTACTCTCCAGAAACCGTAAATAATACTCGCCACTACTATGAAATACAATAAAAAAGCCCAAACCGTAGTGAACCAAGGACGATGTATGGTAATGCCAAGTGCTATTTCACTGTATCTTTCGTTATTCTGTTTGTTTCCCAATTCACGCACTCTCAGAACATACTCACCGGGAGCAAGATTCGTATATCCCACACGCATCTGACTGGCAGATACCCATTCCTCATCAAAACCGTCCAGTTTGTACTGATACCTGATATTCTTCTCCAATTCTACAGAACTGGAGTTAAAGAAGTCGATTGCCAGATTATTCTGCTTGAATGACAAATCCAAATGATTAGTAAAAGGTAAAGATTGCGTTAATATACCGGTCTTATCTTCCGGATATACCTTCATATTATTTATATAAAGATCCGAGAAATAGAATTCCGCGGATTTCTCACTTTCCAAATATAAATCATCTTCTCTAAAAGAAATCATTCCATCCACACCACCTACATAAATCAACTCATCATCAGTCACATATACTCCACAGCCATCTGCCACTGCAGAGATTCCACCTTTAAGACCTAATTCTATGGAATATACCCCATTTTCAATAGGAGAATAGATGGATATACCTTCGTCATTAGTTATCAGTATATTATTTAAAGGAGTCTCTACGAGGTTATAACAGAAGTCACTCAACAGATTATTTTGTTTCGTTGTATAATGGTTCCATGTCTTTTCATCATAATTATAAGCAAAGACCCCATTTCCCAAGGTCGATACATATATCGTATTATCTGAAGTCTCAAGAATTCGGGTTATTCTAGCTTTGCGGTTGGAAGAGGTGCCCAATTGCACACGTTCCAACTGGTCCCACTTATCGACAGGCATTCTATATAGCGAGAAGTTAGTAGCCAACCAGATATATCCATGTGAATCTATCTCAAACGTAAGAAAATGTTTTTGCTTGTTGATTAACTGGAACTTACCCGTACTCAAGTTCAGACGCCAAAAGCCGTTACGGGCGGATACATAGAGCCAGTCATCTTTAATTAAAGAATAGAAAATGATCTTACCTGGTCCATAACCGGTTTTCTCAAATTCTGTCAAGTAGTTATAGAAACGCTTACTCTGTTTGTCATATCGGCTTATCCCTCCCGTATATGTGCCTATATAAATGTGGTCACGCTTTTCATCATATGCAATTGTCTTCACATTATCATGCAAAATCGAATTCTTATCCGCGGCTGTATAATAGGTAAAAGTCCCGTTTTTTCTATTCAGTTTATTCAATCCCCCACCGTCCGTACACACCCAAAGATCATGTTCTTTGTCTTCAACCATCTGGCCGACAATAGGAAAATCAAGACATTTATTGTTCGCATGATTATATGTATAATAGTGAAATACATCCTTTGCCTGATTAAAATAATTAATTCCTCCATAATATGTCCCCACCCAAATAGTTCCTTGCCTATCTTTACAAAGAGAAAACACTGATTTATGTGACAAAGACCCCGAATTATAATCAGGAAGATAAACAGAATAGGTATCATTATGCGGATTATAAGATTGTAAGCCCTCGAATGTGCCAAACCAGATATTTTGCATATTGTCTTCTACAAAACTACGTATCTGTTTACTAACAACATGAGTTGGCGAATTGATTTCTTTCCGCAAGATTCCATCTTCACCGATTCTATACAATCCTTCCATACGCGATGCAATCCACAGTTCATTCCGACTACTTGGAAACAGCTTAAATATCTCAATGCCAGGCAATACACACTCTATATTATTCTCTTTCATCTTATACAATCCCCTGGCAGTCCCCAACCAAATTTCATCTTTCATTTCTACTATACACAAAACTGTTGGAGTATTTAATTTTTGCAACAATTGTAAAGAGTCTGTCTGAGCATTATATCTGAACAGGGAATCACGTATAGTACACCATACTTCACCTCGAATCACATTCAAAGCATCAATTTCAAAAGGGTATTCTTTAAACCTCTCTTTATGGATATCATATTTTATTAAGGCGCCATTATTACGCATAAATATATCTCCGTGCGAATCACCTACAATCTGATTAACGCTTCCATTTATAAATTCTTTCTCAGGAAGTTGATCGTCAATGACATCATAAGACTTATATTTACGGATTTGCTTGCCATCATACACATTGACACCTTCATTTGTCCCAAACCACATACGTCCTAAAGTGTCTTGATAGATTGCCAATACCGAAGGATTGGATAATCCATCTTTCATATTTAACTTCTTGAAATATTGTCCATAAGTATAGGGACACAATAATAGCATTAATGCGAAAAACAAAAGGAATTTACGTCGATTCATTGTATTATCTCTAAAGGATTTTATATATAAGTCGTGATTTAGCATGTAATCAATGATTAGACAAAAATACCTAAAAGAAGTTGGAATACAATATCTACGACTTTTATTTTTCAGCTCCGGCATGCCAATTATATCCGTTTTTATGGCATTTTTTGTCCGCGCCACAATCTATCGGATAAAATCATGTAAGGCTTGTCTTATTATTTTATAATATCACATTATTAGACCGTATAGCAAAAAACAACTATATTTGCCACACGTTTATTAAGAATAATAAGAATTTTCAAACATACAAATATGATGAGCCCACAAGAGTTTTTTAAGAATGACGTATTCGCTGAAAACGCAGGTATAGTTCTGCTGGAAGTAAGCAAAGGATACAGCAAAGCCAAGTTGGAAATAAAACCCGAACATCTGAACGCAGGAGCACGAACACAGGGCGGAGCCATCTTTACGTTGGCCGACCTTGCACTGGCTGCGGCTGCCAATTCACATGGTACACTTGCTTTCTCACTTTCGTCCACCATCACCTTCGTACGCGCTAGCGGACCGGGTGATACTCTTTATGCCGAAGCACGAGAGCGTTATATCGGACGAAGTACAGGTTGCTATCAGATAGATATTACTAATCAGAATGGAGATTTGATTGCAACTTTTGAATCCAGTGTATTCAGAAAAGATCAGAAAGTTCCTTTTGAGGTAGAAAAATAAAGAGAAGTTAAAGCAGATTGTGAAGCTGTATATTTAGGTACAGATTTCGCGGATTACACAGTCTCAACTATATAAAAACCGTGTAATCCGCGAAATCCGTACCAAATTCCCGACTTATTTTACAATAGAAGTCATCGGATGCCGATTTCCCCGGACATCATTCAGGAACGCCTTTGCCGAACCAAAGTTCAGGAACAAATCCAGACGAACCGGAAGATGGTTCTGGTCATCCGTCACAAAGAAAGTAATGACTTCTTTTTCCTTCCCTTTCTTATCATATTCGACTAATGAGAATATCAGACAACGGTAAGTAACTCCGTTCTCGGCTTTCACGTTTTCCTTTCCGCGATAGATAAGCGTCTGCTCTTCCACCTTACGCCCGGTAGCCATCGGAAACTTGATCTTCTCTCCTACTTTATAATCAGTAGGATCATAAGAGCGTGCCTGCGCCAAAATACTCAACATATCATATATACAACGGCTGTCACTCGCTTCCGATTCATCAAACGCTCCATCCCGGTACGTACGTTTCTGGTTGACAAAGCAGAGTCCGTCCTTATACGAGAACCAAGCCTCATCCACTGTATAACGTTTTCCTTCCTCGGCGCCTTTACGGAAATAACGCGGTTCCAGTTTCTCACCAATCACACAAGTCAGCGTATCACGCATCTTGAAAAAGAAATCCGCCCGTTTACTGCCCAAAGCGAGCAGGTTCATCCGGTAAGCAGGTTCCGAGTGATAAGTAGTCGCATTGGTCGTCAGACTGGCAAGTCCGGCTTTTACCCAGACAAACTTCCAGTTGAAGTACAAGTCGTACATCACGTGTTCGCCGGTTTGAAACGCCTCGTTCTTCGCCTCACATTGGGCATTGGCGGGAAGAGCGAAAATTCCCATCAGTAATACCACGGTTCCGATAATCAAGCTGCGACGAAAGCTAACGGCGCCTGTTCTGATTATTTCTATCTTTTTTCTTCTTGTCTTCATCTGGTTTTTGTTTTTTAAGCTCATCCGGTTTCTGTTTATCCACAGGGGTCGCATGAATATCCCATGGTTGTGTCACGTCCCACAACGCTTTATACTCCAATATTGTCGGATAATAGAAGACCGCTTCCGGTTGTAAACCTTTTGCAAAGTCTCCCGTGTCCCATTCTCCATTTCCATTTGTGTCATTAATCAGCCTGGCTGCATATTTTCCCGGATTCAAGAAGTAAAAATCAACCATTCCATCCTTCTCCACTCTCCGCTTACGGACCACCTTATCTTGCGCATCAAGCAATTCGACGAATGCCAAAGAATCAGCTCCTGTCACGTTGAAATGAAGCGTGAAATATTCATCCTCACTACGTACCTTAAATCCTTGTTTTATCTTGTCGGTAAACAATCCGTATATACCGTGGAAAGCCGTAGAGTCCACCTCAAACTCATATTCAAAAGTCGGCTCCCAATCATAATACAGGTTAAACTTCTTCTGATTCAGAGAATCCCGCCCAAACTCGAACGGTATATCCTGCCAAAGCGTATCCACCTTTTGCCGCAGATGAATGGCCGCACTGTCAAAGCTGGCAATAGGCTCCTCAAAGTTCAGAGATATATAACCATATACATCCATTGACGAAGGTGCACTGACGTTCACCGGCAGGAATTTCGTCGGTTCCGGCTCTTCCTCTTCATCTTTCTTTTTCTTCTTTTTCTTCTTCTCCTTTTCCGGCTCGTCTTTCTTATATTTCTGTTTCGAAACCAGATTCAAAGTATCCGTACGAGGCACTAGTTGATTCAAGGTATCTGTATAAAGATAAGTCAGGCTCATAGCAAGCGTATCCTGCTTGAAGAGCAAAGAATCCTTTACCCAATAATGAATCGTATCGTTCCGCTGATTCTTCTCGATGATAAAAGCATCCTTTTCGTCGAAGTTTAATCCTTTCAGTACAGGCAAAGTGTCTGCCTTGCCCGCAAAATAGAAAGTAAATTTATGCGGAACAAGTCTTTCGGACTTGATAAGATATTGCGAATAGTTCAGTTCCTTGAAAGCCCGGAGAATTACGTCGTCCGGCAGATAATGCATATATTTCTTCTCAACAATCGTATCATAAGTCAGTGAGTCCACCCAGGCAGTATCCATACGGATACGTTCTTCCATGCGGGGGATAATCAGAGAATCATGGAAAGCGATCATCTCGCTCTTTTGATTGAAAGTAAAGTTCTGGTCGGCATCCATCAGTCCGTAAATACGGTACTTGCCGGGAGCTATACCACGAATAGAAAAACGTCCGCGACTGTCCGTACGCGCCACACGGTCGAAGGGCAATTTGTTGAAAGCCGAATCGTTCAGATTGGAATGTAACCCGACAAGGATACCTTTGATTGGTTCCAAATTAGAAGCATCCAGTATCGTTCCGGATACTTCCATGGTATCAATCTGCGTACCGGTAGAAAAGGTAAACGCAAAGTTACCCAACGGATTACCCTCATTATTATCGACAATGGCATCCGAAAAGTCAATGGTATAAGTAGTGTTCGGTTTCAAAGAATCAAGCAGGTTCACTTGTATTCTCTTTCCGGAAGCCTTTATTTCGGGCTGCTGTATCTGAGGTGGGGAAACGACTACTTTCTCAGTCGCTTTCTCCAACTTTATAAATTCGTCAAATAATAAAGAAACTTTCGTCCTTTCATTATTTATTGCACCGGCAGCAGGAGTACTGCCAATGAAGCGGGGTGGAGTCTCATCATAAGGCCCCCCGTCCGGTCGCCCGATACTGGCGCAGGAGTATAACATAGCTACCAGCGTTACTACCGGAAGCGCCTTGCGGACTATTTGGTTTATCTTTTGATTCTCAAATTGTAACATGCTGCAAAAATAAGCGTTCTTATCCAATAAACACCACACTTTCTAGCTAATTTATTAAAAAACGAAAGAGTGGCTTAGGACAATAAACAATCTCAATGAAGTTTTTATTTCTTTTTCCTGCTAATATAATTAGTTTTCTTGCCTAAAGTAATTACCTTTGTTGCCTGTTCTTACTTCGTATAACTATAGTTATGCGCAAGGATAACTATAGTCTACTTTGCGCATAACTATAGTCATCCGCAAGGGAGACTATAGTCAAACGAAATAAAAGCAGCGAACGAAATACATCCGGACAGGCAAACGGATATATAAATATGCCGATACAAATCAATAACGAATATGAGTATACATTACGACCTCTACGAAACACCTGATATCCAACAAACAGGCGAACAACAACCACTCCATCCCCGCGTAGTTTTCAATGGAACTATCGATCAGGAAGAATTCCTTGACCGTGTACACAAATTCACCGGAATAAGTCGCAGCTTATTGGCAGGTGCCATGCAGTCTTTCCAAAACGAACTGAGAGATTTGCTTGCAAATGGATGGATTGTAGAATTAGGAGACATCGGATACTTTTCTGCTTCCTTGCAAGGACCGCCCGTCATGAAGAAAGAGGAAGTACATGCACAGTCCATCAAACTAAAGAATATCAATTTCCGACCGGGTACTCAATTTAAAAAGGAAGTGGGTTGGCAAATGAGGCCGGAACGCGGAGAATCTTTTACCCGTCCTCATGGAAAAGGACGCAGTGAAGAAGAATGCCTGACTATAGTCAATGAACATCTCAAAAAATACCCGTGCCTGACTCGTGCTGATTATAGCCGATTGACAGGGCATGACAAGCAGCGGGCACTCAACGAGTTGAATGCTTTTATCGAGCGTGGATTGTTGATTCGTTACGGAGCGGGCAAACAGGTGGTGTATGCAAGAAAGACAGAAGAATAAATAATATGATAAACTATTATAATCATTAAATGAAATAACAAAAAACATCCTGCATTGAGCAAAAAACAAGAGTTCGATACAAGATGCTTTTTATATAGTCATAGACAGAGGGTCTAATAAGATTGCTACCAAATAGCCCCCTACTCCTTGGTGGTCACTTTCAGATGGTCGCCCGTATGTACTCCTAAGAATGTATTCTGCCCATGATAAAGGTAATCACTCCCTTGCCCAATATCGAAATAAAGAATACTGATAGAATATACTTTATTTACGTTAGAATAGATTTCGCCCAAATCAATATGTTCGGTAATTGGTAAAAGGAACAAATTTCATTCAAAAGTATTGCGCATATCCATTCACACACGACAATGAAGCATATTTATACTTACGAGCCAAAGAAGAAACTGAATAGCCCGGAATCATCCCCCTAACCAGTATCATAGCATATAGAAGATATTTCTCTGCCATATATTTTCCGTTTTTATCCACATAAAATGCCTGTACACTTGCACCTTTTTTTATTCACGAATTTATTCACGCACATTTCTTTTTTTCCTTGCCCATGAATTTCGGAACACATATCTTTGCATCGTGATCACAAAACAAGAATAAAACAGATTAACTAACTATTAAAAAAAGAAAGATTATGGCACTGAAGTATGTTGTCAAGAAAAGAGTTTTCGGCTTTGACAAGACAAAGGCTGAAAAGTATGTAGCACAGAATGTTATTACCAATACGGTAGATTTCAGAGATTTATGTAAAGAGGTATCCATGTTCGGTATGATTCCCGAGGGTGCGGTGAAGCACGTGATTGACGCACTGATTGATGCGCTGAATACAAACCTGAACAAAGGATTGTCGGTACAGTTAGGTGATTTCGGCTGTTTCCGTCCGGGAATGAGCTGTAAAAGTCAGGATGCGGAAGAAAAGGTAGATGCCGACACCATCCAGCGAGTGAAAATCGTGTTTACTCCGGGATATAAGTTTAAGGAAATGTTGGAAAAAGTCAACATTAAAAAGACGGAAGGAAACGGCGGTAATGCTTCTTCGGGGAACAATGGCGGAAGTAATCCCGAGCACCCGGATGGTGGTGATAGCGGTGAGACGCCGGATCCCGCAGCATAAAATCTGATATGCCTGAGAGCTAACAACTAGCTTTATTGAACGTGAGATACTGTTTTCTTGGAAATAGAAACAGTATCTCACGTCTTTTTTATTTGTATAAGCATAGAGGAATGCTAACAACAAGCTTAATTTATTAAAAACTAGCCTTAATTGAATGATTTTTTGCCCTTCACTCATTAAAATAATCCTTATCTTTGGCTCCCGAAATTCAAACCTAATACAAAAAAACCCATGAAGAAACAACTACTCTCCTGCTGCTTGGCTGCATTGGGACTGACAGCGATTCAAGCGCAAAGCTTCAATGAGTGGAAAGATCCGGAAGTGAATTCCGCAAACCGCTCCGCTATGCACACTAATTACTTTGCTTACGCATCGGCTGATGAAGCTAAAGCCGGTATCAAAGAAAATTCCGCGAATTTCATGACACTGAACGGTCTTTGGAAATTCAACTGGGTGAGACATGCCGAAGCACGTCCGACCGACTTTTACCAGGCTAATTTCAATGACAAAGGCTGGGACGACCTTCAAGTGCCCGGCGTATGGGAATTGAACGGCTATGGCGACCCTATCTATGTGAATGTAGGATATGCCTGGAGAAGCCAGTTCAAGAACAACCCGCCATACGTTCCGACAGAGAACAACCATGTAGGCTCTTACAGGAAAGAAATCATCGTTCCTGCCGACTGGAAAGGGAAAGAGATTTTTGCCCATTTCGGTTCGGTCACTTCCAATATGTACCTTTGGGTGAACGGACGTTATGTAGGATATAGCGAAGACAGCAAACTGGAAGCCGAATTCAACCTGACCAACTATCTGAAACCGGGTAAGAATGTGATTGCTTTCCAGGTATTCCGCTGGTGTGACGGCAGTTACCTGGAAGACCAGGACTTCTTCCGCTACTCCGGCGTAGGACGCGACTGCTATCTTTACGCACGCGACAAGAAATATATTCAGGACATTCGTGTAACACCTGATTTGGACAGCCAATATAAAGATGCTACGCTGAATATCGCTGTCGACCTGAAAGGAAGCGGCACAGTGGCTTTAGACCTTACAGATGCCCAAGGCAACAGTGTAGCTACCGCCGACCTGAAAGGTTCGGGAAAACTGAACACTACACTGAATATCTCCAACCCTGCCAAATGGACAGCCGAAACGCCCAATCTTTATACACTGACCGCTACCCTGAAAAACGGCAATAGCACAGTAGAGGTAATTCCCGTGAAGGTTGGTTTCCGCAAGATTGAACTGAAAGGCGGACAGATACTCGTTAACGGCCAGCCTGTACTCTTCAAAGGAGCCGACCGCCACGAAATGGACCCGGACGGCGGTTATGTAGTTTCCCTAGAACGTATGCTGCAAGACATTAAAGTCATGAAAGAGCTTAATATCAACGCCGTACGTACCTGCCACTACCCGGACGACAACCGTTGGTATGACCTTTGCGACCAATACGGTATCTATGTAGTAGCCGAAGCCAACGTAGAATCCCACGGTATGGGGTATGGCGACCAGACACTGGCAAAGAACCCGAGTTATGCCAAAGCCCACATGGAACGCAACCAACGTAATGTACAACGCAGCTACAACCACCCGTCCATCATCTTCTGGTCATTGGGTAATGAAGCCGGCATGGGACCGAACTTTGAAAAATGCTACACCTGGATTAAGAACGAAGACAAAACACGTGCCGTACAATACGAACAAGCACGCACCAGCGAATTTACAGACATCTATTGCCCGATGTATCTAGGCTACGAAGACTGTATCAAATACTGCGAAGGCGATATTCAGAAACCGTTGATTCAGTGCGAATACGCACACGCTATGGGTAACTCGCAAGGCGGATTCAAAGAATACTGGGACATCATCCGCAAGTATCCGAAATACCAGGGCGGATTTATCTGGGACTTTGTAGACCAGTCCTGCCACTGGAAGAACAAAGACGGAGTAGATATTTACGGCTACGGCGGCGACTTCAACAAATATGACGGTTCGGACAATAACTTCAACGACAACGGCTTAATCAGCCCGGACCGCGTACCTAATCCGCATGCTTACGAAGTAGCTTATTTCTATCAGGACATCTGGACTACTCCTGCCGACCTCGCTAAAGGTGAAATCAACATCTTCAACGAAAACTTCTTCCGCGACTTGTCTTCATATTATATGGAATGGCAATTACTGGCAAACGGAGAAGTGGTGCAGACCGGTATTGTATCCGATCTGAAAGCAGCGCCTCAACAAACTGTCAAAGTGCAGCTTCCGATTGACACGAAGAATATCTGTCCTTGCAAGGAACTGCTGCTCAACGTCAGCTATAAACTGAAAGCCGCAGAAACATTATTGCCTGCAGGAACTACGGTCGCTTACGACCAGTTAAGTATCCGCGACTACAAAGCACCGGAACTCAAATTGGAAAACGTACAGGCCACCAACCTTGCAATCACCGTGCCCAGCATCTTGGATAACGACCGTTACTACCTGATTGTCAAGGGTGAAAACTTCTCTATGGATTTCAACAAGCAAAACGGCTACCTCTGCCGCTACGACGTGAATGGCATGCAGATGATGGAAGATGGCAGCGAGCTGACTCCCAACTTCTGGCGCGCGCCGACCGATAATGATTTCGGAGCAGGCTTGCAACGCAGATATGCAGTTTGGAAAAACCCGGAATTGAAACTTACATCTCTGAAGCACGCTATCGAAAACGACCAAGCTGTGGTTCGTGCAGAATACGACATGAAATCGGTAGGCGGCAAGTTATTCCTCACTTATACTATCAATAATAAGGGAGCAGTGAAGGTTACTCAGAAAATGGAAGCCGACAAGAGCAAGAAGGTTTCTGAAATGTTCCGCTTCGGTATGCAGCTTCGTATGCCTCTTGCTTTCAACGAAGTGGAATATTACGGACGCGGTCCGGGAGAGAACTATTCCGACCGTAACCACGGTGCCATGATAGGCAAATACCGCCAGACAGTAGAAGAACAATTCTATCCGTATATCCGTCCGCAGGAAACCGGAACGAAGACTGATATTCGCTGGTGGAGACTGCTGAACATCGGTGGCAACGGCTTGCAGTTCGTTTCTGAAGCTCCGTTCTCCGCTTCTGCTCTGAACTATACCATCGAATCATTGGATGACGGCGACGCCAAAGACCAACGCCACTCACCGGAAGTTGAAAAAGCAAACTTTACAAACTTCTGCATTGACAAGGTACAGACAGGATTGGCATGCGTCAATAGTTGGGGAGCTATACCATTAGAAAAGTATCGTCTTCCTTATCAGGATTATGAATTCAGTTTCATCATGTCGCCTGTATCTCATAAACTGAAGTAAAAAACATCGTTAAAAAACACGGTATCAGAGTACAAGAATACCGAAAATAAAGTACTTTTGCAGCCGGAAACTAATTCTATTGAATCAGTTTCCGGCTTTTTTCCTTAAATCCCCCCTCTATACAAGAGAATGACACACGTGCAACAAAACGCATAATTTTAAAAAAACAGATAAATTGAGAAGTATGAAAAGTAGAATTGTTTTATTTGCATTTTGCTTAGCCCTTCTGTCCAGTTGCGGCAATAAGGGAAATGACACGGGAAAAGTCCCGGAATATGCAGTACAGGAGTTACAAAAGTCAACTGCAAATCTAACGACAGCTTATCCGGCTACCATTAAAGGCAAACAAGACGTAGAAATCCGTCCGCAAGTGTCGGGCTTCATCACCAAACTGTGCGTAGACGAAGGAGCAAGTGTCCGTAAAGGACAGGTTCTGTTCATCGTTGACCCCACACAATATGAAGCGGCAGTGCGCACAGCCAAAGCAGCAGTTGCAACAGCAGAAGCGGCAGTACGTACCCAGCAGATCACTGTGGACAACAAACGTGAACTGAACAAAAAGAACATCATCAGTGACTATGACCTGTCGATGGCTGAAAATACATTGGCACAGTCTCAGGCACAACTGGCACAAGCCCAGGCGCAGTTGACTACCGCTCAGCAAAACCTCTCTTTCACACAAGTGAAGAGCCCTTCTGACGGTGTTATCAACAATATCCCTTACCGTCTGGGAGCATTGGTCAGCCCTTCTATCGCTACTCCGATGACTACCGTTTCTGAAATTGAAGAAGTATATGTATATTTCTCCATGACGGAAAAGGAACTGTTAGCCATGACAAAGTCAGGAAGCACTATCAAAGAAGAAATCAGCAAAATACCGGCCATTAAATTACAGTTGATTGACGGTACCGAATACAACATTGAAGGTAAAGTAGACGCTATCACGGGAGTTATCGACCAGAGCACCGGTTCTGTAAGCATGCGCGCTATCTTCCCGAACAAGGAACACATCCTGCGCAGTGGCGGTACGGCAAACGTGCTGATTCCTTACACGATGGATAATGTTATCAGCATCCCGCAGTCTGCAACTCAAGAAATTCAAGACAAGAAGTTCGTTTACGTCCTGCAACCGGACAATACGGTGAAATATACGGAAATCGGCATCTTTAATCTGGATAACGGAAAAGAATATCTCGTTACTTCCGGTTTGAACGCAGGAGACAAAATCGTTATCGAAGGCGTACAGACTTTGAAAGACGGTCAGACTATACAGCCTATCACATCAGCTCAAAAAGAAGCGAACTATCAACAGCATTTGAAAGACCAACGCGAAGGAAATTTAGCTACTGCTTTCAATTAATAACTTAGATAACCGTATGAAATTAGATAATTTTATTAACCGTCCGGTACTATCAACCGTTATTTCTATCTTGATAGTCATCCTGGGTGCTATCGGATTGGCAACACTGCCTATCACCCAGTATCCGGACATCGCACCCCCTACTGTGTCAGTAAGGGCCACTTATACGGGTGCCAGCGCGTCAACCGTATTGAACTCCGTGATTGCTCCGCTCGAGGAACAGATCAACGGTGTGGAAAACATGATGTATATGACCTCTAACGCGTCTAATACGGGGGCAGGTGATATATCCATCTACTTTAAACAGGGAACAGACCCGGACATGGCTGCCGTCAACGTGCAGAACCGTGTATCTATGGCACAGGGATTGCTTCCTGCCGAACACGGAAGCATTTATCGAGAACTACGCAAAAATCAACCTGATTCCGCAAGTTCAGCGTGTACCGGGTGTGGGTGACGCCTCTGTGATGGGACAGGACTACTCCATGCGTATCTGGTTGCGTCCGGACGTAATGGCACAATACAAACTGGTTCCGGGTGACGTATCCGCAGCCCTGGCAGAACAGAACGTGGAAGCTGCTCCGGGACAATTCGGTGAACGCAGTAACCAGACTTTCCAATATACCATCCGTTACAAAGGACGTCTGCAACAACCGGAAGAGTTCGAGAATATCGTCATCAAGTCTTTGCCCGACGGTGAAGTGCTCCGCCTGAACGATATTGCTGAAATCCAGTTAGACCGTCTGGGATACAATTTTACCAACCGTGTAAACGGGCATAAGGCTGTAACCTGTATCGTTTATCAGATGGCGGGAACGAACGCTACACAGACCATCAGTGACATTCAAGCATTACTGGATGAAGCATCCAAGACATTGCCTTCCGGCTTGAAGATAAACGTTTCCATGAATGCCAACGACTTTTTGTTCGCTTCTATCCATGAGGTATTGAAAACGTTGATTGAGGCATTTATCCTGGTATTTATCGTAGTATACATCTTCTTGCAGGACTTACGTTCTACATTGATTCCGACTATTGCCATTCCGGTAGCCCTTATCGGTACATTCTTCATCCTGTCTCTGGTAGGATTCAGTTTGAACTTGCTGACGTTATGTGCCCTTGTGCTTGCCATTGCGATTGTGGTCGATGACGCCATCGTAGTCGTCGAGGGTGTACATGCCAAGCTTGACCAAGGTTACACTTCCGCCCGTCTGGCTTCCATCGATGCGATGAACGAGTTGGGTGGCGCTATCGTATCTATTACACTGGTCATGATGGCTGTGTTCGTTCCGGTAAGTTTCATGGGTGGAACGGCAGGAACATTCTACCGCCAGTTCGGTATGACAATGGCTATCGCTATCGGTCTGTCCGCCTTGAACGCCTTGACATTAAGTCCCGCCTTGTGTGCCGTTCTTCTGAAACCGCACAAGCAGGAAGGAGAAGATTCCGAAGAGGTTCCGCCTCTGAAGGATCGTATGAAAACAGCTTATAAGGCTGCTCATACAACGATGATAAACAGATATACCGAAGCTATCGGAAAGATGTTGCATCCGGGAATCACGCTTACATTCATACTTATTGCCATTCTCGGTATGATTTTCGGACTTTTCAATATCAATCCGGTAATTACTGCCATCTTCATACTTCTCAGTATTCTGGCACTTATCGGAATGAGCACGAATAAATTCAAGAACAGGTTCAACGATACTTATGAATCTATCCTGAAACGGTATAAGAAGCGTGTATTGTTCTTCATACAGAAGAAGTGGTTGTCCATGGGGCTGGTCGTTGCTTCCATCGTATTGCTTATGTTCTTCATGAACACCACTCCGACAGGTATGGTGCCGAATGAAGATACCGGTACGCTGATGGGAGCCGTAACTTTGCCGCCGGGTACATCACAAGACCACTCGGAAGAGATTCTCGCACGTGTAGACAGCCTGATTGCCGCTGACCCTGCCGTGGCTTCACGCACATTGATTTCCGGTTTCAGCTTCATCGGTGGACAGGGACCGTCCTACGGTTCTTTCATCATCAAGCTGAAAGACTGGGACGAACGTTCGATGATACAGAACTCCGATGTTGTAGTAGGTTCCTTATATATGCGTGCACAGAAAATCATCAAGGAAGCACAGGTATTGTTCTTTGCTCCGCCGATGATTCCGGGTTATTCGGCATCTACGGATATCGAGGTGAACATGCAGGATAAGACGGGTGGCGACCTGAACAAATTCTTCGATGTAGTCAACGACTATACAGCCGCACTGGAAGCCCGTCCCGAAATCAATTCGGCAAAGACAACGTTCAACCCGAACTTCCCGCAATACATGATTGACATTGACGCGGCGGCTTGTAAGAAAGCAGGCATCAGCCCGAGTGACATCCTTACTACCATGCAGGGATATTACGGTGGTCTGTATGCATCCAACTTCAACCGTTTCGGTAAGATGTACCGTGTAATGATTCAGGCAGACCCGTTATCACGTAAGAATATGGAATCCCTGAAAAATATCAAGGTGCGCAACAGCGCCGGTGAGATGGCTCCTATCTCCCAATTTATCGCTATTGACAAGGTATATGGGCCGGATATCATCAGCCGTTTCAACCTTTACACTTCCATGAAAGTGATGGTAGCTCCTGCCAGTGGTTATACATCCGGACAGGCACTGACTGCGTTGGCGGAAGTAGCCAATCAGAACCTTCCGGCGGGTTATACCTACGAACTGGGTGGTATGGCACGTGAAGAGGCACAGAGCAGTGGAAGTGCTACCGGATTGATTTTCATCCTCTGTTTCGTATTCGTTTACCTGTTGCTGAGTGCACAGTATGAAAGTTACATACTTCCGTTGGCGGTATTGCTGTCTGTTCCGTTCGGTCTGCTGGGCAGCTTCCTGTTCGTGAACGGAGTAAGTGCCATCGGTAATATCTCGATGTTGAAGATGATTCTCGGCACGATGTCCAACAATATCTACATGCAGATTGCGTTAATTATGTTGATGGGGCTGTTGGCAAAGAACGCCATCCTGATTGTAGAGTTCGCCCTCGACCGTCGTAAGATGGGTATGAGCATCACATGGGCAGCCGTACTGGGTGCCGGTGCCCGTCTCCGTCCTATCCTGATGACATCTTTGGCGATGGTAGTCGGACTGCTTCCGTTAATGTTTGCCTTCGGTGTAGGTGCTCATGGTAACCGCACGTTGGGTACAGCTTCTATCGGTGGTATGTTAATCGGTATGATTTGTCAGATTTTCATCGTTCCCGCGCTGTTCGTAATCTTCCAGTACTTGCAAGAGAAGGTGAAACCGATGGAATGGGAAGATATTGACAATACGGATGCCGTAACTGAGATTGAACAATACGCTAAATAATGAAATTCGATATGAAGAAACAGATTCTATATAT
>PPYF01370396.1_pt1 | contig 45775 bp, 82 predicted proteins | sample 1559871 | NCBI WGS metagenome assembly PPYF01 (sample SAMN08240021, study PRJNA423297) | Human gut metagenome, whole genome shotgun sequencing project.
TATTCGATGTGATTACGCAACTGTGAAACAGTTACGTTTTTATTATGTGATCAGATTTGTATAGTTTAAAATAAACGGTAGAACGCAGTTTTGAGTGTTGGGATTCTTATATTAAAAAAGATACCCCATTTACTTTAGAAGAAATTCAAAGAGCAGAAGCGATTATGGAATCCCAAATGAAATTTGGGATTGAAGGAAAAGATATTGAAAAAGTTGTTGATTAAGACAACATAAAAGACTATACTGTTTTTATCGAGAGAAGGCTGGTGATGATTACCGCCAGCGCCATAGGCTCTACGGGTAGTAGAACTCTCTTCCTTTCAAAACCATTAAGGTAATATAAATGACTACTATTGATAAAGCTCGTTTCGCTAATATTCGTGTTCTGATGAACTGTTATGAGAAACGTGATAATGTAGGCGCTCTTTTTGGTATCGGTCTTTCTACTCATACGGATGAGCCTATCGCGGCATTTTATGGCGTAACAGAAGAACGTTATGAGTTGGGTAATAGTAATAAAATCGGCTTAACTTCAATGCTTCCTCATATTGTTCATAATGATAGTTTCTATACTATGGATTTGAATAGCATTCTGCCTCGTGAGCAAGAAAACAATGCTAATATTGGTTATTATGAAGCAAAAACTATTACGGCTTCTAATCTTAAGGTAGGAGATTTGGTTTGTTTCTCGCTTGAATTTGAGAACAAAAAAATTGGTGAAATGGTTTATAAAATCACTGAAAAAGAAGATAGTGTTGAGTTTGTTCCTATGGTCGGTGATAATCTGAAAGAAACATTTTCACTGAGCAATGAGGATTTTGAAGACATGAAGCAAGAAGATAATGAATTCATGGTTTATACTAAACTTCCTGATAGCTGGCTCAAAGATACATTGAAAGAGCTACAAGGCTATTAATAAAAAAGAAGAGGCTCCGGCCTCTTTTTTGTTTTGATAAGAAAAAGAGGCTTCAAAAAATAATTAAGTGTGTTTTAATGACAATATTTATTGTGCATAACAATATTATTTGCTATACTCTTTTTAAGATAACATATATGAGATACTAAAATGGAAAAGAAAACAGTTCGTGGAAAGAAAGTTGATGTAAAGTGCAAATGCTGTCCAACAGTTAAGCAAGTGCGTCAAGCTGACTTAAATCGTGGTTGGGGACTTTTCTGTAGTAAATCATGTAAAGCATTTTGGCAAAAATATGGTCGTGAACGTCAAGCTCCTACAGGTGAGCGTAAAAAACTGGATCGTGCTTTTGATGATTTACAACTTCAATTTTTCTTAAGTGATGCTGGAATAACAAACGAGCAATATGAAAAATTGAAAAAAGCAGGATGTCGTTATGTGCGTCAAGATGAAAATGGTGAATATGATTTTACCAGCGAGCAGCTTCGTATATTAGGGGCTTCAGAATGGGAAATATGTGAAGCCGAACATCAGGAAGCTCTTGCTGATAGTGAGCCTGTGCATGACTGGTGATTTTTCTGATTATAAAGAAGAGGCTTCGGCCTCTTTTTTATTCGTATTGCTCAAATAACTATCATTTTGTTTTAAAAGAAAAGAATCTACAAAAAAAGTAAGAAAAAGATAAAAAAGTTCTTGCACCACATGATCGACTTTGTTATTATAGCTTCATCGAAACGAGATATATCCTTAAATATCAAAAAGTTAGATAAAAAAGAGTTGTACTTAACGAAGTAAAATGATATAGTAATAACATAATGCGCTCTTAGCTCAGTTGGATAGAGCAACGGCCTTCTAAGCCGTGGGTCGCAGGTTCGAATCCTGCAGGGCGCACCAAAAGCTATAAGTCTATATGATCTCCGTTTAACACGGAATATGGTGAATAGAAGTAAGGTTGGATAATTGATTATTTAGTCTGAACGAATAAACTGTTATAGCTTTAAAATGGCCCCTTAGCTCAGTGGTTAGAGCAGTCGACTCATAATCGATTGGTCGCTGGTTCAAATCCAGCAGGGGCCACCAGCAAAGATTCGATCCCTTTGCTTAGGTTATGGTTATGCTGTAAAGTAGTAGGTTAAAGAGTGAGTCGAAGGCGCTCTTTATACTGCCTCAGTGGTGAAATCGGTAGACACAAGAGACTTAAAATCTCTCGACCATTAGGTTGTACCAGTTCGAGTCTGGTCTGAGGCACCAAAATAAACAACAAAATATTGAAAAAAGAGTTGTACTTCAAGGCGAGTTAGGGTATTATAAACACATTGAAAAGATGATTAAGTAATTGATAAATATGCGTTCTTAGCTCAGTTGGATAGAGCAACGGCCTTCTAAGCCGTGGGTCGCAGGTTCGAATCCTGCAGGACGCACCAAATCTGTGATATGTTTGTGAGGGCAGGGTCTGTGGGCATCGCCTGAAACAAACAAAGGTTGTTTAATGGGTGGAGCTTTAAAGCATAGAAGCCTGTTAAATAGAAACACTTTCGGACGCCAGTAACCGAAAAATGGCCCCTTAGCTCAGTGGTTAGAGCAGTCGACTCATAATCGATTGGTCGTTGGTTCAAGTCCAACAGGGGCCACCATATTTCCAAGGTAGAATATCTGCTTAATAAAAGGAAAATAGTATGCATTTAGTTACTGTTAAATATGAGTTTACTCTTAGTGAAATTGTTGAGAAATATCAAGAGAATCTCAAAACAAAAGATCTGAAAGAGTTTTATTTTCAGGGTGAAAATTATAAACGGCTTTGCGTTGGATATATTAACGATGGTGGTTTTTTCGAACTGCGCACCTTTGAAGAAGAAAAGGGCGTTATCCGTGAAAAGAGCTGGGACCGAACGGCTCTACCGCTTTCAGCCAAAAGTTTTAACCAAAAATATCGCATTATTGAAAGCTTGCATGAGCTTTTTAAATAAGTAATAAAAGTTGAGTGTCAAATAAAAAGGCACTCAAATATGCCTGAATGGTGGAACGGTATACACAGGAGACTTAAAATCTCCCGCCCGTATCGGGCTTGTGGGTTCGAATCCCACTTCAGGCACCAAAAGATAAATAAAGTGTTGTACTTGGCAAAAAAGGTTGTTATAATAGCTTCATTGTTAAGAAAGAGGAAATCAACATGTGTTCTGATGGATGGCATTTAGAAAAAGGTGAAGTAGCTGATGGGGTTTGCCCTGATTGTGGTGGGGATACACTGGATGGCTATGCTACAGAAGGTTGTAATTACTCTCCAGTAATTTGTAAAACCTGTGGTGATGCACCTTGTGATGATTCTTGTTAAATAGTAAAACGGCCCTTTAGCTCAGTGGTTAGAGCAGTCGACTCATAATCGATTGGTCGCTGGTTCAAGTCCAGCAAGGGCCACCAGCATAGTCTCCTCTATGTGGTTGATGTTAGATGTTGTTGTTTCGATGGTATTTTGTTATTCATTTTGATTCCTTTTAATCAAAGAGTGTTCCCCCACTCTTTTATGCCTGAATGGTGGAATGGTATACACAGGAGACTTAAAATCTCCCGCCCGTATCGGGCTTGTGGGTTCGAATCCCACTTCAGGTACCAAAAAAAGAAAGAAAAAGCTTGTGCATGACAAAAGGTTTTGTTATTATGAACTCACTGATTAAGAACAGGTTAATCAAAGAGTTAAAGAAAAAAAAGTTGTTGTAACGAGTTTGAAAATGTAGTAAAATGATTTTAAAACGGCCCCTTAGCTCAGTGGTTAGAGCAGTCGACTCATAATCGATTGGCCGCTGGTTCAAATCCAGCAGGGGCCACCAGCTTTAAGAAGATGCTTGATAGTTCGCATATATAAATAGCGTCGGTAGTTGGAATAACCGAAGTGGCAAGCAATATATGTCATCCTCTTAAATAAAAGGTTTTTTAGCTCAGTTGGTAGAGCACAAGAGCCAAAAGATCGTTTCTACTTCGGTAGACAGCTATGCTGGTCAAATGACAACGATTCGATCTTAGGCCAGAGGTCGCTGGTTCGAGTCCAGCAAAAACCACCTGTCTAATGTGTAGTCTGTGTGGAAATACCATACTGCAACCTACAGTATGATTTTAATAAGCCCTCTATAAGAGGTTTGGTTCAGAACAAAAGGAGGTTAGATATTTGAGTTGGTTGGTGTCCAACTTTCAGTAATAATAGCAAAGACCATTCGCAAACAGATAAGTCGAATGTAGCCGGGCAAGTAAAAGTTTGTCTGATTACTGGTAGAGCACTAGATAGATTAAAAATTATATAATATTATACTTGAAAAAATAGAACTTAATAATTTAAAGGCTGCTATGAGCCAAAACATAGAGTGTGTTCAACTAATGATGGAGGGTGAATAGATATCAGGGTTGGTTGGTGTCCAGCTCTCAGTAATAATAGCAAAGACCATTCGCAAACAAGTAAGTCGAATGTAGCCGGATAAGTAAAAGTTTATCTGATTACTGGTAGATCACTAGGTATTTAAAAACTAATATTATAATCTTATATATGAATAGGTGCCTACTACCGCAATGTAGGGAAAGTAAAGTAAGCTGTTTTCGATATCGTCTTACTGATGCTATTAGGTATGACGAGGTGGATATGAAGCCACAAAGAATAGCAGAGAGCCACCTTCGGGTGGCTTTTCTTGTTTTAAGAGAAGATATTATTCAATTAAAAATTGTGGAATAAAATAGGTTGATAGTGTTGTCATTAAATGTTATGCTTTAGGCATTCATAGGATTGGAGATTATCATGTTTAAGAAAATGTTGAAAAAATTTGGTTTTATTCACAAATCTGAGATTTCGGCATTGATTAAGGAAAATGAGGCTGTTCAGGAAGAACAGCGTTTAAATAATGAGTTAGCGTTTAACAATCGCGTTTTTGTAGGTATGCCTGTCATTGGTATTAATAACTATGAAAATGTAATAGAAATAGCGATAATCAAACGTTTTGAAATTTTAGAGTTAAAAAATAATCGTAAGATTGTTCCAGTGATGAAGTTATACTATTCTAATAGAACAGATGATTTTCACAAAGATAAAGAAAATTGTGTATTGAGCCAATATGTTGCGTTCTCCAAACAACGTCTAAAAGCCTATTTAAAACTAAATGGTTGTGAACGAACAGCAATGTTAATTAAGGCTTATCAGTTAGGTACAGAGGATATGGATGGATTATCTATTCTTGCTCCTTATCAGCCAGAAGCTGAGGAAGTATTAAGAGAACTTGAAAAAACGAGTTTTTTTGAAGATAGTAAGTGTTATGATGTTTAAATAAAGAGGCAAAAAATGAGCTTTTATACTTTGCTGGAAAAATACAAAACACCAGAAAATGCGCTGGAACACCTTTTAGATGAAGGAGAGAAATCCTATAGAGGTTCTGCACATATTTTTCAGACTTATGATAATATTGAAGGTGGAAACAAGGTTGGCTCCTATAAATCGTTAACAAGGAATATGCTTAAAGGTCGTAGCTACACAGTAAATTGGTGCGATGATTCAGTAGAGGTTCATTTCAAGGACTGCGTTTGGTTAAGTAGGATAACAGGAAGAAGTTTTCCCGATAAAGTAAGTTGTGACGTAGTAATGTTTCCTACGAATGCTTAAAAGTAGTTGTTGATTTTTATTTAAAAAGACAATATAATAACTTCATTAAATAAATGAGGGCAATAAGATGACTATGTTTAAAGACTTGGATGAACTTGAAGTTATTGAAAAAGTCATGGATCTGGCTGATGAGTTTGAAGTAGTCAAAGAGCCGGGTGGCTATATTGCTTATGTTGATGGTGGTTGGTTGCCTAACGTTTATAATAGCGAAGATGAAGCGTATCGTGAAATCTTGGCTGATGTTGTAGGGGAAAGGAAATCACTGTTCAATAGCGATATTTCAGATGGTGATGAATAGTAGAGCGTTAAAGAGCTGCCTCCGGGCAGCTTTTTGCTAATTAAAGACAGGAATATAAAATGAAACAAGAAGAAACAATCATAAGTAAGTTGGTAGTAAAAGAGCAATCAGAATTTGAGGAATGGATATTAAAAAATACTGCCCTTGGATATAGTGCTCTACGCGGATGGAGAGACGAGTTTGGTATTGTAGATTATGAAGATATCGATATTAAAAATAAGTGGTCAGGATGGCTTGCTGCTAAAACAGGATTCAAGTCATGGGAAAGGAATGTTTAAAATAAATATATTGTGCAAATGAACTATATTTGCTATAATGCTTCTATCATAAATTAAAAGGTATCATGATGAAAAAATCATTTAAGGTTGGTATTGTAACAGCTCTTCTGGCTTGTATTTTATCTTCTCAAGCTCTGGCAGAAGAACGTAAATACTATGCTATTCTTGAGTGTCGCTTCCCGCATGGTGGTAAATTTACAAGAACAGTTGAAAATGTTAACCTAAAGTTTGCGCCAGTAATCCATTATACTGATATGGATGGTTATGAACATGACACTACCTATGCATGTGATGTGAAATATCTGAAAAAAGGAGAAGTTCCTCCAAAATCAGATTAAAAAGGATAAGCAATAATAAAAGAGCCACCTCCGGGTGGTTTTTTGTTGATTTAAACTTAATGTTGTCCTATACTGTTTTAAACAAGTCAACAAACAAAAGGAAGATACGATGAAAGCGATCCACACTAAATACTTTGTCACTGAAAATGGTCAGATTCATGCTTTCTATGTAGAGAATCAGGTGTCTACTACAGGTAAAGATATTAGCGCTGTAGGAAGCTCTGTAATCAACTTTAAAGACGGTTCTCGTTATGAACTGTATAATAGCGTCAAAGCGGCTATGGGAAGCATTGAGAGCTTATTTAGTGGCAAGTATGCGTTTGTTGATGATGATGGTGTTATTCATAGCCTGAATAAAGATTTAAGCAAAAGCACATATGATGCCGAAGATAGTCGTATGAAGATTCGGGTAGAAAAAGTAAAAGTAGCAAATGGGTTAGATTTTGAAATGTTTTATCTGGTAGATCCTGAAGGAGAGTATCCAGATGGTGCAGGTTTTGTTATTTGGGAACCAGATGCTTTAGCTACTGAGCTTGATGCTTAATTGATAAAAGGGGCCTAAGCCCCTTTATCTTTAATATCAATAAAAAATTCCCAATGAATCTTCATAATACGGACTTTTCTCTGGAGAAACATCTCCTTTAAATTTTGATATGTCATATATAATATTCTCATATAATCCAGTATTTAATTTATAGGAAGCAATAGCTGAAATAGTATAATCATTATAGAGACTATTAATATCTTTAACATTATCTTCTATTGATTTATCAACCATTAAATATTTAAATGCTCTATTGATTTTAAATAATTCTCTCAGTTTTTCCATATTTCCAGATTGATAATAAGATAATAAAATTTTATCAGAGTTATTTTGATATGTTTTAACAGTATTAAAATAACGATCTTGCTCACTTTTTCCAGTATTATAAGCAGCATTTTTTGTAGAAACAAAAGAATATGGTAAAACTAAAAGATTTTCATTATAGCCTTTTTCTTTTAATAATTTTTGTAGATTGTCGTATATTCGACCATCTGCTGATAATGCTTTATCATAATTTGCATAATTATTACCAAGCCTAAAACTACTGGAAATAATCTTGTTTTGTTTCATTCTATCTTTAGAATATTTAATAGATTCATCCGTTTTTAATAAATCATAAATTTCACTTTTGAACCTATAATGAATTCCTACAGAATCTCTCATAGAACTCTCAATAATATCTTCTAATTTTATATTTTGAGTTTTCATTAACGTATTTTTATATGTTGTATTTATATCAACATAGCGATCTGAATTTGCGACGATAGAAGCAAGTCCAGAAGCATAATTTACAGTATTATATTTGATAACTTCTTTATAGGCTTTATTATCATTATGTTCATAGATATATTTAAATGTTATCATATCTTTTTTAAAATCATCATCTGTATACTTAAAATTATTAATTTGTGTTTTAAAATTATTATAATTAATTAATGAGTTATATAAATTAACTTTATAAGAAACAATATTATCATATTTTATAGCTGTAGAGTTCATGGTCGAAAACTCTAGGGCGGTTACTGCTGCTGTGACTAATAGGAATCCAGTAAAAAATTTTTTAGGCCATGATTTCTTAAATTTAAAAATAGATGAGGTATTTTTAAATTTTGTTGAAAAAATATTTTGAGTCTTTAACATAATGTTTTTTCCTGTTGTTGATATTGTCAAAAATATAACACATGGAAAATAGAAAAGTAAAAAAAGACTTGTGCAGATATGAATATAGAGCTATAATTGATTATAAATTTAAAAATGGAGTTAGAAATGGAAAACAAATCAAGTGTGATGACCAAACTTAACAATAAGTTGAGAGTATTGAAGGAATGCAATTTATTTAAATCAGCAGAGTTAAACAATACAGCAGCTCGTTTAACTGACAAAACTCAAAAAGAAGATTATGTTTTGATTTTAAACATGAAAGATAGCACTAAAGACAGTCTTGCTATTTCGATTGATTATAAAGGTCGTGAAGAGGATGACGTATTAATCACGATAAGTAAAGCAAAAGCAGTATTTGATCCAGAAAATGGTTTTTATGGTGCATACCGTTCAGAAAATATTGTAAGATCTGAAAGTATTTCTTTTAATGATTTTTCTGTAAATCTTCGAGCACTAAACAAAGTATTACCAGAACTGACGCAAAAAGATTTCGTTAACGTTTTCTGTAATACAATGGACTTAAGTTTTACAGAAGTTGCCCCCAAAAGTCGTCCAAGAATGCGCTAAGTTAGTAAGCCTGTAAAAAGCCACCTGCGGGTGGCTTTTTCATAAGTGAATGAATAAAGTCGTTGTATTATGTGTTATTGATTGGTATAATGCATTCATTGAAATGAAAACAGGAATTAAAAAAATGACTCTTTTTAAAGCTCTCGTAGCAAAAGCAACTCCTCGTATCGAAGCTGGTGAGGATGTTGTTGAAGTTGTTTTTGATATTGTTAATTTTGATGAACAAAAGCCTGATGTGACTGCTCATCTAGAAGAAGATCCTACGTTAGCAGAGCGGATTGATGATCAGGGACATAATAATGTGATTTATCCTGATGATGCTACCGAATCAGACATTGTTATTACAAATTTACAAGAACAGTTGATATCTCATTTTGAGTATTAATAAAGCCACCTCCGGGTGGTTTTTTGTTGTTTTAAAAATGGACATATGATAAAATATCTCATTTAAATAACAATAAATAGAAGAGGGTTTATGAGCGAAAAAGAATATGATCCACAATATGAAACTAAAGTTCCTCATTTTAACAAAGATATTGCCTGCGAATGGGTGAGAAATAATGAAAATGATAGAATTAAACATTGGCTGGAAAATGGTCGTCCTCATAAAAGGATAGTAACAGAAGCGTTATATTGCTGTGGTTATAATAGTAATTTAGAGGCTTTAAAGCTAATCTATGAAAGTGATTGGTTAAAAAAGGTTAATGTATTAAAAATAGCATTAGACGCTTATAGTGAATGTTGTGCGGAGGAAAGAGATGAGCAATATAAATGGATAGTAGATAAGATTTTTAATGAAAAAGATAAATCCGTAAAATCCAAAAGAAAATATTTCATACATGAAATGTATAAGACTTATATAGGCAAAGATATTGCTATTAAACATGGCGTAGATTTTAAAATAAAAGAAGCTGTTGAAGATTTAAATGATCTATTAGATACAGCTAATTCAGGTCATCATCAATATAAGCTCCATAAAAGCGAATCTAATTTAAAAAGAGCAGAAGATAGCTTGAAAAAGAGCATTAATTATATTAAAAATGGAACGCCTTTAAAAGCACTTAAAATAGTAGAGTTAATGAAATATAGTGAGGAAGAAAGTGTTATCGACTTCTTAAATAATATTATTTCATTAGATAAAATATATTTTACTGATGATGTTATGCCTTCATTATTTTTAACTGAACTTCCAATGTGGAAGCGATTTAATCATATTAATGATGACACGATGAAGAGCATAATTAAATTATTTAAAAATAGTGGTGTAAAAGAAAATATCATTATTACGCATGATGATTTAAATAATAACAGAATTTTAAAGGATTATCTGGAAGCAAGAAGATATAAAATAGGTAGTGTTGAAATTGTGGGAGTTGAGCTTAATAATCGAACTAATGAGATTAAAATAGAAAAGAATCAACAAGGTATTATTAATTCATTTTTAATAGAAATTGATATTCGAGAGTATGTATTTATAAATCAAACAGGTGAAAACAGGAATACTTTAGTTTCTGATAAAGAGAGAAAAGATTCAAAAGAAAAATATGATTTATTATAAAATATAAGGCCACCTTCGGGTGGCTTTTAACATTTAAAATATGCCCATAATTGGAAGAAAGCCTTTTTTATTTAATTGTAAGCAGAGTGTTTAAAATGGTTTCATCAATAGATGTTTCCCATTTATTTAAAAAGTTATTAAGTTCTTCTGCTTTAATATTAACATAATCAAAGTCATTATTTTCATCAAATTGTTCACACCATCTTTCATCAGCGTTATTTCCACTAATATCATAACAACAGCCATTAATTTCAGCTACCATATGTGAATAAGTAGAAGACTCTTCATTTTGATTATAACGAATGATTGCGATTAGATTGCCGTTAAACAAAGAGCAAAGGGCGAGAGCCAGAGTATGACATTGACCAGATTCAAAAATAAAGGGGTCAAACAGTTCATTAGCTTTAGTCAAAAAATCATTAATGTTCATGTTCTTCTCCGGTCTGATTCATGTATATATTTTACTAAAAAATAAGATGATATGCGAGAAAAACAGGGAGATAAAGTAAATAAAATATTTGTTTTTTAGGTGCTGTTTTGGTATAATGATTTTATTGAAAACGAGATAGGATTACGAAAATGTTCTCATTTAACGGCGTAGAAAACATGATGTTTGGTGGTTTTGATGATGAAAATCTTGATAAAAGCATCAATGCTCTGATTCGTCGGATGATGGAGAAATATGAGTATCTTGGATGTGGTAGAAACCGTATTGTTTTTGCTCTGAAAAGTAAAAACTATGTAATCAAAGTTCCATTGAATCTTGCTGGAAACTCTGATAACAGTGTTGAAGCAAAAAGAGGTGTAGATTTTGGTTATCCTGTAGCCAAAGCCAAACGAGTTATTATTGATGATTTTTGTTGTGCTGTTATGGAATATGTAGAACACGCTGACCGTTTTGATAATGAGCTTCCTGATTGGACAGGTTTCGTTGATTGTGGGCAAGTAGGATTCACTAAAAAAGGTGAGCTGGTAGCGTATGATTTTGGATATAATTAATAACTAAGAGGTGTATAAAATGAAAGAAATTTTATTCAAAGTAAAAAATGATGGCTTAGGTATTGAAGTTGGTTTTTTGAATCTTGAAGCTGTGGAAGTATTCAGTCCTAATCTTAAAGAGAAGTTTAAAAAGGCTATAAGCGGTGAAAGCGGAAAAGAAGTAGTGATAACTCAAAGAGAGATCGGTGAAATTTATGATTTTATCGAAAGCCCTGAAGGTTATGATGATACAGAAGATGTAGATATCACATTTGCGAGGGAAGCAAAAAATATTAATAAAAATTATACCCAAGTAGTGGATGTTGTTTTTAAGGTTGAAGAATAAAAAGAGATATAATGAAAATATATAAAAAAATAGTCATCCCGACAGATAGCCGTTTATTTTTTGTTGGTGATATTCATGGGCAATATAAGGAACTTCAGAGAAAGCTCTCTGAGGTTCATTTTGTTATTGGTAAAGATTATCTTATTTCAGTTGGAGATTTAGTTGATAGAGGACCTGAAATTGTTAATGTAATAAACATATTTAACGAAACACCTAATTTTTATGGTGTTGTAGGTAATCATGATAACTTTCTTATTGAACATGATACAAAACCAGAAAAATGGTTTGATGATAAGAGAAATGGAAGTGAAGCTACTGTTGAGCAAATGGGTAAAGAAAATCTCAAAAAATATAAAAAAATACTGCTGAATAAGTTTTCTCTGTTACTAGAAGTAGAGCAAGATGGAACCGTGTTTGGTGTTGTTCATGGGGGAGTGCCGTTTGATCAGGATAAACCTCAATCGTGGTTAAAAATAATAAGAAAAGCCAAAAGAAATAAATATTACCGAGCAAATCTTATGTGGGACAGAACAGTAATAAGAAAGATATTAGCAAATGATACTAAAGATATTCCTAATGTGTCAGGTATAGATTATTTGGTTCATGGGCATACGACATTACCAGAACACTTAAAGTTCCAGAATCGCTTTTATATTGATACATATGGAGCGAAGAAAGAGTTAACATTTATGCATTTTGATTGTAAAAATAAAGAAATAGCTTTTTTATAAATGAGGAATAATAATGAAAAAAATGGTTAAAAGTAGCGATTTTATTAAAACATTAAAAAATACCGAATTATTTGGTAATGTTGTAGAAATTCTAAATGAAATAGAGCGAAAAAAATCAGAATATGAAATGTCGCTTGGTAAAGTTATTTTAAGTGTAGAGATAGACACTGATGAAGATTTTAGTATTGAAGAAAAAGTGCTTTTAGGTAAGTATCATAATCATATTGTGGTAAATGAGAAAGAAACATATCATGAAGCATTACTTCGCTATATTGATGGATTGAAAATAAATATTAACGAATATAATAAAAATAAAGTAGATAGATTTATTGAGATGATTAGATCAAAAGATATTAAAGATAGTTTAAATCATTATGGGGAAATATCGGCAGGTGGTAATCAAACAATAGATGTTTATATCGTTCCTTTATCTAATATTATGCAGTTTGGTGATATAAACATAGATCTTTCTGAATAAATATTTGTAAAATATTGAAAGTTATTTTGATTTTTAAATAAAAATAGATAGTATTTAATTAATAAACAAAAAAGGAAATAATATGGAAAAGTTGGTAAAAGATTTTATAAGTGAGCAAACAACAGGTATGAATTTATATATTAATATTTTCATATTTGTTATTTCTTTCATAAGTAATGTGGCTTATATGGGTATATTTGGAGCATTATTTAAAGCGGCCTTTGTGACAATTGTTCTTGCTATCATTTGGAGAATTTTAACACCGATTATTAGTCCAATACTGGAAGGTATTTTTAGACGTTAATAATAAAATAGTAAAACCAAATCCCCGGAACCGGTCTTTCGGGGATTTTTCATTTTAAATAAAAAAAGCTTGTGCATATTGTCATAACTTGCTATACTCTTTATATCAAATCAAGAGGAAAGAAAAAATGCTGAAAACTTACATTGCCACTGTTACTAAAAGCTCTGTAGTTGAACTGGATGATAAACATGTAACTCTGGCTTTTAACGATCCTAAAAATACTGATAAGCTTTCTTTTAAAGCTTTGATGGGGTTCTTCCCTTGTGTAGGTGTCGTGAAAGAAGTTGTATATTGGAAACGTGCTGGTGTAACAGTAGCTCTGCTGGATTGCTCGGCTCTTATTGAAGCTCAAAAGTATTGTGAAAGCGTTGGTTATGATTACAACCTTGAGTTTATTCCTCATGTGACCGTTGCGCGAGGTGAATCTCAAGTTGAAGCAATGTCTCACCTGATCGGTAAAGAAGTTGTTATGGAAGATTGTTACATTCGTTGTAAAGATTTTTCTTAAAAGTCCCCCTTTAATGAGATAATAAAAATGAAAATCAATAAAAGATATAAAGAGTTATTAGAGGAATGCTATATAGCTCTTTTAAGTGAAATAGTTGATAATGATATTACTAATCCCAATAGTGAAGATTTAAAAAGTATTATAAATGAAATAGCAAACAGTTTTTGCCATCCTGCAGTAAAAGGAGAAAAAGAAAGAGTTAAAAGATTTTTGATGAAAGTATCTCCAAAGATGATTAATAATTATCAGATTGCTAATATTGAAACAAGCGAAGCTTAACTGAGGATTTAAAAATGATTGATGTAAAAGAACTGGTAGCAAAAATGTTGGAAGATGCTCGACGCTTACAAGAGATTGAGCCTAATGCTGGAACAGAACAGAGAATCAAGGAAGCAGAAGCCTTTCTTCAATCACAATAAAAGTTAGCTAAGCCTCTTCGGAGGCTTTTTTATTGCATAATTTTACAAAAAAAGAGTTGTTTTTTGACATAGATCACACTATTATATATGTCATTAGAGTGTTGATTATAGAGGAAGAGAATGGAAAAGTTGAAAGCAAAAGGCCAGAAGATAAAATCCTATGTTGATTTTTTAGGTAATGCTTGCATTGGAGTATTTCATTATTTAGGGCTGTTTTTGATCGGTGGTGTGGTTATTTGGGCATCTTTGATTGAGTTAAAGCATGTTTTCAATATTGGTGAGCCGGGAGTTGAAAATGTGCTTATGTTATTTATTTACTTAGAACTTGGAGCGATGGTTGGTATTTATTTTAAAACTAATCATTTACCAGTTAGATTTTTGATTTATGTTGGGATAACAGCTATGATAAGGCACCTTATTGGCTTGATTACTGATCATGGTGATAACCATACCCTAATTATCTTTTATTGTATTGGTATCTTTGTGTTGAGTCTATCAATCTTTATGGTAAGATATTCGTCATACAAGTTTCCATCAGAAAAGATTATTGAGGAAAAGCCAGAAGAAAGTAAAATCATAGAAAAACGAATAGATAATGACGATAAGTTAGTTTAAAAAAGCCGCCTTCGGGCGGTTTTTTGCGTAATGTAGAAAAAAAGCCTTGCTATTGTTGTCATTAAAATCTATACTATCTTTATTGAAACGCTCATACTTTTAAAGAGACGTAAAAAATGAAAACATTAAGAATTACACATGTAACTAATAAAAATTTTAGCTTTGGTGATAAGTATTACGTTGTGGAAGAAAAGAAAGTATTTCTTAAATTTTTCAGTTATTGGAAAGAATGCAAATATCTTTCTGGTGATTTGCGTGATGAAGAAAGTTGTTACGTTCCATATACTTTCAATAGTATAGAAAGGGCAAAAGCTTTTATTAAAGAGAAGTATAAAAATTTCTTTTTATGTGAAAAAATTGTATATCGTATTATTCCAGATGGTATGGACGATTGTTAAAATAATAGCCAAATTTCACAAATCTTGATATGACATCTACCTAATTAGAAGGAGAGTGTCATGCATAAACCGCCTTCTGGCGGTTTTTCTTTTTAAAATAAGAGTTTAAATAAGTATTGATTTTGTTGTCATTAAAACATATAATACCTTCATTGAAACGAATTGTTTAACCTGAAAAAGAGAAAACAAAATGCTGAACGAAAAAATTGCAAATCTGTTAGAATCTCGTAAAGAAGCTGGCGAAAAACATGCTGAACTGAAAAAACGTGCTGATGCTGCATGGAAAGAATGTTCTGACCTTCAAAATAAGATTGGTCAAGCATTTGCTGAGAGCTTTACAGGTACTAATGAAGAAATTCAGTTTATGCTGAGTTTAGATAATAATAGCGATGCAATGTATCTGTTTCGTTCTAAATTTTTAGCTGAAAAAAAGCTGAAAGAGGCAGGTTATCATACTGATACTCGTCAACTTGGAATTGCTGTAAACCTGTACAACGATGAAGCAGATCTGCGTTCAGCAGCAGAAGCATTAAAGTCATTGTTCCCATTGATTAAACCTGTTGTTATGAATGGGTGGAACGGAAAAGAAACAAAATATACTCTAGTTAATCTGAATATTTCATCTGTAGTTGATTATGAAAAGTTCTCTGATAATGTGTATTTGATTAAAGAAGGCGATCTGTATCAGGCAACGACCATCGAGAATCGTCATAATAAGGTTATTGCTGATTGGTCTGATGATATTGCTGAAGTGATGATTAAAGCTAAGGAGTATCTCGAATATTATTATGGGCATGATGAAAGCGATGATTGGAATAACGAATAAATAAAAGCCACCTTCGGGTGGTTTTTTATTGCAAATAAAAATACAAAAATGTATAATATTGTCATTACTTAAAGAGGGTTATTTTATGTTCGGGTTATTTGTTGATCTATCAGATGCCGAGGTTTTAGAAAAAATACAAGAACATCAAATCGATTATGATGTTGAGCCAGATGAAGAAATGCCTGATTTCTTTAAAGCATATGTAAACTGCAGAAGTTTGCCTGATATTTTTACAAGAGAAGAAGAAGCCCATCGAGCTATCCTTGCACATGTTGTGGGATGGGAAAAATTTTATGAAAACGTAAAAGAGTAAAAGGAAAATAATGAATAATATAAAGCCGTTATCAAACTTGTTGGAGCTATTTAAATTTTTAATGGCTAAATCTAACTTTGGCACACCCCATTTTCCAGTGAAGTACAACCTTGTTGAAGAAAACAGTCCAAAATTAATTGTATTTCTTGGTGATAATGGCTCTGGTAAAAGTTTGCTAACAACTCAAATGACGGCTATGGCTAAAAAAATCCATAATGTTAGTGGATATAGCATGAGTATGCATACCAGAACAAAGGAAGGTAATTTTAAGGTCTTTATGTATGAACCAGAAGAAGATAACTCTACGGGAGTAATCACCGTTTCTGCTGTTATGCAGGGTGTGAATCATTGCTTTTCCAATGCCAAAAAGGGAAGCGATATGATGCTTTTATTAGACGAACCAACTCTTGGTTTATCGAGTCGATATGAAAGAGCAATGGGAAAATACCTAGTAGATAATATTAAAGAGAATGAAGGCAATGAACATTTTAAAGGTGTTTTATTGGTAACTCATTCTAAAGACATGGTAAGAGAAATTGTTGAGTCTGGATATCTGCCGTCAGTGGTTTCAGTAAATAACGAAAGAACATTAAAAGAATGGCTTGATGATAATAGCTCTGCGACTGTTGAAGAGTTATTGTCATTGAAAAAAACAGGTTTAGAGCGTTGGCGTGAAGTAAATAATTACTTTAAAAACCAATAATATTTTAAATTTTAAATCTTAAATCTATAAGCAAACATAATAAAGAGGTCATAAAATGGCAACACGTTCAAATATTAATGTAAAAGTTGGTAATTTATACCACGTTATTTATTGTCATAATAATGGTTATATTGAACATAATGGAAAGCTATTATTTGAGAACTATAATAGTCAAGAACTTGCCGAAAAATTAGTATCTGGTGGTGATCTATCATCTTTAGATAAAAGTTCAGACAAAGTTGAAGGTCATAGCTTTGATAATAGAGTAGATGGATACTGTGTGTATTACAAAAGAGATCGCGGGGAAGAAAATTGTGAAGCAATAATCACAGAAGATATTTGTGACGATAATGCCTTTTCGTATGTTTGGAATGGTTCAGAATGGCGAGTATCTTCTAGATATGAAGATTATAATGATGCATCTCTTGAGCAGGTTTTACGGGAACAAAATCTGATTTAAAAAGCCGCCTTCGGGCGGTTTTTTGTTGTAACCAACTAGATGAAGTAGTATAATATATGAACATATTTTAAGGAAGGTATATAAAATGGTACTCGTTCTAATATCAATGTAAAAGTTGGTGATAAGTATCACATAATTTATTGCCATCGTAATGGTTATGTTGAAAAAATTCTTGTATTTCGCAATCCACTCTCTTTAGGGTCAATAAGAAATATATTTGATTAACTCCTTAAATTATTGTATATATTAGATATAATTTAAAGAAGGATTATTATATTTAATGTTAACTGGTATTAGATTACAAGCAAACCCAACAAAAAAACAAAAGCTGATACTAAATCAGTGGATGGGGTGCGCTCGTTTTATCTGGAATGCTAAATGTAAGGAAGAAGCTTATTATAATACGTTTGCAATCCTGAGAAACAGTTCTTCAAACTGGTATAGCACATACCAAAAGTATATGAAAAGAATATGTGGTAAACCTAAAGAAAAAAAGAAATCTTCTTATTCCAGTATTCATTTAACAAATGAAATCTTTAATTTCAAACGTTGTGATGATGGTGTAACTCGTTTATTTATCGGTAGCAAAACCAATAATATAGGTTATTTATCTTTTAAACCCCATAAACGTTTTAATTTACCTAACTCAATCTATATAATCAATGACTGTGGTAAATACTATATATCATTCTGTTACGAAACAGATAAAAAAGCAGAAAGAAAAGGTCAAGTAAAAGTACGTGCTAAAACAGGAAAAGTAAACGCTCAGGAAATGCTTGATATGCTGGCAATGTCAGGTGAGGAATGGTTAAATGATAATGTTATAGGTATAGACAGAGGTGTTGCTATCCCCGTTCATACAGGAATAGCAGCATATGATTACGAGCAATCAACAAAAGAAAAACAGTTAAAGTCAGAACGTTATATAAAGCGTTACCAACGCCGTATGGCTCGTCAAGTAAAGGGGAGTTCAAAAAGAAATAAAACTAAAAATAAATTAAATAAAGAATACAGAAAAGTAAGAAACAGAAGGAAAGATTATTGTCATAAAACAAGTCGTAAAATAGTGGATTCAGGAAGAGTATTCATCTTTGAAGACTTAAAGATAAAAAATATGACAAAGAAAGTAAAGCCGAAACAGGATGTAAACGGTAATTATCTAAGAAATAATAAAAAAGCAAAATCAGGCTTAAACCGTGTCATATTAAATGTAGGTTGGTCAATGCTTGAAAGCCAAGTAAAATATAAAAGTAAAGCGGAAGGGAAAGTTAGCTTTAAAATAAATGCATCTTATACCAGTCAGGAGTGTTCAAGTTGTGGACACATAGATTCTGACAACAGGAAAAGCCAGAGTGTTTTTTGCTGTACCGAATGTGGTTATGAAGCTAACGCCGATGAGAATGCGGCGTTAGTTATCAAAAAGAGAGCGATAAAATTATTAAAAGACCCCGGAACAGGGTTGACAGAAAATGATGTGTTGTATTCTGTTACAGGACGGCGCTAAAAAGCATTCCAAGATAAGCCCTGAATAGAGCAAGCTCCATTCAGGCAATGGATAACCCGTCAAAAAAGAAAGCCTCATGAGGGTTGGAAGCCACCTACTTTAGGGGTGGTAGTTCACAAAGTTCAGCGTGATTGGTGTACAAAAAGTATTATTTAATATTGTACATGTTGTCATAATCTGCTATACTGTTTTTATCAAATAAAATGTTAAGTGGAAGATAAAAAATGAATACTGTTAAAAACACTATTAAAAACGATTTTATTTCTATTTCTACCGTTATGGGTAAGCCTATGGTTGGTAGCAGTACTTGTTTATCTTCTGATTTTAATAAAGCGCATGAACATATTATGGCGTTTTCTGACGCTCTAAAAACCGTGAATGTTGAATCTGAAGGTCGGGTTAGTGTTAAAAAAGTTTATGGTGATATTTATGGTATTGTTGATGATGTAATTGTTATTAAATTTACCAATCATTCTTCTATTGGTTGGATGGTAGCAACGTCTACAGCGTTGCCATCAGATATTGCAAAAGCTAAAGCATATGTTCACGCTATGCTTGAGGCATATACTGCTGTAACGCATAGTATTAATAATACTAAGCCTGTAGAGCCTAAATATAAAACATTCATCAATGATTACAGTGAATCAGCTTTTGGTGGAATGCGTAAAGTTATTACTGGTTCTATCAACAACAAAGTCGCTTACACTGCGAAATGCTTTGAAGGTAAATGGGAATTTAATATTGTTGGCGGTTTAAATGACGATTTTGAATGGATGCTTGCTTTTGAAGAAATTGTTAAAGGTGTGAATAAAGAAGTGAAGCGACTGACTAAATAAAAAGTACCGCCTCCGGGCGGTATTATCTTTTTTAAAATCAATCAAAAGAGGTTTATCAATGAATTATATTACTATTTACTCTAAATCACATGCCGCACAGATAGATGTTATGGATGATGTTGTTTTAAAGACGGGTGCTAAGGTTGTAGCAGCGTCCAATGATGCTTTATACAATGATGCGAACCATGAAGATGTTTCAATGGTTTCCATTACCTATGAAACTGAACTTGATGTTGAAAAAATTAAAGATGTTGTTAAATCAAGTAAAAGTAAAGAAAACTGTTTTGTTTGCGAAGAAGAAAACTGGCATTGCTAAAATAAAAGTTTAGAAGCCACCTCCGGGTGGTTTTTTGTTTGATTGCCATAAAAATAGCTGATAAAATAAACAAAAACAAAAAGGTGAATAAATGAAACAGTTAACTTGGCTAAAGCAGAAAGATGTTGGTAATGATTTAACTCAAGTTTTTATTAAACCAGAGTTCTTTGATTTTACAAAAACAAAATATCCTGATGGTATTCCAATTTTAGGTAGTTCACTTTCAAAAGAAGAAGTGAAAAATCTTTTTAATAAAGCTGAAAATTATATTCAAGATAATATTACTTCATTAGTAGAAAATAGTGAAGAAGACGATGAAATTTCGTTAGAACGATTGGAGAAAGATTGGAAAGAAAATCCAGAAAACTTTTTTGTTATGCGTTATAGCGATGTTGATTTTGAAAAAGAAAAAGCTTTTTTCTACCCTCGTATAGTATTGCCTTATGTAGATCATGATGAACATATTTTTAATCATGGTATCGCCATAAATGATGAAAGGATCTATAGTCATGATGGTTTTGGTGAAAAATATAAAGAGTTAAATCAATTACTGTTTGAAATTACCAAAAAACACTTATCATTAATCTGATTTACAAGCCTTATCGTAAGATAGGGCTTTTTTTATAAAATTTTATTGTACATGTTGTCATAACCTGTTATACTTCTTTTATCGAAACGAAAGAGAAAACAGGAAAACATCATGGGCTACGTTAGCAAAGAAATGAAAGTAGAACTGGTAAAACGTATTAAAGAAGTTCTACCTAAAGGATGGAAGGCTACGTTTAAAGTTTACAATCTTTCTAAACTGCGTGTCCTGATCAAATCAGCACCTATTACTCTGGATGATATTAAAAAAGGCATTGATAATGATTATATCAGTGTCCACCCTCTTTCAAGAGCAAGTGATTTTAACAATATTGAAGTGGGAAAAATCATTGAAAATATTGGAAAGGCACTGGAAAGTAAAAACTATACTGTTGTTGAAGATAGCAACTATGGAAATGTTCCTTCATATTACACTGAATTAACTTTTGGTGATTCAAGCAAGCCTTTTATTTCTACTAAAAATATCTAAAATATAAGAGAATCCCCGGATTCTCTTTTTTATTCTATTAGGAGCTTTTTTATTAAAAAATAATACTTTTAATGAATTAAAAGATATGCTAAAATATTGTCATTATATATCAGGGGACGTAAAATGAAACAGTTAGAAGGTGTTATTAATCTAGATGAAGAGTTTTCTTCTCTTGTTAGTTTTGTCAGACAAAAATGGTCAGTCGTAGACAGTTTTGAAGATCTAATGCGTGAGGCATGGATTATCGGGCTTGATTTATATAAATCAAAATCAGAAAGCCATTATTCAGTAAGTAATAAAATCTGTGATATGGGAAGAAACGAGGAAAAATATATTTGTTCTTCTTTAACTGATATTGAAAAAATAGTTGCTCTTAGATATCATCCTTATAAAGTGTTCTCAAAGAATTTACTTGTTGCAGGGATGAGAACATTTTTAAAAGAGCCAGAAGAAAGTTATTATGATTTAGAGAAAAAGCTGAAGCTGATTATTAAAAAATATCCTGAAAGTAAAAAAATGAAACCTATTGGCTGGAATAAGCTTAAGAAAGTTTATGAAGAATATATGGGTATGGATGAATATGATGTGAAAGCGGATGAAAATCTGTTTACAGGCACAAATGTAGCTAATTATGAACGTTCTTTTATGTTGAGGATTTCACTGCCTCAAGTAATGTATGATGAGTTAGAGCAAGGTAATAACCGTATTGTTGTTTTATTAATGAGCGTTATTGATCATGCGGCTAAATGTATGAAGCATAACAATGCACAAGCTTTCCTAAATGATATTGAAAGAATTGAAAACTATTTCCTATCTGTGAAAGAAAATCATCCAATGCCGTTTGATGTTTCATTTGAAGGTATTGTAAAGAACAACTTCTTTAAAGAGATTTTAAGAAAGAGTCAAGAAGAAATGATTTCTTTGGAAGAATTTAATGAAAAAGTTGAAAAACAAAAAGAATATGAAAAATTGCCAGAAGAAGAAAAACAGCGCCGGAAAGCACAATCTGCAGAATTGGTGCTAAACATGTTAAAAGATAAAAACGTACTATAAAAAAAGGGGCTTCGGCCTCTTTTTTTATTGTGCATGAAAGTTTTTTTTAGTAAAATATAGTCATAGTATATAAAAGGTAAAACACTAATGAATCATGATATAGCGATGTTAACAAGAGTATTTAAAGATGCTGACACGTTAGTTAATCGTATAGATCAGAATCATTCATTGAAAAATTATTTTATGTGTGGGGCTTGTGGTCAACTTGCTAAATTGATTTATCAACATTTTATCAATAAACGAAAAAAAGATTATAAGCTTCTTTGTTTTATGGAGTTTGAACTTTATGGTAATCTAGAGTTAATGAAAACATGCTCTGATGAAAAATTTTTAGAAGAGTATGGTTTTGCTGGTATCGATCATGTTGCGCTAATAGTAGGCAATAAGGTTTATGATGCGTGTGGTTCAGATTTCTATGATAAAGAAACTTATGTTCACCGTATGTTCCCTAAAAGCCAGTTTTGCTATAGAGAAATAGAGATAGGAAATGTATCTCAATCAAAACAGGTTTTCGAAAAAGTGCTTTTTGGTCATTTATATGGGCATAAGAAGCAATCAGAGATTGTTAGTCGAATTTTTCATGATTTAAGGCTTAAATAAAGTAAACTTTTTATTGATTTTTATGTGAGTTTTTGCTATTATTAAATCAACAAAACAACTGGTAAAGGTGAATAAAATGGGTTGGACAAGCATTCATAACGATGGCGGTTATAAAACTAATAAAGAACTTTACGAGCGTGAATTGCGTAATGGCTGGAACAGTAATGTAACTGTTTTGGATGTTGCTTTTGTTGGTTCGAATATTTATGAACTTCTTAACCTTAAAAAGGAAAATGGTGAAGAAGAAGTTTTCATTAACCAGATTTTGGTAAGTCGTAATCGTGCTAAGGATGGTTATTCAGCCTCCATTAGCTATAAACATGTTTCTGAATCAATGGGGCCAACTCTGCATGATTGTCCAGTAAAATTTTTGAAACAATCAACTTGTCAGGACGAATATGCCGTTGCGTGGCGTAAGCGTTGTTATGAATATCGTGAAGAAAGTAAAAAACATAAACAAAAGATTGAAGATGTTTATAAAAAACTTCCACGAGGCACTATTATTGAAACGTTTGGTGGTACTAAACTTGAGTTTGCTTATCATTACACCAAAACTAAGTTTGCTGCTTACATGCTTGAAAGCGAAAATGCGGGTAAACTGTATTCTTGGAAATATACTTCTATCAAAGAAATTGTAGAAGATAGGCAAAAAGAAACAGCTTAATAGTAAAAACAAAGTAAAGGCTGCACTCGCGTGTGGCCTTTTTGCTTTTGAAGAAAAAGCTTTATTTCAAGATAGATGTATGTTATTATATTGTCATTAAATAAAATGAGGTATGATAAAATGGCTACTTTGAAAAAAATGACATTTAAATGGGTAGATGGATGTAATAATTCCTCTATTTTGTCATGCTTGAGTAATGGTCGTGTATGGCTAACGAATTCAGATAGGCGTCCTTTAAGTTTGAGTAATGTTATGTTTGCTTCTGGTTGTAATGGTTATAAGGATCAGGAAAACACCTTAAAAAAAGCATTAAAATCAGTTATTAAAAAATGTGATGAAAAAAATGCTAAACTCACTTTAGCGGTATTAAAGGAAGTAACTAAAATATCTACATGGACATTATTGGAGTCAAATGTTTCAGTTGAAGTAGAAGATAAAAAAGAAAAAAGCCCTGCAAAAAAAATGTGTTTTGAAAGAAAAGACACTGCTGGGAATTGTTATCATTTGACATGTTTTAATAATGGAAATATTTTTCTTGAGAACGATGCTAAAGTCTTATTAAGTTTAAGTAATGTGATGTTTAATGCTGGCCTGAAATGTGGTTATGAAGGTGAAAGAAACGCCTTAAAACAGGCTTTAAAAGATGTGATAAAAGATTATAGCAATAAAAATGCGAAAGATGTTTTAAGTGCTCTTAAAAAAGTAACAAGACTTGAGGACTGGAAAATAATTAATGTTTAAAAAAAGGCCATTCAATGGCCTTTTTTATTAATTATTAAATCAGTTAGGAAAGATTTTGATATTGTCTTAATAAAATGGTATAATATCCCCATTATCTAAACAGGAGAGCTACCATGTTTTTCGTTCAAAAATGGCAACGTTTTGTAAGTTTTTATGATTTGAAAAAATGGATTGAAGATAAAAAATTTGAAACAGCAAAAGAAGTTGTTGATCATATTTTTGATGGAAAAGATGAGTTATCTTCAACATATAATATTTTAGATAATAATCATGTTTATAAACCAACAACTTTTGTTCAGCGTTTAAATAGAGTTTGGTTCTTTTTTGTGTTTTGGATTTTTATCGCTCCTATTCGTTATGTTATGACAGGGCGTAAAGGATTTGATGAAAGAACTAAATTTGGTAAATGGGTAACAGAACTTATTGGAGAAGAGCGAGTTATTAAAGCGTGGAAATATAAAGGTGGATGGCAAAAGACATTATCAAAAGAAGATTTTTTGGTTATTTTAAAATCTAATGATGTTGAAACTGCAGATGATTTCGTAAAATTCATTTTTGGTGAGCGTTATGATTATGATTATGATGATGAACGTTTTAGTCCTTATGTAATTATTGATACATCCGAAAAATATCTTTATACCACATCAATTCAACGCTTCAATCAATTTTGGGTATATCCTTTATTGCTTCCGGTGTTCCTTATCTGGAGAGGTGTGAACTATGTTATTAAAGGGAAAGATATAGAAGTTAGCGAAGGGTTCAAAAAGACACTTGAAAAGCTAATTGGTAAAGAATAAAATAAAAAGGGCTGTAGCCCTTTTTTTTTTACAAAAAAGTATTGTAACGACAACATGCTTTAAGCTATAATAAGATATAAATTAAGTTAAATAAAATCTTGAGGAATATATGGCTGCTTATACCAACTTTGACTATCAGAAAAAATCCATTAAAGAATGGGTTAACGCTTATGAAAATGGTGAGTTTAACTGTGTTAATGATGAAAGTATCCATGCAGCAGGTTGGTTGATGTGGGAAGAGCCAGAAGCATTGAAAGATCATGTTAAGGATCTGTATAAGGCCATTAAGATGGTTCAAGAAACTGGAAAGCTGAACGAGAACGAAATCTTTATTCGTCTTAAAGAAGTTCCTAAGTTTGGTCGTGAAAATTATAACTATGCTAACGTAATTTTTTATCAAGAGTTGAATAATACCCCGATTATTGTATTGACTCCTGATTATGAAGGTCATTCGGAGCTTTTCTTAATCAATAATAAGCATAAAGTTACAGGAAGTTTAGATGATATCAAAGATTATCTGATTAAAGATTTTTCAATGTAATATTGTCATTTTTACTTGTGCATAAGGGGTATATGGGTTATACTCCTTGTATGAAATCAATGAGGGTGTTGAGATGTCTACAATAACTTTAAAAGAAGCTGTTGAACGTATGCAAAACTTCTTGAATGCTCATCCTGAGCTGGCTGATTCTGTTGTTTATGCAGTAGAAGGAGACGATGGTGAGTTTAAAAGCGAGTGGAATGAGGTTGTAGTTGAACTACCTAATGGTCATACCGAAACAGTAGTAAACTTCATTTAATCAACATAGCCTTGTGATTATTCATGAGGCATTTTATTTTTGAGGTAGATATGTTAATGGTTAAGGAATACAACAATCTTTCCCCATCTTTTATTTTTAGTGAAATAGCAAGAATAGCCGCCTCAATAGAGGTTGGAAAATTTCCTAAATATATAACGTTTTCTAACGGGATAAAAACTAAATATACTTCAAAGCTAAGATTGTTTGCGCAAGGACATACTCACTGTATCTGTTGTGGTAGAGGTAAAAGAGAAAGTGATAAGCATTTTGAATATTCTCATGAAAAAGGGCTAAATCTCTTTTTTAAACATAATTGGAAAAGCGTGATGTTAACGGTTGACCATGATCTTTTAAGCTCTCTTGGCGGAATAGCCCAAACGTATAATTTAAATATAATGTGTGAAGAGTGTAATAATTTACGTGGGAATAGCTTTGCGCAAGTAGAAGAATTTATTTATTGGTTCAATCACCCGAAGAGAAAGCCAATAACTCAAAAGAACTTTAGTTATATTGATGGTAGGCAAGGTGAACGAGAAAAATTTAAGCCATACAGTTTACCATTTGATGAATAATAGGAGATGTAAAATGAAAACAGAAACTATTAAATCTGCTCGTAATAAAAGTATTAGTCCAAAAGATTTTACTAATATGTATTATACGCGAGTAATGCATGTAAAAATGTCTGTAGCACCACTAAATGGTTTAAATACAGAAGAAGTTTTAAATGGCCTTAATGATGGTAAATTTGAGATTATGGATCATGAGTTCATTGTTATTTCGGAAACGATTAATGATGATGAGCCAAAGGTCGTAGGTTTAGTGGAACGTCTTGATACCTATCATGGAGAAGTAGAAGAAAAAGACTTTAAACTTACAGAATAATAAAAGCCGCCTCCGGGCGGTTTTTTATATGCATGCGGCATACTGCCAAAAACATAAAATGATGTTATCCTGAAACGTGAAATTGAGAAAGTTGATAAGTATTTTAGAAGTTTTGGAACTGAAATTCCTTTAAATGTCTCATTTAAAAACGTGACGAAAAACAAGTTTTTATTGGAAGTTTTAAGTCAAGCTAACAAAGAGTTTATTACAGAAAAAGCTTAAGAAAGCATACATGAAAAGAGCCTGTCGGCTCTTTTTTTTGATAAAAACAACATAAAATTTTATAATATGAGAAACATTAAAAGGATAAAAATATGAGCGAGAGTATTATATACGGTATAAAAAAAGGCAAAAAAAGCATAGCGCTTAAAGATTTACCTAATAGTCATGGGTGGGAAACTGTTATATGGAAGCCTTACTTTAAACATTATCTTGGTATAGACACATCTAAAACCTACCCCACTGACGAAATGTATGATCGCCTATGGCCTTTATATAAAGATAGTAGACTTCCAGAACATCACAAAACAGTATTATGTGCTTCTTATGATCACACTCTTCATTAAAACCGCAACTAACGCAACATCGTCCGTTGTTCTGGTTAAGGCGAAGCACCTAATGTTATAAAACGCAACTGTGAAAAAGTTACGTAAAAACCTAATTATTAGTTAACTGAGATACATGCTTCAGGTAAATATTCCTTGCACCATTTATATCCCTGTCTATTATTCTTGTGCCGTCTTTCATTGTTCTCGACGAACCCAGCTTTTCATTTACTACACCGTTCCAGCTTTGGGTTTTACTTGTATAGCTTTCGTTTACGATAATGACTTCTTTTCCGTATTTTTTCGCTGTCCATAACAGGAATTCTTTGAACTTGTAATGACTAAGGGAAAGCATATCATGCACCGCTTTACGGCCTATTTTTCTTCCCTTTGTTTTCACCATTGGCTTCGTCTCATATTCAGGCAGGTAAATCACATCGTAATTTCTCACTATACTATAGGCTACGGTTCTATGCAGATGATTTACTCTGTCTTGTCGCTTACACGCCAGCCTGTTAAGGTTTTTCTCTATATATCTTAATCTATCCTTTATCCATTGTGGATTATCAGACAGTTCTTTTTTATACAGCTTATGTTGACTTAGCTTTTCTCGCAACGAATACAGCCTTCGCATTTTCTTTGCCAGTGGGAGTAAACATTTAACCGAATAATCCTTACCGTAAACCATTACCTCATGTTCATTAAACCCTGTCACAAACGTTCTGCTTCCCGGATCGAGAGCGATAACTCTTACTTCTTTTTCAGCAACCATTTTATCTTGACCTTGGCTTTCGGCACAACCCAAATGGTTTCCTTTTACAACGATATGTTTCTGGACGCAGATGAACCATCTGCCATGATCCATTGTTACTTTAACATTTTTACCATAGCATTCATCAGGTAGCTTTTCAGTTACTTTTATTTTACCAAGACTATCAAAACAAACGCCTTTTTTACCCATACGTGGATGGGTAAAAGTTTGTTTCTTATATTTCCTGCTTTTAAATCCAAGTTTTGAATAAGATGAATGATTAAAAGCCTGAGAGACTTTGGATTTTTTCTTTTTATTACTGTTACATACCTTAATAAAATCCCCAATAGCTTCCAATACAGCTTGATCGCAAACATTAGCATCAAACACCGTATCAGAACCATTTATTTCTTCTCTTACTTTATTTCTTACTGGTATACGAAGGTCAATAGATTTACCTGATTCATCAATATATTTCCCGTTATTACACATATCAACAGTAAGGTTGTATGCTCTGCGAGCGACCACCATCATCTGCTCATACTGAGTTTTTTGCTTGGACGAGTTAAAGTAAAAGCGTATTTTCTTTACGGCTTTAACGATAACATCAGGAACAGAAAGAGTATAAGATTTAAAAGATAAAGGAAAATGAGAGGTATAAACAGGGGTAAGTTTACGAATAAAAGAAGAAAGATAATGGATAGTAAAATTAGTTTTATTATTATCTGCATAAGGAAGGAAAAGGTTATCAGACAGGTTATGACAGGCATCATTCCAGAACGGTTTCACCGTCCTGTCATAATCCTGTTTAATAAAACAAACCTGCTGCATAATAAACCCTTAACCAATGATAATTACATGAATAATATAACAAAAGAAGGAATATATCAAATATATTTTATATCTTTGTTGCGTTAGTTGATTAAATTCTCAACTGTTATTCCCGTAGAAAAAGTTTATGATTTTTGTAAAGACTTAGATATGTGGCAAAAAGATTTTGGTAAAGATATAGAAGGTTATGTAAACCATATTCCAGAAACATCCGCTTTTTTAAAAGAGGCTAAACTTAAAAAGTTTGATTTTATTGGAATCCAAACGGTCGCAGGAGAGTGTCTCCAGAACAGATTAGGAGCATTTACGATATCATAGAGCCGTATAAATAATGCTTGCATTGAAAGATACGAAGATGTATAATGTTGTCATTAACTTATGAGGATTAAAAAATGACTGCTACTGCTCAAAGTTTTAAAGTAAATGTGCGTAATAAAAACATCAAAAAGTCAAAGACTGTTGAAATTGAACTTGAAGTAGGGCAAAAAATTCGTTATGGTTTTTATTCAAATATCACTTTTGAAGGTTTTGATGAAAAAGATCAGGCTATTCTAAAAGATAAAAGTGGGAACCTTCAGCATGTTGCTCGTTGGTTGTTTGAAAAATATGTAGAAGTTGAGATTTAAAAAAGCCGCCTTCGGGCGGTTTTTTATTTAAAATTGAAAAAAAAAAATTGTTGTACTCAATAATGTATGGTGATATTATATTGTCATATTGAGTTAAACGATAATCTTAAAGGTGAGAAAATGAATTCTTTTAAAATTGCTGTTCCTGCTATGACTGCTATCGCTGTTGCTGCTGCTTCTAAAATCAGCGCTCTTAACGAAGAGTTGACTGCACTTTATAAAGACGGTTCTATTACCGATGGGTATGTAAACCCTGATATTTTCTCATATTCTGATTGTGATCTTAACTTAATCAATATGATTGATGCTATTTCAGAAGCTGAATATAACGCTCAAATGGCCCCTGAGATGGCTCAAGCAATTAAGATTCTTCAATCTGTTAAAGAAAAGATTAATGCTCAAGAGAACGCCTTTACTGTTAAAAGGGATGATATTAATAAAAAAATAGCTAAAGTTCTTCAAAAAGCGCGAATTGATTTTGGGACTATGATTGATTTCGATAATCTGTTCCGTATTAAATTTAACGTTAAGCGTCTAAATGAAAATCAGCGTCAATCTTTGATCGAAGTAATGTCAGAAAATGGTTTTGAGGCGATTGAACTCCGTGATAGCCTTGATCAAATGCTGTTTGCTGGAGTTGTAGAAGATCAGGAAAAGCACTCCAAACTTAACCGCTTTATTTTCGAGATGTTGAAAGAAAAAGTGACTTCTGACCGAAACTTTACAGGGTGTATTGGTTGTGAAAAATTACATGAAAGAAACTTGATTTCTTACCTTTCCTAATAAAAGATAAAAGCCACCTTCGGGTGGTTTTTTATTTAAAGCAAAAAAGTTGTTGTACTCAACTTTATATGATGATATTATATTGTCATATTGGATTGAGTAATCATCTTAAAAGGTAAAGAAAATGAATAACTTTAAAACAGCTATCCCTGCTATGACCGTTATCGCCAATGCTGTTTCTAAAAAAATCGCTAACCTTAATAAAGATTTGATTGCTTTATATCAAGAAGGGACACGTACTGATGGGTATGTAAACCCGGAGATTTTTTCATATTATGATTGTGATCTTAACTTAATCAATATGATTGATTCTATTTCAGATGCTGAATACAATGAAAAAATGGCACCTGAAATGGCAAAAGCTATCGAAATTTTACAGTCTGTTAAAGCAAAGATTAACGAACAAGAGAATATTTATACAGTTAAAAAAAATAAAATAATCCAAAAAATTGGTAAACTGCATAATAAAGCTCGTATTGATTTTGGGACAGTTATTGATTTTGATAACTTGTTATACGTAAAAATGAACATTAAAAGGCTTGATGAAGAACAGCGTCAATCCCTGATTGAAGTAATGTCAGAAAATGGTTTCGAAGTTATTGATTGTCGTGATAGTGTTAGTCAAATGCTATTTGCTGGTGTTGTAGAAGATCAGGAAAAGATTCCTACTCTTCACCATTTTATTTTCAACTTACTCGATGGAAAAGTGACTTCTGATCGTAACTTTGTAGGATGTATTATTTGTGAACCTATGTCAGAAAGTCGTCTGATTTCTGTTTTATCAGATTAAAATAAAAGCCACCTTCGGGTGGCTTTTTATTAAAAAGGACTTGCAAAGGAATCATAGAATTGTATATAATGACAACATTAAAAACAAACAGGTAATTAAAAAATGGCTAAATTTGACTTTCAGAATGAACTGCAGAAACTGAAAAATGGTGAAACATCAGCTATTGAATTTGGTGATCCGAAAAAGCCTAAAGGCTATTTTTCTCATATTTTGATTCGTTATATGGCTACTGCTGGTGGTTCACAATTTGCGATTCATCTGCTTAACTCTCGTGGTCAAACTGGTAGCGGTATGTATCTTGGTAATGACGCTGAAAAAGTTGAATCAGAAGCGCTACGTTTGGTTGATGATTACATGAAGCCTAAAGTTCATGCAAACCCTAAAGTTCAGGAATTTTTAGATAAAAATAAAGATTCTCGTCCAGAGCTTAGCTTCTTCACTGTATAAAACAAAAATGTAAAAAGCCCCATCCAAGGGACTTTATTTATTAAAAATAAAAGAGGATAATATGGATTTCAAAGATAATACTGAATTTTTTAAGTCTGCTGTTCAAAGAGGTCTTCAAAAATATGAAGAGCTAAAAGATGATGTCCGTTATTTTCAGTTTGAGTTAGAAGGTGTTATGGAAGCATTACAAACCCATACTAATAATGATTATAAAGTGATTGCAGATCGTAATGAAACGGTAATGCTAACAAATGAAAACAATCACATTGTAAAAGTTCATATTGAAAAAGGTTCTGTAGATTGTTATACATTTACATCGGACTTCACTGATGAAGTAAAATCAGAAAAAAGAGAAGATGTTATCGAATTTGTTAAGACTATTTTAAGTGATGTAAGATTCATCTGGAAGCTTGATTTAAAAGAAGAATATAAATAAAAATGTTGCGTAATGATGTTGTTTATCGTATAATGACAACATCAAAACAGCAGAGTAGAGAATACTGAAATGAAAAAATCACTGAACATCACTTTTCCTTTTGCAGAAGCTGTAGGTTATATTGCTGACGTAAACGATAAAAGTTTTGCGAACTATGGTGATTTTGATAAAACAGGTATTAAAAAGCTAGCCTGTTTGCGTTATATTACTGTTAAACGCCGTGGTAATGGTGATGGTAATCGTATGCTTGAAGCATTTATTTCTAAATGTCGTGAAGCGGGTGCTGATGCTATTATTTTATGTTGTGATGCCTCTGAAAAACAAACGAAAGGATTTGTTTTAAATGAGTGGTACTATAAATATGGTTTTGATCAGGTAGGTAAAACACCTGTAATGATTAAAAAGCTGAAATAAGAGGTAGCATGAAAATCAATGTAAATATCGACTCAAATAATATTATACGTGTTGCCTTACTAAGTCTTTTAATTGGGACGTATTTCAAAATTAATTTTTTTGTAGTATGCGCGTTAGTATTCGGATGGGGAGTTGTAGCAATAAATACATTTTTAATTGTTTTGGCTTCTTTAAATAGTCCAAAACAGTTTTTTAAATTTGATTATGCTACAATCAAAGCTAAAGTAAGGGATATATCACTTGTTTTAATCTGTTTTTCTATTTTATGTACTCTTTGGTATGATTGGAAAAACCTATCAGTAATTTTATTATTATCAAGTTTTATGTTAGGTAGGTTTAATTTTCTTTGGAAACAAAAAAAATAAATGTTGTTTATGTTGTCATAATTTGCTATACTCTTTTTATCAAATAAAAACTCACTGAATTGAAAGGAACGAAAAAAATGACTAAACAAGAACTTGAACAACTGATTGAACAAGCTGGTGCTACACCGATGGTAAGCATTGCTGAACTGCCAAAAGGTTTTGAGGGTACGCTTCTTTATGGTTATACTTGTGAGCGACATACCTTTCATGTTTATGTAAAAGATGAAGTTATTCATGCTGTAACATATAACTTCGATGAAGAGATCATTACTCATGTCAGCGGTAAAGAAGTTTATGCTGGTTCATGCTTCCCTGATAAGCGTGTTTATCGTCAGCCTACACATTTCTTCTTCATGGAATTGTTGGCTAAAAAAGGTTTTACACCGTCAGTGACTGAATCAACTCTACCAGAGGATTTCAATATTTCTGTTGGTGAGTTTTTAGAAAGAGCTAAGGTTGTGGAAGATTTAAAAGTGATTCCTTCACTTGCTTAAATAAGTAATAAATAAAAGCCGCCTTCGGGCGGTTTTTGTTAGTAAAGATACCCTTGATAGAAGTCTATTCCATTTTAAGTTACTAATTACGTTAATTTAAAAAGAACTTGCTTCTCTTATGTGTTGTCGTTATAATGTCTTTATTAAATCCCAGATCCCAGAGACAAAAATGAATATTTTAATTGCAAAAGAAATTTTAAAAAAATATGAAATCGACCTGAATCGTAAAAGGGATGCTTTTATTATTAAAATGGCTGATGCTATTAATCTTTTGAAGAAAAATAACCTATCTGCTGTATATCCTTATTTCAAAAGGAATGATAATGGCATTGTATCCATAGTCTATAAATGCGAATGTGGAAATATTGCTGAATCTCATGTTAATAATTTTGCTCAAAAGAAAGTTTTTGCTTGTAAAAAATGTAATGCTGGAAAAATAAACAGTTTAACTAAAAGGATTTCTTTAGATAATATTAAATCAAACCTAAATGATAAAGGATTTAAGGTGATTAATATTGAGAACTATAATGGTTCTTTATGTGGAAGTTCTTGGGAATTATCCTGTAAACATAATCATATATTCAAGCGATCTGGAAATCATATACAAAATATAAAATGTTGCCCATTTTGCTTTACTGAATCTATATCTGAAACTCTGATAAGAGAGATGCTGGAGATTCATTTTAATAAAAAATTTCCATCAGTGCGTCCAGATTTTTTAAAGAGCCAGTTTTCAAACAAAAACTTAGAAATCGACATGTATAATGAGGATTTGAAAATTGGTTTTGAATATAATGGTATTCAGCATTATGAGGCGATTTATGGCAAAGAGAGATTGCTTAAATCCATTAAAAACGACAATGAAAAAATGAGATTGTGTGAAGAAAATGGAATCAATCTTATCGTTTTAAAATATGTAGAAAATGAAAGTAAAAATAAAAGGTTATTTCTAGAAGAAATAGTAGAAATATTAAAAAGTTACAATATTTTTATTAGTTCTAATACTTTATTTAAGGTGATAAATAAAGAACATTATTTTACAAATAATATAAAGGAAAAAATAGAAAAAATATTAGTTAAAAATAATAAAAAATTGATTACTAAAAAGATTCTTGATTTAAAAGGGAAGGTTGATTTTAAATGTCTTTGCTGTAATGAAAAAAACACTGTTTCTATCTCAACAGTGATGAAATGGAAAAATGAAAATAATACAAATTGCAGAAAATGCTGTTTTTCAAAAAAAGCAGATAAAGCAGAGTTAAGGCATACGACAATAGCAAATCAATACTGCAACAATAATGGCTTTTTAATGGCAGAATTAATTAGAAATAAAGACGGGCATGTGACAGGTTTTAAATACAGAGATGAGAATAATGAAATAAAAATATTTGGCAGTAAAAAATACAAAAAATATATTAAAGAAATTTCTAGTAATTTTTAAGATGTATTAAATAATGTATCGATATTTTATTATAAGCATGAACCTTGTTGGCAACCGTATTATATTTGGCTGGGATTTTATAAGTAGCACAGGAAATGATGTCTTTGTGAGTGCTTTTTCGGAGCTTTTCCGTGCATCAACTTCTTTGAAATTTGTTTAAATTTTAAAAGCCGCATTCAGGCGGTTTTTTGTTGTGCATGTAAAAAGATAGTGATATAATGACAACCTAACTTGAGGAGGTTTTATGTCTGACGCAAAAAATAGCTACACTTACGATTTTAAGATCTATTTTAAAGTTGCCTTTTTACTCTTCGTGCTTGGTTTGTGTATCGAGTCTAAATTAGTGCTGGACTGGTCTCAAGCGGCAGCTTGGGCTTCAACATTTTTTGGTATTTTTAAATATGGAAGCCTGATTCATAAATCTATTTTAGAAAAAAGTAAACATTTTTTAAATTTCTCTGATTTTCTTAAAACCGCTATAACATACCCAATTCTTATTTTGTTGTTCGGCAGCCAATTTAATAATATAGGATGTTTGTATTTGTCTATATTCATGATAGTTCATGCTATTTTAATGGTTGTTTTTGCCTCAAGATACGCCAAATAAAAAACGTTTATGTTGTCATTAAATATCTACTTATGCTATACTACGTAGTATAGCAACCAATGAGTATATAAAATGAATGTAACAGCTTATAAAGCGATATCTGATTTAAACCGTGTTGGAGTGCTCTGGCATGGTTTAAACGCTGAAAGAGCGTTAGAAGTCCTTAATCAAGGCTTTATTAAGCCACATTCAGTTCAACGTTTTTGGTCTGATGGTATGTTTTATGAAGATAATCATCCTTCTTATGACTCCTCTATCTGGTGTAATGGTTGGTCAATGAGTAGAGATCTACAAGTTGCAAAGAAATTTGCGATGCGTGGAATAATCTTTGCGTTCAACATTCAAGCAATAAAACAGCAGTTTAAAGTTGTTCCTTATTCATGGGCGGGAGCTATCCCTAACTCATCACCGTTTAGCCGTAAAAAAGAGCGCGAAGAATATGTATTAAGCGGAGGAGTGTTTCAATCAGAAGCTTTTTATGAGCAAAAAGCAAAAGAAATCAAACAAGAAATTGTTAACGTTAATAAAAAATATAAAGGTAAAGAAAAAAAGGAAAAGATTCAGAATCTAGAAAAAGCCTTACTAGAAAACAGTTTTAATCACCATTTTTATACGCCTCATGGAAAAGAAATGTCATTAGAAAATTCTTTTGGGTTCTTCATTTCTGATAAAAGCCCATCAAAGGAAATTTGTGAAGTCCTTGAAAATCATACTCTGTTTTTAGGTTACATTTAAGATTTAAGAAAATTTATTTGTATTAACAAATGCTCATTAACCTAATCTTTAAAATAAGGAATTATAATGTCTATAAGTTTAAAAGAAAAAGCTATAAAGAAAAATTGTCTTTCAATTAAAGTTTTATTTTCTCATGGAAATGGTGATAATACGTCATCAAGAGAAACAAATATTGTAATTCCTGTAAATAAAAAAGATTTAATAGAAAAAATAATGAAAGAGACGTTTTCTTTCATCAAGGATATTGAAAGAAAAGTATCATTAGGTGTTGATATTGATGATATGAATTTAGACATTGATATAGATAAATGTAATAGAGATGTGGCATCCTTCAATGTAGAAGGAATAAATGTTATGATTGGTTTAGATACAGATAATTATTCAAGCGATCTTTGTTATGCTAAACCATATCATGCTTTATTTGAGTATTTTGATGAAGATGGGAAATGCTTTACTGTAAAACTTTAATGAGAAATAAACATATTTAAAGGTCTGTACATGTTGTCATTATAATGCTATAATTTGGTATAAATTTATTTAAAGGTGAAAAAATGAATCGTATTGCACATGGTGTAGTAGTAGAAAAAACATCGCAAGGTTGTAGAGTTGAAGGATATCTTGATAATGAGCGAGTTATTACTATTACTAATTGTAACATTAGGCGTATTTTTGAAGTATCTCATAGTAAAGGATTAGTAGGCAGCTTTGAAAATGCTAAAGCTATTAATGATATTATGTGTGAAGTGATTAAAGTTGTTGAAGATCTGCGCAAAGAACATGAAGGCCGGGTAACAATTTCCGTTGTTAAGCAAGGTGATAATTGGGCTGTTTTAGTAGATGGTAGTAATGAATCTCCTGAATCAAAAAATAACAAAGAAGAAGCTGTTTCAATGGCTAAATTTTTTAAAGAAAGCTATGAAAAACGAGGCGTAATTGTAAAATATGATGAAGAATAAAATTTAAAAGAGCTGTGCGGCTCTTCTTTTTTTGCCAAAAAAGCTTGTACATATTGTCATTATGGTGGTATACTTACCATATTGAAACAGCATAAGGTGATCTAAAAATGGCGAACGTAAGCAAAGCAGATAAAGCAAAAATTGTTGCGGCAGTAAAAGAAGTTATGCCTAAAAACTGGAAAGCATCCTTCGCTGTAAGAGATGATAGTTTTATCGTAATGACTGTAAAAAATACGCCATTTACTCTTGAAGAGATTTTTGGAAAAGAAAAATGTGAAGCACTTGATGAGCGTCACTATTTTAATGGTGTTGTAGGTCATGTAGAAGTAAATCATCGTTATCTGGACAATAGTATTAAAAACAAAGAAGTATTAGATGTATTGAAAAAGGTTGTTGTTGCTTTAAATAAAGATAATTATAGTAATAGCGATTGTTATACTGATTATCATGATGTAGGTCATGGTGTTGAATTACAGTTCGGTAGCTATAAAAATCCATACGTAGCGAAAGCAGCATAAATAAAGCAAAGAAAGCAGCTACGGCTGCTTTTATTAATCAGATAATCCAAAAGGAATAATAATGTATAACTATTTTTCGCTTGATAATTTCTATAACTTTTGTATTTTTATTATTATTAGTTTTATTTATGTTCTAATCATGGGCGGTTTCAAAAAATCAGATAATCAAAGAAAGCAGTCAGTTGTGATGGCTATTGTTATTGCTATTGTGCTGCATAGCTGTGGTTATATTTATAGCAAGCATTCATATAATAAAAACTTAGAAATTTGTTCTAAACAATCAGATTATAAAATGAGTGGTGATACGTGTTATAAACCTTTAAAATCTGGAAAATATGTGCCAGCAGAAACGCCAGATTATGATCTATAAAAAGAGGATAGCATGAAAGATCCGATTACTTTGTTGATAGTTGTGGGATTATTAATAATAGCTATTAAAACTATTATTCAAGTTATAAACATATTTAATGATAGTAAAAAAAGGAAAAGTAATAATAATATTATTATAGGAATAATGAAAGAAAAATATTCAAAAGAAAAAGTTAATAATAATAAAATCTAAGATAATTAAAAAATAGATAAAATTTTATCTTTGAATGTTAAAGAAACCTAAATACTATATTGTAAAATAAATAATTGGAGTAAAAATGCTGATTAAAAAACATGAAATCAAAATTGATGGTGTAACTTTTATGTGGATGATCGTAGGAGAACAAAAAATCTTCTCGGCAACCAAAAAAGCGGAAGAAATTACTGATAAAACTCTGATTGCGCTTTGCAAAGTGTTAGGGGCTGAGTTTGATTGTCTTGTAGATGCTAATAATGGTAAAGCTAAAAAAGTATTAACGCCGGAAGATCGCTTCTTGATTTTTGAAGACTTTTCAACAGCGGAAGATATCTGGTCTGAAACAGAAGTAGGTGGCAATGATTGGTGGAAAGTGTTTCATTCTATTTAAGGATATATAAATGATTAAAGTAATCTATGATAACTATGATCACAGTGATGAATCATACGAAAAAGAGATTGAAGGGAACCTTCCAAAAGGTGTAAAATCTGTAGAAGCTGCCTATGATGGTGGTCGTGGTAGTGTTTGGGTGGGTTCTGAGCATGTGCTGGATGATCTCGGAGCCGGAGATTATGATGTTTCTCACAATGGTATTAGTGTTTCTGTAGACCGTGGGCGTTTTTATTGTAGTGGTGAAGATTTTGATTTTAAAGATCTCGGCGCGGGTAATGATTTTCATTTTATTTTCAAACAAATCTAAAAAATAGCTTGTGCATGTTGTCATAATTTGTTATACTTCTTTTATCGAAACAGAGATGAGAAAGGTGAATATTATGAACAACAATTCTTATCAGCGTTATAATCATCGTAAAGGAAGATGGGAACGCCGTATTTCCCGTAACCGTTACCGCAATACCTATATTACCTATCCACAAAGCAATGGTAGTCATCGTGGTGGTAGGAGTATGGCAGGTTTGTTAGGAGCTATTGTTATACTTCTTGTTATAGGTCTTAATGTTTACGGTTACTTCATCTGGTATTTTCGCTAATAGCCACCTTCGGGTGGTTTTTTCTTTTATAAAACCCCTTTCAAAAGAAATATGTTGTTGTATTTAAGATGTCATTGTTATATAATGACAACAATTTGAAGGAGATAGATAAATGAAACCTACTTTATACACATTAATTTCTAAACATAATATGTCATTGCGTGAAATGGGAGAAAAGTTAGGTATTAGTCGTCAGAAAGTAGGTTTATTGGTAAACAAGTTAGAAAAGCGTGGATATATCACTGTAAAAAGAGCGCGTTCTCCTTATGTAGGAGGTAACTATCTCCAACACGTTTATCACGGTAAATTATTTAATCATTAAGGGTAATAAAAAATGGCAAAACAAAAGAAATTCACCTTTAAAAATGATCCAGAACCAACAGGGCTTTCAGCGGTTGGAAATCGGACTCCACGCGCTGTTATTAAACTTAATGGCAAAAAAGTTGGTTGGATTACTCCACCAAGCTATTTGTCTAACAAATGTAAGGTTTTCTTTCATGTAAAAAAAGAGCCAACAGTAGAAGATCCTGCTGCTTTTGAAAATGTTGCGTTAAGTAAACAAATGGAATCCGTTCAAGAAATGAAAGAATGGTTGAAAGAAAAAACGGAAGATATTACAGCGAAATTAGATCTTTATTCACTGGAAGAAGATTAATCAAGAGGAGATAATAAAATGTATTGTCCACCAGAAGATCCATATGAAGAGTTTTTGTATAAGCTAAAGCGCCATCATGAAGAAGTGGTAGCCTCGGCTAATAATAAAATGAAACGTTTCGAACAATTGGTTAATGATTATCCATCATATAGCAAAGCCATTAACGGACTTTTAAAGTTGGATAACTATGAAGAAAATTGTCAGGTTATTGGAGAACTTGAAAGGCTTAAAAATGCTTTAAAACCATTTCTTAAAGACAATTATATTTATTCCGACGAAAAAATGTTTCATGAATCAAATGAAGTTATGAGAAAAATTAAAAATCGTATTATTCACATAAACAAATTTGTTAAAAATTACCAAAAAGCCATTCATAAGATTAATGAAAAACTCAAGACTGTTTAGTTAAAAAAAAGGAACCCGGAAAGGTTCCTTTTTTATTGTATTTATCTCCAAATATCGTAAAACCAATTCCTTTAGATGGTATAGTTATCAAGGAAAGAAGATAAATAAAAGATTGTACTTCATTCTTAAATATGGTATTATGTTGTCATTAAATAATAGTGAGGATTAAGAAGATGGAAGTAAATATCAATATTCGCATCAATGACGAAGTTGCTGAAGAACATAAAGATCGCGTTCTGGAAAGCTGTATTGAAAAAGTAAAATATGATATTGAAAGCGGTTGTAATCAAGGAGAGCTGATCGTTGAGTTTGAAGATGATGATGAAAAAGATGTTTATTATCGTGGCTGGTGGTCAAAGCAAGAAGTATAATAATCTTTAAGAGAGGCATTAGCCTCTCTTTTTATCTCAAAAAATAAGGTAAAATAATGTCTAACAAACTAAAACAGCTTTGGATTGATGATTTACGTGATCCTATGAGATATCTTGGTCCCGCTTCTAAAGATGTTATGTGGAAATATGAAGCATGGGATGCTCGTAGTTATTTGTTTAGTGATGAAGTTGCGTCTGTTCTTGAGGTTCTTTATCTTGATAATCATTTGGATGATGATGATATTACAGGCGAAGATCTGCTTGCTATGGTTGCTTTCCGAACAGAAATGTTCCCTTGTTTAAAAACAGTATACCTTCATTCAAGCGATAATGAAGCCGTAGCACGGATGTTAAAAAATTATGGTTCTATGTTGGAAAAAGAAAATATCCAGTTAGTTGAAGCGCCATATAGAGAAAAAGAATAAAAGTTATTGTAAACAATGGACTGTTTATGTTATAGTGTCATTATATTATTTACGGAGATAAAAAATGAAATTGTGGATTGATGATATTCGTAATCCTGAGCGTTTTTTAGGAAAAGAGAAGGCTGAGGGTGTTGTATGGAAAAAAGAAGCATGGTCTGCCCGTAACTATTTATTCAAAGAAGTGAATGAAGATATTGAAGTTCTTTATCTTGATAACTTTTTAGGTGATCGTCAAATCACTGGTGAATCAATGTTAGAAACATTAGCATTCCGTTTAAGAAAATTTCCTAAGCTTAAGAAAATCTATCTTCATTCAAGTGATGATCGTGTAGTTGATCGTTGTATTGAAAAATATAAAGAAAAGCTTGCAGAACATGGTATTGAACTGATTGATGCCGAATATCGTGAACATGATTAAGGGATAAAAAATGTCAATTTCTCATTCTACAGATAAATTAAAAATCATTTGTGAAGCTGCAAAAGATATCGTAAAAAATAATCCTGATATTGTTAAAAAAGTTAAATCCATTAGTATTGTGTGGACTGATTACGACGATGTTATTGTTCCTGATGTAAAAATCGAATTTTATGAATAAGGAAAAACCATGTCTCGAATTGAAGGTGTAAATATTCCAATTAAAACAAAAAAACAGCAAGATGATGAATGGAAAGCTTTTCTTAAAAAAATGGGAGCTAATAAACCTCTCACGGCGGTTGAAGCTGGGCGAGCTATTCCTAAAACAAAAATCAAAAATAAACGCCGTAAGGCTGTTATGAAAAAGCATAAATAAGGTGAAAAAATGACAGATATTAATCATCGTCGTAAAAATAAGTTGCCGAAAAATCAACGTCAAACTCATTATAATAATGGTTATGGCTGTTGGCCTGATGATCCAGAACAACGAGGAGTCCAATCGGCAAATAAACCTGTTCGTGGTAATATTCAGCGCGTAGGTAATACTGACCAGCTTGATAAATCCCTGCATGGTTGGGGGCGAACAGTAAAAATTGGTGATGAAGTTATCAGTGCAGGAGCGGGTATTGGTAATGATTACTGCAATGGTCATCGTGGTATGGCAAAAGCCGTAAAAGGTGCTAAAAAGTTTGTAAGAACTCGTTTGCGTTTCCATGAAAAAGCAGCAACTCAACGAATGGTAAAAAATATGGAGGATGTGAATGAGATTTCCGACTAAATATGTTCCTGATTCATGGCGTTTTGTAAAACTGGTAACACCAGAAGGTGAAACAGTGATTAAAGTTTTAGCTGGATGGTTTGGCTCCGGTTTAACAAAAGGTGATAGTTTCAAACTTAGTTCAGAATGTGTAAGTTTTGAATGGGATAAAGAAAATAAGGAATATATTTGCGATCAATATTCAGGTAGTGTTTATCATTTGAAAGAAGAAAATGAACATACTTCTACTTTAATGGCAAATGCTTTTGTTAATGTTAAAGAAAAGTTTGTAAACTCAGGAGCTAGGTCTTTTGACTGGATTGAGCTTGATGAAGTAAAGAGATATTTTACTGAAAAAAACAAATAAAAAGCCACCTTCGGGTGGTTTTTTGTTGCATATAAAAAAGAATGTGTATATAATGACAACATTAAATAAGTGAATAGGAGTAGTTACTATGTCAAAAAGTTTTCGTGATGCTGAAAGACGCTCATTTAAAACAAAATATCATGATATGCTTGATGCTTTTAACGAAGGCTCTCCTGATACTGCTAAAAAAGTCAGAGATTATCGAGAAGCAAAAGAAGTGTTTCGTGATGGTAATAAAAGGAAAGCAAACGCTTCATTAAAAGTTAAAAGTCGCCGTATTGAGCGTAAGCGTTTAAATATTGTAAAGATTGAAGATTAATCATTAAAAATAAAAAAGAGGCTTCGTAGCCTCTTTTTTTACACCTAAATTTCCTTAAATAATAAATTAGTAATATTGGATTTCTGAATTGCAGAATAAATCTTCAAAACAATCAGCCATTTCTAAATATTCTTTAGCTTCATTTTGATCAGCAAAACGTAAAAATGAAGATTGGTCATCACCACCAACAAAAAATAAAACAAAAGGTTTGTTTTTCCTATTTTCTAAAACAAGCTCATAGTGAAAAAGTTCTTCTTCCGTTAATTTTTTTGTTTTGTCTTTTTTAGCGCGAGTTTTATTTTTAATGTGTTCTTCTATATAAGTCCTTGCTGAAATCTCTTGCTCTGACCAAATATCAGGACATCCTAAAAAAACAGGAGATACATGGTCCACAACAGTGTTTCTAACCGTAATTTTTTCTTTAAGCGGAACTGTATAATACTCTGCAGCATAATCAATATTACCGAAAGGAATAAATCCTAAAAAGGTCATATCTTGCCATTGACGCATAAAGTAAGGATTAATTTTAACAACGTCATTTTTTAAAAACATCGTAATTCTCCTATTTTAACATAAAATAAGTATAGCAAAAATTAAAATAAAAACCAAGAAAAAACCACCCGGAGGTGGTTAAAGTTTTTAAAAATCTTCTTTCTGCTTCCATTCTTTTACAATCTTTTTAAAGTTATCTAAATCTCTATTAAGTCGTGAAATGTGAAACTCTTTATTAGAAACATGATATGAATGAACAGATTCAAAACGTGGTTCACCTTTTTTAATGATTCTATTTTCATTTCGGAAAATACGTTCTGTTACTTCTGTTGCTACTTTAAGATTTTCTAAAGCTTTAGTTTCCCTTTCAATCATATCAGAAATAACTGATACCATATATTCTGGACCTGCTTTTGACATTTCCAAAGGTTTAAATTGAATACCCGGACAAGAAGCTGTTTGATATCCATCACCGGGACGTTGGAAACCATGATGAACCATTGTTTTATCCTTACCAATAGCAATCTCACGTAAACAACACCCACAAGTTCTCATGATTTTGTTAGGGTTAACTGGTTTTGCTGGCTCTTTGGAAGGATCACGGCCCTTAACAACTTTCTTACTTAAATCTTTCATTGTTAATGCAAGATCTAAAAGCTCAGAAGAAAATTTATCATAAAACTCAACAGTTTCATCACGCTCTTTCATTTTCTTAACTTTTTTATTTGTAGCGATAACTTCATGAAGATTACTAAGGTTAACATCATCATGGAAGTTTTGTAAATCATAAGAACGATCTACATCATAATCATAATCTGGACGGAGCTTGCTAACAGATTCATAGCAGGCACGATTTAGAATATCTTTTACTTCTTTAAAGACGACATTACGAATAGAACCTTCTTCTTTTGCTTTTTCAATGATTTCAATAGCATTAATGGCCTGATGAAGGCGACGTTCACTTAAACCACTAAGAAAAAAATCGTAAGCCATGTTATATCTCCTCTAATGTTTAAATCATTATAGAGTAATTGATGTATTAAAGTCAATTTTTTATTGTTATAACTTAAAAATAATTTGATAAAATAAAAAATATTTATATTGAAGTTGATGACAATAACTTATATACTTACTATAAATACACGTTAGGGGATAATCATGTTTGATGAATTGAAAGATAAAAATCTTGATGAAAAAGTTGCTAAGCTGTTTTTTGGTTGGTCGCTGGCTTACAATGATGGCCCAAGTTTTATGACGGATGAGGCTCGTAAGCGCTGTCAGTATGTTGTTAAGAAAACATTACCTCCTTTTAGTGCTCCTAATGGAGAATCTGTTTGGGAAGGTTCAACGCCATTTGAAGCTCTTGGTAAAGCAATGAATGCTTTTGCTGTTAAAGAAGAAAAGCATGATGATAGTATGGACTATGATGAAGATACTATTCTGGATGCTGGGGCTGTTTTGAATAAGTTATATAACATCAATAGTGATGGGGCTTTTTATTGGGTGAATAAACAATTGAAAGATCTTTTAGCAAATTACATTGATGCGGATAGTGATACTGTTAAAAATCGTTTAGAATCTTTTGTTGATTACACAGAAGATGGCTATAAAGATTTAGATATTGCTAAAGAAAATGAAAGTTTCATTGATTTTCTAAGAAACGAAATTGTCAATGAAGATTATACATTGGCTCGCCATATCATTAAAAATGAGCCTAAAAATAAATAAGAGAGACAAAATGCAAAATATTCAAGAAAAACTGAATGGTAATAAAACATATAGTGTTGTAGTAGAAAATAGCGAAGTCTATAACGGTGTAAAAACATTTAAAGATATTCAAGATGTATTAGCGCTGCATTTTAATAAAACGGCTCAAAATGAGTTTAAGGCGGTTTTGAAAGCGGAAGGAGAAAATTATTTTCCTTTTTCTGTTTCTAGAGTTCGAAGATGAAAAAGAAAGTATCGATCTTGATGAATATGCTGTTAAATCTTTAAAAGACTTGTCTATGAGTAGTTTCACTTTTTAAAACAAATAAACAATAATAAAAAGACGCTTCGGCGTCTTTTTTTGCATTATAAATGTTCAAAAAGTATAATAAAATAAATAAAACGGGAAAATTAAATGAAAACATTAAAACTATTAACACTCCACAATTCAGATGAGACTATGCCTTATATGATCTCGTTAGTAGTAGGTGTGGTAGAAAAAGAATATGGTATAAAAGTAATGCTCGAAAATGGCGATGAAGTAGAATTTAATAATTATGATTTTTATCATTTATTCGAAATAGATAATGAATCATTAGAAAAATCAGTGATAAAAAAACTATCAAATTTTTATGATTTTATGGATAAAAAAGTGAAATAAAATTTATAGCTTTCAAGAACAATATAAGGTATACTTTATTAAAATTTAATGGAGTTAATCTAATGCCTATATCAAAATTATGTGATGATCATGAGATGCTTTTTATTTCGGATGCTTGCGAGTTACTTGATCAATTAACAGAGGATAATAAAACAGGTAAGCACAAAGAAGTAAATGCTGTCATAAAGGAAGTCAGTAACCCCGCCCTGTCGGACGAGGCTTGAGAATGAAAACAGGTTTATCGTTTTCGATAAAGAAAAACCAATTAGT
>PPYF01670401.1_pt1 | contig 45756 bp, 37 predicted proteins | sample 1559871 | NCBI WGS metagenome assembly PPYF01 (sample SAMN08240021, study PRJNA423297) | Human gut metagenome, whole genome shotgun sequencing project.
ACTCAATCCGTGAAAGTAATGGTGCGTTGAACCACCGTTATGATATATCAATAAAAATAGGTTCATAGATTAGATTGGAGGGGAGGACGAAGTGATTTCGTTCTCCCTTCTCTATTTGCCGTGTTTGTGTTAAAAATAGAGGCTTATCTTCTTTTTTTCATCCGGATTATTTTTTAGATTGAGTATTTATTGTAAATTTGCCCCTTATAAGAAATCCTATTAAAAAGCAAAATATTAGTATTAACTTAATTTCTGTAAGAAAATGAAAAACAGATTACTTGCCTTGGTAGCTTTGTGTGGCGCTACGTCGTCTACATTACCTTTATGGGCGGCCGATTGGGCTGATCCGGAACTGACGTTCGTAAAACCGGATTTGGATGGAATCAAGGGCGGACAGAAAGAAGTGTATTACATCTATCACGTAGCCAGTGAGAAATTCATGTCCAATGGAGCGGATTATAACACTACCTTTATCGTTTCGAATACGGGACAGGAAGTGACGTTGAGTTATGGACCCGATTATGAGTTGATTACTCATTCGAAAGAGGCCAACGATTATTCGGCAGCCAAATCCTATCGTTTGTCTTTGATGAACGCGCCGAGTAACGGTGGTTTCCATGAAGTGTTTTTGGATCCCGGTATAAAATGTTACGTGGATCATAACAAACAAGGACATATCTTGTGGGACATCCTACCACAGGATAACGGTCTTTATCGTATTCGGGTGAATGCGGATGACCCTCTTTACGGTATCAATTCCGGTAATCCTGCTTATACCAATACGTGGATTGGAGTAACTCCGAATACAGATGGAGGGTGGAATGAGATTATCAATCCTTTGATTGTGCCCGGAACAAGCGGTTATGAAGATGCAGAGTTCGACTGGAAGTTCGTAGAGCCGGAAGTGTACGAAGTATATGCAGCTAAAAAGAATGTGTTGAAGCCGCAATTGGAAGCTGCCGATGAGGCCGGCTATACGAATTATGCGAAGTACAAGGAGTTGTATGAGAGTGCCACTGCTACGGTGGAACAAATAGAAGATGCGGCTGAAGAGCTGAAAGATGCTGTGCTGGAATTCAAGTATAGTTCTGCGTCCGAAACATCTCCTGCCGACTTGACGGCTATGATTAAGAATGCTTCGTTCGAAAGTGCAGACGGATGGACTGCTTGGAGAGCTAACAATGCCAATAACTTTGGCGTGATAACCAAGAACCAAGGTGAGATCGGCACGTCCGATGGGTTCGACTTCCGCACGATGTATGAAAGATGGGTAGCTACTCCTCCTACGGGGGATTATTACATTGAACAAGAGTTGAGCGGTTTGCCCGACGGAAAATACCGTTTACAGGCTTATATCATGTCGCAGATGCAAGCAGATGCTATGGCGAAGGAAGGTTCCGGCTTATTCTTGTATGCTAAAACTATGCTCGGCGAGACTAAGAAAGAGGCTGATGTACCGTCACCGGACGGCACTCCTTATGCAGCCCCTTATACCGTAGACTTTTCTGTTATCGGTGGGACGGCCACTGTGGGTATGCGTTCCGACGAGAGTACGGTAGGTTGGTCTGGCGTTGGTTATTTCACGTTGAAATATATGGGTAAAGCCGGTGCCATTACGATGCGTGATGCGCTGAACCAGAATATTAAGGAGGCCGAACAATATAATGAAGAAATAAAACTTAAGAAACATAGCCAGGCCGGTCAAAAGAAATACGAGGATATGATAGCTTTGGCTAAGGATGCAGCAGCTAATAGCGCGGTTGAAGACGATTCTTTACAGTCAATTATTAGCTCTTTGCAACTTCGTATGGATAGTCTGGCGTTGGATGTTGCCGCTTATGAGACGTTGACAACAAAGACAAATGACTTGTCTGTAGCGTGGGATGAATCCGTATATGCAGACCAAGAGTTTCTTGAGTATGAGACGTACTTGGCAGACTTGGAAGAAGCTTATAGCGAAGGTACTTTTGACCCGGCGGAAGTAGACAGTATTCAGCCCCGTGCCGACCGGATTTGGAAAGCTTGTATTTTGGATGCCTTGGATCAAGGCGACACGGATAATGTGACCGGTTTGTTGACGAATCCGAACTTTACAGGTAATACCAATGGATGGACTTATCAGAAGTTGGGCGGACCGAACAACGACGGTTTGAAATATGGAAACAACGTGGCCGAATGTTACGAGCAAGCTTTCGATGTATATCAGGAAGTCAATGGCTTACCTTCGGGAACCTATGAAATTAGTGTGCAGGGATTCTATCGTCCGGCGGGAAATGCCACTTGGTCGGCTGCTTGGGGCGTTGAAGGAGATGCTACTAACGACGTGTTGGCTTATGTGTACGGAAATGACGGCATGTCCAAGCTTCCGCACGTGGCAGATTGTCTGCAAGATGAAAATATAGGTGAAGATTGTGCGCAGTTGACAGCCGGAGGTGCGGACTTGGAAGGCAAATATGTCTGCAACGGTAAGAAGAGCGCTGAGCTGATCATGGCCGATGCTACAAATTATCTGGCCAAGGTAAAATGTTATGTGGGTGAAGATGGAAAACTCCGTTTCGGTGTGAAAGTTCCGACGGCTCCGGAGTCTTTGACCGCATATTGGACATTGTTTGATAATTTCCAAGTGACTTATCTGGGTGCAGATGATATGACCGGTGCGAAGTCTGCTATGGAGGCTTTGATTGGAAACGCGCAAGATATGTTGAATAAGGAAGCGTTGACCACTCAAGAAGCTAAGGATGGTTTGAATAAAGCAATCGAGGCGGCTACGGCTGTAGTGGATAATCTGACTCCTGAAACTTATAAGGAACATAGTGAGGCTTTGAATGCGGCAGTGGAAGCTGGCCAGGAAGCTATCGATGCAGCTACCGCATTGGAAACGAAAAAAGACAATCATGCGGATAAGTTGGGTTCTACGGGAGAAGGTAGTTATGAAGACTATGCCAATACGGAGGGTTATGGTGAACTTGATGATGTAGTATTGGAAATAGACGAAAAGATAAACGGTGACGGTATCTTTGCTTCCATGGAAGAAATCGACGGCTATAATGTCAAGCTTGACAAGGCTTACACTAAGATGATGAGTGGTAATGTTAATTTCTCTGAAGCAAGTAAGGATAAGCCGGTAGATGCTACAAGTTTGATTATGTGCCCGAGCTTCCAAAGCAAGAAGTTCAATACAGAGAAGAATGAATGGGAGGATGTGCGTGCTGCAGACGGTTGGGTTAATGCAAGTATCGAGGACGGACCTTCCAGCAAGGTGACCAGTGCATTTAATTACGAAATGTTCAATGACAGCAGTGAAATCCATCAGACGCTTTACAACATGCCTGCCGGTTACTACCGTGTGCTTTACAACGGGTTCTATCGTGCAGGAGATATGTTGCCTGCGGCTTTGACCCGTCGCGACAGTACGGAGGAGGTATTGAATGCTGAAGTTTATTTGGAGGGGAAAGAATCCAAGTGGACTAACAAGTTGGCTTCTATCTTTGATAATGTACAGGAATATAAATATGATTCCTCTGATGCCGTATTGGCAGATTCTTTATTCCCGGATATGCCTGAACTGTTGTACCACTGTATTGTCAATCAGGTTGCCGGTGCAAAACTTGCTTTTGAAGACAACAAGTATGAAGGTGACTTCAGCTTCCGTGTAGAAGAGGGTGAGGAGCCGGTATTGGGCGTACGTAAGATCGGTAAGATTACGAACGACTGGACTTGCTTCGACAACTTCAAGCTGTTGTACTACGGAGACGGTGATGCTAACATGCCAGATGATTTCGTATCTTCAGTGGAAGAGGCAGTTGCCGACGGCAAGGCTACGGTGGTAAGTTCCGCATGGTACACTATCAACGGTGTGCGTGTGGCTGAACCGAAGCAGCGCGGCATCTATATCCGTCAGGATAAGATGAGCGACGGCACGACTCAATCCGTGAAAGTAATGGTGCGTTGAACCACCGTTATGATATATCCCAAACAGTTTTGTTCATAGGCATTGATGTTTTAAAAGTTAAATTACTGAGGGTCAGTCCGTCCCCATATAGAGCGACCAACCTTCTTTTATCTGGCTCATAATGGGCTTCACCCCACATTCCACCCGGCTCATAGCCGCTACCAACGGTGCCATGTGCGAAGGGTCGTACGGGTTGAGGCATTTGTCCGGCGGGAAGCCGGTCAGCACACATACTTTCCGGACGTAGTTTTCCGTGTCGTTACCGTCCTCGGGCGGTGCCCATCGGGCAATGATGTCGCGGACCGTGCGTAAACCATATTTGTGGCAATAGGTGCGCAACACGATGAAGGCCGCGCGGTAGCCCCAGGCCATGCTCCTGAACGTAAAGAACTCCGGGTCGGGCTGTCGTTCGGCCAGTCCTTGCCACAGGTCTGCCGTGCGTCGGATATTGAGAGGGTTGCAGTTACGCAACCCTCTTTGCTTGTTCAGCTTTTCCATTTCCTTCCGGAATTAGATGTCGCCTTCTTCCTCGCTGTCCTCCTCTTCATGCAAGAAGTCCACCCGTTCGAGCGTGAAAGCCTTGTTGTCGAGCGACATGGCTTTTTTGAGCTTGGTGTTGGGCGTGAAGCAGACGCGGAGTTTGGTGATGTAGGCCGGGTCGTATTTTTCGGCCGTGTCGCTACCCAATCCGTTGGCCACGGTACGGAAACTGCCGATGTCGCCCAGATGGACACGTTTGCCTTCCTGCAGGGCATAGATGATTTGTTCCTGCAAGGCCGACAGAACGGCTAAACAGTCGTGCCGCGTGACGGTACAGGTGCCACTGATGCGTGTGGCAATCTCCTCGATTCCGATTTTGGAGAGGTTGACGATGAAACCGTAATACTTGCCCGGTGCTTCCGGGTTGCGCGGGTCTTTGCGTTCGATGACTTTGTAGTTCATAATGTTTTTGTTTTTAAAAGTTTGTTTTTTGATTTTGTAACTCTCTTGTCGTCCGGATGACAATGCAAAGGTATGTCGGCCCGGCGGAAGGGGTGTGCATTATTGCACATTCGTGCACGTTTCTGCCGTTTTCTGCGCAAAAATGTGCATTTCTGCCTGTTTTACAGTGGCTTTCCTCTTTCGTTGCCTACATGTTGCGGTTCGAGTCGTACGGCCATTCGCGGAAATCGTCGTCCGTCTCTTCCGGCTTGCCGAGGATGTCGATGACCATTTCGTATTGCCGGGGCGTGAAGCTCCGTTGCCTGATGCCGAAGTGCAGCGCTGTGAGGCGTGCCCACAGGTCGCGTTCGGCCCGTAATACTTTGAACAGCCTCCGTCGTGCGTTCCGTTCGGTGGAGTCGGGAAAATACAAAGTTGCCAGTCTCGTCACGTCGTACAAATTCTTTTTCATAATACATTTCTATTTGTTAGTTAATAAAATGGTTATAAAATCCGGCCTGGGAGGCCGGATGTATTTCATGTTTCCGGTTAATGTGGCACTTGCCCGTACGCAGGGCTGAATTTTAAATATTCCTTTTTATTTGCTTGTGTTGTATGAATTTCGTAATTTTGGACGATTTTTTACGGATGGGATATGGAAAATAAATTGTTCCGTTTTACGGATATATTCAAGGAAACCTTGTGGGGAGGACACCGCATACTTCCGTTCAAGGGGTTGAAAGCCGATGAACGGCTGATAGGTGAGAGTTGGGAACTGTCCGGTATTCCGGGCAATGAATCGGTTGTGGCAGGCGGTGCGTACGACGGGATGACCCTTACGCAGTTGGCCGAGAAGGGCGGAAGCGCTTTGTTGGGCGAGGAGAACTTCAAACGTTTCGGTACACGTTTTCCCTTGCTTATCAAATTTATCGATGCGGCCCAGCCCCTTTCCGTGCAGGTGCATCCGGATGACGAGTTGGCGCAGCGTCGCCACGGCTGTCCGGGCAAGACGGAGATGTGGTATGTGGTGGACGGAGCACCGGGAGCCTATCTGTTGGATGGGTTCAGCCGGCAGGTGACAGCGGACGAATATGCGGCGCGCGTGGCCGACCAGACTCTGCCCGAAGTGCTCCGGCGTTATGACGTGCGTCCGGGCGACGTATATTATTTGCCGGCCGGGCGGGTACATAGTATCGGTACGGGTTGTTTTATCTGCGAGATACAGCAAAGCAGCGACGTGACCTATCGGATTTATGATTTCGGACGAGTAGACAGCGAAGGGCGGCCGCGCCAGCTTCATGTGGAAGAAGCCAAGGAGGCGATAGACTACACCGTGACGGAGCCGGAGACGCGTCGCGAAATAGAGGCTAATGTGCCGGCCGAACTGGTAAGAAGTCCGTTTTTCACGACCAGTGCTTACCGGTTGACCGAGCCGATGACGTGCGATTACGCCGATTTGGACAGTTTTGTCATTTTGATTTGTACGAAAGGAGCTTGCCGGGTGTCCTGCGGTGAAGAAGAAGTGAAGCTCACGGCCGGGCATACGCTTTTGGTGTCGGCCGAAGCGGAGAATGTGACGCTTGCGCCTGAAGGCGAGACTACGATATTGGAATCATACGTGTAATTCAAAACCATTTCTATCTTATATGAATAAAATCAGCATGAAAATTTTCACAGTGTGGGCCGTGGCCGCCATGTGGTTCGCTACATCTTGTACCTCTTATAAGACCGTACCTTATATGATCAACAGTGCGGAGGTCGACCTCGATTCGAGTGCCGTGCTTTATGAGGCGCGTGTCATGCCTAAGGACGAACTGACCATCACGGTGAATTGTCCGGAAGACGCCGAAGCGGTCATCCCTTTTAATCTGACGGCTACACCGGCTGTGGGACAGGGACGTGGGACGTTGACCTCGCAGCCTACTTTGCAGACTTTTCTGGTGACGAACGAAGGTACCATCAACTATCCGGTTCTCGGCACATTGAAAGTGGGAGGGATGACGGTGAACCAGGTGGAAGACTTGATTGCTTCCAAAATCGAGGGTACTTATCTGAAGACCCGGCCGGTGGTGACGGTGCGTTTGAGCAATTATAAGATTTCGGTGTTGGGCGAAGTGACCAGTCCGGGTACTTACACCGTGCCTTCCGAGAAGGTTTCGATTTACGGGGCTTTGGCCTTGGCCAAGGACATGACCGTTTACGGACGTCGCGACAATGTGAAACTCATCCGTGAGGACGCTACGGGAAAGAAGACGATTCACGAGTTGGACCTGAACGATGCCAATATCATCAAGTCGCCATATTTTTACTTGCAGCAGAACGACGTGCTGTATGTGACGCCCAACAAGACGAAGGCCAAGAACTCAGATATCGGTTCGAGCACGAGCTATTGGGTAAGCTCTATCAGTATCCTGGTGTCTATCGCTTCGTTGGTGACCAACATCCTGCGATAGCCCTGCGTAGGGATAAAATCCGGACACCCTAAAGTCCGTTTTTTAATCGGTGCAGAACCGTAAATCAATCTGCGCCAAACGGAAAATCAATCTCAGGCGAACGATTTTCCGTTTGGCGCAGATTGATTTTTCTTTTTGAGCAGGTTGCTTACCTGTTTGTTATCAGGCATTTCCATTTCTTGTTTTTTTTGATTTTTCGTATGTTGGTACTTGATTTTTTTATAACTTTGCAGCATTCACACTAAACACTATAACATTATTTGAATTATCATGAGAAAAGTAGCATTGATTACCGGTATTACGGGTCAGGACGGTTCCTATCTGGCCGAGTTTTTGGTTGAAAAAGGATATGAGGTGCATGGTATCATGCGCCGTTCCTCCTCTTTCAATACCGCACGTATCGAGCATTTGTATTTGGACGAATGGGTGCGGGACATGAAGAAGAGCCGTCTGGTGAACCTGCATTGGGGCGACATGACGGACAGCAGTTCGCTGATTCGGATTATCAGCGACATCCATCCCACGGAAATCTATAACCTGGCTGCACAGAGCCACGTGAAAGTGTCGTTCGACGTGCCGGAATACACGGCCGAGGCTGATGCCGTGGGCACGCTCCGCCTCTTGGAGGCCGTGCGTATCTGCGGGTTGGAGAAGACTTGCCGCATTTATCAGGCTTCCACGTCCGAACTGTTCGGCAAGGTGCAGGAAGTGCCGCAACGGGAGACCACGCCTTTCTATCCGCGTTCGCCTTACGGCGTGGCCAAGCAATACGGTTTCTGGATAACGAAAAACTATCGTGAGAGCTACGGCATGTTTGCCGTGAACGGAATCTTGTTCAATCACGAGAGCGAACGCCGTGGCGAGACTTTCGTGACGCGTAAGATTACGTTGGCGGCCGCCCGTATCGTACAGGGCTTCCAGGACAAACTGTATTTGGGTAATCTGGATGCGCGCCGCGACTGGGGGTATGCCAAAGATTATGTGGAGTGCATGTGGCTGATTTTGCAGCATGAGACGCCGGAAGATTTCGTCATCGCCACGGGCGAAATGCACACTGTGCGCGAGTTCTGTACGCTGGCGTTCCAGAACTTGGGCGTGGAACTGAAGTGGGAAGGCAGCGGCGTGGACGAAAAAGGTATCGACGCGGCTACGGGCAATGTGCTCGTGGAAGTCGATCCGAAATATTTCCGTCCGTGCGAGGTGGAACAGCTCCTCGGCGACCCGACGAAGGCCAAGACCCTTTTGGGCTGGAATCCCACGAAGACGACATTTCCCGAACTGGTGCGCATCATGGTGGAGCATGACATGAAATTCGTGAAGAAACTGCACCTGAAAGCCCAGTTGGATAAAGAATAAGACGGCTATGTTGGATAAGAATGCTAAGATATATGTGGCGGGACATCACGGATTGGTGGGTTCCGCCATTTGGAATAACCTGATGCAGCGGGGGTACACGAATCTGGTAGGCCGTTCGCACCGGGAATTGGATTTGTTGGACGGCGCGGCTGTGAAGGCTTTTTTCGACGAAGAACAGCCGGACGCCGTGGTGTTGGCTGCCGCCCACGTGGGAGGCATCATGGCCAATTTGCAGTATCGTGCGGATTTCATCTACCAGAACTTGCAGATACAGCAGAACGTCATCGGCGAGAGTTTCCGCCACGGGGTGAAGAAGTTGCTCTTTTTGGGCAGCACGTGCATTTATCCGCGCGAGGCTCCGCAGCCGATGAAAGAAGAGGTATTGCTCACGTCTCCGTTGGAATATACCAACGAGCCGTATGCCATCGCCAAGATAGCGGGGCTGAAGATGTGCGAGAGTTTCAACCTGCAATACGGTACGAACTACATCGCCGTGATGCCGACAAACCTTTACGGGCCGAACGACAATTTCCATTTGGAGAACAGCCATGTGTTGCCGGCCATGATTCGTAAGATTCATTTGGCCAAGTGCCTGAACGAAGGGGACTGGGAGGCTGTGCGCAAGGATATCGGCCTGCGTCCCGTGAGCGTGGTGTGCGATGGCGTGAAGCGGGTGGTGGACGCCGCTTCTGCCGAAGCGGACATCCTCGACGTGTTGGCGCATTACGGCATCACGCCGGAGGCCGTGACGTTGTGGGGTACCGGCAAACCGTTGCGCGAATTCCTTTGGAGCGAAGAGATGGCGGATGCCAGCGTGCATGTGCTGTTGAACGTGGATTTCAAGGACACGTATGCGCCGGGCGAACGGGACATCCGCAACTGCCACATCAACGTGGGGACGGGCAAGGAGCTGTCCATCCGAGAAGTGGCCGAGAAGATTATGGCCGAAATCGGTTTCAAGGGCGAATTGCGTTGGGATGCCTCTAAACCGGACGGTACGATGCGCAAGCTGACGGACGTGACGAAGCTCCACCGTCTCGGTTGGCACCACACGGTGGAGATAGACGAAGGGGTGCACCGTTTGTATGAATGGTATCTGAAAGGCATCTGTATCAATCATCAGGGACACTAATATATATAATAAGGTATAGGATATGAAAAAGTTGTTGTCGCTTCCGCCGAATTTGGTGGCATGCTTCCATGAGGTAGAGCGGGCCGACCGGAAAGAGTGGTTTTGTACGTCGGATCCCATCGGGCATAAATTAGGTTCGGGGGGAGGAACGGCATGGCTGTTGCAGGCCTGCAAGGCGTCCGAGACGGACGAAGGAGAAACATTTGCGGCGTGGCTGTCGCGTGAGAAACGCATCCTGCTGCATGCCGGAGGGCAGAGCCGGCGTTTGCCTGCCTACGCGCCTTCGGGGAAAATACTGACTCCGGTACCGGTGTTCCGGTGGAAGCGGGGACAACGTCTGGACCAGAACCTGTTGTCGCTGCAATTACCCCTTTACGAGCAGATTATGGAGCGTGCGCCGCAGTCGTTGCACACGCTGATAGCCAGTGGCGACGTGTATATCCGTACCGACCGGCCTTTGCAGGACATCCCCGAGGCCGACGTGGTGTGTTACGGGCTGTGGGTGGATCCGAGCCTGGCTCAAAACCATGGGGTATTCGTATCGGACCGCCGGTCGCCTGAGAGGTTGGCTTTCATGTTGCAGAAACCCAGTGTGGCCGAGTTGGGCGCACTGATGAGCAAGCACTTGTTCCTGATGGACATCGGGATTTGGCTGCTGAGCGACCGGGCGGTAGAACTGATGGTGAAGCGTTCTTATCGTGACGGCCGGTTGTCATTTTACGACATGTACTCTGAGTTCGGCCTGGCATTGGGCGACCGTCCTACGCTGGACGATCCGGAACTGAACAGCCTGACGGTGGCCATCTTGCCTTTGGAAGGCGGGAACTTTTACCATTACGGGACGAGCCGTGAGATGATTTCTTCCACGCTGGCCGTGCAGAACATCGTGACGGACCAACGGGAAATCATGCACCGCAAGGCTAAACCCCATCCGGCCATGTTCGTGCAGAATGCCGAAGTGGAAGTGACGTTGGAGGCCGCGAACTCGGAACTTTGGATAGAGAACAGCTTCGTGGGGCGCGACTGGACATTGGCGTGCCGCAACATCATTACGGGGGTGCCTGAAAACCGTTGGCCGCTGAAGTTGGCCGATGGTTTGTGTATCGACGTGGTGCCGGTAGGCGAGGAGGCTTTTGCCGCCCGTCCTTACGGTTTCAACGATGCCTTCAAGGGCAGCCTGTCGGACGGGGCGGTCCTGTATCAGGGCATGCCCGTGACGGAGTGGCTGGCCGGGCGCGGCCTGAAACCGGAAGACATAGAGGAAAACCATGATTTGCAGGCGGCCCGTTTGTTTCCTTTGTGCGACAATGTGGAGGATTTGGGACGGGCGATGCGTTGGATGACCACCGAACCGGAACTGGAAGAAGGACGGAAGGTATGGTGGTCGGCCCGTAAGATGTCGGCCGACGAACTGTCGGCGTACGCCAACCTGCATCGCCTGACGCGCCAACGTGAGGCGTTCCGGACGAGGAATCTGCCTTTGTTGGCTGCCCATTATGAGCGCAGCGTGTTCTATCAGTTGAATCTGGATGAAGTGGCTCGCGGTTATGCCGCCGGGAGCTTGCCTTTGCCGGATGCGTTGCCGGAGAGTGCCGACGGACTGACGCGCATCAGCGATGCGATGTTCCGTGCCCGTGTGGCCGACCTGAAAGGTGAAGACGGACGGAGATATGAAGAACAGGCTTTCGGATTGATGCGCAAGATGCTGACCGGCACGGCCTGTGCGGTCCGGCAGTCGCCCCGTTTATCGGTTTATGCAGACCAGATCGTGTGGGGGCGCAGTCCGGTGCGTATCGACTTGGCCGGAGGATGGACGGACACGCCGCCCTACAGCCTGATGGAGGGCGGGAACGTGGTGAACCTCTCCATCGAACTGAACGGGCAACCCCCGTTGCAGGTGTACGTGAAGCCTTGCCGGGAACGCCATATCGTGATGCGTTCCATTGATTTGGGCGCGATGGAGGTGGTGCGTACGTATGACGAACTTGCGGCCTTCAACAAGGTAGGCTCTCCTTTTTCCATTCCGAAGGCAGCGTTGGTGTTGGCCGGTTTCCACCCGGATTTCAGTGCGGAAGTCCATGCGTCGTTAGAGGCGCAGTTGGAGGCTTTCGGGGCGGGTATCGAGATTACATTGCTGTCTGCCATTCCGGCCGGTTCCGGACTCGGGACAAGTTCTATTCTGGCTTCTACCGTGTTGGGAGCCGTCAATGACTTCTGCGGACTGGGATGGGACCGTTATGAAACGGGCAACCGTACGCTTGTGCTGGAACAGTTGCTGACTACGGGTGGAGGTTGGCAAGACCAATACGGCGGTATCTTGCAGGGCGTGAAATTGCTTCAGACCCAACCGGGGGCTTGTCAACAGCCTTTGGTGCGCTGGTTGCCCGACTACGTGTTTACTGCACCTGAGTACCGAAAATGCCATTTGTTGTATTATACCGGCATTACACGTACGGCCAAGAACATCCTGGCGGAAATCGTGAAAGGGATGTTCCTGAACGAGACCGGCCGTTTGGAGTTGTTGGGCCGGATGAAGACACATGCCTTGGATATGTACGATGCCATACAGCGGAACAGTTTTGAGGAGACCGGCCGTTTGGTCAGGAGGTCATGGATGCAGAATTGCCGTTTGGACGCGGGGACGAATCCTGCGGCTGTCCGTGCGATTATTGAGAAAATAGACGACCTGTGCCTGGGGTATAAACTGCCCGGTGCGGGGGGCGGCGGTTTCCTTTACATGATGGCAAAGGACGAAGAGGCGGCAGCCCGTATCCGGAAAATCTTAGTACAGGAGGCGGTGAACGACCGTGCCCGTTTTGTAGAGATGAGTTTGTCGGAAAAGGGATTGGAAGTGAGCCGTAGCTAAGGTTTACCCTTTCTTTCTTGCCGATAGAAAAACGTGCGCCCCCGGAAACTGCAAAGGTTTCTGGGGGCGTATGTCTTCGTGGACAGGACGGCGGATTACCGGTTCCTGTACATGTTTTCGTAATACTTCTGGTAGTCTCCGCTCGTCACGTTGTCCATCCATTCCTGATTGTCGAGATACCAACGGACGGTTTTCTCGATGCCTTCTTCGAATTGCAGGCTGGGTTCCCAGCCCAATTCGTCTTTCAGTTTGGTGGAGTCGATGGCGTAGCGTAAGTCGTGCCCCTTGCGGTCGGTCACGTAAGTAATCAGGTCGAGCGAATAGCCTTCCGGGTGGCCGAGCAACCGGTCTACCGTACGGATGACGACTTTGATGATGTCAATGTTCTTCCATTCGTTGAAGCCGCCGATGTTGTACGTCTCTGCCACCTTGCCCTTGTGGAAGATTACGTCGATGGCACGGGCGTGGTCGATGACGTAAAGCCAGTCGCGCACATTTTCCCCCTTGCCGTAGACCGGGAGGGGCTTGCGGTGGCGGATATTGTTGATGAACAGCGGAATCAACTTTTCCGGGAATTGGTAAGGACCGTAGTTGTTGGAACAGTTGGTTACGATGGTCGGCATGCCGTAGGTGTCGTGGAAAGCACGGACGAAGTGGTCGCTGCTGGCTTTGGAAGCGGAGTAGGGACTGTGCGGGTTATATTTCGTGGTTTCCAGGAAGAAAGCCTCGCCGTATGCCAAGTGATGTTCCGAAGATGAGGCCGTAGTGGTGAAGGGAGGTTCGATGCCTTCGGGGTGCGTCAGTTCCAATGCCCCGTACACTTCGTCGGTCGAAATGTGGTAGAAGCGTTTGCCCTCGTAGCCTTCCGGCAGGGATTCCCAATACTCTTTGGCCGCTTGGAGCAGGCTGAGCGTTCCCATGACGTTGGTACGTGCGAAAGTGAAAGGGTCTTTGATGCTCCGGTCCACGTGGCTTTCGGCGGCCAGATGGATGATGCCGTCCACACGGTATTGCCGGATGAGTTCGCTCATCTTGTCGAAATCGCAAATGTCCGCTTTGACGAAAGTATAGTTCGGCCGGTCTTCGATGTCTTTCAGATTGGCCAGGTTTCCGGCGTAGGTCAGCTTGTCCAGATTGATAATATGGTAGTCCGGATATTGGTTGACGAAAAGGCGTACCACGTGGCTGCCGATGAAACCGGCTCCTCCGGTAATGATGATATTTCTTTTAAAATCCATGATGTGCTGCATTATTGATATAAGTTTTCTGAATAATCAAACAACCATTCGGCATCTTTCAGGCGAGGATGATGCTTGTCCTTTTCCGACAGGATGATTTTGTCGGAAGGAATGCGCCAGTTGATGTCGAGGTCCGGATCGTCCCATGCCAGTGCCCCTTCGCTTTGCGGGGCATAAAAGTTGTCGCATTTATATTGGAAAATTACTTCCGGCGTGAGCACGCTGAAGCCGTGGGCAAAACCACGGGGGATAAAGAACTGGCGATGGTTTTCTTCTGTCAGTTCTACGGCTACGTGCTGGCCGAACGTGGGCGAGCCTTTGCGGATATCCACGGCCACATCCAATACGGCACCTTTGATGACGCGTACCAGCTTGCTTTGTGCGTATGGCGGTTTTTGAAAATGAAGACCGCGCAGTACGCCGTAACTGCTCTTACTTTCATTGTCTTGTACGAAATGTACGGTGCGGACTAACCGATCGAAATCCCGTTGTGAGAAAGATTCGAAAAAATAGCCTCTTGCATCGTTGAACAACCGAGGTTCGATAATCACTACGCCCTCGATGGCGGTTTGAATGACTTCCATAATAAATAGTAAACTTTATTGTGTGCAAAGATAGTTTTTTTTATCGAAAGGTAGCGGACTTTAGGATAAAATCGTATATTTGCAAGGATGAAAAATATTTAAATGATTACATCATGGAGACTTGTCATTGGGTTTTGGTCGGCTGGTTGATTTTTGACTTGCTGGTGTTTATATGGGCATGGTGGGATAATTTGTATTATTCGCACGATATGAAAAATAAGTTCAAACGTCTGAAAGAGACGTTGACCGAAGAATAGAATGATATGCAGGCAGGATATAAGTTTCTCGTGAGGATGCTGTGCGGGCTGTGTCTGGTCGGAGGATTTGCAGCCTGTCAGAAAGTGGATTTACCTTCGGAAGAGGGGGAGGATACGGAACAATCCGGGCAAACGGGCGATAAGCCGGGGAATGAAGGCCATGAACCGGGAGGGGCAGACGAAGCGGAAGACGAGGTTCCTCTGCCGCCTGAGTATGAGGGGGCCTGGACGGTAGCCAGGATATTGTCGGAGTATGAAGGGGTAGACTTGGATACGGATTATGAGGAAATGGTCGTGGGGTATATCGTAGGGGCGTGTGACGGTACGATGAAGAATGCTCTGTTTACGATTGACGAGATACGGGCTGCCGGCGTAAATACGAATCTTCTGATAGCGGATTCGAAAGATGAAAGGGATGCTTCGCGTTGCATGCCGATAGAGCTTAAAAAGGGTACGGATGTGCGGGAAGAAGCCAATCTTGTGGATAATCCGGAGGCCTTGGGGCGTCGGATAGGTTTGTTGGGATTGGTGAAGACTTATTTCAAAGTGGTCGGACTGAAAAACGTGGCTTATCATGAGTGGCTGACGAATGGCGGGGACGTGGAAGAGCCGGAGCCGGAACCCGAAGAACCGGAGGAGCCAGAAGGACCTGAAGAATCGGAAAAACCAGAAAAACCAGAAAAGCCCGAAGAACCCGAAGAACCCGAAGAACCGGAACCTACTCCCGACCCAGATCCGGAACCGGGACCGATTCAGAAAGATACGATAATTATAGACTCACAGCCGGGACATATAGAAGGTGGTCGGTCGATTGGACATAAATGATAACACCATGGAAGTCAGATGTTTTTTATATAGTTGTATTCTCCTGTTGGGTTTAGGAGGAGAAGTCGTTTCAGCACAAACCTTCAGGCGTATAAAGAATGTTCGTGAACTGGAGGACGGTGCGCATTATGTATTGGCCGGATATTGTGCGGCACATCCAGACTCGTTGTACGTGATGGCATCGCAGGATAAAACCGGTACGGGGAAGAAAAACCGCGCTGCACGCAAGCTTCCCTTAGACAAAAACGGAAGAATCTATATCAATGACGGCGGAACGGCTATTTTTGAATTGTCGGTAGAAGGGAAGGCTTATGCGTTTCGTGATATAGTTTTGGATGCATGGTTAGCCTATACTACCGGACGTGTGCAAGAGTATGCTTCTTTATTGACTTTGACAGATGAGGAATTGACTCGTTTGCCTGCTAAGCCCAATAATAAATATAGTAATAGGTTTGAAATCATTCCGTCAGCCTCAGCTCGTTTGTCAAAAACGCCCTTATATACGAAAGAGGACATTTTTACGTCTGTTTCTTCTAAAAAACAATTCGGCCTGATGCCTGTTGGGGGTATTTCTTTTAAGTTATGCGAACAGGATGTAGGTGATTCCTTATTTATATATAAAGAAGAGGTGCAATCACCAACATTGGAAAGAAGAGAAGACGGCGACTGGACTTTCAAAGGAGACTGGCTGGCTGATTCTTTGTTTGCATTGGATTATGCTCAAGCCCGACGGATAGATTTTACCGAAATAGCCCTACCACAAGGGAAAAGTATGGTGGGCGACGGGAAGATGCCCAAAGGATATGTCTGGACCTACGTGCGTAAGGGAGAGGCCGGACGTTTGCCGGAAGGATGGCCCAACGTGGTTGAAATCGACCGGAAGGATGAGGGTATACAAGGGAATGCTGTGACTCGGATGGTGGGGTGCGACAGTTGTACCTTAGGACCTAAATATACCTTCACGGTACCGGAAGAAACGGGAATCGTGTGGTACAGGAAGGTGGAGAATGATGGAGGGTGGCTGACTGTAGGTTTGCCGTATGCCGTGAAGAAAGTGGCCTGGGAAGATGCGGATGGAGAAACCATAACATCGGAACGCCTTTGTTTTGAAGAGATAACCGGTGACGGAGCCGTATTCCGGGAAATGGAAGCCGATGAGGCTTGGCAAGCCGGAATGCCGTATCTTTGGAGACCTTCGGAACCTCGTGAATCCGTAGTCTGCTTTTATGGAGAGGACACGGTCGTGCAACCTCAGGAGAGTGACGTAGAAACAACGGACGGTTTTTATGCCGTGTTCGGTCGGTATGATATTAAAGATGACGGGAAGACCGTATTTCTGTTGGATGACAGCGGTACACGTTTTGTGCGGGCTGCTGCTGGAAGCTGGGTGGCACCCGGTAGAGGGTATTTGGTGTATACCGGAACCGCTTTTCACTCTGTGCGTTTGATTGAAAATGAGTTGCCTGCCGGGGCGGAGGGGATAGGGACTCGGATGGGCGGCTGCCTTTTGCCGGTTTATGGAACGGATGGCATAAAGAGGGGAGAGATTTGTCCCGGTGGACATATTCCGGAGGAATGGCCTGAAGGCATGTATATCACTCCGTTCGGGAAAATGATAAAGAAGTAGGGACTTCCGGTTATTATTTACTGAACAGTTCGAAGGTAATTTTATATCCGAAGCCTATTTGTTTGAAGTTTTCCAGAGAGAGGAACAGTCCCATGTCGAACACGAAGGTCCCGATACCGTAACCCAATTCGAAATAAGGCCCTAAATGGTCCATGGTGAGCATGTTGAGGTATAAACGTTCGTTTTGTACATGGTTGGTATATTTGATAAGATGGCGTAGCACAAGAAACGGGGCTTCGTAAGAGATGTGTCCTCTGACGTAGTAGGGAGATGCGTTATACCATCGGCCGTTTAAAGCTTGGAATACTCCTCCGATTTCGTCGTTCCATCCTTCGGGGAGGTTACTTTTGCGGAAGTTGACGAAATCTACGAAATAAGTTTCTTCCTGATTGGTGAACAGTCCCATTCCGATACGGTAATACAGGTTGGAGAGGAGGCCCGTACGGATGTGGTGTTGCATGTCGAATTCAATGCGTTCATAAACGCCTGTACTTTTGAATATGTTCCTGAGTCCACGCTCGTAGTCCACGATGAAAGTCGGGAAACGGGACTTCAGGTTGATTTTCTGCCGGCCGTTCATGTAATAGTATTGGCCGGGAGTCCATTCCACCCGAATGCGCGGTGCGAAACTGTTATACTGCGGCCGTATGTTGGCCTGTAAGCCTTCTGCCACGTTTTCCGGAAGTTCCACTTGTCGGAAACTTTCTTCAGGATGCTCGGCCGGTGTACGGCGATGGAACATGAATCCCAGTCCTACGGATAGGCCGTTGGTGATTTCGAGGTGGTTGCTGATTTCAAAATTCAAGTCTTTGAAAAGGTCCAGGTTCAGTTTGTCGAAGTCGATGATGCTGTCCGATGGAATCTTTTTGAGTTCATCGATAATGCGGCTGTTCCCGATGCGGTTGCCGTTTCCGACGTTGACTTTTACCGTTCCCATGTGTTCCGGCCAATATTGGTATTCGGCACCTACATTCCAATAAAATTCGTTGTGAGTGAAGTTATATCCTAAGCGTGTCCCGACGTGAAGGGATTGGCTGTTTCGGAATGTGGTGTTGAATTTCAAATCTTGCCGGTAGGCGATGCCGGTCGTTTTGCTGTAACTGAACATCAGCGGATTGATGAAGGGAGAGTTTTGCAACGTGGCATTGTTGCTTAGTTTCCAGTCGCTATCGGTCAGGAAGAAGTCGCCCACCGAGCCCCAGATGTTTTTCTTGAAAGGCTGGGTCGTTTCTTTCTGTATGTATTTCATGGAATCCATCCGTGCCTTGTACCTTTTATATATATACAGTTCGGAGTTGTCCAAAGGAGTAGGCCGCAGAGAGTCGAAACGGGCAAAGTCCTTTGTATAGGCCTGACGGTCGCATTGTAGGGAAAAAGATGCGGTGAGGTTGTAGTTCGGTTTGGAAATGCTGTCTTCCGGTGTGTTGCGACGGTGATGTATTTCCTTATAAGTCAGGCTGGATTCGTAATATCCTTCCATGATATTGAAAGCAAAGGCAAACGATGCGTTGATGTCGTTTTTCACCGGCAGATATTCCGTGTCGGTACCGATGTCTCCCATGGTGATGCGGCAATCGAAAAGCAACAAATCGGCTTGTCCTTTGAATGAAATCTCGCGTACGCTCCATACTCCTTCCGTAATCGTCATTCTTCCGTCCAATAACTGGAAGCTTTTGTTACGGGGGATAAAACGAATGTGGTATTCGATGCGTTGTTGCCGGTCGCACGACACGGAGTCGATGGCGTAGCGGTAGTATTTATTGCTGTTGGGAGCCAAAGGGGAGAGCAGGCGTTGTCCCATCAGGTAAGGGGCATAGATATTGACGTTGAAATAATCCGTAATGCCCGGTATTTCACGAGCCTCGCCCAACGTGCCGGTATAAGCCTTGATTTTCTGGTCGTATATGTTGGGAGCGGTGTAGTGCAGGTCGCTGTATGTCTCTACGATAAAACGGTTGGCGTCTTTCGGAGTTCTGAACAATCCCGGAATGAAACGGAATCCCCGGTTTTTCTTGATGATATCCAGTTGGGCTTTGATGTATAACTCTGCGCGGTATTCGTGGATGAAGTCCATATATTGTGAAGCGGCATGGTGCATCCGACTGATGATGGAGTCGGCGGCTTCCAAGCGCGCTTGCATCACCAGAGGAAAGGACAGCATGCATCCCCACAATATATATCGTATGAAACTCACGTTTATCGGTTTTCAAAGTGATACTGGCAAAGATAATAATAAAAATGGATATTGTGTATCGCTGTTTTTTCTTAATTTTGTGCCCAAATTCACATACACGATATTTATGGGCGGTTTTTTCGGCGTCATCTCAAAGACGCAGTGCGTGGCCGATTTGTTTTACGGCACAGATTATAATTCTCATTTAGGTACGCGGCGTGGCGGATTGGCCACTTATAGTAAAGAGCATGGTTTCATCCGCTCGATACATAATTTGGAGAGTACTTATTTCCGGACGAAGTTTGAGGACGAGTTAGGGCAGTTTAAAGGGAATGCCGGTGTCGGTATCATCAGTGATACGGATGCACAGCCTTTGTTGATGAACTCGCATTTGGGGCGTTTTGCGATCGTGACGGTAGCGAAAATCAATAATGCGGAAGACCTGGCCGCAAAGCTTTTGGAGCAGGGCATGCATTTCTCGGAGTTCAGTTCGGGTAAGATTAATCCTACGGAACTGATAGCTTTGCTTATCAACCAAGGACAGACTTTCGTGGAAGGCATCGAACACATGTATAAGGAAATCAAAGGGTCTTGTTCCTTGTTGTTGCTGACGGAAGATGGCATTATAGCCGCAAGAGACAGTTGGGGGCGCACGCCGGTCGTAGTCGGAAAGAAAGAAGGAGCGTATGCCGTAACCGGGGAGTCTACGGCATTTCCCAATCTGGATTACGAGACCGTGTATTACCTTGGTCCCGGCGAGATTGTCCGGTTGCAGGCCGAGGGGATGGAGTGTTTGCGCCGTCCGCACAAGCGCATGCAAGTCTGTTCCTTCCTTTGGGTGTATTACGGTTTCCCCACTTCCTGCTATGAGGGTAAGAACGTGGAAGAGTTCCGTTTTGCCTGTGGCAAGAAGATGGGAGAGCGAGACCGGGCGGAAGTGGATTGTGCCTGTGGTATACCGGATTCCGGTATCGGTATGGCTCTGGGGTATGCGGCAGGAAAGGGAGTACCCTATCAGCGTGCCATCTCCAAGTACACTCCCACATGGCCCCGGAGCTTCACGCCGAGCAATCAGGAGATGCGTTCCTTGGTGGCCAAGATGAAACTGATAGCCAACCGCGACATGCTGAAAGACAAGCGCGTGCTTTTCTGCGATGATTCCATCGTGAGGGGGACGCAACTGCGCGACAATACGAAAATCTTATTCGACTATGGAGCCAAAGAGGTGCACATGCGTATCGCTTGCCCTCCGTTGATTTACGGTTGCCCGTTTATCAATTTCACTTCGTCGAAAAGCGATATGGAGTTGATTACGCGTCGGCTGATCAAGGAGTTCGAGGGGGATGAGAACAAGAACTTGGAGAAATACGCGCAGACGGGGTCGCCGGAATACCAACGTATGGTGGATACGATAGCCGAACGCCTGAACCTCTCCTCCTTGAAGTTCAACACGCTGGAAGACCTGATAGAAGCCATAGGCTTGCCTAAATGTCAGGTATGTACGCATTGTTTCGACGGGAGCAGCCGCTTTACCTTGGAAGAGGATAATACGGATGAATAGCGTCCCGGGATAAGGCTGCCCGGAGTTCCTTATTGTCAAAATGTTAAAGCGCCCCCTGCGAGAATGCGTCATTCCGGTTGCGGGCCGGATGTGGTCGTAAATAAACGATTCTCGCAGGGGGTGCTTGTTTGCTTTTTGTCATCCTGTCCAGGCTTTCGGCTTGCATCCTGCACGCGTCCGGGGCGTATCCGGCGTATGCGGACGGGGAGGCGTAAGTACCGTGCGGCGTTTTCCTGTCATCCTGACCTGTGGATTTTGACATCAAAAACATTTCAAATAGAGAAAAAATAATTGTCCCGAGCTTGTTTTCGCCTTATTTCCAAACAGCTTTTGCGCTGATGTGCGGAAAATCCCACCATGCCTACAGGAGAAAAAAAGTATTTTTTCAAGAGATTGAAAAATTTTTCTCCTGTGAACAGTGGGCATTTGGACTGAAGAGAAGTTAAATTATGCTTTCATTTATAAAATAATATTAATAAAATGGCGAAAAAAATTCTAAAAGCCCTTTTATTTTCGACATCCATTTTCCAAAACGTCAGTCGGAAACTTTCGTTTTGATAACGGAAAAAGGAATTTTTATATCCAAGTGTCAAGCCGCGCTTTCGGCCCATAAAAACGCGATGAGAAAAAGAGGTTTCCGTTTGGATAATCTCATACAAAAAACTACCTTTGCAGAGAAAAATGTATTCTGTCACAGAATCATAAGAACAGCGAGATATGGAATTAACGGACAAATCATTCATCCGTACGGAACGGAGCGTGTTGTTGTGGCTCTGCCTTTTGTGGGGTTGTGCCTTTTCCTCCGCATTGTATGGGCAAACTTCAAGGGTACTCTACGTGGGGCAGTCTACCTTTCTGGTGGCACCAGACCCACCCGGGAACGCCGCCCTGAGCCAAACGGCATGGGGGTGTTCGCATGGTGCCGTGTCGTGTCGGCAAGACGGGGTTTACGGGGCAGAAGTGACCGTGAATGAATACTTCGAGGGCATCGCGCAGGTGCAGTGCGACTACTATTATTATTGGTATGACCTTAACGGTTACATGCATACGAACCACGCCACCACGTATTTCAACATCACTTGCCGCCCTGTGACCCTTCGGTTACAGCCTACGGAGATGGTGCTGAACACAGGGGAGGGCGCACAGCTTTCCTATACGCTCAGTCCTTCTATTGTCAGTCCGTCGCCCAGGGTCAGGATGATTTCGCGTAACACGACAGTAGCCACAGTAAGTTCCAACGGCTATGTGCGTGCCGTGGGACCCGGCGTGACCTACATCGACGTGGAAAACAGTGCCGGTCCCGGTGCTTCGTGCCAAGTCACCGTAGTGCGGATAGATCCGACTTCGGTGGAGATACCTTCTTCGCTTTCAGCCTACGTGGGCGAGGGACAGGACGTGAAGGCACAGCTTTATCCCTCTAATGCCACGGCTACACTTTCGTGGTATTCGGAGAACACATCCATCGCCATGGTGAGCAGCGGACGGCTTACGGGCCGGGGCGAGGGCACGGCGTATATTTACGCCAAGACCGACAAAGGGTTGGTTTCCAACCGTTGCCGCGTGGATGTGGCCTACCGTAAGCCTTCATCGGTGGCCGTTTCGCCCTCCACACTGCGCTTGCCCATCGGGCAAGAGTCCGTCCTGCAAGCTGTGGTCAGCCCCTCGAATGCCAAATACACCCTTTCCTGGTCGTCCGACCGGGCAGAGGTGGCGAGCGTGTCGTCCGATGGCCGGGTCACGGCACATGCGGCGGGTACAGCCTGCATTCGGGCGACGACCGACAACGGGCGCGTAGGGCAATGCACGGTCACCGTGCCGCCCGACCCCGAAAGTATCGCCTTGCCCGGACGCGTGTCCATGATGTATGGCAAAAGCCGCAAGCTCCGCCATACGGTGGTGCCTGCCGATGCTTACGTGTCGCTCACGTGGACTTCTGCCGACCCTGCCGTGGCTTCTGTCTCGGCAGACGGTGAAGTGACGGCACGCATGCCGGGCGAGACCGATGTCACGGTGCGAACCCACAACGGAAGGGAAGCCGTGTGCCAGGTGGAGGTGGAGCGACCCGTATACCAGTTCAATGTATGGATGGCCGATGGCGGCAAGTTGTCCTACGATTTGGCCGAGCACCCTGTGCTGACCTATGCCGACGGCGCATTGCGCGTCGCCACGCACCGCGAACAGGTGGAACTGGACACGGCGGACGTGCATAAGTTCACGTTCGAGGACCTGACGCAGGAGCGCATGCCCGAGTCCATCGTCCTGCCGGAGGCTTTGGAATTGCCTTACAAGCAGGATGCCGTGTTGGAAGCGCAGTTGCTGCCTGCCGCTTACGACATCGAGACGGTCTTGACTTGGACCTCTTCCGCACCTGACATCGTGCGTGTGGGCGGAAACGGGCGCGTGAAGGCCGTGGGCGTGGGCGAAGCTCTCGTCAGCGTGGAAGCCTCGAACGGTACGAAGGCCGCCTGCCGCGTGACGGTGCCTGAACCGGACTACCACCTTTTCGTGTGGCGTTACGACGGCACGTACGATGCCTTTGCCTTCAAGAAGCATCCCGTGGTGACTTGCACGGGCGACGTGGTGCGCGTCACCACCCGTGACGGGCAGATAGAATATGCCGAGAAGGACGTGCACAAATACACCTTCTCCGATACCGACGAACCTTCGGCGACAGCCGTCCGGCCCGTGGCGGGCGATGCCTCTCCGGTGGCGCAACGGATGGAGCGTGAGGGGCAGGAGGTGCGCATGTACGGCCACACTCCGGGCAGCGTGCTCCGTGTCTATGGTGCAGACGGCCGCCTATATGCGGAACGCCGCGCCTCGGCGGACGGCATCATCACCTTCAGCCTTTCCGGCCTGCCCGCTGGGCTGTATGTATTCCAGACAAAAAACATAACTTATAAAATCATCAAGCAATGAAACGGAACAAAATCTTTTCCCTTTTGGCCGCGCTGTTGGGGCTTGCCGTCGGCCTGCCTGCCATGGGGCAGGGCGTCATCGTCTATAAGAAGGACGGCACGTTCCAAAAGTTCCCTTACGAGCAGGTGGACAGCATCGTGACGTACAATTACGACGACCCCGACCCTGTGATGCCGGGCGGCGCAGGAGAGTACACTGTGAACGGGGTCACGTTCAAGATGGTGGCCGTCAAAGGCGGCACGTTCACCATGGGGGCTACGAGCGAACAGAGTAACCCGAGTAGTGGCGAAAAACCAACGCATACGGTGACGCTCAGCGACTTTGCCATCGGTGAGACCGAAGTGACACAAGAACTCTGGCAGGCCGTGATGGGAACGAATCCCTCTTATTTTACCGGCGACCTGCAACGCCCTGTGGAGCAAATGTCGTGGAACGACTGCCAGACGTTTATAGAGAAACTGAACGAGTTGACGGGCATGCAGTTCTCGTTGCCCACCGAGGCGCAGTGGGAATATGCCGCCCGGGGTGGGGCTTCTTCCCAAGGCTACCAGTACAGTGGAAGCAACACCTTGGGTGATGTGGCCTGGTACACCAGCAATTCCTCGAGCACGACGCATCCTGTCAAGTCTAAGCAAGCCAATGAATTAGGATTGTATGACATGAGCGGCAATGTGATGGAGTGGTGTCAGGATTGGTACGGAAGCTATTCTTCTTCCTCGCAGACCGACCCTACAGGCTTTACCTCTGGCTCCGACCGTGTGCTTCGTGGGGGTGGTTGGTTCATCACAGCCAGCTACTGCCGTGTGGCTAGCCGCAACTACTACACACCTTCGTACCGGAGCAGCAGCGTCGGCTTGCGCCTCGCCCTTTCCAGTTCTTACTAAAAAGAGATAAATGAATTTTCATGGGTGGGGCTGCGGAAGGAGGCGACGTTGAGGAGCCACCATAGCAAGCCCCACCCATGAAAATTTAGGTGGAGAAGGCGTAGAAAGAAAAACGTGAAAAACAAGACTGAGTGGGTATCAAGACATTCCAAAGGATGACCACCTCGAAAAGCTATAGATTGTAGCTGCTAAACCTAAAAGAGCCGTATCAAACTCTGTTTTGAGTCATGATACGGCTCTTTCTCTTATTTTTTGGGGATGCCCAAGTTCCCGATTAAAGATTCATCATTGGCGAATTTGAGTTTTGGCCCACTCCTTGGCTTCATTGGTTCCGTGGTTGAACAGCCTGCCCTCTTGCCAACGTGTTTTGGGGTAGAGAGCCTTGAGCCGTTCCACGCTGTGGCTTATCGCGCTGCCGCCGGAAGTGGCAAACGGGATGACGGTTTTCCCCGTGAGGTCGTATTTCTCAATGAACGTGTTGACCGGACGCGGGCATATATTCCACCAAATCGGGTAACCGAGGAATACCACGTCGTAGTCCTTCATGTCGAGCTGTTCTCCTTTCAAAGGGGGACGTGAGGCCTCGTCCTTCATCTCCATGCTGCTGCGGCTCGCTTCGTTGTTCCAGTTGAGGTCTTCTTGGGTGTAAGCCTTGGCCGGAGTGATCCTGTAAAGTCTGCCGTCCACTGCTTGCGCAACGGCATCTGCCACTTTTTCCGTGTTTCCGGTACAAGAAAAGTAGGCTACGAGTATTTTTCTCCCGGATGCCGCGCTGTTGCCGCCATCTTGCTTCTGCGCCATCGAAGTACAGCAGGGCAGGAGGAGGCTGATAAGGATAAATAAGATCTGTTTCATGATGTCATTTCAGTTTTGAATATTCTTTTTCGTCCACGGGTTCCAACCATTCGTTGCTGTTGTCCTCGCCGGGAACTTCGACGGCAAGATGGGAGAACCAACTGTCGGGCGCGGCCCCGTGCCAATGTTTTACGCCGGCAGGGATGTGGACGGCATCGCCGGGCAGGAGTTCCACCGGGTTCTTGCCCCATTCCTGATAATAACCGCGTCCTCCCACACAGATGAGGGTTTGTCCGCCGCCTTTGGAGGCCTTATGTATGTGCCAGTTGTTGCGGCAGCCCGGTTCGAAGGTCACATTGGCCACGGGAACACCTTCCTTCACGATAGAGGCAAGGTAGCTTTGGCCCGTGAAATACCGGGCGTATGCGTCGTTGGGTTGTCCCACCGGGAAGAAGATGGTTTGTGCATAGGCTTCGGCCGAACCTGCGGCCACGCTTTCGGCATCCCCGTCCCATACTTCTTTTGCCATGCGGAACGCTGCCCATGCCTTGGGCCATCCGGCGTAGAATGCGGCATGGGTGAGGATTTCGGCCATCTCTGTCCGCGTCACTCCGTTCTTTTTGGCCGATTCGAGATGGTACTTGAAAGAGGAATCGGTCAGCCCCTGAGACATGAGGGACACCACCGTGACGATGGAACGGTCGCGGAGCGAAAGCAAGTCGTTGCGGCTCCATACTTCCCCGAAAAGGATGTCGTCGTTCAGGTGTGCGAACTCGGGCGCAAACTCCCCGAGCGCGTCGCGTCCGGCGGTCTGTTGGATTTTTACTTGTGATTTTGCCATGATGGGAAAAATTAAAGTCAGTGATAGGATGAATAAAGTCTTTCTGGTGCTCATGATGATATGTTTTTTGGGTTCGACATTTTACGTTCATCTCCACGACGGGGCTACGCCGTATGCCTCCTTATATATTTTAGAGAAGTGCGACAGGTTTTTGAATCCCACATCGAAACAAGCTTCCGTCACTTTTTTCTTTCCGGATAGTATCAAGTCGCGGGCGGCTTCCAGACGGCGTTTGATAATCCACTTTTGCGGGGTCAGGTCGCTGACCTTGGCAAAGTCCCGTTTGAAAGTGGCCAGGCTGCGCCCCGTGTAGCTTGCGATTTCGTTCATGGAGAGGTCGAGCATGTAGTTTTCGTTCAGGTAATCGAGGATGTCTATCTTCCACGGTTCCACGGAATCGAACAGGGACGCATAAAGGTTCCGGTCGGTGCGGAGCAATACGTATACCCCCTCGGTCATTTTCAGTTTCAGCATGTCTTCGGAGGGTTTCTCTCCGGCTTCGAAATAAGGAATGACCGATTCGAACAGTGAACGGATGTCCGGGCGGTCGGAGGGGAGGACGCGAAGGCTTGTCTTGTCGCGCTTGGCATCTTCCGGTATGAGCCGGTTGTCGAGCGACCGGTAGAAATCCCTCAGGAAAGGCCGGGAAAACTTCAGCACGATGGAGCGGTACGGTTTTCCGTTTTCCACCTTCTTGTGCAGCCACATCCGGTTGTCGCGCCGCATGAAAGCGCATTCACCCGGATGCAAGACGGTTTTCTTCCCCCGTTCCTCTATTTCCAGTTCGCCGGAACATAGATAAATGAGCGTGTGTTCCCTGTTCTCGTGGGCGCATCCCCGGTCGTCGCTGAAGTAACATGCGATAAGTATGTTCGAGCAGTCAAATACTTCCAAGTGTTCCATATCGTCAGCCTTTTGTTGATGCAAATATAGTGCATTGTACGGGGATGGTGTTTGTTGTAAGGCTCAAATTTTCAAAAATACTTTCTTATAGCGCAATCATGAACGACGAACCCAGTGTGAGCATGTTCATGTATTCCCCGCTGTTTTTACTATGCGACGGAAGTAAATCATAGTCGAGGAAAAAGCGGATTCCATAATGTGCCTTGGCCTTGAACGTCAGCGAAACCCCGCTTCCGAAACTGAAACCGTTTCTTGCGGTGACCGGACGGTCGGCCAGTTGCAATAACGGATAATGCACATAACCTCCCAAAAGTTTGCTGCCAATCATCCATTGTGAAGAAAAGGGATAGGAAAAATAACTTCCTCCGTAGAAAGAAATCACGTCGAACGTATTATTCTCAGCCCGGTCGGTGTTGACTATTATCGACGTGTTGGACACGGTGAACCGTCCGCCGGCACCTATGTACGGATTGAAGAAATAGGCTCCTTCCACGCCGGCCGTACTGCCGGATGACGTGCTGAACTCCGTTTGTTCGTCGATGTCGTAACCGCTCAACGGGATGTTTAATCCGAGGTACAGGCTCAGGAATGAAGGTTTGTCCATCCGGCTGAAAACCTCTTCGTTGGCCAAACGGTTGATTCCCCTTTCCTTGAAAATCAAGTCTGCCAGATAATAACCCAGTTCGGTGGAGAGTATGCCGATGCCTGCGCCGGTCAAGACATCACTCAGCCAATGCTTGTTGTTGGCCATTCGCATGAGTCCCGTCGCGGTGGCCACGCTGTATGCTCCGATGCCGATCCACGGGCTTTTATGTCCGTATTCTTTATTGAGCATGGTGGCAGTCATAAATGCCGTGGCGGTATGTCCGGAAGGAAACGAATGCCGGTTCGAACCATCCGGACGCTCTACGTTTGTGGTCTGTTTCAAGGTGTTTACCGTAGCTCCCATCAGTAGTGTGGAAAAGGCGTCGGAAACAAGTAACCTGCCCCATGAACTGCGACTTTGTACGCCTGAAGCTTTCAGGCCGAGCATGGCTACTGCCGGAGCATACTGCATATAGTCATCCAAGTGCCGGTTGAATCGGGGCAAGTATTCGTTGCGCAGGTTCCGGAAATGGTCGTCTTCTCCCTTTACAATCAAACCGCCGACAACTAACGGTACTCCGATATACGTCATCTGGTATAGGCGGGAAGAGGAGAACTTGTCAAGTCTTTGGCCAAAGTTTTTTGCCACCGGAACAGGCAACCCGCCTTCTTTTCCCACCTTTATACTGTCTGACGGGTTTTGGGCCGATGAAAACGTGAGGTGGCAGATGCCGGCAATACATAATGCGATTCTTTTCATGCTGTCATGATCTTCTGGATTAGGACAGCAAAGATACCGGATGACTTTGTCGAAATTTTGAAGATTTACGGGAACCTTACCGCAAATCTATGTTTTCCTTCGGAATAGGCATATGAAATGTTCCAACCGTGGTAATCGCATACGGCTTTGACGATGGACAGTCCGAGGCCGTTGCCTTTTACCCTTTCCGACGGACGGTAGAAGCGGCTGAAAATCAGTTTCTCGTCCAGGGCGGTTTCGTCGGATGTGTTCATCACGACCAATTGTTTGCCGGACAGGACTATGCTTATTTTCCCTTCAGGCCTATTGTGGCGTACGGCATTCACTATGAGGTTGTTTATCATGCTCTCCAATAGGGTGCGGTTGGCTTTTACCGATAGGGGGCTTGCCGGAAAATCCTTGTTCAGGACCAGTCCTTCGGATAGGCATTCGAGATAAGGCAAAAGTTCTTTTATCACCGTTACGACATCTATGGATTCCGTCCGGTCGAACTGGTTGTTCTCCATCTTGGCCAACAATAGCAAGTTGCGGTTCAGGCGCGACAGTCGGATATTCATTTGGTATAAATCCTGTATGATAGTGGCTTGGCGTTCGGTGATTTCCGGTTGTTGGAGCAGCAGGTCGAGCTTGCTTTGGAATACGGCCAACGGGGTTTGCAATTCATGCGAGGCATTTTCGGTGAATTCCTTTTGCAACCGGTAGCTGTGGATACTGTCTGTCATCAGCCTTTCCAAGGTCTTGTTGAGCCTGTTGAATTCTTTTACGTTGCTTTTCGGCAGGGCAGGGTACGTCCCGTTTTCCAGTTTGAAGTGCTCTATCGCTTCCAGTGTCTTGTCGAACGGTTGCCATAGGCGACCGGAAATGAAGCGCAGCATCAATACGATGGCTGTGCCTAATACGATGGTGATGAGGGCAAACTGTATCATGATGCCGTGCAGGATGTCTTCTTCGAGGTCGAGGCTCGGTATAGGCTTCCCTACCTGTACGGCTTCGATGACGTCGATCATGTCTTCGGCATAAAAACTTTTGGTCAACCCATTAAACAGAGGGGTGGCCAGTAAAAGCAATATCACCACACAAATGATGAATTGTGCAAGCGACTTGTACATCAAGCTTCTTTCTTTCATGGCTCAGCCCATTTATATCCCGTCCCATACACATTTTTGATGCAGTCCTTGCAACCGGCGGACGCAAGTTTGGCTTTCAGGTTTTTGATGTGTGTATAGACGAAGTCGTGGTTATCCATCATGTCGGCCATATCGCCGCTGAGATGTTCGGCCATGGCGCTCTTCGATATGACTCGGTTTTTGTTGCCGATGAGAAACAGTAGCAGTTCATATTCCGATTTGGTAAGTTCCACCGGAGTGTCGCTCACGGCGGCCGACTTGTTCAATAAGTTGATGCAGACACCGTTGCTCTCCAATATGTTATTGGCCGAGAACGTTTTGCGGCGGATAATGGCATAGATGCGCATACTCAATTCCGGCAAATGGAAAGGTTTGGCCAGATAATCGTCTGCGCCTATTTCCAGACCTTTCACCTTGTCGTCGAGCGAATCTTTTGCCGATACGATGATTACGCCCACCGGATTGCGTTGTTTCCGGATTTCGTGCAAGAGGTCGAGTCCGTTTCCGCCCGGCAGCATAAGGTCGAGCAAGATACAGTCATACTCATACAGGTTTACTTTCATCTGGGCATCGGTATACATGAAGGCCTGTTCGCACAAATATTTCTCACCGCTGAGGTAGGCCACGATGCTGTCCGAAAGCTTTCGTTCGTCTTCTATAATCAGGATTTTCATTAGATGTCTTATTTGTTGCAAAATTAGTTATTTGTCAGCGTATTGTTCCTTCTTTTTATAAATTAACAACATCATACCGGGCAGTACCAACAGAAGTAAGGGTAATCCGACAACGAACCCGCCAATGACCGCTACTGCCAGCGGCTGTTGCATCTGTGCGCCCAGCCCGAAGCCCAAAGCCAAAGGCATCAGGGCGAGCACGGCACCTATGGCTGTCATCAGTTTGGGGCGGATGCGTAGGGCTATGGCATAATCCACGGCTTCTGAGACTGTCCCGCCTGTGTGCCGGTTCATTTTGTATTGCCATACGGTGAAAATGGCATTTTCGGCTATGATGCCCACCACCATGATGATGCCCGTGTAACTGCTGACGTTGAGCGGGATGTCCGTCAACCATAATGCCAACAGGCAACCGCAGGTGCCGAGCACGGAGATGAACAGTATGGCAAGCGAGATACGCCATTCGCGGAAAAGGAACATAAGGACGGCAAACACTAATAATACGGCAAGCGAGAGTATCATCAGGAGCTCGTGGAATGACTGCTGTTGTTCGGAATAGGCTCCACCGTAAGAAATGCTGTAGCCCGACGGTAAATGGAGTTGGCTGCCGAGTGCGGATTGCAGGTCGGCTACGGCACTGCCCAAATCACGGTTTTCCAACCGTGCCGTCAGCGTTATGTCGCTCTTCAAGTCTTCTCGCCGTTGTTCTATTTCGCCCGGGATGACACGTACGTCGCAGAAAAAGCCGAGCGGACGGGTGCTGCCGTCGGGCAGGAAGATGGGTTACTGTTCTAACCGTTCGGGGGAGTTGTCTTTGAAATCCGTAAAGCGGAGCAGGATGCGGCGCATTTGTTCGCCGTCCTGCACAGAGCCTATTTGCAATCCGCCTGTCATGGCGGCCTGGGCCGGGTTCGGTTCTATCATGTTGGCCGGTTGGCAAAGGGGAATCCCGCCCGTATGAGCCGTAAGCTGTTCCTGAAAGTCGGTCGGGGTGATGCCGAATTGTGAGAGCCGGTCTTGCCGCGGACTGAAGAGCAACGAAGCGCCGGCCGGAATCAGCCCGTTGTCTATATCCACGATTCCCGGTACGGTTTTCATGATATCCTCGGCTTTTGCCGCTATGCTTTGCAGCGTTTCGTAATCGTTCCCGAAAATCTTCACCTCGATGGGTTGCGCGGTACTCATCAAATCGCCAAGCAGGTCGGAGATGCGTTGTCCGAAACCGATGGTCATCAACGGCACGGATTGGGAAATCTGCCGCCGCAGGTCGCTGATGACTTCAGGAGTACTGGCCTTGCGGTTGGTCTTCAGTTGAATCAGATAGTCCCCGAAATTCGAGGGGCGTGTCTTGAACGACATGCCGAGGGCCGTGCGGCGCGAATAGGTCTGCACGTCTGGGTGTGCCATGATAATGCGTTCCATCTGGCGGCAAAGCCGGTCGGTTTCTTCAATGTCCGTTCCGGTCGGCGAGTGATAGTCGAGCACGATCGTACCCTCGTCCAGGTCGGGCAAGAAACCGGAGGTAAGCTGAGAAGATGCAAACCAGCCTCCCAAGTTTAAAAGCAGGACGAATCCGGCGGCAATTAGTGGTTTGCGGTAAACCACGGTCAGGAAACGTACTTTACGGACAGAGTCCTCTTCGAGAGACTTCACGTCCAGATTTTTCGGGTGCAACGGTTGCTTGTATCCGATGGCGAGGTGGAGCACAGGCAAGAGCAGCCATGTCACGAGGAATGAAGCCACGAGTGTAAGTTGCATCGTGTCGGACAATTCCTTGAAGAAGCTGCCGGCCAGTCCGCTCATCAGGCGGAAGGGAAAATGGATGACAATCGTCGATAAGGAAGAGGCCACCATGGCTGGGAAAAGGTTGTGGATGGCGTGGCGTACGACGGTGAAACGGTCTTCGCCGGGACGTTCTTCATGTTCCCGATATATCTGTTCGATGATGACAATGGCATCGTCGATGATGAGGCCTATTGAGGCCGCTATCGCACCGAGCGACATGACGTTGACGGTGATGCCGGCCAGATAGCAAAGCAGGATACTGAAAGCCACGGTGACGGGAATCGTCAGCATGACCGCCAGGCTCGACCTCCACGAACGAAGGAAGAGTATCATTACGATGATGGCCAGGAACAAGCCTTCGTAGATGGTCTTTAATACGCTGTGTATGTTGTCGCCTACAAAAGCACTTTGGTTATAGTAAGGTTTGAGTTCATACCCCTCGGGTAATTGCTTCCTTATTTCGTCGGCTTTGGTTTCCACTTGCCGGGCGAAGTCTATCAGGTTCACGCCCGGTTGTTTGACCAGGTCTACCAGCACGGCATCGTTGCCGTCGGCATTGATTTTCAGAAATTCTTGTTGTTCCTGTATCTCGACAGTCGCAATGTCGCATAGCCGTATCGTCCGTTTTCCGTCGTTGCGGATGATGACTTGGCGCAAGTCTTCGATGTCGTTGAAGCGCGTATCGGTGAGGGTGAGGTATAATCGGTCGTAACCCGCTACGTTGCCGTTCCCCAATACGTAATTGGTTTGTGAAAAGGCCGTTTTAATCTGTGCCGGAGTGATACCTAGTACTGTCATCTTCGAAGCGTCAGGTTTCACGACAAATTCCTTCGCCTTTCCGCCACGTACGACGACATTACTGATGCCGGTTACTTGGGAGAACATCGGACGGACCACAAGGTTGCCCACATCACGCAGAGCCATGCGGCTATGCGTCTTGCTTTCCAGTGTGAAACCGTAGACCGGAAACAACGATTGGTTCATGGCTTCGGTAGAGATGACCGTACCATCGGGCAAGAAACCTTTAATTTCATTGATACGGCTTTCCAACTGGGTCTTTAAGGCATAAATGTCCAAACCCCATTTGAAATAAACGTCTATCACACAACTGCCCCGGCTGGTGCTGCTTTTGACTACAGTCGTGCCTTGTACTTTTTTTACCGCACTTTCAAGCGGTTTGGTGACGGTAATCATCATACGGTCTACGGGCTGTTGTCCGGCATCGGCTATCACGGTGATGCGTGGAAACAATACTTCCGGGAACAAATTGGTCTGCATCTGCATGTAGCACCACGTTCCGGCAAGGAGCAACAACAGTCCGATGAATAGGATTGGACGACTGTATAACTGATGAAAGCTTCTTTTCTGAATGGGATTCATAACGCGCCCTCCTTTTCTGCCACAGTCACCCTATCCCCGTCTTCCAGACCATAACCGCCCGTGAGGATGATACGGTCTTGAAGTGTCAGTACGTCTGATTTGATTTCGATTTCCGAAGCGTCTCTGTTGCCGGTCTTTACCGGGATTTTAACAGCCGTACTGTCATCGGACAATTTCATGACCCAATATTCGGTCAGGGTCTCGTCGCTCTGTACGGCACTTTTGGGAAGTATCATCCCTTTGCCGGATGATGACCCGTCTATAGTGAATATGGCTTTGACGTTCATGCCCTCGGGTAGAAAAGGTGTGCGGGCAGCACGGGCAATGACGCGTTCGGACTGCGATGCCGTGTTCATCGTACCCAATGGGCTTTCTATGTTGGCATCCAGCCGGGTACCGTCGGGAAATTCCAGCGTACATTTGTTCCCGTGGCACACATGCCGTTGTTGTTCGTAGGGGACATTGATTTCGAAAACGAGGCTTTTGAGTTCGGCCACAGTACAGAGTGTGGTGCCTTCGGTGACATAGCTTCCGGTCTGTTGCAGCACGTCGAGTACAATACCGTTGCATTGGGCTTTCAGGGGGATGGCGGCTGTACCTCCGTCGTTTAATGCGTGTTGCTCCTTGCTCTCGAGTTGGTAGAGGGTTTGTCCGGCTTTTACAATAGTCCCAGGTTGTACGAGGATATTCGTGACGAATGCCGGTATCGGAGTGCTGACAACTGATTTGTTCAGGTATGCCGTGGTGGCTGACAAGATTATTTCCTTTTCGATTCTGCCGAAAGTCACGTGGGTCAACGTGACTTCAGTCCGGGATTTTTCTTCTTGTACGTCCGATGCGCTTTTTTGTCCGCATCCGCTAAGACCCAAAAGTAGCGATAATGATACAATAGAATATTTCATGATTATGATGATTTGATATTACCAATTCCAATAATTATAAGCGGCTATGACCAATTGCCGGTTCGTCCGAAGCAGGAGCCGGTCTCTCTCCGTTTGTATCTTGTTTCGAAGTACTGTGATGTAATCCAATACGGAAACCTGCCCGATGTTCAGTTCTTTGCCGTAATCGGACAAAATGGTTTCATACTCGGCAATCTGGTTTTCCAGAGTTCTTTCCCTTTGGTCGTATCGGTGCAGTTCGGATAAGCATTGCTTTATCCTCATGTTTCTTTGGTATTCGGAGTTTTCCTTGTAGGTCCGAATGCTTCCTTGTTGCCACAGTGCCTGACGCTCTTTCCAACGTTTTTGTTTGCCGTCGAAGATTGTCCATGAGAATGTCAGTCCGGCACTCCATCCGAAATGCCGATACCATCCGGCAAAGTCGCCTACCTGCAATCCTCCGTTTACGAACAAATCCAATTTGGGCTTGTATTGCAGGTTGAAAGAACGCAGGGAAAGGGATATGTTCAGACTGTCTAACCGGTATTGTTCGGTGAAGAGGCTGGGTTTGTCGTTCACCGGCCATCGTATGGGTAATTGAAGCACCGGCAAGTCTACGTCGGTAGTATCGGCGATGCCGCAAAGCAGGTTCAGGTCCATCAGATGCGTGTGGTAAGCTTGGCGGAAGGCTGTGAGCAATTCCATGTTGGCCTCCCGTTCAATGGCAAGTAAATTCAGGTCTGATTGCTTGGAAAATCCGTTCTCAACCAATTTCCGGACGATATGGGTTTGGCGCTCGATGACTGCCGAGACAGAGTCTGTATAGTCAATTTGTGCTTTGTCGAGCAGACAGAGCAAATACTGTTCCGTGACGGAACGTTCGAGTTGGTGCTCTTCCATGCGGGTGCGGTTGTGTGCTATGTCTGTGTTGACTTTTGCTTGTCCTTGTGCCACCTTGTATGAAGTCTTGCCCAAAAGAGGTTGTGTCCAGGTTAATACGGTGTGAAAAGAACCACTGCTCTCGCCCAAATCATAACCGTAGTAATCAGTGGCAGACCGTGCATTCCATTTGAATTCGGCATGCCCGCCATCTTTCGAGACGACTGGTACAAACAAATAATCGCCATTTAGTTCCAAACGTGAGTGTGTGTACATGGCTTTCAGGCGTTCCAATTCAGCTTGCTCTATTTCTGATTGGTTCCGGAAGTCTGCTATCAGGGGACTGTTTGCCTTGGCTGTCTCTATATAATAATGTATAGAGAGGTCGTTTTTTCCTTGTCCGTAAAAATACAGACCGATAATGTTCAATGAGAAAAACAATAATAGTCGATTCATATTTATTTGTTTTTTGCGGCAAAAATAGAATATGAATTTGTGGAAATTTAGGAGAAATGGGACATGGAAGCTTTTGGGCATTAGTTTTATTGCTTGTTTCAACTTTATGTGTCCGCTTCCTCATGGCGAGATGAACTTCTGGACAAAGTGATTTGAGCCTTGTAACAAAGTCTCTGTGGGGCTTCCTTTTTACCTTTGCCGATGGAACATTAAAATACGGAAATTATGGAAACGATGAAGAGAAAGGTCGTGATGGTAACGGGGGGCGGCAGCCGGAATCGGTCTGGCCTTGGCTGAGGCGTTTGCCAAAGCAAGAGCTACCATACCTCTCAACGTCCGATGGCGGAAGAACTGATTTAGCGTAATCCGCATATAGAAGCAGAACTGTTGTGTGACATTCGTGCCGAGCGGCTCGGTAGGCCCGAAGAAATAGCCAATGCCGTGTTGTGGCTTTGCTTGCCGCAGGTCGGTTTCGTGGATGGTCATGCCGGTGGGAGGCACATTCTCTATTCATTAAATTATCAAAACATAAAACGATGGAAACAAACGAAAAAATGAATATCAGTCGCCGGGGATTTCTCAAGACGGCGGCTCTCGTGGGTGCGGCACTGGCTGTTCAGCCTACAATCAACAAGGTCAAGGCGGCGAATGCCGCAGCCGGTGGAGAGAAAGCCCTGAAAAAGAAAGGTATGCAATACCGCACGCTCGGCACGGGGAAAGCTGCGATGGAAGTGTCGGCTCTCGGTTTCGGGGTAATGGGCATGACTTACAACCGCAGCCAGCATCCCGACAAGGTACAGTGCATAAGGCTCGTCCACGAGGCTGTCGACCGGGGTGTGACATTATTCGACACGGCGATTGTCTACGGGCCTCTAAATAACGAGGAACTTGCAGGCGATGCATTGGCTCCATATAAAGGACGTGTGAACGTGACCACCAAATTCGGACACGAAGTTGTCAATGGCAAGACGACGGGCAGGCAAGACAGCCGTCCTGAAACCATCCGCCGCTATTGTGAAGGTTCGTTGAAACGCCTTGGTGTGGATAGCCTTGCTCTTTTCTATCAGCACCGCTTTGATCCGAATGTGCCGGTGGAAGACGTGGCGGGAACGATAGCGGACTTGATAAAAGAAGGTAAGGTGCAGAGTTGGGGGATGTGCGAAGTTGCCCCTGAAACCATCCGAAAGGCGCATGCTGTCTGTCCGCTTACCGCTATACAGAGCGAATACCACTTGATGCACCGTCTGGTGGAAGAAAACGGAGTATTGGATGTTTGTCGCGAGTTGGGTATCGGCTTCGTGCCTTATAGTCCACTGAACCGGGGCTTCTTGGGCGGCAATATCAATGAATACACGCAGTTCGACCCTAATAATGATAATCGCCAGACGCTTCCGCGTTTCCAACCGGAGGCCATACGGATGAATACCCGTATTGTGAACGCGCTGCAAGCTTTTGGCCGTACGCGGGGGATGACTTCGGCGCAGGTGGCATTAGGTTGGTTGTTGCAGAAAGCTCCGTGGATTGTTCCCATTCCGGGGACGACGAAGCTCTCGCATCTGGAGGAGAATCTGCGTACACTCGACTTTTCCTTATTAGCAGACGAATGGAAACAGTTGGAAGATGAAGTGGCAAAGATCCCTGTCGTGGGCAACCGCTACAATGCAGAACAACAGAGACAGGTCGGGTATTAATTCTAAATCAAAACTATGGATTGCAGGAACTTTTTGAAAGCGGCATCGGGATTCACCCTTCTTGCCGCAGGAACAGCTACAGGGGTATCCCGCATATTTGCCGGTACGCCCTTGTCTTCGTCGGGAAAAGAGTTGCCGGGCAGGGAAATGACGTGTAATAATGGCAAGATGGAGTATCGTAAGCTTGGTAGGCTTGACGTGTCCGCTATTGGTCTGGGGGGGTGCCGATGGTGGGTTACTATGGCGGCAAGTACGACAAAAGCGAAATGATAGCTCTGATTCGTAGGGCATACGACCAAGGGGTGACTTTTTTTGATACAGCGGAAGTCTATGGGCCTTACATAGGTGAGGAGTGGGTAGGCGAAGCTGTCGCTCCGTTCCGAAAGAAAGCGAAGATAGGAACAAAATTCGGTTTCGGCGTCGAGGAGAAACAGCCCACTGCACTCAACAGCCGTCCCGACCATATCCGCCGGGCGGTGGAAGGTTCCCTGAAACGATTGCGTACCGATTACATCGACCTGTTGTACCAACACCGTGTCGACCCGAAGGTTCCGATAGAGGAGGTAGCCGGTACGGTGAAAGACTTGATGCGGGAAGGAAAGGTACTGCATTGGGGATTGTCCGAAGCAAGTGCTCGTTCCATTCGTCGTGCACATGCCGTCTGTCCGCTTTCTGCCGTGCAGAGCGAGTATGCCATTTGGTGGCGCGAGCCGGAAACGAAAATCTTTCCGACACTCGAAGAATTGGGCATAGGTTTTGTGCCTTACTGCCCGTTGGGACGTGCGTTTTTGACCGGAACAATCAACGAAAATAGTCGTTTTGGGAAAGGCGACCGACGATGGAACCTGCCGCAATTCCAACCGGAAGCTTTGAAACACAACATGCCGCTCGTGACGCTTGTCCGTAAGTGGGCAGAACGCAAAGGAGTAACGCCTGCACAGTTTGCCCTTGTCTGGATGTTGTCGCGTAAGGCATGGATAGCCCCGATACCGGGTACGACCCGTCCGGTACACTTGGACGATTTCTTGGGTGCTGCCAATGTGCGTCTCACGCCCTACGAAATGGAGGAGTTCGACAAAGCGTATACGCAAATCGAACTTATGGGGCATCGTGCCGACCCATTCACCGAAAGTCAAATAGGTAAATAAATCCGTTTATGAAAAAGTTATTATTGATTCCGTTTCTGCTGTTTACTTCCTTTGTGACGGCTGTTTGCGGAGATGATGGTAAGGAATCGTTTTTACTGAAACAGCCCGAAATGCCCGAACTGTCGGGTGGCAAAGATGATGACACTCCAGGCATGTCTGATGGGGCTGAATTGAAAGTGAATATTACGGTCGGCAGTCGCACAGTTGCCGCTACAATGGAAAATAATGCCGCTGCACGGGACTTGCTTTCGCGCCTGCCATTGGAGGTTACATTGAATGACTTTAACAATACAACCGAGAAAATCTTCTATCCAAATCCTGCATTAACCCTCGACGGCGTGCCGCGTGGCTGTGCTCCCGTACCCGGCGATATTACGATTTATGCGCCGTGGGGTAACGTGGCGATATTCTGTAAGGAATGGCCGTATAGCGATGACTTGGTTAAAATAGGGCATATCGACGGAGAAGGGATTGACGCCTTGGATGTCGGTGGAGATATACGGGTGAGAATAGAAAAGCCATGATGCGAAAGATAATATATGTATCCTGCCGCTTTCGGGGATGATACCATACCGTTTGTCAGCTCAAGAGGAGACAAACAACCATCATGATATGGGAAAGAAAAATATATGAAATCTGTAGGCGCTCTATCTCAAACCAATGACGATAGTTGCGGCTGAAGTTGAAGGAAAAGCGAACCGGATTATCGTGGGGTATACGAACATTATCGGCTATGGTTTCGTAAGCATGAACAAAGGATTCTTGAATCTCGTGTTTTTAATATATTTACAAAATGAAGGAGATTATGAAAGAGAAGAATCAAGTAGTGCCTGATGAGGTGTTAAGCAGGGAGTTCCTTAGTCAGTTCAAAACAGAAGTTGATGTGAGCAAGTTTCTTAAGCAGTTGCATGCCCAAGTATTGGAAAAAACACTCGAGGGTGAGATGGATGTCCATTTGGGCTATGAGAGGAATTCTGTGGCAGGAAACAACACCCTAAATTCTCGGAATGGCAGTTATCCTAAGAAAATCCAAACCGAACACGGAGAAGCTGTCATTTCTATTCCCCGTGATCGTAACGGCCAGTTTGAGCCGATAGCAGTGCCCAAATATGAAAGCCGTGGACTTTCGATTGAAAAGCTTGTTATCTCCTTATATGCCAAAGGAATGAGCGTCTCCGACATAGAGGAAGAGATGCGTGAGATTTATGAAATAGAACTCTCTACATCTGCTATTTCTATTATTATGAACAAAGTAAATCAGGCAGTACAAGAATGGCAGAACCGTCTACTTGATTTCGTTTATCTGATAGTTTGGATGGACGGTATCGTTTTCAAAGTACGGGATAACGGCAAGATCATAAACAAAACCGTTTATTTCTGTGTCAGTCTGAAACAGAATGGTTTAAAATAGGTTCTTGGCATGTGGGTAGGTAAGTCTGAAAGTTCTTCTTTCTGGATGGGTATCCTGACTGATTTAAAAGCCTGTGGAGTACAGGATATACTGATTACTTGTACCGACAATCTGAATGGATTTACGGATACCATCCGCACCGTATTTCCTCTATCTTCCATTCAAATCTGTGTGGTACATCAGCTCAGGAACTCCTGTAAATATATCGTTTATAAGGACAAGAAAGAGTTTACGGAGGATATGAAGTATCTATAATGTACCCAATAAAAAGGTTGCTGCTACGGAACTTGACAATGAGGAAAAGAAATGGGGAAGAAAGTATCCTTACGCCATACTCTCATGGAGAAACAACTGGGATGATCTGACTGTTTTCTTCCAGTTCCCACTAGAAATCAGAAAAATAATTTATACCACAAATCTTATTGAAAACCTGAACGGAAAGATCAGAAAGTACACGAAATCAAAACTTTCGTTCCCTTCTGATGATGCCGTGAAGAAAATGGTATACCTCTCTCTGATGGCATTTGAGAAGAAATGGACACACCCCATTCAGAACTGGAGATTGATTATGAACCAGTTTATGCTTATCTTTGAAAACAGAATTCAGATATAAGAAGAACTTACAACTGAATCCTGTTTCCATTTATACAAAATTTGGATAGTGTCGGGAAACGTGAGTGGTGTAATGGTCGATAAGCTGGATGCGCTCGTCTATCATGTCAGTGAGAACAGGATATTGTAATTGATGTCTCTTTGCTGACTACGCCAAGCACTGCATAGCGATATATCTCTCGTATGTATTCCGGTTCATGTAAATTTCGAAGATGGTAAGCTGATGGGTATTCTCTTTCTCACCGACAGCATATATTGTCAATACACCAGATTTAATATGCAAGAAAGTTCCACCTGCTTCCGATGCATATTTCATATACCCGTCGAGATATCGAAAGTAAACTCTGATTTCCAATAGCCGTACGATAGCGTCAGCCTACATGGTTTGTTTGACACACATAGTGGACTGTTTGTATAAATTCAAAAACTTGCCAATAACCTCTCTCGTTACAAGGCACAATAGGTAGGAAACTCGAACAACACGAGCTTCAGCCGTGTATCGTCTAGTTTCCCCTCATAGTTCAAAATATCCGGAATGACATAGGTCTTTACCACGGAACAGATAAAGTTGTCGAAGCCTTTAGTTTCATAAATATCCACCATATTACTTACCGATGCAGCATATTTACATCACTGATTATCAGTGACTATTCATTTTAATCGGTACAACCTCCGTTTTTACAAGTACACAGAATGTAGGGACAAATGCAAATCGTTGTATTTCATTGTTTTGCATATACGTGTTGTACCGCTTCTTTTCAGCCCTTTTGTGGAATGTCCACTATCAGATACAATGTATTGAACGATAGGGCATTTCCGCATGGATGTTACAGAACGCTTGCTGAATACAAAGGTAGTGGTTTTCTTGGAATTTCTGTGGTTTACGGTGGGGTTTTTCTAATTTGCTTGGAAAAATGTACTGATACTGGAGATTTTCATTTGATAAAATGTAATATGCGGTATTTATTCGCTGTAAAAAGTGTGATTATGCTTGATTATTTGCTTGAAAAAATGTATTTTTGCGTTTGGAAGAACAAGTTTATATTATGCTTAAAAGAAAAATAGAAACATATTTAGCCAAGTGGAAAAGCTCCGAGAATCGAAAACCTCTTGTAATAAAAGGTATCCGTCAGTGTGGAAAGACATACATTGTCCAAAAATTCGCAGAGGAAAATTATGAGAGTGTGATTTACATGAACTTCATTCTTGAACCGGATAAGAAGTCTGCCTTTGCTGGTAATATAGATGTCGATACTATTATTCTCAACCTCTCAGCTTTGATTCCGGGTAGTCGTTTCATCAACGGAAAAACTTGTATTATACTTGACGAGATTCAGGAATGTAAGGAAGCAAGGACAGCCTTGAAGTCATTTCATATAGACGGTCGCTTTGATGTTATTGCCACAGGCTCACTTTTAGGAGTGAAAGGTTACGGCAGGAGTAAAAAGAAGGACGAAGGGCAAGATTCCGTTCCCGTAGGGTATGAGACCGTGATTGATATGTACCCATTGGATTTTGAGGAGTTTTTATGGGCAATCGGAATTAGTGATGCGGTTATTGATTCTGTTAAATCATGCTTTGATAATGAACAGACTGTTCCAGGGGGGATTCATAAGGCAATGATGGAACTCTTGTACAGATATGTCATTGTCGGAGGTCTGCCGGAAGTGGTGAACTGTTTCCTTGAAACGAAGAACATCGAACTTATATATAAGGTGCAGCGTAATCTTATTGCAGAATATGAAGAAGATATGGTGAAGTATGCGGATGATGCAGACAAACCGCATATTCGGGAATGTTTTGAATCCATACCGAAACAGTTGGCTAAGGAGAACAAAAAATTCCAGTATTCTGTAATTAAGAAAGGTGGACGGGCTTCACAATATATCGGTAGCATCCAATGGTTGGAGGATGCAGGGATAGTGCGTAGATGTTATAACACACAAATTACGGAACTGCCGTTAGAGGGTAATTCCATCAAAGAATGCTTTAAGGTATATACTACCGACATAGGTATTCTTATGGCGATGCTTGATTACGGTACACAGGCAGATATTTTAAAGGGCAATCTTCTTGGGTACAAGGGAGCTGTTTTTGAGAATCTAATGGCTGATTTTTTGTGCAAATCCGGGCAAAAGTTATACTATTTCCATAAGGACAGTGGGCTTGAACTGGACTTCTTGGTGAGATTCAAAGGTGAATGCGTTATCCTTGAAGTCAAGGCAAAGTCGGGAAAGGCAAAAAGCATGAATACAGTTCTTAAAAACAAGGATGTGTACCATGTCAAGAATGCAATCAAACTGGGTCAATATAATGTAGGACGTGAGGGAGAGGTACTAACCATTCCGTTGTATATGGGATTTCTTGTTAAGGACAGGATTGCGGATGTTGTCATTCCTGATGTGGATTTAAGTTTATTGACTACAATTTAATTTTATAGATTATGGCAAAGCAGATATTAGTTGGAATCAGAGAACAAAATTTGAACGAGATAGCCCACTACCTTATGATATACTTTCCGTATAATGAGGAAATGAGTAGTTATACCGATGCATGGATGGGTGAACTATACGAAAACAAATATCCATTGGTTTCTAAAGGAATGTGGTCGGGGATAATCAATTTGGAGACTCATAAACTTTTGAATTGGAAGCCGGAATACGGAGATTTATATCTTCAAGCCAAGGTATGTGATAGTGGAACATATTTCTTGCTTGATAAAAATAAAAAGGTTATATGTAAAATAGCTGATTATGTTCCTAATGGATTAATACCTGAGGCAGATGATTGTGGCGATTATATCCGTTTAAGAATTAACAATGATGGAACAATAGAAAATTGGCTTGAAGAACCAAGTTTTTCTGATTTTCTTGAAGATTCTGATACCGTTGAGAAAATTGACACGAGTATTGAAGAAGAACCCATATTTGATGCCAAAGTGGAGTTTACTTATAGTCAGCTTATGGCAAAATTGTTTCGTCTTCCTAAATTCTTGCAGATGGAGATAGGAAAAGCATTGATAGCTAATGCATCCGAAGGGTTTGAGGAGGAAGAAGATGATGAAGAATCTCTTTAATTTGGATACGTTAAAATGGATCTGTAAAACAAAGAGTGATAGATAATTGTTGATTTCATAAATTAGAGATATTGCGCTATGGATACATTAGGTCTTTCAAAAGTAACATCATTGTTCATCCTAACTTTAATAGAAAGAGACGATGGACAAAAGAAACAAATTTTGGAGACGCCAACAAATGGCACGTGTATTTAAGGCTCGCATGATTCTTTATGCCGCTTATGGGCATTGTATCATCCGTGAGGATGGAAGTCATTATGAACATCCTCATTGGTTTGAGTTGGCTAAAGAAAAATGGGCGCAAGCTTACAAGACAACCGGAACCCCGTGTAGCTGCTGGATGTGCAGAGGTATGGAATATGACCGTAAAGAGTATAAGAAAGATACTCTACGGATTATTCAGGAATCAATGGAGTAGGCTAAATGAGCAGAAACTGAATCTATGTATTAATTGCACAGGTTCAGTTTTTATATGTGGCATATAGTCAAAAGTGGCTATGTTTTTTTCGAGAAGTGATGTCGAATATGAAATTTATTCAGTAATTTTGCATCGATTTTGAAACAATATAAAAACTAACAATGCAGAGAAATAGAATGAACATATTATCAATAGTCACAATTTGGGGCAATAAATGCCTTGAATCTGTGTCGAGTGTTCATGTTTCTGGCATTGAACCTCGTATTGTAAATACTTTCCAACGAACATAGCGAGTACACTGTTGTGCTTTGAGTGAAAATATAAGCTGAATAGTTGGAGAGTCCTTACCAAACTTTCCAACTGTTTTGTTTTATACCCATTTGTGACAGTTGTCCTTGTGATGCTCCTCTGTCTTTTCCGTCTGATGGGTACTGATAACTTGATTATTAACGTGCAGTGATGGATTTGCTTCTCCGTATCAATGTACTTTGAAAAGCATCTTTGGCGATGGCAGTTTGGGCAAGTGTGCCGAGTGCTGACACCTTTGTAGGGCTCTAATATGAATCTATGTGTACTCATTGTATGTTTCTTTTTATATGTGTCACTTTTGTCGTTATTGCCGTTTTCGCTGGGAAAATGTCAAAACCGACAAAAATGTCACGGGTTAATCTTTGAATATTCTCCATGCTTCTCTTTGCGGAATAATGTTCCGATATTGTCATTGAGGAAGCGTTGGAATGTCCGCTCCTTCATTCCGTTTTGCTCGGCTATCTGTATAGCTTGAGCAGTAGTAAAGGACGGAGGCAACAGATTGACTATCGTCTGTTGCTGGCTGTTGAGGGCATTCTCATTCAGAATATTTTGTACGCTCAATGCGGATTCCTTGAAATACTCCGTCAGTTTAATGGCTCTCTCCACCGTCAGCAGGTCGATATACGTCTTGTCGCACTCTCCGCAAGTCCATCGTGCCAGTTGGATAATCAGACAGAAGCGAATGATGTATATCTCTAATTTGCAATAGATACTTACGATAGTGTCGTTTGTTTCCCGGTCACACAATTCAGAGAAATGGTGCTGCCACTCGTAAAGTCGTCTCTTGGCGTCCTCTGAGAAGAAGAGAATTTGCGGTGCAATCTCTCCATGTTCATCGAGGTGACACTCTGATTGTATCAGTCTGTCAATGATGGCATTCCATTCTTGCTCTATATCTTCCGGCAGCTCTTTGTCATTCCATCGTGCCTTCTGTTGCAGGTTCGGCATCACAAACAGGATGCGGTCGATAAACCCATTGCTGGAACGTTCACCTTTAGCCAACTCGTTCAGGATTTTCTTTTGGATAGTACCAATGACCGATATATACGGACGCTTGATGAAGATGGAACTCTTGGCATTCTTGCGGTCGGATATGGTGGTCTTGGCACTGAATACCGAGAGCCAAAACTGTTCTTCCGAACCGTTATTATAGCGGTTGAAATTCTTGAACCAAGCGGATAATTCATCGGCCCACAAGCATAGCCCACGTTTGTTCTGCGCATGAATGAGGCTCAACCCTTCGGGCGTTACATCCGAAACCAAGAAGCGTTTGC